>ENA-ORDC01000710-ORDC01000710.1-marine-metagenome-genome-assembly--contig:-NODE-710-length-29690-cov-12.615169_pt1 | contig 29690 bp, 37 predicted proteins | sample MGYA00237783_ERZ508515 | MGnify/ENA primary metagenome ERZ508515 (study PRJEB26186, sample SAMN06268792) | marine metagenome | isolation source: Eden Landing Ponds, San Francisco, CA, USA | place... | reverse complement strand
CAAGCAGCGCCCGATCCTCAAAGAGACGCTCGCTACCGCTACGCAACCGAGGTGTGAGTCTTAGCTAAAGACGCATGAAGATAGACCCAGCTAGCAGAAAGACCCAGGCCTGCCATGATGTTGCCCATGAAATCCTCAGCCTCTGCTTCGTCCTTTGAAACTAGCGGCGCTCGTTCGTCGTTTGTATCCACTTCTTCAGGGAGATATACTACTTCGTGTAAGGGAGTCCCATCGACCATAATCAAACTATGAGTCGAGACGATACACTGGGAGAGATAACTTTCTTCATCTGAGATGTCGCTCTGGAGAAGATTGATCAGCCTCCGTTGGACGTCAAAATGGAGTCGGTGGTCCGGTTCGTCCATCGTCCGGATGACGGATTCTTTTCCTTCGTTGGCCTCTGCGCTCCATTCAAGCATTGAGAGGGCCGAGCGGGCATTGGTTCCCCCACCCAGTTCTTGAAGCGGGATCTGATCACCGTCTCGGCGAAGCACGATATTGGAGATATCTGCTCCGTTGACAAAACTCCAATCGGGATCCACCGTAATCTGATCCAGGCCGGGGAGGTATCGCTCCATCCTCTCGGAAAGGCTTTCAAGTCGTTCGTTAAGCGCATCCGTCGCCTGTTCTTCAATTTCGACAAGTTCGTCAACTCCCGTTTTTTCACCATTCTCGTCCTCCGCGTAGAGGAAGGATTTGGTTTCTTGACGGAGTAGTTTTGAGAGTAGCTTGATTGGACTGTCTACATCCTCGGTATCGATTTGCTCACTGGCTGGAGCTAAACGACTGAATTCTCTGGTTCCGCAAGAGACCCAATCAAGACAGGTGTCTTCGGGGTCTTCAAGGATTTCAGCCTTCAATTCATCGAACTGGGCTTCCCGCTCAGCGGCGTTGCTCCCCGGGTCAATATCGTAAGCATCCAGGATTTCTCGTTCTTTGTCCGCTAAATAGTCCCATTCGTGGAGCCGTTCATCTTCGGGAACCCGCTCTCTGAGATAGTGGTTTGGAGACTCTAAATAGACCTCTTCTTCTGAATCTCCAGTTACTTCCCATTCCATCTTCAGCCCTGCAGCATCGTCCTCCTCAAGATTGGCACGATCTGCCAGATCGTCCGGCGGGTTTTCAATGACCGCCTCGATTGATGCCTCGGGTGCTCTTCCAGTGTTTCGTGTCACATCACGCCGGATTTGCTTAATGTCCAGACTCGAATGATCGCATACTGTCTGTAGTGCCTCCAAGAGAGTTGTTTTTCCAGCGTCGTTAGGACCCACTAAGATACCCTGTTGCACGTTCAAAATTAATTCACCGGACGGCGCAGTCGGCCCTGAATCGGGCCAAGTAGTGATGAGCGGAACCCAGATACTACGCACAATCTGATAGATAGACTGAATCAGCCGGTAATCTACCCCGATCAATCAGGATTCAGTCACGAATACGAGCCGCCTGAGAGCGATGCCTCTCAGGCGGCGGCATCCCCGCACTGGCTCGATCCGGTCAGATGAGTCGGCTTGGCGATCGTATCAGTCCTGGCTTGTCGTGGCGTTTTGCGGTCAGTGATGCTGCAACCAGCGCGACTGCTGAGAGAACGACGTGTGTCTCGACGTTGTCTTCCTTGCGTGCACGGACGCGATCAAGACCGGTAAACGACTTCAGCCGTGAGAACACCCGCTCGACACCTGCCCGCAGGTGTCGATGCATCCGCTCTTTGATCGCCTGGAAAATGTACGTTTCCTCGACGCTCCCGGCTTCAACACCGTAGTCCGAGAGGAGTTGCTGTGGGAGTTCTTCCAGTGCTTCGTACGGACTGTCGAACTCATCCTCGCGTTCCTTGAACAGCTGCTTGATGTCGTCTCTGATCTTCTTCAGAGACGACGATCTGCGTGGGTTGATCGCCGTTAGCAACGGACAATCAAGCTGCTCTTGGCAGAACTCGCGGTTGTCCTGACTGTCGAAGCCAGCATCGGCCAGTGCCGCCTGGAGTTCGTCAGTGCCGTACCGCTCATCGAACTCCTCGATGAGCGGTTCAAACGCGACAGTATCGTTTCGCTTGCCGGTCTCCATCGTGATGGCGACCGGCAACTCACTTACTGCGTCGACGACGAGAAACACCTTGTACCCGTAGAACGATCCTTCGTGTTTGCCCCAGCTCGCGCCTTCAACGTCGCCGTTTTCGATCTCGTCGCGTGTGTTCGCCCAGGCAGCGATATGCGTGCCGTCGATCACGACGAACTCACCAGCGTGTTCGTGATCGGCGAGCAACTCGCCACACATCGACTGGAGGCAGTCACGGAGTTCTGCGGGCTGAAGGTCGTCGAAGGCTCGCCAGAGGGATGTCCCGTCGGGGACATCCTCTGGCTCGACGTAATCCAGTGCTTCGCGGAAGGAGTGGTTACGTCGAAGACGGCGTTCGAGGGCGTCAAACGAGTCGCCCTCGAACTGCCGCAACACGAGTGCAGCGGCCCGCTCCGGTGGGATGGACTGGATCTGTGAGACAGCTACCGAGAGGAACGTCGCAACGAGTTCATCCCGATAGAGATAGCCGTCTTCAGCCGGGTCCTCAGGAGTGACATCGGTCGGTTGGTCGGTTTCGCGCTGGGTCAGCTGGTCGTCCCTGCGGGACGGCCAGCTATGGACGTAGACGGTGGTATCTTGCCAGTCGGCGGCGTGAACTTCGCCTTGCTCGGCGAGTTTCCTGAGTGGACGATAGCAGCGGCGACCGAGGAGGTCGGTTGCTTCGGGGGTAGTGAGTCCGGACGGGCGAGTGAATGCGAGGTGCTTGAGCGTGGGTTTGGTGTCTTCTTTCCGGTGGAAGACGGCGACGCCGTCATCCACCTCGGGCCGCCAGAAGCCGTCGTGAGTACAGCGACGACCGATAACGTGTTTACTGGCGACGTAGTCGTGGTTGTGGTTAAGCGAGGTGTAGAAGGTGTCTGTGGAGGCAATTTGGTCGATATACCACGCCGGCACGTCGGTGCCGGCGCGGAGTTCCTCTTTGGCGGCAACTTCGCCGTTGGATCGGAGATACTCCCGAACAGTACGCTTATACGCCGTGGTTGGATTATCCCGTTTGTCGGATTGGGGCATACTCATCCACCAATCCGACCTCTAATCTAGTGAAAGTGACTATTTCTACCGCTAGTGAAAGTTGTACGATAGGTCTGAGCTAATCTTGAAAGCGTGCAACGGGCTATCGAAGACTACGGCTACATCGAGTGGAACAAGGACGCCAACGAAGTCGTCAAAGGGTCGCGCTTCGATGAACTCCGTCCACTGCTTGAGTGTGTCCGCGACCACGCCGATGAATAGTCCAAGACGTGACAGACCCGTCTGCGGGAACGCTATTCATATCTCGGTACAGCCCTAACCATAGATATGGATGGTTCCTCTTCCTCTCCCGCAAAGAAGTCCCCGAGCGTTGCCGTTGTTGAAGCAGTAGCAAACGAGATTGGTACTGACTCGACGGGAGTACCCCAACAGTTGTATGAGGTAATTGACTCCGACGCGTTGGACGCTTTGTTTGCCAATGGGAACATGATGGACGGAACAGTGACGTTCGCGTACTGTGGCTACACTGTCACAGTCACCGCAGATGGCGTGACCCTCGAAGAATAGTCTGTTAATTCCGGCGCTACAACCCCTCACACGCCGGACATACACTCTATTCGATTGGTAGCCGTGTCGTAGTCGGAAGTCAAAAGTCTGAATAGTATTCGTTTGCCAGTGGCCGGTATGAGTGACCGCCCTTCGCTTGAGAAACAGGCGGAAACCCACCTCAAGCAGGCCCTCGAAGCGGATAGTTCGGAGACAAAGGACTTCCACATTCGTAGCGCCCTTCAGTTCGGTGAATGTCAGAAAGCCGCTGAACAGGTCGAACACGCACAGACTGACTGATTCGTCGCTACGTCATTCCGGAGCCACCACGTCTTCGCACGCCGGACATTCGGCCCATACGCCCTCGGTTCCGTCGGCACGCTCGTATTCCACGAGACGCCACGCTTCGGGGATAGGCTCGCCGCAGTCCGGACAGCGACCGAGTGACGATTCGTCGGTGTTCATGGGCCGGAGTTCGTCGTCGGGCTACTCGTCAGTCGATAAGGCGTTTCTGCGCCCTAATGAGAGCCCGTTTCTGGTCATCCAACTCTTCGTCTTCGTCCATGTCCTCTTCTACGAGCGCCACGGCGGCGTCCTCACTCTCGGGAATTTTAACATTGGGACTTCGGTCGGTCATATACACAGTTCACTCGTCAGCAGTCAAGCGTCTTTTGGTGAACAGTGTATTTCCGGCAAATAGGATATAGAAGCCCTGTGTGTAGGTTTTCCTGAAATATCCTTTTACGTGGCTGGTCCTAAGCATAGTATGTGTAGACCCTCGCGTAAGCGATGAACCGCTGGATAGAATTGTACAAACCATGATTGATGGAAAAATCGCCAAATTCAGCGGAGGAAGCGCCCGACAAATGCAAGGAGTGTGGAAGTGCTATCGGCCCTGAAGGCCGTCCACGGTCAGAACTGCGAGCCTCTCACTGCGTTCTGTGTGGTACTCGGCAAGCACTGGAACAGAAGGTGAGTGACGATTAGCAGTCTGATTATTCGGATAGTTTTTCTTCTATCGCTTTGACCGTTTTCAACATCTCTTCTTGGCTCATATCTTCGACCAAATTGGTCGGGTCCGGAGACGGAATTTCGGTTTCGTATTCACCAGCGACCGCTTCGTAGGTCGTCAGCGGGACTTGGCAAGTCGGGCAGTGGTCGGGGTCTTCGGGTAGCCGGTCGTGGCACTCAGGACATTCCTGAAGCGTTGGTCGACCAAGGACGGGTACCTCACCTGAGGTTGGCAGTCCCAAATCCTCACGGATGGAATCGTTGGACAGTTCGTCAGACATGGACACGTATATCTCGAACTGTGACGAGTCCGCCGACCACCCGGCGATTTTCTTGATTTTTTGCTCGTTCAGCCCCTCAAGGACCATACGAGTAATGGCAGTATGCCTTAGAAGGTGAGGATAGACAGATTTCTCAGGTTCCACACCAGCCTTCTTTCCGATTCGGTGAAGTTTGTCGCGGACAGTCTGGTAGTGTATCGGTCCACGAGGGTTTCTGTCGTCTGGAAGGGGCGCGTCCGGGGTCGGGCAGAACAGTGCCGCTTCAGGGTCGTCTTTGTAGGGGTGGTTTCTGTACCACGCCTTCACGTAGTGCTTAGCCCATAGCAGAGGCTTGGAACCGCTCGCGCCTTTCAGAGTTCCTTCTTCTTCGTTGAGCGTAATGTCCATCGTTTGACCCCGTATCGTGACGTGCTTGTTCCGAAGGGTTCGGAGTGCGTCGATTCGCTGTCCCGTAGCCAATCCCATAGCAAGCAAGGCACGGTCACGGAGGGTGTAGCAGTTTCTTAGGAGAGCGTCCACGTCTTCCTGAAACAGTAGGTCGTCAGCACCCACCTGCCGACCCCGTTCCTCGTCAATCTCAATCGCCGTAGGGTCAACCCCGAGTTCGGAATGGTAGCGATAGAACACCCGGAAAGCCTTCTGGTAGTTCGAGACACCGATACCTCCGTCCTTCACGTCCGGGTGCGCCCCGGAGCGCATGGAAGATAAAAGCGAAGACAAGTCGTCCTCGTCACTTTCGACAAGTGGGGCCGTGGCCCGTCGCGCCGCTGTTCGGAGAACCGTGAAGTGACCCCGGACGGTCGTGAGTTTGTTCTTGCCTTGGTCGTGTTCGATGAAATCTTCGATTGCTTGGGCGTCCTCCTTTACTATGTCACCCGATTCCACTTCATTTTCTAACCGAGAGTGTTCGTTTTGGATAACGGACCACTCGTCGTGTGATTTAGATACCATTCCGAATCGCCACATTTAGTCATAGCGGTGGTAGGATAATATAGGTTAGGACTGGAAATCGTAGTAGGAGACGAAGTACTCGACGGCGTTGTCGGGGAACAGTTCACGGAACTCCTCGTAGAGTTGCGCGGCGAGTGTCTTGTTGTGGGCGATGACGAGCGTGGGTTGTTGAACCTCCTCGACGACCCACGAGACGGTGTTGGTCTTGCCCGACCCCGTCACGCCGAGCAGAGTCTGTCTGTCGTAGTTCTGGTTCTCGAAGCCGTCGACGAGTTGTGCGATGGCTTCGGGCTGGTCACCCGCCGGTTCGAACGGTGCGTCGACGCGGAACGGTTTCTCGGCCTCCGGTCTGTCGGGAGAGAGGGGACCGCCGGTGTCGCTCATTGCCGGGAACAGGGACTCCACCGACTTGAGACGTGCGTTCGCGAGGGCCGGACCGGCCCACGAGCGGGCGTGGTCGCCGACCGGTCAGTCGCTGAATCCGTCCTCTTCGAGCTGTCGGGCGACCGGTTCGGCGAGATACCGGTTCTCGCCAGTGACGATCCGGGGGCCGAGGTAGCCACCGCGACAGTAGTGTTTGGGATCGTCCGGACAGACGCCCCGGGCGTGGACCCGGCCGACGACGTTGTGCAGGAGTTCGTGGACGACGACCTGCTGTCTTGTCTCGTTGCCGAGGTCGGCGTCGACGACGCTGAACTCCCCGCCGACCTCGCCGTAGCCGACCTGGTCGGCGTCGAAGTCGGCGACGAGCACCTGGTGATAGACGCCCGCCCGCGTGCCGAGTTCCGACCGGTAGTAGCGCTCCTTGAGCGTCCAGAAGTTCCGCCGTTCGCCGGTGAAGCTGACCGACTCGTTCACGCGGCCGCCGTCGCGAACGTGGACCGCGATCCCCGAAGAGCCGTCGGGGTTCTCGACGGGCATCTCGGCGAACTCGTCGGCGACGACCCCGAAGAACGCATCGGCCGGTCGCTCGGTCTGGTGGGCGTAGTCGACCTGCACGTAGACGTCCTTCGCCAGCGGATCGGCGCCCGGCAGTGCCGCGCCGGCCGGCGTCTCGCCTCGCCGTTCCCAGCCGTCGAGCAGGCCGTCACCGTCCGAGTCGGCGAGAGTGGGGTCGGTCCCGATGCCGAGTTCGCGGGGGTCTTCGAGGCCGTCGTCGTCGGTATCCGCCACGGTCGGATCGGTTCCCACCTCGAGTTCGTAGCGGTCGTCGAGGCCGTCACCGTCGGTGTCCGCTACGGTGGGGTCGGTACCTACCTCGAGTTCGTGGCCGTCGTCGAGGCCGTCACCGTCGGTGTCTGCCACGGTCGGGTCGGTCCCCAACTCGACCTCGCGACCGTCTGTGACGTTGTCTCCGTCGGTATCGGGCCGCATCGGGTCGGTGTCGAAGTCGGCTTCCGCCCGGTCGACGAGGCCGTCGCGGTCGGTATCGGTACCCTCGATACCGGTTCCGTTCCCGTCGTCAGTCGAGGCCTGGCCGTCGCTAGCGTTCGGTCCGCCACTGTCGACCGGTTGCGGGAGCAGAACCCACAGATCGCGGGACTGGCCGTCACTGTCCCCATCCGAGCGGCTGTCGGCCGCCATCGAGTCGGAACTGTCTTCCTGGCCCCCGGTCTCGGAGACAGCATTCGTCCCGTTCGGACTGGCGTCGGTCGCATCGCCCACCGCCATGGCGCCGAACGTCCCCGCAGCCGTGACTAGCACCACGCTCACCAGTGCTGTCACCACGGCTCTGTGCACAACCCCTCTCTCGAACGCCCCACTCAAAGTAGTTACTCACCCGGAACGTATCGAACCGCGACAGTCTCCCGAGGATGCCAGTGTCTCGCGGCCGGCATCGGCCGAGCGCGACAGCACTCGTATCCCGACCGGCATCGGCCGAGCGCGATGGCGCCTGTGACGGGAACGCCCGCAGTTTCAACAGACTGGTTTGGGATTGACGCCCAGCGCCTCCAGCGTCTCGAAGTAGTCCTCGTAGTCTGCCGTGATCGTCGCACCCGCAGCCTCGCGGGCACGCTCCCAGTCGTCGTCGCTCTCACAGACCGTCGCCAGTGCCTCGCTCGTCTCCTCGACGTGGTCGTCGTAGTCGCCGCTGACCTCGCGGAACGTACTCGCGGTCATCGGACTCGCCTGACCGACGAAGTAGCCGACGACCTGGTCGGCGTTGTTGCCGGCGGCCAGCGCCCACCCCACGAGCGCGCCGAGACGCTCGACGGTCCCCTCTACGGTCCGGAGATGCGCCTGGACCGCGGGTGGGTCGCCCGGTTCGTAGTCGCCGTGCTCGCTGGCGACCGTCTCGGCGTGGTCGCGCTCGGTCTCGGCCAGGTCCGCGAACAGGTCGGCGGCCGCCTCGTCGGATTCGTCGTCGGCCCACGCCGACAGCGTCTCCGCCGCGTGGTGGGCACGGTCGCCCGCCGCAGCCAGAACAGTCTCGTCGTCCATCTCTCCCTCGGTGTCGGCGTACAGTGCCTTCGAGGCACCCAGCCGGGAGAGCGGCGTCTTGTTGTCCTCGCGAACGGCGTCGACGAATGCCTGTGGGTCCATGTCCGAGGCGTCGGCCGGCGAGGGCTTGTAACCATCGTCTCCGCCGGTCCGGCGGTTCGACACGACGTCGATCGTCCCCGGCGCCGGACGGCGACTCGTTTGCCGTCCCGCCGACGGAATGGCTGGACACGAGTCGAATGTTCCACGCCGGTGAACGGACCCTCGGAGCGATTTCTCGGTGATAATCGACCGCCTCACGCCACGTCGTCGCGCACGATATCGCCTCCCGCGAGGACGACCTGCGGGCGCTGCCAGGCGGTCACGTCCTCCAGCGGATTCTCGCCGAGGACGACCAGGTCGGCGCGAGCACCTTCGGAGATCCGGCCGACGTCGTCGAGACCGAGCAAGTCCGCAGCGTCGGTCGTCGCCGCCTCGAGGGCCTGTTCGGGTGAGAGCCCGCGCTCGACCATCAGTTCGAGTTCCTCGGCGGCGTCGGCGTGGTAGTTGAACGGCGTCCCCGCGTCGGTTCCCATCGCGATCGGCACGCCCGTTTCGAGCGCGAGCGCGAACGACTCGCGGTGGTCCTCGGCGGCGTCCTCGGTCTTCGCGACCGCCCACTCGGGGATGCCGCCCTCGACGCCGGCCTCGGCGATGCCGACGAGCGCCTTCGTCGTCGGCACCCAGTAGACCCCGTTGTCGGCCATGAGTTCGGCCGTCCCGCGGTCCATGAACGTCCCGTGCTCGACGCTGTCGACGCCCGCGCGGACCGCGTTCTCGATACCCTCGTTCCCGTGGGCGTGGGCCGCGACCGGGACACCCGCGGCCTCGCCGACCTCGACGATGGCGCGCATCTCGTCTTCGGTGAGTTCGGGCGCACCGGTCTGGGCCCCCTCGGTGAGGACGCCGCCCGTCGCCATGCACTTGAGCACCTCGGCGCCGCGTTTGAGTTGCTGGCGGGCGGCCTTGCGCACTTCGGCGGGGCCGTCGGCCTCGCAGCCGCCGATGTGGTGGCCGTGCCCGCCCGTCATCGTGATGTTCGCCCCCGCGGGGACGACACGCGGCCCCTCGAGGGTGCCCTCGGCGACGGCGTCGCGGGCGTCTACCGCGAGCGTCGACGGGGCACCGAGGTCCCGGACGGTCGTCACGCCCGCTCGGACGGCCTCGCGAAGGTGAGCGCTCGCCCGGTAGGCAAGTGCTGTCTCGCTCTCGTGGCGGAGCGAGGAGGTGTCCGGTCGTCCGTCGAGCGCGAGGTGGACGTGCGCGTCGACCAGTCCCGGGGCGACGTACAGTCCCTCCGCGTCGATTGTCTCGGTGTCGTCGGCGCCGTGGTCGAACCCGACGGCCGTGATCGTCTCGTCCTCGACGACCACGTCGGCCGTGCGTTCGCCGTCGGCGTCGACGACGGTCCCCCCTGAAAGTACGAGCATACTCCAACAAGGACCGTCGGGGACAAAAAAGGGGTGTCGTGACCGGGTGACCGAGGACATCCCGTCGGAGTCGAATCGCAACTATCCGGTAACCGGCGACGGGTATTTCCCCGTGTGACGTCTCTGTTTGGCTGTATGAGTTCCGACCGCGTCATCGAGCTCCTGCGCAAGGCGTACGGAGACGAGATGGAGACCGTGATGAACTACCAGACGAACGCCATCGTCCTCGACGGCGTCCGCGCCGAGGAGATAAAAGAGAGCCTCCAGACCGACATCCAGGAGGAACTCGACCACGCACAGCAACTCGGCAATCGCCTGAAACAACTCGACGCCCGACCCCCGAGTTCCGCCGATTTCGTCGCGCGACAGGACTCGCTCCAGCCCCCGGAGGATTCGACAGACGTGCTCTCGGTCATTCGGGGCGTCCTCGACGCCGAGGAAGACGCTATCAGTACGTATCGTGACCTCATCGACGCCGCCGAGGACGCCGACGACCCGGTCACCGAGGACCTCGCGGTGACGATCCTCGCCGACGAGGAGGCTCACAGGACGGAGTTCCGCGGCTTCGAGAAAGAGTACGCTCAGGAGTGACAGAGCCAGTCGGGTGGAGGTAACCACGAAACCCCTCGAAGCGGTTCGTGCTGCCGAACAGTGAAGGTCCGGGCGCCGGTACTGTGGGTATGGATTTCGCCCTCACACAGGAACAGCGCCAGATCCGCGACATGGTCGCGGAGTTCGTCGACGAACAGGTGGTCCCCCGCGCCGCCGAGATCGACGAAACCGACGAGTTCCCCCGCGACCTGGTCGACGAGATGGCCGAACTCGGCCTCATGGGCATGCCCATCGACGAGGACTACGGCGGCGCCGGCCTCGACTACCACGCCTATCCGGAGGCGCTGGTCGAAATCTCGAGGGGGAGCGGCGGCCTCGGGACGATCGTCGCCGCGCACGTCTCGCTGGCCTGCAACATGGTCGCCGAGTTCGGCGACGAACGCCAGAAGGAGACCTACCTCACGCCGATGGCCGAAGGTCGCGAGATCGGCGCGTTCGCGCTCTCGGAACCCGGTGCGGGGAGCGACGTCCCCGCCATGGAGACCACTGCCGAACCGGTCGGCGGCGACGCCGGCGGCGGCGCGGACCCCGACCACTACGTCGTCGACGGCGGAAAACTCTGGATATCAAACGGCTCCGTGGCAGACACCGTGGTCCTCTTCGCCAAGACCGACCCCGACGCCGACGGCGGCGGTATCTCCTCGTTCATCGTCCGGCCCGAGGAGGACGACGGCTTCCACGTCGAGGGGACCGAACACAAACTCGGCGACAAGGGCTGTCCCACCGCCGAGTTGCGCTTCGAGGAGATGGTTCTCCCCCCGGAGCGTCGCCTCGGTGAGGAGGGCGCGGGGTTCGTCCAGGCGCTCAAGACACTGAACGGCGGTCGGATCACCATCGCCGCCCGCTCGATCGGGCTCGCACAGGCCGCGCTCGACGACGCACTGGCCTACGCCCAGGAACGCGAGCAGTTCGACCAGCCCATCTCGGAGTTTCAGACGATCCAGCACAAACTCGCCGACATGGACACGAAGATCCAGGCCGCGCGCTACCTGATGCACGCCGCCGCCGACCGGAAGATGCGTGGCGAGCGCTACGTCAAGGAGGCCGCCCAGGCGAAACTGTTCGCCTCGGAGATGGCCCGCGAAGTGTGTAACGAGGCCATCCAGATCCACGGCGGCTACGGCTACACGAAGGACTTCGCCGTCGAACGCTACTACCGCGACGCCAAACTCAACGAGATCTACGAGGGGACGAGCGAAGTCCTCAGAAACACGATCGCCGACCAGTTGCTGGACTGATTTCGGCTATTCACTCCGCGACCGCTTCGTCGTCAGCAGGTGGCGCGAGCGTCTCGTCTTTCAGCCGACGCTTCGTGGCTTCGCGACGCTTGCGGATGACGTCCATCGCCTCGGGGTGGGCGTCGTAATATCCCAGTGCAGCGGACACCTCCGCGCGATTGAGGTGCGGGTAGCTTTCGAGGAGGTCGTCGACGGATTTCCCACCCTTGCGGACGCGCTCGCCGAGCAGAAACACCCCTATTCGAGTGCCCTCGCTCCGAGGCTTGCCGCCGATAACGTCCGGCGTCTTCACGATGGCGACGCCGTCATGGCGGGCGACAGCGGCGTCGAGACGTTCGAGCGCCTGCTCGCGCGTCCGTCCGTGTCCCTCGGCACCGGTGTTCTCGTCGACTGCGACCCACTCCTCACCCTCGCGAGTCAGCGTGATCCGGTCGGTCTCGTCCGCGTCGGCACTCATCGTCGTACCCCCTGTCGGTCCGAGATCAAAGATGTCCCTCCTCCTGGAACCCGCCTGATCATACGTCAGTGTAGATACCCGGACAGTATAAACTCACGGCGGGTCTCAGATTTCGAGCGTGGTGCAGGTGACGCCAGCTTCAGCTACGGCGCCCGCTCAGCAGGACGTCACTGACGTCGGCGACACCGTGGGCGAACCCGACGAGAAAACCGGAATAAAGCCGGTCACACTCCCAGTGCGTACACTCGCCCGTTCTCTAGGTACAGGTACGTGAACCCATCGACAACGACGGGGTCGTACGGCGTCCCCGAGACGCCAGCGTCACCGATGTTCTTGCTTGGAAACTCGACGTGCCAGCGGACGCTGCCGTCGTCGCGGTCAAGGACCGCGAAGCCGCCATCGACGGCCAGATAGAGTGCCGCCGGGGACAGGAGACAGCCACGGAGTCGGGCAGGTCGATTCTCGTCCGACCCGAGTGTCCCGCGGAGACGTTCGACGGACTTCCTCCAGCGTGCCCGTCCGGTCTCCGCGTCGAGCAGGTGGACGCCGTCGAGCGTCGAGACGGCAACGTCGGTTCCGTCAGTGGCGATAGACAGCGGTTCGTCGGTCGTCCCGTCGTACTGCCACTGGCGGCGACCGGTCGACGAGTCCCATGCTCCGATCCCCGTTTCGGTGGCGAACCCGAAGACCCGCTCGTCGGTCGACGTGGGTGGCAGGGCCGGTCCGCCGGCGTGGGCTCGCCAGACGACCGACCCGTCATCCGCTTCGAGCGCGAGCAGTTCGCCGCTTCGCTGGACGAACAGCCTGTCACCGTCGACGGCTGGCGGAGTGACGCCCCCGTCCCCGAGGTCGGTCTGCCACCGGACCGATCCGTCGGCCAGGTCGAGGGCAGTCAGTACCGCTCGGCCTCCGCCACCGCCGACGTAGACAGTTCCCCGGTGGACAGTCGGGACCGTCAACGGATGGCCGATCCGCGGTTTAAAGGGTCCGCGCCCTGGAAACCGCCAGCGACGAGTGCCATCCGCGGCGTCGAAGGCGATCACGCCACCGCGTCCGCCCGGGAGTTCAGTCCCGAAGACGACCGTCCCGTCGCTGACAGTCGGCGCCGTCATGAACATCCGGCCCGCCTCTGTACACCACAGTAGTTCGCCGCTGGTCTGGTCCAGCGCCAGCACGCGCCAGGTCGACGTCAGGAAGACCCGCCCGTCGGCGACGGCGACGCTCTGTGGCTCGGACAGCCCCACTGGTGTCGTCCCGGTGTCCGTGCGCCAGTATTCAGTCCCGCTGTCGGCCGATCCGTCCGTCCGAACGAATCCCGAATGTGTGACGTCACCGTGATAGTGCCGAAAACTCCCGCCAGTCGGCACCGTCTGTGACTGTGAGTGTCCTTCGACGGCACAGGTCTCGTGCTCCCAGCGACTGGCGTATCGGTGCGTACCGTAGGCACCGAGTCCCCCGACTCCAGCAGCAGCGAGTGCGAGGAGCCGCCGTCGTCTGGGCATGTGTCGAGAGCAGTCTCCATAGAAGTAAAAATCCGGCTATGAATATTCGATTGCATAAATAATAAATTTATTTAAAACATTAAAACAGTCTGGTGGGTGTAGACAACCCCCTGTCGAAACACTCCTCACTCACGGTAAGGCGAGGGTATGCGCTCGTATCTCGATCATTCGGTTGTCTCGGGAACGCTCACCGCCGAACAGTGAAGGGCAAGCGCGCCGGATTAGGAGTATGGACTCCGCCCTCACCCAGGAGCAGCGCCAGATCCGCGAGTTGGTCGCGGAGTTCGTCGAGGAGATGGCCGAGCTCGGGCTGATGGGCATGCCCATTGACGAAGAGTACGGCGGTGCCGGCCTGGACTACCACGCCTACCTTGGAGGCACTGGTCGAAATTTTGCGGGGGAGCGGCGGTCTCGGACGATCGTCGCCGCGCACGTCTCGCTGGCCTGTAATATCGTCGCCGAGTTCGGCGACGAATCTCAGAAAGAGACCTACCTCACACCGATCGCCGAGGGTCGGGAGATCGGCGCGTTCGCGCTCTCGGAAGCCGACGCAGGCAACGACATCCCTGCTCCTGAAACCCGCTAGATCATACGCCAGCGTAGATACTCGGGTTTAAACTCGCGGCAGATCGGCGGTATTCAGCGCTCTACAGCTCATATCGTGCTCACTGCCCGCTCAGCAGGACCTCACTGACGTCGGCGACGCCGGCCCGGCGGACGACGGCGCGGACGAGATTCTCGGCGCCGGCGAGGTTGTCGGTGTCGCCGTCGAGGACGAGCAGGTCGGCGTCCCGCCCCTCCTCTATCAGGCCGCAGTTCAGCCCCGCGATCTCGGCCCCGTTGACCGTCGCCATCCGCAACACCTCGCGGGCGCTCACGTCGGCGAGTTTCGCCGCGAAGGCCATCTCGCGGAACATCGACGGGCTGTTGAGAAAGACGTTGTCGGTCCCGAGCGCGACGGTCGTCCGCTCGGCGAGTTCGGCGATGGGCGGGACACCCACCCCGGTGACGAGGTTCGAGCGGGGGCAGACGACGACGGGGATCTCGCTGTCGGCGACGCGGTCGAGGTGGATCCCCTCGGCGTGGACCATGTGGACCAGGAAGTCGGGGTCCAGATCGAGTGCAGGGTTGATGTCGTCGGCGTCGACCTCGCCGGCGTGGATGCCGAACAGTTTGCCCGCCTCGGTGGTGGCGTTGCGCTCGCGGGTGAACTCGCCGTCTGCGGCGCCACTCGCCCCGAACCCGTCGCTTCGCTCCATCGCTTCGATTTCCTCGCGGCCCAGGATCACCGGGTCGACGTCGAGTCCGTCGGCGGCCTCGCGGAGCGCCTCGACACCCGGAACGCCGCCCTCGCGGAAGTCGAGGAAGGCCGTGGTCCCGCTCGTCTCCATGAACTGCAGGGAACGGCGCATCGCTCCGACCTTCTCCTCGCGGTCGGCCGCGCGCAGGAGCCGATGCTTGAGGCCGTCCGGCGGCGCGACGAGTTCCACCAGCGAGAGCCCCTCGCCGGCTTCCTTGGCGATCGAGTCGCCGACGTGCGTGTGGGCGTTGACGAACGCCGGCAGGATGATGTCGGTGCTGTCGGTGGACTGTTCCTCGACCGCCGCGATCTCGCCGTCCTCGACGACGACACGGCCCTCGATAGGTTCGAAGTTGTGCCCCGCGAGGACCGTGCCGTCCAGAATCTTTGTGTCTGACATCGTCGTTTCGGTCGTTATCTCCGTATGCTCCCCCGGCCAGTTGAAGTCGTCGGGTGCCGCCTGCTCACTCGAACTCGTCGAGGGTGGCGTTGATGCCCGGACGGACGTCGCGGACGAGCGTGTCGTCGACGTCGAGGCCGAGCGTGCGGATGGCGGCGTTGCCGACCCGTTCTGCGGTCTCGGCGGGCGCGTAGACGCCGAAGCGCCACTGGTCGCGCTGTGCCGTCCGGAGCGCGCCCACGAGCGTCGACTGTTCGCCCAGCGCCCTGACCTCCCCGTTGACGAGGACCCGACTCGTCGACTCGGGCATCGACGGCCGCGACGGTACGTCCAGCACGACCGCGTCGGGGTCGACGTTCGCCGCGGCAGCGACCTCCTCCTCGAAGTTCCGGATCGCCTCGTGGTCGGCGTCGACGACACCGTCCGGCACCGCGGCCATCTCCGCCCAGACCGCCCGCTTGTACAGGTCCCGGCGGTCGAGTCGGTGTGCGAAGGCGGCGGTGGCCTCACACTCGCGCAGCGCGACCCGCAGGTCGTAGTCGTCCATCCGCCGGAGCGTCTCGGCATCGACCACGTCGCGGGCGAGCAATCGCGCGGTGGCCCGCCGGAGCATCGCCTTCGCGATACGGGCGACGTGGTGGCTGTAGACGGTGGGGTTCATGAGCGCCCGCGCCAGGAGCAGACTCTCGGCGCTCTGGACGTTCCCCTCGTCCAGCACGAGGTCGCCGTCGACGAACCGCAGCGCCCGGACGAGTCGCTCGGTGTCGATCGTGCCGTAGGGGACGCCCGTGTGGTGGGCGTCCCGCACCAGGTAGTCCATCCGGTCGACGTCGAGTTCGCCCGAGACGAGTTGCCCGAGTTCGCCGTCGCCGGCGACGAGGTCGGCGATGGTCTCGGGGTCGAGGTCGTGTTCGGTGAGCACGCGCGCGACCGGGCCCGACCCCACGAGTTCGTCGACGTCGTCGTGGTACTTGCCGGTGTGACGGTAGACGAGTTCCTCGACGTTGTGGCTGTAAGGGGCGTGACCGATGTCGTGGAGGAGTGCGGCGGCGCGGACGCGTTCTGCCTGTCGCCCCTCGATACCCAGATGCGAGAGCGCCTTGTCGGCGAGGTGGGCGACCCCGACCGAGTGTTCGAAGCGGGTGTGATTGGCAGAGGGATAGACGAACGTGACCGTGCCGAGCTGGGAGACGCGTCGCAAGCGCTGGACCGGTGGCGTGTCCAGCAGCGCCGCCGCGACGCCCTCGACCGCGATGTGGTCGTGGACGCTGTCCTTGATCGTCGTCATCGCCCGGAGATGGGACCCCACCGGGGAAAAGGTTCAGGCCCCGACCGGACAGACTCCCAGGACTGTCCTACCGCGGCCGGGACGTTCCAACTCGTTTATATGATGTCTGTCTGTCGTGACCGACGATGGTCGGCAGAGACTCACTGACACCGCGTCGGGTCGTCGTGCTGGCGATACTCGTACTCGTCACGCCGACGGTCGTCGCTGGCGTCTCACACGCGCTTGGCGGGGGCGACGCGGCAGTCGGAGAAGCGGGGGGACAGAGCGTCGAGAACCTGACGATCGTGACGGCACAGGGTCGGAGCCCGGAGGTCGCCGCCGATCCGGGGGGGATCGAGATCGTCAACACGACCTCCAAAGAGCGGGTCTAGAGCCACGACGACGGCCGGTGTCTGCGATACTACGACGCCGAACCGGTGGACAACTCGACGCTGTTGATCACGGCCAACTGCGAGCGTGACACGGACGGCCGGATGCGCCTGGCGATGGAGTACGACTGGCGGGCCGAGACGATCGAGCGAGCCTTCCGGATCCCCTGGGACGCCCACGACGTCGACAAACTGGGGCCCCACCGCTACGCGGTCGCCGATATCGCCGACCAGACGGCCTACGTGTACAACTACACCGCCGACGACACTGTCGACTGGGCGTCGTTCCGGAACGTCTCCGTCAGGAACGGCTGGCGTGGCGGGTACGCCTGGGAGTACGATTTCACCAGTCGCTTCCCCGAAAGTGCCGGCGGCGAGGAAGGCTACGACGGTGACTACACGCACCTCAACGACATCGACGCCGTCGGCGGTGACGAGGCGTTCCTGTTGAGCCCTCGTGACTTCAACCGCGTCATGCTGGTCAACCGGTCGACGAAAGCGGTCGAGTGGACACTCGGGAGTCAGGACGACACGAGCGTCATCGCCGGCCAGCACCACCCCGCGCTCCTCTCGCGGGACCCGCCGACCGTCCTCGTCGGCGACAGTCTCAACCACCGGGTCGTCGAGTATCGACGCGTCACGGGCGAGGCAGACGACTCGGCCGACGAGGACGGCGACAGCTGGGTTCGGACGTGGACGTACATCGGGATGGACGTCGGGGGGCTCAACTGGCCACGGGACGTCCACCGGCTCCCGAACGGCAACACGCTCGTGATGGACACCGGCAACGACCGTGTCCTCGAGGTCGCGCCCAACGGGACGACGGTCTGGACCTACGAGACGATGGCCAATCCCTACGACGTCGACCGGTACGCTCACGGCGAACAACCCCGCGGGCCGACCGCGAGGGAACTGCGAACGGGGAACGCGACCGCGACGGCGGCCGGCGGGACCGGGAGCGTCTCGGCGATAGACCGCTATCACCGGCTCGCCGGCTGGGTGCTTCCCGGCTGGGTCGGCAAGCCGGCGTTTCTTGGACTGGTCGGTGCAGCTGTACTCGCGGTCGGCTGGGCGCTGACCGAGGCGGGGCTCCGCGTCCGACGGCGGCTGTGACGCACACGCTACCGGCCGATTTCCCTCAGGCGAACGTCGCCAGCAGTGCTTCCAGTTCCTCGGTCGTCGTGTCGCCGACTTCGACCGGTTCCCTCGGGTGGCGACCGGTCGATTCGACAGTCTCGATGGCGCGCTCGGGAGCGTAGCCGCGGTCGTGAGCGAGCCAGGCGGCGAGCACCTGCCCGGTGCGGCCGAGTCCCGCGAGACAGTGGACGACGACGCGCTCGTCGGCGGCGATGGCGTCGTCGAGGAACGGCAGTATCTCGTCGGCGAGGAGGGCTGGATCGGCGAGCTGGCAGTCGAAGACCGGAGCACGCAAGACGGCGTGAAACTCCTGTCGGTAGCGTTCGACGTAGGTCCCGCTGTCGTCCGACTGCCCCCCAGGCAGCAGACAGCAGACGCGGGCGACGTCGTGGCGTCGCATGAACGCGACCCAATCGTCGAGGGCGTCACCGTGGCTGGCAGCACTGTGCCAGCCCGGACAGCAGGCGCCGTAGACGAGGTCACCGTCCGGCGCGGCCGGGGCGAACCTGTGCGCTGTAGCGCCCGATTCTAGATTCTGAATTTCTGGCATCGACGCTACATCACATCTTTCACCCCACACTCTTGAGTCTAGAGGACCAATTCTCATGCCTGACAACTGGGTGTGGTTCGTTACCCCCGATATCCGTACGGAGAAAGCGTCCAGTGCCAGGGAGCGACGCCGGGAGAGCGAGTCGGGGGCGCGAGTCGACAGTGGGGCGAGCCGGGGGAGCGAGTCGACAGGTGGTGCCGATGGTGGGGCGAGTCGGCAGGTACGGGTCGACGGTAGAGTAGACCAGCGGCTACGACCGCCACGACACCGCGGGCGCAAGGCTTTAGCAGGGGCCTGCTCCTACGCGGGAGTATGGTGACGTTTCTCTCGGGCGGGACGGGGACGCCGAAACTCCTCTCGGGGGCCGACGAGGTCTTTCCCCCGACGGAGACGACGGTCGTCGGCAACACTGGCGACGACGTCGAGATCGCCGGCCACCTCGTCTGTCCCGATGTCGACACCGTCCTCTTCCTGTGTGGGGACGTCCTCGACCGCGAGACGTGGTGGGGGGTCGAGGGCGACTCCGCCGCGACTCACGAGGAACTCCTCGCGCTGGCAGACCGGGCCGGCCTCGACGGCGGGCCACGCTATCTCTCCGACGACCACCAGACTGTCGGGCGTCGACTCGCGCGCTGGCGGCGCTTTTCCGGCGTGGCCGAGTTCATGCACATCGGCGACCGCGACCGCGCGGTCCACCTGACACGAACTGGCCTGATCGATGAGGGCGCGACACTGACAGAGGCCACGCGCCGACTGGCCGACGCGTTCGACCTCACGATCGACCTCCTCCCGATGAGCGACGACCCGGTGGCGACCATCGTCCACACGACCGAGGGGGCGATGCACTTCCAGGAGTTCTGGGTCCACCATCGCGGCGAACCCGCGATCGACCGCGTCGAGTTCCGCGGGGGCGACGACGCCACGGCGACGCCTGCCGTACTGGAGGCACTCGAAGACCCCGTCGTCGTCGGCCCGTCGAACCCCATCACGAGTCTCGGGCCGATGCTCGCCCTGGACGGGGTTCGCGAGGCCCTGGCCGAGACACCGGTGGTCGCCGTCTCACCGTTCATCGGGCACCGCGTCTTCTCCGGGCCGGCCGACGACCTCATGGCTGCCGAGGGGTACGACCCGAGTACCGCCGGCGTCGCTGCAGTCTACGATTTCGCCGACGCGTTCGTCCTCGACGACGCCGACGACACTCCCCTCGACAGACCGGTCGTCCGGACGGACACGGCGATGGACGACGCCGACGACGCCGCCCGCGTCGCCCGCGCTGTCGAGGACGCGCTGGAGGTCGTCTCGTGAGCGATCACCAGAGAAGCGTCAGTCGCGAACGAGCGGACGGCCGCGACCGCGTCGATCCACCGTTCGAACCCCGGTTGGCGGCGGCCAGTCTCAGCGGCCAGTCTGACGCGGCCTGGGCGCGAGCGGCCACGCCCCACGTCGGTGCCGCCTTCCTCGGCGGAATCGCACTCGACGAACCGACGCGGGCCGCAGCCCGCGAACTGGTGGCCCGCGACCGTGAGGAGTTCCTCCCCGACGATCCAGTGGCGTTCGTCGACGACCAGCTCGCCGCACTCTCCGACGCGCCGCTCACGCCGGGGTTCAACGTCCGTGCGACCTCGCCAGCCCCCGTCAGAGAGGTCGCTGCCGTCTGTGCCGACCGGGACGCAATCGTCGAGGTCAATGCTCACTGCCGTCAGAACGAGATGTGTGCTGCCGGCGCCGGCGAGTCGCTGTTGCGGGACGGCAACCGCCTGTGTACCTACGTCCGCGCCGCCGCCGACACCGGCGCGACGGTCAGCGTCAAAGTCCGGACCGAAGTGGCGGGCGTCGACCTGCCCGCCCTTGCTCCGCGACTGGCCGACGCCGGCGCGGCTATCGTCCACGTCGACGCGATGGACTCCGAACCCGTCGTCGGCGACGTCGCGGCGGCGACGGACGCGTTCGTCCTCGCCAACAACGGGGTACGCGACCGAGCGACCGTCGAAGAGTATCTCGATCTGGGTGCCGGCGGCGTCAGCGTCGGTCGACCGAGCGACGACCTAGCGGTACTTCGGCGGGTCGCGGCGGCCGTCGAAGACTGGTTCGACCGGCGAGAGTGGGAAGCGCCGTCGGCCGGAACCGGAACAGGAACCAGGGACACGAGTAGAGGTGGGAACGGAAGCGAACGCGGGGGCGGAGGTCCCGACCCGTGAGAACGACCGCCGAGAACGCCGAACTGGCGCTCTTGCTGGAGATCGCGGGCACGCCCAAGCCGGGTAACGTCGACCGCCACCGCGAGTACCCCGACCTGCGCTTCGAGCACTTCCTCGCAGGGGCGGTCGGCGCCCGTGAGGGCTTCGAACTGGCCGCCGATGGCGAGCGACCCGGGGTGGCATTTCGAACGGCGATCGAGGGGATGAGCGACCAGCGCGGCGACAACACGCAGTTCGGTGCGATACTGCTGACGACTCCCCTCGTCGCGGCCGCCGGTCGTGGCGACTGTTCGCCAGCGGGGGCGTCGGCCGTCGTGAACGAGACGACGGTCGCAGACGCCGCGGAGTTCTACAGGGCGTTCGAGGCCGTCGACGTCGCGGTCGAGGACCCACCCGAGGGGATGGAACCGCTCGACGTCCGCCGGGGGAGCGACGCGGTTCCCGTCCTCGAAGAACGGGGACTGACACTCGCGGACGTGATGGAGCGTTCCGCGGAGCACGACGGCGTCGCTCGCGAGTGGGTCGGCGGCTTCGAGCGGAGTTTCGCCGCTGCCGACGCGCTCGCGGCGGGCGAGGGACCGGTCGCGGACCGCGCCGCCACCGTCTTTCTCGACCTGCTCGCCGAGGAGGTCGACACGTTCGTGGCTATCAAACACGACCACGAGACGGCTCAGTGGGTGACCGAGCGCGCACGGGCGGCCCGCGAGGGTGAGATCGACCCCGAAGAACTGGCCGAGGCGTTCGTCGCCGAGGGGATCAATCCGGGGACGACCGCCGACATCGTCGCCGCGGGGCTGTTCGTCGCGCTGGAACGGGGGCTGGACGTGTGACTGACGACGACTCGAGACAGCCCCGGAGCGTCGAGAGCGACGAGTGGCCGGTCACCGTGCGCGGTGTCACCGAGTCGGTCGTGACGACCCGCGGACCGAACGGACGCTGGAACGTCGCAGCGCTTGGCTTGCACGCGCCGGAGGGTGACGGGGACGGGGGCGGATACGCGGTGACTGCCCGCACGTACGGCCGGACGCGAACCTGGCGCAACTTCCGGGAACGGGGCGGCGGCTACGTTCAGTTCACCAGTGACCCCGTCGATTTCACCGAGGCTGCCCTCGGCGTCCGCGAGCAGGACGACCCGCTGCTCGCGAGCGCCGACGCCTGGGCACGCGTGGAGGTAACCGAAGTGAACACGACTCGGGACGGGGAGACAGCGGTCGTCACCTGGGAACTCGACCCCATCGAGGCCGCCGTCGAGCGCGAGACGGTGCCGACGACCAACCGCGGGTCCGCCGCCGTCGTCGAGGTGACGGTCGCGGCCTCGCGACTGGACGTCGACGCCTACGACGAGTCCGAACTCCGGGAGCGACTCGCATACTTCGCCGAGGTCGTCGAGACGTGTGGCGGCCCCCGTGAGCGCGAGGCACTCACCCGGGCCGAGGAACTCACCGGCGAGAAGTTTTAACACTGTTGGGGTCCTAACCCAATAATGCGGGAGCGTGCCAGCCACGGAAGTCTACCGGGACGAAGTGAGAAACCGGACGGGAGTCGGTACGAGATGGTCGCGTGGCAGGTCCCGGTGACCAACGAGTACCCGCAGGGGCTGAAGTACAGCTTCCAGTACATGGATGCTGATGGTGACACGCTCCTGCGGTTCGATAACTCGCCGTACCACCTGGATGTCGGGCGACACCACCGGCACACGCCCGAGGGCGATATTGAGGAACTGGAGTTCGGAGGTCTCGCTGGCCTGATCGAGCAGTTCCAAAACGAGGTGACCCAAATCTATGAGCAACGAACCTGACAGCGAACCCACGCACGACGAATTCACGCCCGACCCAGACGAGGTCGAGTACCCTTCGACCCTGCGCATCACGTCACTCCCAGCGGAGCAAGCGCAGGCAGCGGCCATCGAGCGCGCCGAACGGTGGGAGAAAGGCGAGGAAGTTCCCCACGTCGTCAACTTCGAAGACCGTGCGCGCCTCCGCCAACTGCTCACCGACCGGCGGATGGAACTGCTCGAAGAGGTGATGGAACAGCCACCGGAGAGCATCCGTGCGCTGGCTGACCGCCTCGATCGTGACGTACACGATGTGCACGACGACCTGCACCTGCTGGCCGACTACGACATCATTCACTTCGAAGAAGACGGGCGCGCGAAGCAGCCGTACGTCCCCTACGAGACGGTCCGGATCGAGGTCGAGTTTGGCCTCCACCGTGGAGAGGGGTCAGAATCACCCGCATCGGCGTAGCCAGATTGGGGATCGTACCTAGATAACTTCGATGGTGTCGAATGCCTTGTCGATGCCTCTGAGATCGCACTCGAGACCGGTTTACACTGGCGCGACAGCGAGGCAGGCTTCTGGTCGAGTGGTCGACGCACATCGCGTCGATCGCTGCACGACCTATCCGCGCTTGAAGCCGACGAGGAAGCCGCCAGTAAAGCCGGCACTGACGGGGATCACAGAGAGCAGACTCGTGAGGAGACTGGGGGGCTGGTTGGCGGTCGCGGCGTCACTGGCGGCGCGGCTGGCGTTGACGAGCCCTGCCGAGAGGCGTTCCCAGTCGACGATGAGGATGTCTCGCGATTCGAGGAACTTGAACACTGCCAGCTGGATCCCGACCAGGACGGCGATGATCTTCGCGACCTTCTTGGCGGCGAACCCGATGAGGCCGCCGATCACCGCGCCCGTGCCCAGTTCCAGCCCGATCTGCTGGAGCCCGAATTCCACCATACACCGAGCAATCCGGGCACCGATAAGACTCTTGTGGGCCGTATCGGGCCGGATCCTCGTGTGTCGGGGATTTCCGACCGGCGAGCAGTCGAGTACGGGCCAACCTTCATATCGCTGGCACGCAAATCGTATGGCATGGACTGTCGGGTTGTCGTCGAGGCCGCCGTGCCCGTCTACGACGTCGAAACGGCCGACGAGGCGGTCCGGATCGCCATCTCGAAGACCGGCGAGATGCTCAACCCGGACCTCAACTACGTCGAGATAAACATGGGCGAGCGGTCCTGTCCCCACTGCGGGGAAGAACTCGAACCCGCGTTCATCGCCGCCGACGAGAGCCTGGTCGCCCTCGAACTGGAGATGACCGTCTTCAACGTCGAGCGCGAGGAACACGCCGCGCGGATCGCCCGCAAGGAGATCGGCCAGCGCCTGGAGAACATCCCCCTGGAAGTCCTCGAGATCGAACAGTTGACCGACGACGAGGACGAGGACGAAGACGACGACGAAGCTGAAGTCGAAGACGATGCCACGGCCGGCGACGGAGACGACGCCACGGCCGACGAGGAAGACGACACGGGCGAGGAAGTCGTCGACGACGGTGGCACCGATACCGACGATTCGTCGACGGCTGCCGAGGCCGACACCGAGAGCGACCACGGTGACGACGAGGTCCTCCCGGAGTTCGAAGAACTCATCGACGAGTGACCATCACACCGACCTCGATACCGACAACCGTCTGTTCAGTTCCGCCCTCTCTGTTCGGTTCCGTTCTCGCACACGAGTCGACCTCTGGAGACCCGAGTATCGGTTTCTGGAGACCAGATCGTCGGTTCGACTACCGGGTTCGATGTCGGTCCGACTACCAGACACGACCGCCTGTACTCCAGTCCCTGTCTCGGTGCCAGTCAGACCAGGAGTACGGATGCGTGGCTGTGTGGTGTGGGTGCAACGACTGTACCGGCGCCGTCGGTGGCGTCAGTCGGCGGAGGCCGGAACGCGCTCGCGCGTCTCGGTCTCCATTTCGGACGTGATCCCCTTCGCCAGCGCAAAAACAGCGTTCTTGTGGTCAGTTTTCGATTTGTGGATGGACGTCGGCTGTACCCCGAGCGACGTGTACTCGTCGTGTGCCACGTCGTTTCCTGTGTCCATCTCGTAGTGATTCTCCACCTGAGCAAGCAGGCCGTGCAGGTGAATGAGCTCCTGCTTTTTCATGGTCATCCATGCGTTACCACTGGAGGGTTATAGTAGTATCCTGAGTCGCGTTAACACACGCCTCCGATATTCGGCCGAAAAACCGTGATGAATCCGTTCTCGGCCGCGTTTCTGTTTCGGCCCCGAAGAGTCACCCGGTACGAATCGTGCCGAGTCGCACCGAATCGCCGGGGGTGTGTCGGTACCGGCTCCGGCGGGTTGAAAGGCTTTTGTCCGTCCGCCGGTTTCCCCTCGGTATGGACTACGACGACATGCTAGACCGGGCGCTCGAAGAGACCCCGGACATCGAGGGGAGTTCCGACCGGTTCGAGGTGCCGGACCCGCAGGTCCGCCAGGAAGGGAACGTCAGCGTCTACGAGAACTTTCAGTCGACGGTCGACACGCTCGGCCGCGAGGACGAACACGTCATGAAGTTCCTCCAGAACGAACTCGGGACGAGCGGCCACATCGACGAGAGCGGCCGCGCCCGGCTCACCGGCGAGTTCGGCCAGCGCCGCATCCACGAGGCCGTCGAGGCCTACACCGACGAGTTCGTCATCTGTTCGGAGTGTGGCCTGCCGGACACCCACTTCGAACGCGACCAGGGCGCGCTCTTGCTCCGCTGTGAGGCCTGTGGCGCACGTTCGCCGACCAGCGGGTAGCGCTAGCTCAGCGTCCGGAGCGTCTCCAGGTCACGTTCGGTCCGCGTAAACTCCGCGAGTCGCCGGCTCGCGTGACAGCCAGGACAGTGATAGACGCGCTTGGGTTCTGGCAGGGCAGAGGGCGTCGACTCCCAGTTTTTCCCACACTCAGGACAGAGCAACCGAACGTACGCTTCGACCATGGTTGTGAGTGTCACACAATGCATCGGGCGGTGAAAAGGTTTGTTCCCGGATGCGAGCGGTACGACGACGGTTCGAATCAGTCAGCGACCGACGAGCGACTGTCGATCAGGGTGCGCGGGCCCCTTCGGCGTCGAGGAGTTCCTTGTAGCGGTTGCGGATCGTGACTTCGGAGACGTTGGCCACGTCACTGACCTCGCTCTGTGTCACCTTCTCGTTGGTGAGCAGGGCCGCGGCGTAGACGGCGGCCGCGGCGATCCCGACGGGACTCTTCCCGCTCAGGACGCCCGCCTCGCGGGCGGCGTCGATCAGTTCGCGCGCACGGCGCTCGACGTCGTCCGGGAGGTCGAGATCCGAGACGTACCGTGGGACGTAGCTCTCGGGGTCGGCCGGCTTGACCTCCAGCTTGAGTTCGCGGACGACGTAGCGGTAGGTGCGGGTTAGCTCCATCTTGTCGACCCTGGAGACGGCCGCGATCTCGTCGAGGCTACGGGGAGTTCCGGCCTGTCGGGCAGCGGCGTACACCGCCGCCGTCGCGACGCCCTCGATCGACCGGCCGGGCAGGAGGTCGTCCTCCAGCGCGCGGCGGTAGATCACGGAGGCGGTCTCGCGGACGTTCTTCGGGAGGCCGAGCGCCGAGGACATCCTGTCGATCTCACCGAGGGCCTGTTTCAGGTTGCGTTCCTTGGAGTTGCGAGTGCGAAAGCGCTCGTTCCAGGTGCGCAGTCGCTGCATCCGCTGGCGCTGGTTCGAGGACAGGGCGTTGCCGTAGGCGTCCTTGTCCTGCCAGCCGATGTTCGTCGACAGCCCCTTGTCGTGCATCATGTTCGTCGTCGGCGCGCCGACGCGGGACTTGCGGTCGCGCTCGGCCGAGTCGAACGCACGCCACTCGGGTCCGCGGTCGATCTCGTCGGTTTCGACGACGAGCCCGCAGTCACCACAGACCGTCTCGCCGCGTGCACCGTCGGTGACGAGGTCGCCACCGCACTCGGGACAGACCGTCTCCGACTCCGATTCCGTCTCTGTCTCGCGTTCGTGTGCCTGTTCTGTCGACTCGGGCCGCTCGCCGAGTCGCTCGCCCGTCGCTGTGTGTATCGTCGTATCGCTCATGGGTGTGCTCCAGTCGGCTTGCCGGGGCCAATAGCCTTAACAATCCGGCACCGTTTCAGTGACTATAGGTTAGTCCGATAAGTATTTAAACCTTTCGCCAATATTTTCGATATCGAGATACGGATCGTCCGTGTAGAACCGCTCTCGGTACGGATCTGTCGTCTAGTGGGGTGGCGATGTCAGGTCCGGTCGATACGGAGCAAGACGACGGCGAACACCCACATGAACAGCGTCCCGACCGGCACGGTGAGCTGGTGGGGGAAGAACATGACGACGGCGACGCTGAACACGACCGCGAGGGCGGCGAAGACACCCCCGAACAGGCGGACCAGGTCGACGGGGATCCGTTCCGTGAGGGCATCTTCGCGCGCGTAGTAGAGGATACTCAACGCGAGCAGCGCGGCGAACAGGACGGCACCGCCGACCCAGATCTGCGCTTCGAGATACTGGTTGTCGGGGACGAATCCGGGGATCTCGGGGAGGACCTGGACGATGTCGTCGAGGGTCTGTTCGCCGAAGGAGATGCCGTACAGGTAGTGAAACTGGAAGAAGAGAAACCGAATGTTGATCACGGTGACGCTCTGGCCGCCGATGGACTCGTTGAAATACGAGACCGACCACGGCAGGAGGGCGGTCAGCCACACGGAGAGGACGGCCAGTTCGCCGGCGTACTCGGAGCGGACCCACGCCATCGTCTCGACGCGCGACGGGCGGAGTATAAAAAGTATCGGCTCGGGCGCTCCCGCGGTCCGGTCGTCGACCGAGTCACGGGACGCCCGTCGAGTAGCGCTAGTGACCCCTGGCAAGTCACCGGGTCTGGCGTTACGTTCATGCCGGACCACACCATAGAGGCGAGTAGCGAATGAGGCGCGATTACGTCACTCTGGATGTCCGCTACGCCGACCCGGACGGGGACCAGCTCCCGACGGCGGTACTCACAGTCGACCAGTCGGCCGACCAGCTCGGCGAGCGCCTCGTCACAGCGGCGGGCGACCGACTCGGCGCCGACCGTATCGACGTCGCCTACCGCCTCCAGACACCGGTCGACGACGACGGAGCGACCGGCGTGTTCAGTCTCAGCAACCGCGTCACTGGCGAGTTCGTCCTCGAAGTCAACACCGACGCGAAACCGGTTCTCGACCTCGTCGAGACCGCTCGCGACGGCTCTGACGGCCGTGACACCTGTTATCGCGTCGTCGTCCGGCAGGGCGACGAAGAGATAGCCACCTACGAGAAAGGGACGCTACTCGTCTACGACGACGAGGGGAACCTCCTCCGCCAGCACAGTCTCATCCCCAGCGGCGTCGAACTGTAGCGTCGTTTCTCGGCGTTTCTGTCTGCTCTACAGCGCCGCCACCAGTCGCGGCAGGAAGTCGGTCACGTCCACGCGCAGGTCGTGATCGGCCGTCTCCGAGGCAGGGGTCTCTTCGAGGTTCGCGACGACCAGCGTCGCGCCCGTTTCGGCGGCGATCTCGGGTAACAGCGACGCGGGGCGAACCGTCAGCGACGACCCGACCGCGAGGAAGACGTCACACCGCCGCGTCGCTCGCTGAACGCGCTCCAGCGGTCCGTCGGGGAGTGCTTCGCCGAACAGGACGACGTCCGGCTTGGAGACACCACCACAGTCGCAGGTCGGCGGAGACTCGCCGTCACGAACCCGCTCGAAGGCCGCTTCGGCGGGTTCACGGCGACCGCAGTCGTCACAGACCACCTGGTCGCTACGACCGTGGAGGCGAACCACCGACTCCGACCCCGCGGCGGCGTGGAGGCCGTCGACGTTCTGGGTCGCGAGCGTGTCGAGGTGGCCGGCCCGCTCCATGCGCGCGAGCGCCTCGTGAGCGGCGTTCGGTTCGACTCCCCGGCCGTACATCGTCTCGCGGAGCGCGAGCCGGTCGGGCCCGAAGCCCTCGGGGTCTGCGTCGAAGCGACGACGGTGGAAGTCGGCGGGGTCGTGGCGGTCCCAGACTGTCTCCGTCGAGACGCCCTCGGGGGACGTGCCGCGAAACGCCGGCACCCCGGAGGCGACGCTGACGCCTGCACCGGTCAGCGCGACGACCGAGTCGGCACGTTCTATCGCCGCTGTGACGCCCTCGACGGCCGTGGCTGTCGTCCCCTCGTCCATACGTCCAATCGCGTCTTCCGGCGCTAAAAGTCCCGCGTTCGCCCCTGTGGCTACCAAACAGGTAGGGGGATCGCGTCGTCCGGTCGGGGTATGTGCTACGAATCCGTGGTCGACAGGAGGGCGACCGAGCTACTACGCGGGGAACGACGTGCCGCGCTCGGCAACGGTGTCGTGGCGGCGGTCATCGTCGTGGCCGTCTCGCTCGCACGCGGAGCGAGCCCCACGGCGACAGTCGGGGTCGCACTCGCCGTAGTCGTGCTCGGGGCAGTACTCCACCAGGCGGTCCTCGTCGTCGCCGTCGCCGTCCAGCGATTCCGGTACAGGCGCGTCGCCGCAGTCGATTCGACGTCCCCGACTGGCCCGGACGCCTGACGACTCCCCGGATCTTCGCGTCGCTCGGGTGACACTGGTCACTCGGTAGCCGCGTCGTCGCTCATACCCGTCGCTACGCGATGGTACGTCGAAGAGAGAGTGGTGGGTGGGTGGTGGGTGGGGATGGGGGTACAGACACCGCGTCTGTGCTGCAGATTGGAGTGGCGCAGTCGAATATAAATACTTTGGGTCAAAATTATCACGATTGATTTCATCAGGGCGGCGGTCGAGTGAGTTCAGCGGCCAGTCGGTCCGGTCGGGCGTCGACGCTGTGACGGCCTCGCGTCGCGCACAAATATTGCCTCGCGCGGGGAGATGTGTGGGATTTAAGCGCATACCCGACCCCGGTTGAGACGACATGAGACTCCACGAGTATCAAGCGAAGGAGGTGTTCTCGGAGGCCGGGATCCCGACGCCAGCCTCCGAGCTGGCCGAGACCGTCGAGGAAGCGGTCGAAGCCGCCGAGTCGATCGGCTATCCGGTCGCGGTCAAGGCACAGGTCCACGTCGGCGGGCGTGGCAAGGCCGGCGGG
>ENA-ORDC01000709-ORDC01000709.1-marine-metagenome-genome-assembly--contig:-NODE-709-length-29811-cov-3.938185_pt1 | contig 29811 bp, 30 predicted proteins | sample MGYA00237783_ERZ508515 | MGnify/ENA primary metagenome ERZ508515 (study PRJEB26186, sample SAMN06268792) | marine metagenome | isolation source: Eden Landing Ponds, San Francisco, CA, USA | place... | reverse complement strand
TAGTGGCCCATCATACGACCCTGTCACGGTCGTGACGCGGGTTCAAATCCCGCCTCGGGCGCTTCTCTGATTTCAACTCCTCCAGCGAGGCGTCTCGTCGCCGAGCGACAGCGAGTGAAATCTGCAAGCGGTGACCGGCGGGATTTGAATCAGGGAGCGACGCGAGCGGTATAGCGAGCGGAGCGACCGAGGTTCAAATCCCGCCTCGGGCGTACTTTTCGATGAATTACTCGCCGAGCGCCGCGCTCCTCACTCAGCCAACCAAGCCGCCGACTGCTCCACCGATAGCCACGCCGACCAGCGCCGCCACGAGCGTCCCGAACGCGTACCGGGCCGCCGTGTCGTAGTCGCCCGCTTCGGCGAGTTCCGCGACGCCGACCGCGAACGACGAGAACGTCGTGAACGCCCCGCAGAACCCTGTTCCGGCGAGCGTCGCGGCCGCGTCGCCGACGGGCGCGGTGGCGAGAACGCCCAGCGCGATGCTCCCGAGGACGTTCACCGTGACGGTGCTCCACTTGCCGACGACTCGTTGGTCGACGGTGTGTCGGGAGACAGCGCCGGCCATCCCGCCGACGCCGACGAGGACGGCCGAGAGAAGCGAAGTGGTCATCGCCGCCCTCCGAACGCGAGGCCGAGCGCGGCGGCGACGAAGCCGAGCACGTAGTTCGCGCCGACGTTGAGCGCGCCGCCCATCGGCGACAGCGACGCGGTCTGGACGGTAAACGTGCTGTACGTCGTGAGCGACGAGAGCAGGCCGGTCCCGAAGAACAACTGCGCTCGACGGGAGGAGACCGACGTGATGAACGTCCCGAGGAGGAAGCTCCCGAAGACGTTCACCGCAAGCGTGCCGCCCGCACCGGGAATCGCGACGGAGACGCCGTAGCGCAGTATCGCGCCGGCGAAGCCACCGAGCGCGACCAGCGCCAGTTCCGAGCGGTCCATACGGTCCTTCTCCAGCCAGACTACTCTACGGTTTCGGAACGGTCGTGCTCGGGGACCGCCCTCGGTGTCGCGCCGCCGTCGGGGGTCTCTCGGGGACGGACTCGCACGTCGTGGACGGCCTCCGTGGTGTCGTCGACGACGAGCGCGCAACCGCGTTCCCGCGGGAGCCGAGCGCGGAGCGATTCGTCGAAGTACGTCGGGTCGGCGGCGGCCATCGCCGACACGTCGGGACCGGCGGTGAGCCGGTGGACGACCCGAAGGTCGGCCTGTGAGACGGCGACCTCGGGGAGCGCCGAGGGGCGCTGGGTCGCGAGGACGACGCCGACGCCGGGAGCGCGTCCGCGCGTGAGAAGCGTTTGAAGCGCTGGCTCGGCGAGTCCGCCGGCGAACGCGTGGGCCTCGTCGAGAAGCAACCACGGGATGCGGGAGACCGAACCCGCGACGCGGGCGTCGTAGAGGCCGCGAGCGACGACGCGGGCGACGGCGTTCGCGGGGGTCGCGTCCATCCCCGAGAGGTCGAGCACGTCGGGCGCGGAGCCACAGAGCGACCCCGGGTCGAGGCCGTCGGGGGAGAACACGTCCCACGAGTCGGCGAGCGCGAGGTGATTCGCCGCGGCCCTGCGCACCTCGGACGCGGCGTCCGCGGCTTCGACGGCCCCGCGCATCGCCGACAGCGAGTCCTCGTCGGCCGCGAGTCGCCAGACGAGCGACCCCGCGGGGGCGGTCGGGTCGAGTCCGAGCAGGTCCGGCCACGCGCTCGGCGGGAGCGCGTCGGCGCGGACGCTCGGCGAGTCGTGAACCGTGCCGGCTATCGGCGGCGCTTCGAGCCCTCCAAAGACGCCCATCGGGTCGAGTACGACCGGCGCGACGCCGCTAGCCCGCGTCAGCCCCTCGGCCACGACGCCGAGCGTGTGGGACTTCCCGCTCCCGCGTTTGCCGACGACGACAGCCGCGTGCGGGCGGTTCACGTCGAGTCCGACGGCCGCGCCGTCGCTCCCGTCGCGGGCGCGGTAGCATCCGAACCGACAGACTGGGCCTTCGTCCTCAGAATCGCGGCCGATAATATGCATGGCGCTCACTGGCCGCGGGATACGACTTGAACCCCCGGACGAGGGTTTATATACGAATCCGCGGCCAGACGGTCCATGCTCGATACGTTCCGGTCAGACACGCGCGCTATCGAAGGTCTCCCCGTCCGCCTCGTCATCGCCCTCGTGGTCGGCGTCGCCAGTATGAGCGTCATGCTCAACATGCTCTCTGGGGTGCAGGGACTCGCCACCTCGGAACTCGACGTGAAGCCGACGCCCGACGTGGTCGGCCCGGGCGAACAGGCGCTGGAGTTCACCGTCGTCGACCACGAGGGCGACCCGGTCGAGGGCGCGACGGTCATCGTGAAATCGGGAACCGCCGAAATCGACGGCGTGGCGACCGCGAAAAGCGGCGACGGCGGGTCCGCGACCGTTCGCGTCGACGCCGAACTCGGCGCGAACCGCGAGGACGGGACGCTCGTCGTGGACGTGAAACCGCCCGCCGGGGGGTCGTTCGTCGACCGCCGCGAGAACACGAACGTGCTCGTGGTCCAAGACTGAGCGCCGAAGGGCCGACCCGCGGCCTCAGCGTTCGGGATGCGTCGCCGCGTCGAAGCCCCCGCGGACCAGCGGCTTGGCGATATGTCGGCGGGCGCACGGCGGCACCTCGTACCAGCCGAGTTCGAGGTCGCGGTCGACCGCCCGCTCGACTTTCCCGGGGGCGTCGGTCCCGCAGTCGCGACACCGATACCCCTGATTCCGCCCGGCGCTTTTCATCGTCCGCCCGCAGTCGGGACAGACGGGGGTCGCAGGCTCCGTCCGCACGAGGTCTCGGACCGCGAACTTCTCCAGTTTGAGCGTCCCGTCACCGACCTCGCCGCAGGCGGTGAGCGCGTCGCCGACGCGGAGCGACCGCACCCGGTTACGGAAGCGCTTCGTCGGTTCGAAGGCGGCGACGGGGACCGCAGAGCCGTCGGCTTCGAGGTCGAAAAAGACGTGGCCGCCGGGGCGCGTCTTCGGTTCGGTGGCGACGGTCCCGGCGACGCGGTAGGCGCGGCCGTCGCGGAGGTCCGAGACCACGCCGTCCCGGAGATGCGCGTCGGTCCCCTGATTCGTGAGAAACGTCGCCGAGCGGTCGACGGGTTCCGAGTCGATGGCGGCGGCGACCTCCCGGACGGTGTCGGCGTCGTCGCCGCGGATGCCGTGGAGAATCGGCCCCGGCGCGTTCGGCACGCAGACGGCCTCGCCCTCCTCGCGGTCGACGGTGTCCCACGCCTCGGGGTACGCCGCGTCCGCGGCGTCGAAGACGGAGTCGAAGTCGACCTCGCGGGGCGTCCCACAGCGGTGGAACTCGCGGTAGGAGATGTGTTCGTAGGTCCACTCGTCGAAGGCGGCCGACGCGCCGACGGCCGCGAGCGCGCCGATGCGGCCTCGCCCGCCGTGCCAGCCCTCGGTCAGGAACCCGGAGCGTTCGGCGAGGTCGACCGCCGCATCGAGGTCGTGGAAGTCGCGGACTGCGTCGCGGGCGAACTCGGCGACGGCGGTCGAAACCGTGTCGGCCGACCCCGGCGCGACGACGACCCCCGGACTGGTTCGGTCGTCGTCGAGGACGGCCCAGCGGTCGAGTTCCTCGCGGGCGAGGTCGAACGCCGCGCCCGCGGGGAGGTCGGTGTGAATCGCCAGCGCCGCGTTCCCTCGCGTCTTGTGTTCGACCGCCGGGTTCAGGCGGACGAGGAGTCGCCGCTCGACGGTCCCGCCGCGGGCCTCGACGGCCTCGGCGACGAGCGTCGCCAGATAGGTCGTACACATCCCGAGGCTCCGGGAGTCGGTGTCGTCGAGGCCGATAACGGTCATGGACCGAGATTGCCGGAGGGCGCAGTAACGCCTTTCGGGACGGCCTCGGATATATAAATGCGGCATCGAGAGGGGAGATACGTCGCCGAGGGCGGCGGTATCGGGGAAAGCGCTTTATGGGCCGAATCGCTTATTGCCCCCTATGTCCCGGTCAGCGCTGGTTGGTAATGTCGCCGCGATGCTCCAAGACGCGGGCTTCGTCGTGAGCGACCGCATCGCCATCCGGCCGAAGAGCTTCGACCTCGCCGCTCGCAGGGGCGAGGACCTGTTGCTCCTCAAGATACTGGGGAACATCGACGCGTTCGACGGCGTCACCGGCTCCGAGATGCGACGCCTCGGCTCGTACCTCGACGCCACGCCGTTGGTCGTCGGGCTTCGGACCCGAGACGAGGACCTCAAACCCGGCGTCGTCTACTTCCGCCACGGCGTGCCGGTGTTGAACCCCGACAGCGCCATGGACCTGTTCGTCGAGGAGGTTCCCCCGCTCATCTACGCCGCCCCCGGCGGGCTGTACGTGAGCCTCGACGGCGACGTGCTCGCCGAAGAGCGGCAAGAACGCGGGTGGAGCCTCGGACAGCTCGCGACCGAACTCGGCGTCTCGCGGCGCACCGTCTCGAAGTACGAAAACGGCATGAACGCGAGCATCGAGGTGGCGATTCACCTCGAAGAGCTGTTCGACCGCCCCTTCTCGAACCCGGTCGACGTGCTCACGGGTGCCGAGGACGTCCGCGACGCCGAGCCGACACCCGACGACCCGGACGTTGACCCCGACGACGAACACGTCCTATCGGTGCTGACGCGCGCCGGCTTCACCGTCCACCCGACCGCCCGCGCGCCGTTCAAGGCCGTCAGCGAAGACGCCGGGCGCAAGAAAGAGACGAACGTCCTCACCGGGCACTCACCCTTTACCCGGAGCGCCGAAAAGCGCGCCCAAATCATGTCGTCGCTCGGCGAAATCACGCGGACGCGCTCGGTGTACTTCGTCGAGGAACAGCAGAAGCGGGAGTCGGTCGACGGCACCGGCATCGTCAGCTGTGAGGAACTCGCCGCCATCGACGACCCCGACGAGATTCGCGACCTGATTCGCGAGCGGACCCGCGACCCCGCCGAGAGCTAATCGACGGGGCCGGGCGCTCGTGGCGGGGTGCGACGCGCGCCCGACGCGAGGTCGCACGCAGTCGGAAACGAGTCAGTGAGCGGTGCGACGGCCGCCGCGGGACCGAGTGGACGAGATTACGCCGCCGAGCCGTAGGTCTCTTCGAGGTAGTCGACGATATCGTCGCTCTCGGCCATCCCCTCGATGCCGTGTTCTTCGTCGACGAGGACGGGAACACCGGTCTGGCCGCTTACCGCTTCGACCTCCGTGCGCTCGGCGTGGGCGCTGGGGACCATCTGCGACTCGTATTCGAGGTCGAGGTCGGCGAGTTTGTCCTTCACCTTCGCGCAGTACGGACAGCCTTGCAGTTCGTAGAGGATGAGCTCGGGCATCACGCCGAGGTACGGAGTCGCGGCTAATGAGTGCCATGGTCTGATGCAACCGCGCCACACGACCCCGAAAGGAGCGCCGTGGGTCGCGGGCGGGTTACCACTCGAACAGCTCGCGGAACGTGTCGAGGAGCCGCCGGCGCATCAGATAGAGTTCGCCGCCGGTCGCAGTGAGACCGACGCCGACGGCGCACGCCGCCGAAAAGAGGTCCCACGGCGTCATCCAGACCGGGCGGAGCCACGGGAGGACGTGCGACAGTCGGGTCGAGAGCCCGCTCATCGGCTCTTCGAGCGGCGTCCCGGCGAACGTCGACTCGGCCCGCGCGGCGAAGCCGACGCTCTCGTTTCCGCCCGCGGTGAGGTTCGCGCTCCCGGTGATTGGGTACGACCCGCTGGCGTTGAGGTCCCGAATCGTCGGCCCGGATGACTCGTCGCCGTGAGCGACGCGCTCGGCGTCGTACGGCCCCCACGTCGCGTAGTACTCCCAGACGACCTCGCCCGTCGGCGTGATTTCAATCACGCGGTGGTTGAGCGTGTCGACGACGAGCGTGTTCCCGTTGGGGAGTCGGTCGGCGTCCCGCGGCCAACTGAGCGTGTTCGACCCGACGGACCACGTTCGGACCCACTCGCCGTCTTCTTTCGCGTACTCGACGACGCGGTTGTTCCCGCTGTCTGCGACGAGCATGGTCGGCGTGCCGTTCTCGCTGACCAGCCAGTCGGGGTTGTGCTGTTCGTTGAGCACCTCGTAGTCGTCGTCGGTGCCGAGCCGTTCGACGATCTCTTTCGACTCCATATCGACGACGATGGCCTGGTCGAAGTTCCGCGGCGACAACAGGAGCCGACCATCGCCGATGTAGTCCACGTCGTTGACGTGGCTCCAGTCGGCGTTGTAGCCGCCGTCGGTGTCAGCGGGGAAGTGGTTCTTGAAGTACCACTCCCACGTTATTTCGTCGGTGGTGCGGTTGTACACGACGATTCGGTCCTCGCTGACGCCGGCGGAGTCGTTCCACTCGCGCATGTTGGCGATGAGGAGTTCGTCCTCGCCGAAGGCGTCGACGTCGTGGGTGTCTTCCATGTCGAACCGCCGTTCCCAGACGCGTTCGCGGGTGTCCGGGTCGAGTTCGAAGACGACGGTGTCGGTCCCGCGGGGCGACGAAACCAGCAGGTTCCCGTTCGGAAGCGGGTCGACGTCGAAGAACCACGCGTTCCCGTTGTCCGAGTCGTCGTACGTCCACTGGAGGCTCCCGCGTTCGTCGACCGAGACGAGCCGAGCGGGTTTCTTCGGGTTCGTGTTGCCCTGGAAGGTGTAGCCTTGGACGCTCACCAGCGTCGAGCCGTTGGCGGGGCTGGTGACGGTCCCGGGCTCGAGGCTCGTCTGCTGGGAGGGGTCGTACGTCAACGCGGAGACCGCAGAGGGAGTGAGAAGGCCGATAATGAGGAGGAAAGCGGCTCCGCGGAGGGCGAGCCGCTCGTTGGGCAGATTCATACGGAGTGGCTTAGAACCGGGGGTATCCAATACTTTATGAATCCAATTGGGTTGTGAGAAAATCAGCGCGGAGAGAGCGTCGTCGCGGGGTCAGACCTGCGCTTGCAACATCCCCGAGGTGCGGACGACGAAGTAGAGGACGAACGCGGCGGCGAGCGCCCACTGGCCGGCGCTGACCTCGTCGTACTCGCCGGCGGCGACCTTCACGAGCGGGTACGAGACGATGCCCGCCGCGATGCCGTAGGCGATGGAGTACGTGAAGGGCATGACGAGGATGGTCATGCCGGCGGGGATGGTGAACGTCAGGTCGTCCCACTCGATGTCGACGACGTTGCGGAGCATGACGACGCCGATGACGACGAGCGCGATGTGCGAGGCGTACTGCGGGATAGCCGTCGCGAGCGGGACGATTGCGAGCGACACGAGGAAGAGGAGTGCGATGACGAGCGCGGTGAGGCCCGTGCGGCCGCCCTCCTCGACGCCGGTGGCGGACTCGATGTAGGTCGTGACCGTCGAGGTGCCGAGCATCGCGCCCGCGGTGGTACCGACCGCGTCGGCCATGAGCGGCTTGTCGATGTCGGGGAGGTCACCGTCGTCGTTGAGGAAGCCCCCGGCCTGCCCGACGCCGACGAGCGTGCCGGCGGTGTCGAAGAAGTCGACGAAGAAGAACGTGATGACGATGAGGGCGAAGCTGAACGCCTCGACGTTCCCGAAGCCGGAGACGAACGCGCCGGCCAGCGGCGTGATGTCGTAGGTCGCCGCGGAGGAGCCGACGACGAGACCCGCCTCGGACGAGACGAGACCCGAGGCGGTGAGGCCCCAGCCGAGAACCGACGTGCCGACGATGCCGATGATGATAGAGCCGGGGACGTTCGCCGCGTAGAGGGCGAACGTGAAGAACAGGCCGATGATGGAGACGATGGCGACGGGGTTCGACGCGAGGTTCCCCATCGTGACGAGCGTCGAGTTGTCGTTGACGACGATGCCCATCGCCTGCAACCCGATAATCGCCAAGAACAGTCCAATGCCGGTCCCGACGGCCATCTTGACCGGTTCGGGGAACACTTTGATGATGGCTTCGCGCGCGCCGACGGCGGTGAGCGCGATGAAGATAATCCCCTCGACGAAGACGGCCGCGAGCGCCGTCTGCCACGGGACGCCCAACGCGCCGACGACGGTGAACGCGAAGAAGGCGTTCAGGCCGAGCCCCGGCGCTTGCGCGAAGGGTCGATTGGCGTAAAACGCCATAATCGTGGTCGCGATGGCGGCCGCGAGGATGGTGACGACGGCGAGCATCGACTGGACCTCGCCCGGCGTGTAGCCGGCGATGGCGATGCCGTCGACGCCCTCGATGTACGGTTGGTCTGTGAGAAGCGACGGGTTGACGACCACGATGTACGACATCGTGAGGAACGTCGTGACGCCCGCGAGAATCTCGGTCCTGACCGTGGACCCGTGTTTATGCACGTCGAAGTAGTTTGCGAGGGTTTCAGAGAGCCCCATGATGCACGACTAAGCATACCCCGGATTCCACACATAAGCATTACCATCCTGACGAGGGGATTCACCCACAGACGTGGATTAAATGGCCCATTCGACGTGAACGAACGGCACAGAAGTGCCTATTTCCACGTCAAATGTAATTAAACTGAATGGTTTAGAACGGTGTATCGGCGCAGTCGTGAGGCGTCAGTCGAAACTGCTCAGCGCGCCGACCGGCGCGTCGGTGAGTTCGCGGGCTCGGTTCGTCCCTTCGTCGCCGACGGCGATGAGCGCGAAGACACCGGCGATGTCGGCGTCGGCCTGCAAGGCGATGTCCAAGAGGAGTTCTTGGGTCTCGCCCGAGCGGATGAGGTCGTCCACGACGAGGACCCGTTCGCCGTCGTCGATGGCGCTGGCGGGGAGGTAGTAGGTGAGTTCGATGCCGGACGCGAGGCGCTGGCGCGACTCGATGAAGTCCTCGACGGCGGTCTCTTTCGACTTCTTCGCGTACGCGAGGCGCGCGCCGAAGTAGCTCGCCATCGCCGCACCGAGGGTGATGCCGTCTGTCGCCGCGGTCAGAATCACGTCGGGGCGTTCGAGGTTCAGCGCGTTCGCCGCGACGGGCGCGACGAGGTCGAGGAACGACTGGTCGAAGACGACGCCGGAGTTGTCGACGTAGCCCTCGTCGTCGAATCGGACGCGGGCTTCGAGTTCGTCTGCGAGCGCGTCGCGGCCGACGCCCTCGACGACCTCGCGGGCGCGTTCGACCCCGGGCAGGACGTGCCCGTTGACGTAGCGGTTGAGGTCGCCGGCCGGCAGTCCCGTGAGTTCGGCCAACTCGTCGTACGTCCGGGTCTCTTTGAGCATCCGGAGCACGGAGACAGCCTGTAACTGGAGTGCGGCCTTCTCTGCTCTGTTCATGCCTCCGCCTTCGTACTTGCACAAAAATGAATACTTCGATTGCCGATTCCGAGTGAATTAGTCACAAGCGTGTATTAGCCGTCGGCGTCGGCCAGCAGGTCCTCGGCGGTGAGAAGCGACTCCAGTTCGATGTCGTGGTCGGCCAGCAGTTCCGCCGCGCCCTCCTGTCGGTCCACGACGACGACGACGCGGTCGACGACCGCGCCCGCCTCGCGGAGCGCCTCCACGGCGTCGACGGCGCTCTGGCCCGTCGTCGCGATGTCTTCGAGGACGACGACCTCCTCGCCCTCGTCGAGCGCGCCCTCGATGCGCTTTGCCGTCCCGTACTCCTTTGCCTTCTTGCGGGCGATAACGTACGGCTTGTTCGTCTCGACCGCGGTCGCGGCCACGAGCGGAACCGCGCCGAGGGCGACGCCGGCCAGTTTGTCGTCGTCCGCGACGCGCTCCGCGAACGCCTCGGCGATGAGCTTCAGACACCGGGGGTCGGTCTCGAAGAGGTACTTGTCCACGTAGTAGCTCGACGTCCCGCCGTGAGAGAGCTCGAACTCGCCGAACTGGACCGCGTCGGCGGCTCGAAGCGCCTCGATGAGTTCTGTGTTCGCCATCTTGTTTCGAGAGGGTTCAGGGAGGCGCTTAAGCGGGACGGTTCGGGGTGGGTGATACGCGATGTTGGACCGCGAGACGAGCGAATCGAGTCCGTGCGACCGTTTTCCCGCTCGGGGCTCTGCGGATTACCACGGCTCGTTTTTGAGCCCCAGCAGGTACGCGCCGACGTTGGTGACGACGTGAAGCACGGGCGTCATCACGAGCACGACCGCGAGCACGGGCAGGGAGAACGTCGCCGAGAACCAGCCGGGCGCGGCGACGAACGCGAGGGCGAGCGCGCCGACGACGAAGTCGAGTTGGTCGAGACCGGGGAAGGCGGCCCCGCGCTCGCGGCCCGACCGACGCTTGAGAAACGACGCGCCGATGTCGCCGAGCATCGCGCCGAGCGCGAGGCCGACCCCGGCGGCGAGCGGGAACGTCGGGAGCGAGACGCCGAGCGCGTCCGAGACCGCGGGCGCGGCGGCGTTGAGGACGACGGCGAGGAGCGTCCCGGCCAGCGTCCCGGCGGCGGTGCCGCGCCACGTCTTTCCGTCCCCGAGGACGCGCCGGCCGCCCCACGTGCGCCCGCCGTCGATGGGGCGACCGCCGCCCGCGAGGACGGCGGCGTTGTTCGGCACGTACGCGGGCAACATCGCCCAGAAGGCGGTGGCGACGAGAGAGACGACCATACCGACCCGTCCGCGGCGAGGAATGTAAGTTCCGACGGTTCGTCGGCGGGCGAGGCGACGGAGTCGTTCGATTTCGCGTCCGAATCGATGATAACCCTCAATAGCTGACGGTCGCAATCGTTTATTATGATTCCGCCCATCGCGAGCAGGTTCGTCGCGGGAGAGTCCGCGGCGAGAGCGCTCGACCACGCCCGACGGATGAACGACGACGGCGTGGCGGTCATCCTCAACCTCCTCGGAGAGCACTACGCGGAACGCGCGCCCGCCGACGAGGACGCGGCGGCCTACGTCCGACTCGTCGAGGACATCGCCTCGACCGGCATCGACGCCTGCGTGTCGGTCAAGCCCTCGCAAATCGGCCTCGACGCGGGCGACCACGTGTTCGAGGAGAACTACCGACGCATCGCCGAGGCGGCCGACGAACGCGGCGTCTTCCTGTGGTGCGACATGGAGGACCACGAGACGACCGACGTGACCCTCGACGCCTTCGAGGAGCTCGCCCGCGAGTTCGACGGCGGGATGGGACTGTGCGTGCAGGCGAACCTCAAGCGCACCCCCGACGACCTCGAACGCCTCGCCGACGTGCCGGGGAAGCTTCGCCTCGTCAAGGGCGCGTACGACGAGCCGGCCGCGGTCGCCCACACGCAGAAATCGGCGGTCAACGAGGCGTACAAGGAACTCCTCGCGTACCTGTTTCGGGAGTACGACGGCGGCATCGCGGTCGGGAGCCACGACCCCGAAATGATAGCCTACGCCCGGGACCTCGGCGCGGAGTACGACCGCGACTACGAGGTGCAGATGCTCATGGGCGTGCGCGAGGACGCCCAGCGCGACCTCGCCGCCGACGGCGTCGAGGTGTGGCAGTACGCGCCCTACGGCGACAACTGGGTCTCCTACTTCTACCGGCGGGTCCGCGAGCGCAAGGAAAACGCGCTGTTCGCGCTCCGCGCCGTCGTCGGCGTCTGAGCGAGCGCTGGAACGCGGCGCGTGTCTCTCGTCCCACACTAGAAATCCCCTTATGCCCGCGGGTTCACGTACCCCATATCAATGTCCTCGTGGAGACGCGATTTTGCCAGCGGCCTCGTGGTCCTCGTTCCGCTCATCGTCATCCTATACGTCCTCTCCATTCTGTACGGCGCAATCGTCCGCATTCCGGGAGTCGACCAACTGTTGAAGTTTCCGGAGCCGTACACCTCCCTCTCGGAGGTGTTCGGCTTCTTCGTCGCCATCATCATCTTCCTGTTGTTGGTGCTTTCGGTCGGCTACCTGATGCGGACGACGGCCGGTCGCCTGCTCGAATCCGGCCTCGACGCCGCCATGAACAAGGTCCCGCTCGTTCGCGTCGTCTACAACGCTTCTAAGCTCGCGGTCGAAACCGCGCTCACCGGCACCGAAGACCTCCAGAAGCCGGTCCGCCTCGAAACGTGGCCGGGCATCCGCATGACCGCGTTCAAGACGGGCAAGACGACCAAAGACGGCAGGGAAATCATCTTCATGCCGACCGCGCCGAACATCACCACCGGGTTCGTGATGGAAGTCGACCCCGACGACATCGAGGAGACCGGCGAGAAGGTCGAAGAGGCGCTGACGCGCGTCCTCTCGGCCGGGTTCGCCGAGCAGGACCACGTCGACGAGTTCGACATCGAAGTGACCGAGGAGTCCGGCGACGGCCGGGTCGCCGCCGACGAGTAAGGCTCGCGCCCCGCGTCGGCGGTCGTCGCTATCGGCTCGTGACGGGACCGCGATAAAAAGAACGCTCGTGTTCGCGGGTGTCTCGGGTTACTGCTCGTCGACGTAGGTGAACCACTCTTCGTGGTCGTCGGTGCGGCGCTCCACGAGGTCGAAGAAGGCGGACTGGAGTTCCTCCGTGACCGGGCCGCGAGTGCCCTCGCCGATGACGACGTTGTCGACCTTGCGGATAGGGGTCACTTCGGCGGCGCTCCCCGTGAAGAACAGCTCGTCGGCCGTGTTGAGTTCGCCGCGGCTGATGGTCGCGCTGTCGTCGACCTCGTAGCCGCGCTCGCGGGCGAGCGTGATGACGGTGTCGCGGGTGATGCCGTCGAGGATGCTCTGGGAGAGGCCGGGCGTGTAGAGCTTCCCGTCGCGGACCATGAAGATGTTCTCGCCGGGGCCCTCGGCGACGTTGCCCTCCTTGTTCAGGACGATGGCTTCGACGTAGCCGTTGCGGCGGGCTTCCTCCCCCGCGAGCATGGAGTTCACGTACAGACCGGTCGTCTTCGCGTTCGTCGGAATCTGGCTGGAGGCGTGCTTGCGCCACGACGAGACCATCACGTCGACGCCGTTTTCGAGCGCGTCCTCGCCGAGGTAGGTCCCCCACGGCCACGCCGCGATGGCGACCTCGGTCGGGTTGTCCTTGGGGCTGACGCCGAGCGAGTCGTAGCCGTAGAAGGCGATGGGGCGGATGTAGCCGCCGTCGAGGTCGTTGCGGCGGATGATCTCCAGCGTCGCCTCGGTGAGTTCCTCGCGCGTGTACGGAATCTCCATGTCGTAGGGCTTCGTGGAGTTGTAGAGCCGTTCGAGGTGTTCCTCCCAGCGGAAGATGGCCGGGCCGCGGTCGGTGTCGTAGGCGCGAACTCCCTCGAAGACGCCCGTCCCGTAGTGGAGGCCGTGCGTGAGGACGTGCACCGTCGCGTCCTCCCAGTCCGTATATTCTCCACTCATCCAGATCGTCGAGACATCCATCTCGTCAAATCCCATGTAGTGGCCTTCGGCGGCCCCCTCTAAAATCATGACGACCCGACTCCCGCGCCCCCGGCGGTTTTGTCCGCGGACCGCCATGACGAGGTATGAGCCTCGAATCCGTCGCCGTCACGGGCGGGACCGGAAATCTCGGGCCGACCGTCGTCGCCCACCTCCGCGCGAGCGGCTACACCGTCACGAACTGCTCGCGACACAGCGAGTCGTCGCTCGCGGACCACGACTACCGCGTGAGCGCGCTCGACCCGGGGGACCTCACCGCGGCGCTCAGCGCCGTCGACGCCGACGCCGTCGTCCACCTCGGAGCCATCTCGACGCCGACGAACGACCCCGGCCACCGCGTCTTCGAGAGCAACGTCCAATCGACGTACGTCGTCCTCGAAGTCGCCGCCGCGCTCGGCATCGAGCGCGTGGTCGTCGCCTCCAGCATGAGCGCCATCGGCGGGAGCTTCGAACCCGACCCCGCCCGAATCGACTTCCTCCCGGTGGACGAGACCCACCGCGCGACGCCCTCGAACCCCTACGGCCTCGGGAAGTACGTCGCCGAGCAGACCGCCGCGGGGTTCGTCCGCCGCGACGACGCCCCCGAGACGGTCGCAAGCCTCCGGTTCCCGTGGATGCCGAGCGAGGAAGAGGCGAGACGGGCCTTCGCCGAGGCCGACCGCTCGCTGTCGGGACTGCGGGACGCCGGCCACTTCCACACCGCGCGCAACACGCTCTTTGCGTATCTCGGTCGGGAGGACGCCGCGAGACTCGTCCGCCGGGCGCTCGACGCCGATTTCGCGGGCCACGAGGTGTTCTGGGCCGCGGCGGCCGACACTTCGACGACCGTCGAGTCGGCGGCGCTCGCCAGCGAGGTCTACCCCGGCGCGGAGACCAGAGGGCCGCTTTCGGGCCACGATGCGCTCGTCTCGACCGAGAAGGCAAAGCGACTGCTCGGCTGGGAGCCGACGTGGTCGTGGCGCGACCGGCGCGCGTGAGAAGCTGAATCAGACCGACTATCTCGGTCGCTCAGACGAGTTCGTCGATGAGGCCGTCGCCGTCGACGAAGGCGAAGCCGTGTCGGTCGGCGTAGTCGCGGGCGGCGTCCTTCGAGAGCGCCGCGCCGGTCTCGTCGTCGAGCATCTCGCAGACGACGACCGCCGGCGGGACGCCCGCCTCGTCGGCCAAGGCGAGGCCGAGTTCGGTGTGACCCTGCCGGTCCGAAAGCAGGTTCGGCGCGCCGCGGAGCAGGTGGACGTGGCCGGGCGCGCGGAACTCGCCGCCGAAGTCGTCGGCGGTGTACTCGCCCGCACGGGTGGCCTCGGCGACGGGCGCGAGCCGCGAGATGGTCATCGCGCGGTCGCGATCGGTGATGCCCGTAAACGAGTCGCGGTGGTTCACCGTGAAGGAAAACGACGACCGCGAGTCGTACGCGAGGTCGTGAGACGACGCGGCCGGGTGGTCGAGCACGTCGTCGATAAACGGGAGACCGAGGGATTCTGACACGTCGTTCGGGAGGGCGACGCAGACGAGGCCGCCGGCGTCGTTGCGCATCCGGCCCACGTCGGCGGGGGTGACCGCGCCCGCGGGGTAGACGAGGTCAGTCTCGCCCTCGCGGTCGTCGAAGTCATGGACGAGCACCGGCTCGCCGGCGCGGAAGGCGTCGAGGACGCGCGAGACGGCGTCGAAGTCGCCGGTCGACTCGGCGGTTCGGCTCATTCGTACTCCGCCTCCTCGACGCGGACCGTGACCGCGTCGCCGTCGTCGAGGTCGAGTTCGTCGCGGAGCTTGTCGGGCGCGATTATCTCCAGTTGCGACTCGTCGTGGTGGGTCCGCTCCGGGACGATGATGTGGACCGGCTCGTAGGACTCGTCGCCGACCGCGACGGAGGCGGCGTAGCACGTCGCCGGGCCGAAGGTGCGCTCGTCGTCCTCCCAGCCGTCTATCGGGACCGCGTCGAGGGCGCTCATCCCGGCGCGGGCGCGGACCGCGTCGTCGCCGAGGCGGACGTTCAGCGTGCCGGGGAACGGTTCGTAGCCGAGTCGGTCCTTGAACTGCTCCATGTATCCCGAAAGCGAGATGTAGTGGCGGCCCTCGCCCATTCCCCCGGTGACCTCGCCGTCGAGGACGACCACCGAAGGCGTCTCGAAGATGCGCCGGTAGTCGGCGTACTCCTGTCTGAGCGCGGACTCGCCCGCGTCGGTGATGGTTATCCACTGGCCGTCGGCGACGACCTCGCGGTCGATGAAGTCGGCCTCTTCGAGGCGCTGGAGACGGCGCGAGGCCGTCTGGTTCGACACGTCGAGTCGATTCGCGACGCCGGAACAGGAGAGCTTGACCGGGCCGGAGCGCCCGCCGTCGAGCGCGACGAGCTTGAGCGTGGCCAACTCGTCGTACCCGACCGCCGCGGCGACTGCCGATTCTGACATATCTCCCGCTTCGAACGCGCGCCTCATAAGCGTATCGTACGTGGAATGCGTTCCAAAAATGATATGGACGGAGAGGGTAGAAGCGGCGAGGCGGGGCCCGTGGTAACGCGATAGTTCCAATCGCGGACGGGTAAGTCCGTCGGTCAGTCTACCGCGGCGAGAAGGGAGTGGAAGCGAGACGCGGGGGAACGCTGTGGGGGTGGTGGGGTGCTTGGTGGTGTGTGGGTCTCGTAGGCTCCGACTCCGCGGGGCGGCGGTGCCAACGACCGAACGGCGTCCTCAGAGAGACGACGCTCGCCGCTCGGTGCTGACCTGTGAGATACCCGCGTTCGCCGAGCAACTGGGACACGCGTACACGTTGCCGTCCTCGTCGCCGAAGACGCGGACGAAGTTGTTCGACACGAACGCTTCGCAGTGGTTGCATTGACTCATGGGTGGGTGGTGGAGCGGCGGGTCGCCGCCCGTGATTTGATTGTCGTCCGCTCACGATATACCACTATTACCTAACTGGTAAGGTATCGACGCGAGTGGCGCTAAGACCACCCCGCAAACGGAGGGGACCGAGCGTCCCAAGCCGACGCGACCCGCGGGTCGCTCGGGCGGTTCGGAAAGGCCTTTAGCCGCCTATCGAGAATCCGCGTACATGTTCAGACAGTTCCGTGAGGAGGTCGAGACGGCGCTCTCTGCGGCGCTCTCGTCGCTCGACCTGCCCACCGACGACCTCGGGGTCGAGGAACCGCCGGAGGACGTACCCGCGACGCTCGCCTCCAGCGTCGCCTTCCGACTCGCCGGGGTCGTCGGCGCGCCGCCGCCGAAAATCGCCACCGACATCGCCGAGGAACTCTCCGTCGAGGGCTACGACTACCTCGCCGCGGTCGACACGCAGGGGCCGTACGTCAACTTTCACGTCTCGGACGCCTACTACGACGACACCCTCGAAGCCGCCGCGACCGACGAGGCGTACGGTCGCCTGCCCGCGACCGGCGACAGCGTCGTCGTCGAGCACACGAGCGCGAACCCGACCGGTCCGGTCCACGTCGGCCGCACCCGCAACCCGGTCATCGGCGACGCCGTCGCCAACCTGCTCGATTTCGCCGGCAACGACGTCGACCGCCACTACTACGTGAACGACGCCGGCCGACAGATGGCCGTCTTCACCTGGGCCTACGAGACGTTCGACGAGGACGACCTCGAAGGCGAACCCGCCCGCGAGCGCGTCGAGTACGACCTCGTTCGCTACTACCGCAAGGGCAACGCCTTCCTCGAAGAAGCCGACTCCGAGGCAGTCGAACGGGCCGAAGCCGAAATCACCGGGATTCTCCAGGGTATCGAGGAAGGCGACGAGGAGACCTACGCCCGCGTCGAGACCGTGGTCGACCAGGTGCTCGGCGGCATGCGCGAGTGCCTCGAACGCCTCCCCGCGGAGTTCGACGAGTTCGTCAAGGAGACGCGGTTCATGTTCGACGGGAGCACCCGCGACCTCGCAGAACGCCTCAAGGAGACCGACCACGCCGTCTACGAGGAAGACGCCTGGCAACTCGAACTCGACGACTACGGCTTCGAGAAGAACCTCGTGTTCCTCCGCTCGGACGATACCTCGCTGTACACGACGCGCGACCTCGCCCACCACGAGTGGAAGTTCGACAACTACGACCGCGCCGTGACCGTCCTCGGCGAGGACCACAAGCTCCAGTCCGGCCAGCTCCGCGCCGCGCTCGACATCCTCGGCAACGACGTGGACAAACTGGAGAACGTCATCTACTCGTGGGTCAACCTCCCCGGCGGCGAGACGATGTCCACCCGCAAGGGGACGGGCGTCATGCTCGACGACCTCCTCGACGAGGCCATCGACCGCGCCCGCGACGAAGTCGAGACCCGCCTCGAAGGCCGCACCCGCGACGACGACCTCGACGAGGCCGAAATCGACCGCATCGCCCGGCAGGTCGGCATCGGCGCGGTCCGCTACGACATCGTCTCCAAACAGCCCACGAAGACCATCACCTTCGAATGGGACCAGGCGCTCAACTTCGAGGCCCAGTCCGCGCCGTACATCCAGTACGTCCACGCGCGCTGTTGCGGCATCGCCGACGAGGCGGCCGCCGCCGGTCTCGGCGCGAGCGAGGTCGACCCCGCCGTGCTGGCGACCGACGCCGAGCGCGACCTGCTGGCGACCATCGCGCGGTTCCCCGCGGTCGTCGAGACCGCGGCCGACGACCTCGAACCCCACACCGTGGCGACGTTCGCCCGCGAACTCGCCGAGGTGTTCAACACCTTCTACCGCGAGTGCCCCGTTCTCGACGCCGACGAGGAGGTCGGCGCGGCCCGACTCGCGCTCGTCGAGGCCTCGCGGAACGCGGTGGCGAACGCGCTCGCCATCGTGGGCGTAGAAGCGCCCGAGTCGATGTGACCGCGGGCTACGCGAGTCCCTCGGCGGCGGCTTTTTTCGAGCGGTTCAGAAGAAAAGCGAGAGCGCCGCGGTCCCGGCGATGAGCGACCCGCCGACCGAGAAGACGACGGCGGCACCACTGCCGAGCGCGAGGACGAGAAACAGCACTATCCACCAGAAGGGAACGGACTCGGATTCTGCCATAGAGGCCATTCCGCAGACGCGAGTAAAAGGCCTTCCCGTTTAGCCGAGGAAGCGCCTGAAAAACCCCTTTTTCTTCTCGTCGCCGTCGTCCTCGAACGACTCGACCTCCTCGACGAGCGAGGTGGTGTAGACGCCCTCCTCCTCGCCGTCGTCGGCCGCGTCGTCAGCGTCCACGTCGGCGTCGGTCCCGGACGCGCTCGGCTCAGCCTCGGCGACGAGCGGTTCGGCCGCGCTGGGCGCGTCCGCCTCCGGTTCCGCGGCCTCGGGCGACTCGTCCGAGTCCGAGCCGGCGGGCGCGTCGCCGACCGAGTCGGGCCCGGCCGCCCCTTCCGCGAGCGGGTCCGCGCCCGTCGAACCGGGGTCAACGTCGACATCCGGACCGGGAGTGGCGTCGGTATCCGAGGCGGGTTCACCGTCGGTGCCGCCGACCACCTCCTCGTCGGCCGTCGACGTCCCGCGAGTGACCGCTTCGAGGTCCGCCGCCAGCGGGTCGGTGTCGGGTTCGCCGTCGCCGATCAGTTCGTCGTCGCCGACCGGTTCGGGGTCGGCGGCCAGCGGGTCGGCCGGCGCGTCCACCGCGTCCGCCGCGGCGTCCTGGTCGGGGACGGTAGAGTCGACTTCCTCGACCGCGCCGGAGTCACCCGCGTCTTCGGCGGGGGACGAGCCAGGTTCCACGACGGAGGCGTTCGAGTCCCCGACGGAGCCACCGGAGAACGGGACCGACGCCGCGAGGTCGTCGTCGGTCGCGGACTCGTCGTCGGAGCCGGAATCAGCGTCAGCCCGTTCCTCGGCTTCCGGTTCAGCTTCGGCTTCCGGCTCAACTTCGGCCTCGGCTTCTGGTTCAGCTTCGGCTTCCGGCTCAACTTCGGCCTCGGGGGCGGCCGTGGCTCGGTCTTCGTCAGCGACCGCGGCGGCGACGTCGTCGGGGGCGGCCTCGGGGGACGACATCTGTTCGGTGGCCGACACCTGTTCGGGGGCCGATTTCGGGTCCAAATCCGCGTCTCGCTCGGGGGTCGGAGCCGATGCCGACTCGTCGGCGGGTTCGGCGTCGCCCCGCACAACTGAGGCGTGTTCGTCGGTCTCCGACGCGTCGGCGTCGCCGTCGGCCGCGTCCGCCTCCGACTCGGCCGCCTCGCCCGCGGCGTCCGGAATCGGAACCGGCTGACCGGTGAGCGCCTCGGCGAGCGCGCGGTAGCCCGCGGCCGCGATGCTGTCGGGCGAGCGGGCGACGACCGGAATCTGCGTGTTGAGCGCCTCGCGGATGGCCGGGTCCTCCGGGACGACGGCGATAACCCCGGCGTCGAGGAGCGAGGCGACCACCTCGGCGTTCGGGTTCGACTGGTCGACCCGCGTGAGGACGACGCCGACCACGTCAGCACCGATACGGTCGCCGAGCTGTCGGGTCTTTTCGGTGTCGCCGAGCGCCTCGCGCTCCGTCGTGGACACCAAGACGACCTCGTCGGCGAGCTTCAGCGGGACGAACGTGTCGTCGCTCAGCCCCGCGCCGGTGTCGATGATGACGATGTCGTGGGTGGCTTCGAGCGACGAGATGACGGAGTCGAGTTCCTTCACGTTCGCCGTCGCGAACGCTTCGAGGGCGTTCGAGCCGGGGACCACCGAGAGTCCCGCCGGTCCGTCGTAGACGGCCGCCTCGACCGCCGCCTCGCCTGTCAACACGTCGTGGAGCGTCGCCCCGTCGGGGTCGACGCCGAGCGCGCCGGCGAGGTTCGGCATCCCGAGGTCACCGTCGACGACGACGACGTCGTGACCGGCCATCGCGAGCGTCGTCCCGAGGTTGGCCGTGGTCGTCGTCTTTCCAACCCCGCCTTTCGCGCTGGCAACTGCGTACACCCGGGCCATAATTCCAACGTCGAAGTCCACCCGTGACAGCCACATAAATGTTCTCCGACCGCTCCCGTCTCCGCGGTCGGGTCGTACGGCCGCTCATGCGGCGAGATACCGCGGGGCGTGCCCAGTCAAAGGTTACTTAGCCGCTGGAGGGACTAGGTGGAGTGATGAGTAGCGACGCCGAGGAGGCGAGCGAAGACCGCCGAAAGTACGAGTTCAAGAAGGTCATCGAGGACCTGCGAGAGTACGAAGGGTCGGGAACTCAGCTCGTCACCATCTACATCCCCGAAGACAAGCAGATTTCCGACGTGGTCGAACACGTCATCACGGAGCACAGCGAAGCGTCTAACATCAAATCGAAGCAGACGCGAACGAACGTCCAAGACGCCCTGACGAGCATCAAAGACCGCCTCCGATACTACGATACCTTCCCACCGGAACGCGGTATCGTCATGTTCTCCGGTGCGGTCGACTCCGGCGGTGGCCAGACCGATATGGTCACCAAGGTACTCGAAAGCCCACCGGAGCCGATTCAGTCGTTCCGGTACCACTGCGACTCGAACTTCCTCACCGGGCCGCTCGAAGACATGCTCATGGACAAGGGCCTGTTCGGCCTCATCGTCCTCGACCGCCGCGAGGCCAACGTCGGCTGGCTCAAGGGCAAGCGCGTCGAGCCGGTCAAGAGCGCCTCGTCGCTCGTCCCCGGCAAACAGCGCAAAGGTGGCCAGTCCGCCCAGCGTTTCGCCCGCCTCCGGCTCGAAGCCATCGACAACTTCTATCAGGAGGTCGCCGGCATGGGCAACGACCTGTTCGTCCCCAAGCGACACGAGATGGACGGCATCCTCGTGGGCGGTCCCTCGCCGACGAAAGACGAGTTCCTCGACGGCGACTACCTCCACCACGAACTGCAGGACCTCGTCGTCGGAAAGTTCGACGTGGCCTACACCGACGAGTCCGGGCTCTACGACCTCGTCGACGCCGGTCAGGACGCGCTGGCCGACCAGGAGGTCATGAAGGACAAAAGGCAGATGGAGGAGTTCTTCGAGAAGCTCCACCGCGGCAACGAGTCCACCTACGGGTTCGAGGCGACGCGGAAGAACCTCGTGATGGGGTCGGTCGACCGCCTCCTCATCTCCGAGGACCTCCGAAAGGACATCGCCGTCTACGACTGCGGCGGCCAAGAGGAGTACGAACTCGTCGACCACCGCCGCGACACGCCCACTCACGAGTGCGACGACGGCTCGGAGGCCGAACTGAAAGAACGCGAGGACGTCGTCGAGTGGCTCATGGACCTCGCAGACCAGCGCGGCACCGAGACGAAGTTCATCAGCACCGACTTCGAGAAAGGCGAACAGCTCTACGACGCGTTCGGCGGCATCGCCGGTATCCTCCGGTACTCCACCGGCGTCTAAACGACTCCTCCTCGGCGTCTTCACGCCACGGTTTCGACAGCACAGAGCGGCGGCGCTCAGAGGAACGCGTCCAACTGGCTCTGCCGACGAGCGACGTCGAAGTGGGGCTCCGTCGCCGCCCGCTGAAGCCGGTCGAGAGTGAGATGCACGTCAGTCCCCGACCGCTCGGCGAACTCGACGCAGTCGACGATGCCGGCGCGGTTGAGCGCCAGCGAGTCGAGCATCCCGACGAGGAGCGCGACCGCCGCGCCCGCGTCGCCCTCGGGAAGCGCGTCCGCGAGCGGCCGCGACTCACCTTCGCTCGGCGGTACCTCGGTCGGGTGGAGTCCGAGACAGTCGGCGCACAGTCCGACGGTCAACGCCCCCTCGGGCGCGTGGGCTTCGAGCGGTTCGGGCACCGCGAAGACGGCGAGTTCGCCGTCGCAGTCGGGACAGGACATGGGAGTCCCTACGCGCCGGTGCGATGAAAAGCGGTCGGAGACCCGACCGAGAGGAAAACGACATCGGGAGAGAGAGAGAAAACGGGGGAGTCCGGTCAGTCGGCCGTTGCCGCTTCCGCCTCCGCTTCCGCTTCCGCTTCGGCCGCCGCCGCGGCGCGTTCTTCCTTCTCTTCTTCTTCCTTCTTCGCCTTGATCTTCTTCAGACGGAAAATCTCCTCGCGCTCCTGTTCTTCGAGCTTCTGCTCGATGTACTCCTGATTGTCGTAGAGCTCCGGAAGCAGTTTGAATTCGAGCGCGTTGACGCGGCGCTTCGTCGTCTCGATTTCCTCAAGCATCTTCTTCATCGCCGTCTCGACTTCCGCGGCGAGGATGATAGATTCGAGGAGTTCCTCGTAGGCGTCCGCGGCCTCGTCGATGCGCGCCGAGGAGCCGAGCAGGCCGTAGCCGCGCTGGTCGAGGGTCTTTTTCACGCGCGAGGACTCGATCTGCGGGACGACGACGCCCATGATGTTCTTCGACTGCGTCGTGATTTCCGGGTACTCCTTCAGCGCGGCGGCCGCGCCGCGAACCGCCACGTCGCCCTCCATGGCGCGGGCCATGTTGATCTTGTTCTGCGCGCGCTCGTAGTCCTGATTGAGGTTGGCCCGCACGTCTTGGGCCTGGTCGAGGATGTCCATGAACTCCATGATGAGCCCGTCACGCTTCTGTTCGAGCGTGTCGTGGCCCCGCTCGGAGAGTTCGATGCGATCTTCGATCGCCATCAAGTTCTTGCGGGTCGGCTTGACGTCTTCGGCCATCGTTGGCGGGGGTTGTTCGCCTGGGGTGTTAATCTTTTACTGTCTGGCCGGCTGGACCGCCCGAAATCGGTCGTGAGAGGAGCGCGTCGCGGTCGGTGGCCCGACACAACTGACGGTCTGAGTACAGGTCGCCGGTCACCACACGCGCTGGAGTCGGTCAACGCGGGAGACGACGACGACGTGTGGAACCGTTAGAACGGCCAGAAGCACCAGGTACGCGCCGGCGAGACCTTCGACGGTGGCGACACCGGCGGGCAACGCGAGCGCGAGGATGCCGAACAGGGCGAGGCCGCCGAAGGTCATCGGCGCGCCGTCTCGCGCGAGTCGCTCCAGCGCGGGTCCGTCGCGGGCCTCGGAGAGCGCCGCCGTGGTCGGCGCGTCCAGAAGCGCCACGCGCACGAGGTGTCGAGCGGAATGCCAAAGCGGAAAGTACAGTCCAATAGCCAACACTGGCGGGACCACCGCGAAGAACACCCAGAGAAGTACGGTCTCCCCTGCGTCGAGCCGCCACGACGAGCGCGTGGCTCCGTCGGTGACACCGGTCCGCCCGGCGACGAGCGCCGCGACGGTGAGACAGAGGAACCCGACACCGAGCGCCGCCCGGAGCTCGGGGGCGAACAGCCAGCCGAGCGTCGGTTCGGTCCCGAACAGGCTGACGACGTTCTCGGAGACGGTTCGGTACGCGACCGGCGCGGCCACGAGCGGGACGACCATGGGAATCCCACCGCGGACGGCCGCCGTGAGGAACCGCCGCCCGCGCCCGACGAGATGCGTCCGGTCGGCGACGAGGACGATTGCGGCGAGGTCACCGAGGCCCCAATGCACCCACGTCACGAGGAGGAACCCGACGAACGCGACATCGGGGGCGAAGAACCAGACGACGGCGTACCCCCCGCCGAGAAGCGCGTAGAGGCCGCCGACGGCGATAAGGGACCGTGATGTGATTTCGTTCCCGCGGGCGCGCGGGACCACGAGGTGGTCGAACGCGCCGTGCGGGAGGCCGAGAAACAGCGCGCTCCCGACGAGGAGCGCGTACTGGGCGGACACCGGGGGCACGTAGCCGACCGCCGAAAGCGCCGCGACAAGCGCCAAGACGGCCCACGCTGGGGCGAAGACGAGCCGGACGAGCCGTCGCACCGCGGTGTTGGGACCGGCGGAGTCGCCCCAGCCGCTGGTCAGGTCCATCTCTCGACCACCCAGAAGAACAGCACGAGCCCTTGGACGACAAAGAGGTTCGTGACGAGGAAGAACAGCGCCTCCTCGACCGGGAGACCAGACAAGCCGACACCCGTCGTGTGGGCAGGCGAGATCGACCAGACGCCCAGCCGGAGCGCGGTCCAGTCAGCGACCCACAGGTAGGCGGTCGGCACCGCGACCGCGACCGCGACGAGCCGGCGGCGCGCCCAGAGATACGGCCAGCCGAAACCCCACTGGAGCGTCAACACGGGACCAGCCCACGCGAGAATCGCACCGAGGTAGTACGTGCGACCGCCGAGGAGCGCGAGGCCGAGGAGCGAGACGAAGACGCCGGCGAGCACGCCCGCGAGGCGTTCACGCCGGGCGACACGGACGTTCGCGACGCGGTCCGAACCGGGGAGCACGAAGAGCCAGAGCGCGACGCCGACCGGTTGGAAGAGCATGAAGAGGTACTCTTCGACGGGTGCGAACCACACGGTCGCGGCGACGGTGTCGGTGCCGTACCACCAGACGCCCTGCGAGATGAGGTAGTTATCCCAGGGCGTCGCGTACGCGAGGGCGACCGCCGAGATGACGCCGAGGCCACCGAACCGGGACAGCCACCACGCCGAGGTTGCGTCCGAGCGGAGCCACGCGGTTACGGCGGCGAGCGCCGCGAGTGGCGGGAGAACGAACACGATGTGAAAGTCGACGTAGGTGAACGTGGAACTCATGGGTGTGCGAAACTGCGAGTGGCACGGTGCCGCGCGGAAAGATGGTCGGTGAGCGGTCGTACCGGGACAGCGACGACTGGACGGCCCCGCTAGTCGGCCGTCGAAGCGACACCGGTCTGTTGTGACGCCTCGTCGAGGACGGTGTGGCTCCGGAGGAGGACGAAGCCGAACCCGACCTTCGCGGTCAGGTCGAGGACCATGAACGCGGCGGTCTCCCAGTACAGCGGGAGCACGCCGATGGTCCCTTCGGTCCCGAGTATCCAGACGACCGGGTAGGCCACCCAGAGTACGATGAGCATGTTGCGGAGGCGAGTCGTTAGCCGCCTGACCGAGTCGGTCTGGCGAGACGCCGCCTCGCGGAGCGCGCCCACGAGGAAGTACAGCAGGAACACCAAGGCGGCCGTGCTGATTCCCCACCAGACGATTCGAAGGGCTGGTGACGACGTGACGAGCGCGCCGACGACACCCGTGACGATCATGATGACGTCGAGACCGACGAGCGTGTACGTCGTGTTGCGGGTGGCCTTCGCGAGAAGCGCCAAGTCGAGCAACAGCAACGGCGTCGTGAACAGCCAGTCGGCGTACCGAGCCCAGTAGATGTCGAGCGCCTGTCCGCCGACGCTGACCTCGGTGAGGCCGAAGCCCGTCGCCATCGCGAAGTACGCGATAGACGCGATTGCCGTGATGAAGATGGTGATGATGTAAAACCGTCGCTGTTCCTCGTCTTCGACCCCCCAGCCACGGGCGATGAAGAACAGTGTTCCGAGCGCCATTCCCAGCGTTCCAATCCACAACCAGAGTGATTCGCTACCAGGTGTTGCCATGGTACATCCAGAGGTTGGCGCTCAGCAGGCAAACAAAGGATACCCGACTAGTATGGGTCTTTGTCGAAAAATCGTGATATAAGCTTGCGCTCCGCCGCGTGCAGGTGCTGGTGGAACGTCGCCCGGGAGACCCCCATCGTCTCCGCGAGTTCGTCGCCGGTGACGGCGTGCGGCCACTCGAAATACCCGCCGAGGTAGGCGAGTTGGAGGGCCGACTGCTGGCGGTCGGTGAGGTCGTCGTTGACGCTCGCGACGAACTCGCGGCGCGCCTCCGGCGGTTCGGACCGGTTCGTGACGGAGCGAAGTTCGGCGTTCGCCGCGACTGCCTTGAGGTCGTCGAGGAGCGCGCGCCCCCCCACGCGGTCGGGGACGACCACCGTGAGCCGACAGCCGAGGCGGTCTACTTCGAGGTCGACGAGTCGCCCCCCCGCGTCGGCGACGAGGTGGACGAGCGACCCGTCGGCGAAGGTGAGTTCGTAGAGTTCGGCGTCGTCGCCGCGGGGAAGGACGTCGACGCTTCGAAGGCCGTCGAGCGCGGTGTCGGCCTCGTCGAACTCCGTCGCGGGGTGCGTCGAGACGAACAGACTCACCGTTCCGTCGTCGTGTTGGGCCGAACCGCGGTACGAGAGTTCGCAGTCCCCCGCGGCGGCGAGTCGGACCAGCGGTTGCGTGTCGTCGCGCACCTCGATTTCGAGTTCGAGCCGCTCGTCGGACAGCAACGACCGCCGGCTCTCGAAGGCGTCGATGGCCGCACCGACCGCCCGCCCGAGCGTTCCGAACACCACCCGTACTTCGTCGTCGAGTTCCGCGGCGTCGGTGTAGACGGTTAACACGCCGTAGAGCGCATCGCGGTGGACCAGCGGAATCGCGATGACCGAATCGAACGGGACGACCGTCTCGGCGTGGACGCTCCCCTCGCCGACGGTCGCCGACTGCACGGTTCGCGTCTCCGCGGCACGAGCCGTGGGGTCGCCGGAGTCAGACCGGTTGATTTCGAGGTCGTCGAGGAATTCCGTGTCGGTTCCGGCCCGCTCGTTCGGGACGATGACCGCCGGCGAGAGGTCGCAGTGGCCGACCCACGCGCAGTCGAACGAGCCGGCGGCGGTGACTCGGTCGCAGACGGCGGCTTCGAGACCCTGTCTGCTCTCCGCGCGGACGAGCGCGCTCGTCACGTCCTCCAACAGCCCCTCGATGTGCTCGACGAGCGTCTGGAGCCGCGCGCGCTCCTCGTCGACTCTCGCGGCGTATCGCTCGGCGGCCGCCTCGGCGCGCACCCGCTGTGTGATGTCGGTCTGGAAGCCGACGTAGTGGGTCACCTCGCCGTCCGGCCCGCTCAGCGGCGCGACGTCGACCCGGTTCCAGAACGTCTCGCCGTCCGCGCGGTAGTTCAGCAGTTCGACCGACGCCGCCTCCTCGGCCTCGATGGCCCGGCGGAGTTCGGCGACTCGCTCGGGGTCCGTGTTCGGCCCCTGAAGATATCGGCAGTTCCGCCCCAGCGCCGCGTCGGCCGAGTAGCCGGTCGTCGTCTCGAACGCCTCGTTGACGTAGACGAGCGGTCGGTCGGGCAACGAGCAGTCGGCGATGGTGATTCCGACCGGAGCCTCGTCTATCGCCTGTTCTTTCAGGTCCTCCGTGATTTTGCTCGCGGCCGCCGCGCCGCGGCGACGCCACGCGACGGCGCTCTCGATGCGCTCGGGGAGCCGCTCGAAGAGGTTCGAATCGACGACGGGAACCACGTCGGCCGCGCCGGCGTCCCGGGCGGCCGCCGCGGAGAGGTCGCCATCGGGCGGGACGACGACGACGAGCGGGACCGCGATTGCCCCGTGGACCGCCTCGACGTCCGCGAGGCGGTCGGTCGCGAGCACGACGCAGTCGACCCGTTCGGCCTCGGCGCGTCGGACCACGGCCTCGGCGGACCCGGCGACCGACACCGAAAGCGGCGAGAGCGCGTCCACGAGTCGCTCCCGGTCGACGGCGGGACCGACGACCGCGAGGACGCGGGCGGGAGACGAAGTGGTGTTCATGGGGAGTCGTCGTGGCCGAGACGTAAGGAAGTTCTCGCGGGCGACGCGCGGCCGCACGGCTCGAAGAACGAACGGCGCGAATAGAAGCGGAGAATCGAACCGAGGGACGAACGCGGCGTTCGCCGCGGTCTAGGCTTCCGCTTCGACCGACTCGGTGTCTTCGTCGTAGTAGTCCTCGATGAGCTCTTCGTCGATGCGGTTGAGCTCGGACTTCGGGAGCGTCGACAGGAGGTCCCAGCCGATGTCGAGGGTATCCTCGATGGACCGGTCCGTGTCGAAGCCCTGATTGACGAACTCGGCTTCGAAGCGCTCGGCGAAGTCGAGGTACTTGTTGTCGCGCTCCGACAGCGCCTCGCGGCCGACGATGTTCACGAGGTCGCGCAGGTCTTCACCCTCCGCGTACGCCGCGTACATCTGGTCGGACACGTCGGCGTGGTCCTCGCGGGTGAGGCCCTCGCCGATACCGTCGTCCATGAGACGCGACAGGGACGGAAGCGGGTTGATCGGCGGGCGGATGCCCTGCGAGTTGAGGTCGCGGTCGATGTAGATCTGACCCTCGGTGATGTAGCCGGTCAGGTCAGGAATCGGGTGCGTGTCGTCGTCACCCGGCATCGTGAGGATGGGAATCTGCGTGACGGAGCCGTCACGTCCCTGGATACGACCCGCACGCTCGTAGAGCTGTGCGAGGTCGGTGTACATGTAACCGGGGTAGCCACGGCGACCGGGGACCTCTTCGCGAGCCGCGCCGATTTCGCGGAGCGCCTCGCAGTAGTTGGTCATGTCGGTCAGGATGACGAGGACGTGGTAGTCCTTGTCGAACGCGAGGTACTCGGCGGTCGTCAGCGCGAGTCGCGGCGTGACCGTCCGCTCGACTGCGGGGTCGTCCGCGAGGTTCGTGAAGACGACGGAGCGCTCGAGTGCACCCGTGCGCTCGAAGTCCTCCATGAACTCGTTCGCCTCTTCCTGCGTGATACCCATCGCGCCGAAGACCACTGCGAACTCGGACTCTTCGCCGCTTTCTTCGTCCTCGGGCACCGTCGCCTGACGGGCGATCTGGAGCGCGAGGTTGTTGTGGGGAAGCCCCGACGCGGAGAAGATGGGGAGCTTCTGGCCGCGGACGAGGGTGTTCATGCCGTCGATGGCGGAGACGCCGGTCTGGATGAACTCCTCGGGGTACTCGCGGGAGTAGGGGTTGATTGCCGCGCCGACGATGTCCCGACGCTCGTCGGGGACGATCTCGGGGCCGCCGTCGATTGGCTGGCCGGACCCGTCGAGCACGCGCCCGAGGAGGTCCTCGGTCACGGGCATCTTGAGGGTCTCACCGAGGAACCTGACGGACGCGTTCCTGTCGATACCGCTCGTGCCTTCGAACACCTGAATCGCGACGAGGCCCTCGGAGGATTCGAGGACCTGTCCGCGCTTGGTCTCGCCTTGGGGCGTCTCGATTTCGACGATTTCGTCGTAACCGATCGGCTCGTCGACCTCGGCGAACACCAGCGGGCCGCTGATTTCGGTGATGGTCTGGTATTCCTTCATGGTCTCAGTACAGCTCGCGGAGCTGCTCGGTGATCTCTGCTGTGAGGTCCTCGATGTACGCCTCCCAGTCTTCCTGCACACCGATGCGGTTCAGCCGGGGAGCCGCCTCGATGGCCTGAATCTCTTCGACGGGGACGCCGGCTTCGAGCGCCTTGAACGCCTCGTCGTTGAACGCGTGGATGGCGGTGAGGATTCCGTACGTCTTCTCGGGGGAGCAGTACGTGTCCGTCGGGTGGAACGCGTTCTGCTGGAGGTACGCCTCGCGGAGGTAGCGAGCGATTTCGAGGGTCAACTGCTGGTCCTCCGGCAGGGCGTCCTTGCCGACGAGCTGAACGATCTCCTGCAGTTCGCTCTCCTCGTCGAGCACGTCGACGGCCCACTGGCGCTCTTCGGCCCAGTCGTCCTCGACGTTCTCGACGAACCACGGGTCGAGCTGCTCTTGGTACAGCGAGTACGACTCGTTCCAGTTAATCGCCGGGAAGTGACGGCGCTCTGCGAGGTCCGCGTCGAGCGCCCAGAACGTCTTGACGATACGCAGGGTGTTCTGCGTGACCGGCTCGGAGAAGTCGCCGCCCGGCGGCGAAACCGCGCCGATGACGGAGACCGAGCCTTCCTCGCCGTTGACGGTCGTGAAGTAGCCGGCGCGCTCGTAGAACTCGGAGAGGCGCGCGGCGAGGTACGCGGGGTACCCCTCTTCGCCGGGCATCTCTTCGAGACGCGACGAAATCTCGCGCATGGCCTCGGCCCACCGGGAGGTGGAGTCGGCCATCAGCGCGACGTCGTAGCCCATGTCGCGGTAGAACTCCGCGATGGTGATCCCCGTGTACAC
>ENA-ORDC01000707-ORDC01000707.1-marine-metagenome-genome-assembly--contig:-NODE-707-length-29893-cov-6.832573_pt1 | contig 29893 bp, 24 predicted proteins | sample MGYA00237783_ERZ508515 | MGnify/ENA primary metagenome ERZ508515 (study PRJEB26186, sample SAMN06268792) | marine metagenome | isolation source: Eden Landing Ponds, San Francisco, CA, USA | place... | reverse complement strand
TGGCGGCGACGTAGCCCCCGGGACCGGCCCCGATGACGGCGACGTCCGTTCCGGTCGAGATGTCTCCGACGACCATTACGCGGGTGTTTCCGATCCGGGATGATAAACTGGCAGGAATTGCGGCCGCGACACGGGCGAGATCGATCCGCCGGGCGGGCCGAGGGGGACGGCGGCCGACGCGTCCCTATCGACGGAGCGGGACGGACGACAGCCGGGGCGCGGGCGGCGTCAACTACTCGGGGTTGAACTGACGACACGCCTCCTGAACGTCCTCTCGGCCGCCGATGAGGGTAACGCGGTCGCCGAGCTGAAGCGTGAACTCGGCGTCCGGAACCTGCGTCTCACCGTCGCGAGCGACGAGCGCGATCAGGCTACCGCCGGGGAGCTCCGGCCCGATATCCCGGAGCGTAACTCCCACCATCTCCTCGCTGGTGACCTCCGTCTCGAGCACGTCACCCGATCGGCCGATCTCGCCCATCCAGTTGGCGAGCGCCGGGCGCTCGATGTAGTTATCGATGGCCTGCGCGGTCGCCAGCACCGAGGAGACGGTGGTGACGCCCAGTTCTTCGAACGCATCGACGTTGTCCGGGTTGTTCGCCCGGGCGAGGATCGTCTCGGGACCGAACTTCGACTCGGCCAGCTGTGCCACGAGCAGATTTGCGTCGTCGTCACCGGTGGCGGCGACGACGATCCGCGCGTTCTCGGCGCCGGCCGACCGGAGCACGTCCGTGTCGGTACCGTCGCCGATGTGGACCGCGTGGCCCTCGTTTCGTGCGATCTGTACGACCTCCTCGTCGTTCTCGATGAGGACCACGTTCTCTCCGCGGTCCTCGAGGCGGTCGGCGAGCGTCCGGCCCACTTTCCCACCCCCGATGATGAGTACTCGCATTGGTATGACGTCGAGCTTCTCCGCGATCTGTCTGGCGAACCCGCCCTCCAACACCACCGTCGCCAGGATGACGAGGAAGACGGTGCCGACGAGCGCGTTCGCCGCGGTCGTCATGCCCTCGTTCGCCAGTTCGACGGCGAACAGGGTGGCGACCGACGCCGGGATGATGCCGCGCGGCCCGACCAGCGACATGAACACACGCTCGTTGCGCTGGAAGCTGTCCCCGACCGTCGACAGCATGACCAGCGCCGGCCGGATGACGAACATCACCGCCGCGACGACGACGAGTCCGCCGAGTCCCAGCTCGATGAGGTTTTCGAACTCCAACAGCGCCGCCAGCGAGATGAACACGAACGAGAGGACGAGCAGCGTGATGTCGCCCTTGAAGTCCGTGATCTGTTCCTCGTAGGGGATGTCCGCGTTGCCGAGCAGGATACCGGCCACCGCGACCGCCGCGATCCCCGCCTCCGTCCGCACGAGGTTCGCCTCGCCGTACGCGACCAGCGCGCCAGCCAGCACGAGCAATCGCGCGTTCTGCGGGGCGTTGCCCGGCGAGAGGTCGATGTACCGGAGCGCGTAGTAGACCACCGCCGCGACGAGGACCCCGACGACGACGCCGACGCCGAGCCGTTCGGCGAACAGCGCGATCATCTCGACCGGATCAGTCGTGTCGGAGACGATCGCCTCGAAGATGACGACCGCGAGGATCGCGGCGGTCACGTCGTTGACGATCCCCTCGGTGTCGAGCGCGGTGGCGACCCTGTCGCGAACCGGAACGACCTCCAGAATGGGCGCGATCACCGTCGGTCCCGTCGCCACGAGCAGGGCGCCGATGAGCGCGGCGACGAGCCACTCGACTCCGATCGCGAACCGCACGACCGCGGTCGTCGCGACGAACGCGATGGCGGCGCCGACCGTGATGAGCCGCAGCGACGCCGCGGGCGCCTGTCGGATCTCGTCGATCTTGAGGTGAAACGCCCCCTCGAACACGATGACCGCGACGGAGAGTCCGACGATGGTCGACAGCCCGGTCAGTCCGAACGTCTCCTGGGTGATGATCCCGAGTCCCTCGGGGCCGAGGGCGATCCCGGCGGCGATGAGGAAGATGATACTCGGGAGTTGGAACCGATCCGAGAGCACTTGCGCGGCCACGCCGACGGCGATGATGACGGCGACGATCGCGATCAGTTGTCCGGCACCCGCCGACATCTCATCACCTCCATGTGCTGTGGTCGAGAGACGACGATAAAAAGGCGGCTACTGCGGCGAGGTCGGTGGGCTCGAGCGCACGAAGGTGGCGGCTTCCGCTCCGATGCGGGCAGTACGATCCGATCGCCGCGTGCTGACGCCCGCAGCGCTCACGATTCCGCGTACATGCTCCCGATGTCGTCCGCGTACCGATCGAGGATGTTGCGTCGCTTCTTCTTCATCGTGGGGGTGAGCAGGTCGTTCTCCTCGGAGAACTCCTCGGCGACGATCCGGAACTGTTTGATCGTCTCGTGGGCTTCGAAGTCCTCGTTCACCCGATCGACCTCCGCCTGGATGAGTTCTCGAACTCGGTCGTCGCGGCACAGTGCGTCGTCATCGGCGGGGAGGTCGTGTCCCTGTGCGTCGCCCCACTCGCGCACCGCGGGAACGTCCGGGACGATGATCGCGGAGACGAACTTCTTCGAGTCGCCGATCGCCATCGCCTGCTCGACGTACTCGGAGGCGGCGAAGGAATCCTCGATGGCGCCCGGCGGGACGTACTTGCCCGTCGAGAGCTTCATGAGCTGCTTGGCGCGCTCGCGGAAGGCGATGTATCCGTCGTCGCGGAGCTCGACCACGTCGCCCGTGCGGAACCACTGCTCGCCGTCGATCTCGACGAACGCCTCCTCGGTCGCCTCCGGGAGGTTCCGGTAGCCGCGGAAGACGTTCGGTCCGCGAACGAGTAGCTCGCCCACCTCGCCGCCGTCGCTGTCGACGGCACCGATGTCGTCGTCGACGCGGACCTCAACGTCGTAGACGGGCGGTCCGATGGTGCCGACCTTCGGCTCCTCGGGAGGGTTCACGGCGACGACCGGGGCCGTCTCGGTGAGCCCGTATCCCTCCAGAATGGGGACGCCCATCCCGTGGTACAGTTCGCAGAGATCCGCCGACAGCGACCCGCCCCCGGAGATGAAGAAGTCGACGTTGCCCCCGAGCGCCTCCTTCACGGTCGAGAAGACGAGGCGGTCGGCCACCGCGTAGCGGGTCCGCAGGGCGACGCCCGGGTCGTCGGCGCGGTGGTGCTCGCGGCCGACGCCGGTCGCCCAGTTGAAGATGCGCTCCTTCACGCTCGATTCGGACGCCTGCTCGCGGATCGCGGCGTACAGCTTCTCGTAGACGCGGGGGACGCTCGTTGCCGTCGACGGGCGGACGAGCCCGAAGTCCTCGCGGAGCGTGTCGGGCGACTCGGCGTACGCCACGGTCGCGCCCGCCGCGTACATCATGAAGTGCCCGGCGAGCCGCTCGAACACGTGCGCGAGGGGGAGAAACGAGAGGGTGACGCTCTCCTCGTCGACGACGGGGACGTCCGCGGGCTTGTCCGGTCGAGGACCGAACCGCCGCATGCACTGGTCGACGTTGGCGAGGAAGTTTCGGTGGGTGAGTTCGGCACCCTTCGGGGTGCCGGTGGTTCCGGAGGTGTAGATGAGGCTCGCGAGGTCGTCGAGGTCGCGGTCGATCACCCAGCCGTCGCCGGGGTCGACCGCGGCCCCGAGGTCGTGGACCTCGCCGAGCGTGTACACGTCGTCGCGGTCGTGCGCCTCGCCGTCGACGAGGACGATGAACTCCAGATCGAGGTCGTCCTCGGCGGCGAGGACGCGGTCGAGCAGGTCCCGGTTCTCGACGACGACGCCGGAGGCGTCGGGGTCGTCGAGGAGGTGCCGAACCTGACTCCGGGAGGACGACTTGTACACCGTCGTGACGACCGCGCCCGCGCCGAGCAGGGCGAAGTCGCTGTGGGCCCACTCCATGCGCGTGTTCGAGTAGATCCCGACGCGGTCGCCGGCGGCGACGCCGAGTTCGCGGAAGCCGGCCGAGAGCCGGCGCACGAGGTCGCGCATCTCGGCGTACGTGAGGTCGGCGTACTCGCCGTCGGGGGCGGCGTCGACGACGTCCGCGCGGACGAGCGTCCGGTCGTACACCCCGCCCTTGTATCGCTGTGCCACCCGGTCGGCGTGCTCGCGGGCGCTCGCGTCGAACGTCGCCGCCAGCGAGTCCCGGGTGACTCCCGGGTCGTACTCGCGTTCCGCCTGGCGCCAATCCATGCCACTCCCTGTCGCGCCGCCCGTAATAAGTCGGTCCCCTCGCGACGCCCGTTGTTCGGCGTTTTTTTCGTCGCCGCCTCGGCGGCCGTCCGTCCGTATCGATGGGGCACCCGCCGTTCGCGCCGTCGCGGCGGTCGTCCGTCCGCGCGACCGTCGTGCCCGGATACGGCCCTCAGATCGTCTCGTCCTGTTTCTCCATGTAATCGAGGTAGCCGAGCACGCCGCGGGTGTTCATTCGCTGTTCCTCGCGCGCCTTTCGCTCGCCCCACACGTCGATGAGGTCCTGGGGCGCGTGTTCGGCGAAGTGATCGAGCACGGCGTCGTCGTCGTCGCCCAGCGCCTCGCGCCGCCGACGCACCGCCTCGACCCACTCGGCGAGCGTACGCTTGTAGCCCGCGAGCATGTCGTCGTCGAACTCGCGGGGACCGAAGTGGCCGAAACAGAGGTACCGCGGGTCGAGGTCACGTATCGTGTCGACGTCGTCCTGACAGCCGTGGAGGTCGAACTGCGAAGGCGGCGAGGTCTGCTCGATCGTGTCCAGTTGCGGGACGTAGATACCGGCGGCGTCGGCGGTGAACACCACGTCGTCGCCGCGGTCGTGGAAGATCACTTGGTGGGGCGCGTGTCCCGGCGCATAGTGCACATCGAGGTCACGGTCGCCGAGGTCGATCGTCTCGCCGCCCGAGAGCGCCTCGATCCGTCCCTCGGGGATCGGCTCCGGCTCGACGTAGAACTGCCACTGGTCGCCGACGGCGGTCTTCGTCCCAGCGACGAGCCGCGTGGGGTCGGCGAGGTGCTCCACGCCGGTCTCGTGGATCATCACCGTCGCGTCCGGGTAGCGCTCGGCGAGGAACCCCGCGCCGCCGGCGTGGTCGAGGTGGACGTGCGTGGGGAGGATGAACTCGGGCGTCATCCCGAGATCGTCGAGCGCGTCGAAGAGGTACTCGCGGTTGTTACCCAGGCCGGTGTCGATCACCGCAGGACGCTCGGCGTCGAGGAGGTACACCGACCCGTAGTTGGCGGTGTCGTACATGTCGGTGTCGAGGTAGTACAGGTCCGTACACTCGGGAACGGGAGCGTACTCGCCGGGCTCGATGTCCGTAGCCATACTCGAACCCGCGTCAGTCGGTACCAAAAGGATTCGGGAGGCGTCGCCGCGGGGCGTGTCGGATTCGCGGGGCCGCGGCTCGGGGACCGGGCCACGCGGAGGGCGGGGCGGAGAGCGGTCGGGGAGCGAGCGGGGGCGATACGGCGGAGGCGGTTCGACGGAGGCAGTGCGGCGTCGACCGACGCTGGCGCTGGTTAGGCGTTCACGTCCGGGCCGTCGTCGACGAACCGGACCGTGAAGCGCTCGTAGCCGCCGTAAGCGGTCTCCAGCGATCCGAGCCACCAGTTCCACCGTTCGACGAGGTCGTGGTCGTCGGGGGCGTCCGTCAGGTTCTCGATGACGTCCGCCACGGTGAGCTCGTGGCCGCGGTCCGCCTCGATCACGCCGGAGTCGGCCAGGTCCCGCGCCTGGCGGGCGACGGTCCGACGGGCCGCCTCGGTCCCCTCGAACTCGCGCTCGAGGGCCGCCGTGAGTTCTCTGCTGTCCACACCGTCGGTTGGGGGTCCATCCGTTTTAGTTAGTCGGGTGCGTGTCAGACGTTCGCACGACCGCCGTCGGACGGTAATCCGTCGACTACCGCCGAGTTCGACGACGCATCGGTCCCGCCGCTGACGAACCGGAGAGCGGCTGAGGGGAGTAAGCCCCCTTCTGTTCGGCCCGACATTCGGCTGAGCGTCCGCGTCAGTCGCGGGGCGTGTGCCCCGGTCGCTCGCGCTGGGCGCGAGCACCCGGACTACCATCGGGGCGGTCGCCGCGTGGCGGCCGCCCGTCGACGCGGGCTTGCACCGGCGAGGATTCGCCGTTCCATCCGTTCCCGCCCGTCTCGCGGCGAGGCCGCGGTCCTCGGTGGGTTCACTCCCTTCCCTCTCGGGTCGGTTCGCGCGTCCGTGGCGAGGCCACGGACGCCGGCGGCGACCGAGCGGTCGCCGCGCGCACCTCATCGGTCGGGGCGGGGGGTCTCGTTGCTGTTCCAGAGCCAGTCGTCTCCGACTCCGGGCTTGCGCCCGGTCGCCCGTCCGGGGGTGGGGGGACTTTCCTCATGCGCCGTCGCCCGGGGGGTCGAGCGCACGGGGGTCGGGCTCCCTCTGCCGGTTCGGGATAGGCCGCTCCTCCGGATAAAGCGTTCGGGGAACGGATCGGGCGCGCGTGAGGCGGCCACGATCGGTCGACTCGTCGGCCCTCCGTCGATAGGATGGGAGTAACCCGCACGAAGAGGGAAGCCTTCAAGTCGGCACGGGCCCCAGCAAAAGTATGTCCGAAGCGAAGGCCGTGCAGCTCACCTATGAGGACGGTGCACGCGCGGTCGAACTCGCTCGGGAGTCGGTCGAGGCGTTCGTACTCCAGGGCCAGCGCGAACAGCCGGGTAGCATGCGCGACGCCTTCTACGCCCGGACGGGAGCGTTCGTCCGACTCCAGTCCACCCGCGGCCGCGGGCGGATGCGAGGCTGCGCCGGGTCGTATCGGGGAAAGGACCAGCTCGGTCACGCGATCGTCGAGGCGGCGATCAAGGCGGCCTCCGACGACACCGGCGGCTCCGAACTGGAGCCGAAGGAGCTCGACTCCGTGGTCGTCTCCGCGTGCGTCGTCTCCGGCGTCACGCTCACGAACGACCCCGTCGAGGACCTCGAACTCGGTCGCCACGGCGTCGCCATCGACCACAACGGCAAGCACGGCTGGCTGTATCCGACGATCCCGGTCGAGAACGACTGGAGCAAGGAGCGGTTCCTCTCGCGCGTCTGCCGCAAGGCCGGCCTCTCGCCGATGGCCTGGCAGGAGGAGGACACGATGGTGACGCTCATCGACGGACAGGTGTTCCGCGAGCGCCCCGACGGCGGCAGCGTCGAACAGCTGTAAGCGACTGACGGCGCCGATCTCTCTGCAAACGCCGCACCCGGTCAGCGACGCGATCGGCTCCGTTCAACAGCCGTTCTCGATCGGCCCGCTGATGTCCTCGATCCTGTCATCGAACTCGAACAGGCGCTCGTCACCGCGACTGTGTCGGAGGATCAGTCGGTCCGGAATGTACTCCACCGGGGCCGTGAGTGTGTATGCCGCGGTCGTCGTCTCACCGTCACACGGCAGAAGGAGGTCCGTGTCGTCGCTCGTGACCTCCGCCGTCAACGACAGTCCCTCAGGGCCCCGTTCGAGGGTGCTCGTGAGACTCCGACAGGCCGGCTCGAACGCGGGGAACTGCCCGCGGAGACGGATGGACGACTCCCCGGCGGCGAACCGTATCGCGTGCCCCTCACAGTCGAACGCCGACGGACCCGGACCGGTGTCGACCTCGAACTCGTGATCGATCGACGAGGGGGAGTGGAAGCCACAGCCGGCGACGGCGGCCGTTCCGCTCGCGGCGAGCCCGGCCGCGCCGGTACGGAGTAGGTCCCGTCTGGAGAGCATCGCCGGACGGGGTCGCCGTCGCGGTAAACCTCTTGTGCCCCGTCGGGACGAGTTCGCCCCCGTTACTCCCCGCCGAACGCGACCCGCTCCGCGTCGGCCGACGCCCGTCGGGCGGCGTCGTCGATGTCGAACTCCCGGACGATCTCGCCGTCGCGGATCAGCGGCTCCATGAGCGACTCGCCCCCCGCTGGACCGTCGCGGCCGCGCAGGCCGACGTGGTGGCCCCCGTCGGGCGTGCGGTACGCCTCCTTCACCCCGGAGAGCTTCCCGCGCTTGGCGACGGGTTCCCCGTCGACCTCGACGACGTCGAGCGCGAAGTCGACCGGGTCGGCGTTGGAGACGTAGCCGCCGACGCCGAAGCCGTCGGCCACGTCCCGGAGGCTCCGGAGTTCGGTCGGCCCGAGTCCGCCCGAGAGGAACACGTCCACGTCGCCGTGCCCTCGGGCGTCGAGCTCCCACTGTACCTCGCGGACGATGTGGCGGAAGTCGCCCCGCCGGGAGCCGGTGGTGTCGAGGCGGACGCCGTCGAGTCGGTCGCCGAGGGTCTCGACCGCCCGGATCACCTCGTCCTTCTCGTCGGAGAAGGTGTCACACAGCGCGATCCGCGGGACCGACTCGGGGACGGCCTCGTCGAAGGCGCGCCAGGCCGACTCCTGGTTCCCGCGGCCGAAGCAGATGAGCAGCGCGTGTGGCATCGTCCCCGACGGCTCCCGACCGAGCACCTCGCCGGCGGCGACGTGCGAGAACCCGTCGAGCCCGCCGACGAGCGCGCTGCGCTCGATCATCGCGGCGATCGAGGGGTGGACGTGGCGCGCGCCGAAGGAGAGCACGTCCGACTCGGGAGCCGCGCGGCGGCACTCCAGCGCCGCCGTGGCGACCCCCGAGGCGTGCGAGAGGAAGCCCAACAGCGAGGTCTCGAGCGCCGCGAACTCCAGGTACGTACCCTCGATTCGCAGCACCGGACCGCCGTCGAACAGCGTTCCCTCCGGGACCGCGTCCACGTCGACCGCGTGGTCGGCCAACAGCGCGGCCGCGTCTCGCACGCCCGCGAGCAGCTCGAAGTCGCCGTCGGGGAACTGGTCGGCGGTCACCTCGGCGACGACGTGCGGGTTCCGGTCGGCGTGGCGCAGCGTCTCGACGGTCCGGTCGAAGTACGCGTCCGTCGCCGACCCGTCGCGGACGGCGTCGGCCCCGACGATGTCGAACGCGAGGGGCGAAGCGGTCATGTCCCCGAGTTCGCCGGGACGACGCAAAAAGTCACGCCATCCGCGGGACGCGGTGCGAGCGTCGGGAGCGGTCAGTCGGGCCGGTCGCGGACGGCGTCCAGACCGGCAACGGTCGGCGCGTTCGTGATCACGACCGTCCGGCCGTCGCGCTCGATCCGGACGGCGTCGGCGAACGGGCCGTCCGGTATCCGATACACGCCGGCCGCACGGTCGACGACGCGGGCGCCCACGCGGAGCTGGAGCATCGTGCGGTACGACCGACGGAACGCCGTCGCCTCAACGGCGTCGTCGAACCGGATCGCCCAGACGTAGCCGTAGGCGGCGTCGTCGCCGTCGCCGCGGCGGTACGGGACGAGACGGTCGCCCGTCCAGCCGTCGGACGGCGCCACGGTGTAGTTGCGCGTCGAGTACGGGCGGTCGTTCGTGTGAAACCCGTCGGCTGCGTAGTCGTTGTACCAGAACATGGCGAACAGGCCCGCCTCGCCGAGCCGTTCGCTCCGGCGGCCGAGGTCGAACCGCGACCAGCGGTCGCCCGAGCGGTCGGGGACCGCAACCTCCTCGGGGCGGTCGTCGGGGTAGCGCTCCGGATGGATCGTCTGCTCGGTCGAGAGGGGGCGGTCGTCGTAGGCGGCGTTCACCGCGGCCCACCCGCCGCGCTCACGAAGGCGGTGGACGAACGCTGGACCGTCGGCGTACGGCTGGTAGACGTACGCGAACAGCCCGCGGTTCACCGGCTCGCTCTCGGCCCCACCGCCGGCGCGCGCGGACGGCGGGACGCACGCCCAGCCGGCGGCATCAGTCGCGGTCTCGTTGCCGGGGCCGGCCACGCACCGATCGAGATACAGCGTCTCGACGTAGCGGGCGTCCCCCTCGGTGAGGCCGTCGTGTGCGAGCCCCGCGTCGCGCGAGCGCGTGCCGACGAAGCCGAAGTGCTGGTCCTGGAGCGCGTGGACGAGCTCGTGGGCGAGCGTCGCGCGGTCGATCCGGGGGTCCTCGGCGTCCGAGACGACGACGATCCGGCCGTCGGACGGCGTGTAGTATCCCTGAACCGCTCCGCCGTACAGCGCGTCGAACTCCCGGGCGACGTCGCGGTCCTCGCCGACGATCAGCGCTGCCTCCCACACCTGGTCGTGCCACGCGCCGTACTCGTCGGGGCGATCGCCGGAGAACACCTCGCGCTCGCGGTACTCGGCGCGGGAGATCACCTCGACGGGCACCGGCTCGCGGAACTCCAGCCCGCGGACCCGCTCGATCCGGGCCATCGTGCGGGCGACGAACGCCTCGCGCTCGGTCGGGGAGAGCCCGTCGCTCTGGTTCACCGCGATCGACTCGTTCCACCAGACGCCCGCCTCCCATCCGAGCCGGTCGCTCGGCGGGTCGTCGGGGTACGTCCAGTCGGCGGCGGCGGACGGGGAGGCGGCGGGAGCGCTACAGCCGGCGAGCACGAGCGCCGCGGCCAGGAGAACGGGTGCGACTGGGCGCACGGTCGTCGCCGAAGGGAGGGGGTCCGGCGCGAAAAGCGTTCGGCCGCAGGGGTCGAACGTCGAGTATCGCTCGAACGAACGGTCGCGGTCGTCGCGGGGGGAGCCGCGTCAGCGTCGCCGTCGGGCCAGGAATCCCGCGATCGCCACCGCGACGGCGGCGACGCCGACGCCGAAGCCGGCACCCCCGACCTCCGTCATGCCGGACGTGTTGTCGCCGGCGTCCGCGTTGTCGCCGGTGTCGTCGCCGGCGTCATCGGCGGCGGTGGCCGTGGTCGTCGCGTCGGGTCCGTTCCCGTTCTCGTCGGTAGCCGTTTCGGCGGGGTCCATCGTCGGCCGGATGTCACGCACGTCGTCGACAGTGGGCCCGTTCACGATCGTGACTCGCTCGCCGTCGAGGCGGACGAGGAACGCGTCGGCGAAGGGACCGTCGGGGACGACGTAGTAGCCGCGGTCGGTCTCCCGGACGTCGTGGGCCTCGAGCATTCGGAGGTAGGTGTCGTGGAACTCGCGCGCGTCCTCCTCCGTGTCCCACTCGGTGATCCACACGTAGCCGTACTCCGCGTCGTCGCCCTCGCCGGTACGGTACGGGAACAGCCGATCGTTCGCCCACCCGTTCGAGGGCTCGGAGTCGTAGTTGTAGGTGTCGTACTGGCTGCTCGTCTGGAACAGCCCGTTCGAGTCGATCGTGTTCGCCCGATACTCGCGCGCCTGATACCAGAACATCGCGTAGATCGACGCCTCGCCCACGGTATCGGAACCGTTCTGGCCGAGCCGCGGGTTGTCGCGCGGGAACGTGCTCCAGCCGTTCGTTCCCTCGTCGGTGAACTCGATGGAGCGCGGGACCTCGTCGGTCCGGTGGATCACCTGTTTGGAGGAGACCGGCGGGTTTCGGAAGCGCTCGTCGAAGGCGTCCCACCCTCCCTCCTCGATGATCTCGCTCACGTACACCGGGCCGTCCGAGTACGGGTTGAGCAGGGTGAGCAGGATGCCGAGGTTCGGACCGCCGCCTCCCCCGCCGCCGCCGCTCCCGCCCGCCTGCGGCGTGGCGACGCACTCCCACTCGGCGCCGCAGCGCCGGGCGTAGTTGGTCTCGATGTAGTTCGCCTCCCCCTCGACGACGCCGTCGATCGCGAGGTCGCCGTCCTGCGTGGATGCACGATAGGTCTCGTTCGTCAGGTCGTAGCGCTGGTCCTGCAGGGCGTGAACCAACTCGTGGATCAGCGTCGCGTTGTTGATCGTCGGCGAGTCGGGCGAGCCGGTGACGACCGTGATCTCGTCGCGCGTCGGCGAGTAGAAGCCGAGCACCGAGGATCCCGTGGTCTCGCCGATCTCCTCGCCGGAGCCGGTCGACTCGCCGACGATGAACAGCCCCTCCCACACCTGGTCGTTCCAGCGGTTGTACTCGGTCCGGTTGGCGCCGTCCCCGCCGCCGGAGCTCCGATTGCGGTACTCCTCGCGGGTGATGACGGACACCGGAACCCGGGAGTCGAACTCCGCCTCGCGGAGGTACTCGACGCGGGCCATCCCGCGCGCCACGTACGCGTCGAGTTCCTCGTCGCTCAGGCCGTCGGACTGGTCGACGTCGATGCTCTCGTTGTGCCAGTAGCCGTCCTCCCACCCGATAACGTCGGAGGCGGGATCCGCCGGCGCCTCCTGTTGGAGCGCGGTCACGCTCCCGTCCGCGAGCCGGTCGGTCCCCGCGTCCGCAACGGGGGACGCCGCCGCGGCGAGCGGCGGCGCCGCGGCGGTACACACGAGCGCGAGCGCGAACACGAGGGCGCCGAATCGCGAGAGGGGGGACGGGGCCGATCGTCGCATATCTCCGCATTGGGCCGGGGGTAGAAGTACCTTGTCCGGCAGTCGGACGCCGGGTGTCGACGCCGATCCCGACTTCGCCGATCGGTTTTCCCGTCCCGGGACCAACGGTCGGACATGAGTTCCGGACAGGACGCGTTCGATCCCTCCCGAACGGCGGTCGTCGTCGTCGACATGCAGAACGGCTTCTGTCACCCCGACGGAGCACTCTACGCCGAGCCCAGCGAGGCGGCGATCGACCCCGTCCGAACGCTCGTCGAGCGCGCGAGAGACGCCGGCGGATCCGTCGTCTACACCCGGGACGTGCACCCGCCCGAGCAGTTCACGGACGCCCACTACTACGACGAGTTCGACCGCTGGGGCGAGCACGTCGTCGAGGGGAGCTGGGACGCGGAACTCGTCGGGGACCTCCCGACGGAGGACGCGGACCACGTCGTCGAGAAACACACCTACGACGCGTTCCACAACACCGAACTGGAGGGGTGGCTCGACGCTCGCGGGATCGACGACCTGTTGATCTGCGGGACGCTGGCGAACGTCTGCGTCCTCCACACCGCCGGCTCGGCGGGACTGCGCGACTACCGGCCCGTCGTCGTCGAGGACGCGCTCGGGTACATCACCGAGGACCATCGCGAGTACGCCGTCGACCACGCCGACTGGCTGTTCGGCGAGACGGCGACGCTGGCGGACGTGGCGTTCGCGTAACGGTCGACCGTCCTGTCGGCGCCGTCGGCGACTGGGCGCCTCACAGGTTACTCCTCCGCCGGTGACTCGCCCCAGTCCTCGGGGAACAGCGTCCCGGGGTCCGACAGCGAGAACACGACGCGTTCGGCGTCGTCGAGCGGGCGGAGGTACGCGCGCAGCTCGCCCGCGGCGTCGGCGTGCTCGAGCATCGGTTCTGCCTGCTGTTCGGTGTAGTACAGCGGGAACGCGACCGCCTCGCCGGCGGCCTCGGCCTTCATCACGACGACGAGGAACACCACCTCCGACTGCTGGGCGCGGTAGGCGTCGTACTCGTCGAAGGCGGCCGTCTCGTCGGTCCCGTCCAGTTCCTCGACGAGTTCCTGTGCGGCGGCGAACTCGTCGCCCGGGAGGAGCACGTCGAACCCGGTTCGGTCGACCTCGATCCCGGTGCCGTCGGTGGAGACGTTTGGCAGGGGCGTCACGTCGCCCGGGTGGAGTTCGAGCACGTCCCAGCCCGCCTCGCGGTACTCCTCGGCGGTGGCCTCCATGTCGGCCATCACGTCGTCCCAGAACTCGGTGTATCCAGCGAGCGGGTGGCTGCCGGCCATACACCACCGACGGCGGCGCGGGGGGAAAACCGTTGTCGTGTGGAGTCGCGCGACGGGCGCCGCGGGACGAGTGCCGGGAGACGTGTCCCGCGGAACCGAGGCGGGACTACCGTCGGACGTTCTCGCCGACCGCGTCCCCGAACGCCTCGTCGCCGCGAGCGTCGTACGCGACGTGCCCGCGGACGAGCGTCAGCTCGGGGAAGACGGCCTCACGACCCTCGAAGGGCGTCCACCCGCACTTCGAGTGGAGTCGGTCGCCGCGGATCTCGTGAGTGGTACCGGGGTCGACGAGCACGAGGTCGGCGTCCAGCCCCTCGGCGACCCGTCCCTTCTGTGGCAGGTCGAACACCGCGGCGGGGTTGGCGGCGGTCAGGTCACGGACGCGTTCGTAGGAGAGTTTGCCCGTCCGCGCTTCGGCCAGCAAGAGCGGCAGCGCCGTCTCGACGCCCGGAACGCCCGAGGGGGCGTCCCAGATGGCGGCGTCTTTCTCCTCGCGGGTGTGGGGCGCGTGGTCGGTCGCGACCATGTCGACGGTGCCGTTGACGACGCGGTCGTAGACGCGCTGACGGCGCTTCTCGCGGCGCAGCGGCGGGTTCATCCGCCCGAACGTCCCGAGATCGGTGAGGTCGCTCCGCGAGAGGAACATGTGGTGGGGGGTGACCTCGCAGGTCATCCCGGCCTCGCTCGCGATGTCGATGCCCCGCGGCGTGGAGGTGTGCGCGACGTGGATGCGCGCGTCGCGCTCGGCGGCGACTTCGCAGGCCTGACCGACGGCGACGGCCTCGGCGCGGGCGGTGCGGTAGGCGCTCCAGGCGTCGGCGTCGTCACGCTCCTGCGCGCTCACGTTGAACTGCGTCGCGTCCTCGGCGTGGACGGTGACGGTGACGCCGCGGGCGTCGGCTTCGGCGAGGGCGTCGACGAACAGGTCCCGCTCGATACCCATGTTACCCGTCGAGTCGGCGAGAAAGACCTCGCCGAGGGCAAAGAGGGAGCGCTCGAACAGCGAGTCGGGGTCCCAGTCGGCGGTGACGCCGCCGTTGAGCCCGAAGTCGACCAGCGAGTCCATCGCGAGGTCGTACTTCTCGTCGAAGGCGGCGCCGTCGGTCGTCGGCGGTGACGTGTTGGGCTGGTCGACGACGGTGGTCACGCCGCCCGCGGCCGCGCTCCGGGATCCGGTCGTCCAGGTCTCTTTGTGCGAGTCGCCGGGCTCGCGGAAGTGGACGTGCGCGTCGACCATCCCGGGGAGCAGGCGCTTGCCCGTCGCGTCGACCACCCGTTCGCCCTCCTTCGCGTCGAGTCCCTCCCCGACCGACTCGATCCGCTCGCTGCTGACGCGGACGTCCCGCCGACGGCCGTCCGCGAGCGTCGCCGTCCGGAATAGCATACCCCACCTCCGACGGCCGTGGTCCTAAGTCCCGTGGTTTCCCGTGCTCGCATCGCCGATCCGTTCGACCGCTGTCGACTCGTCGCCGACGAGTCCCGCCTCGACGGCCGCGACGACCGCGTCGGGGTCGGACTCGCCGCCCGATCGTGCGACGCTCCCGACCGTCGCGGGGTCGAACGGGACGCCGAGCGCGTCGTAGACGGGGTCGAGGACCGCCGCGATGGAGTCGTGGTCGCGAACGACGAGCACGCCCGCGACGACCGCCACGGACTTGCGGACCCGCTGTGCGAGGCCCGCGAGTTTGCCCGGTCCGCGGCCCGCAGTATCGTCTCGCTCTACTCGGTCGGCCTGGACCGAGTGCGTTCCGGGACAGAAGGAGTCGGGCGGTTCGCCCTCGCGAGCGTCGACGCCGAGGGTCGCGAGCGCGCCCAGCAGGTCGGCCGTCGCCGCGTCGTAGCGCTCCTGCAGTCCGCTACGGGCGTCCGAAATCGGCGTCACGCGGGCGAACGCGACCGTCGACCCCGTGTAGGCCACCGCGCGACCGCCCACGTCGCGCTCGACCGGCGGGAAGCCGCGGTCGCTCGCGATCTCGCGAGCGCGGTCGTAGCCGGATTCGGTCGCATCGCGGCGGCCGAACGCCACCTGTCGGTGGGGCCGCCAGACCCGCACCGCGGGGTCGCGCTCGTCGGCGACGCGCTCGACGATGCGCTCGGATGCGGCGCGGTCGGCCGCGACCGAGTTGGCACGGCCGCGAGAGACGCGCATAGTCGCGGTAGGCGCCGGCGGGTGAAAAGCCCCACAGTCGGGTGGTGCCCGGGCGGCGAACGGGTGGTTTATTCGGCGCCGCGCCCAAGCAGCGCGCGATGACGGCCTCCGCGGGAGACGGTGCGACCGGGTCGGCGACCGACGCGGCCGAGGACGCGACCGCCAGCGCCGACGCGACCGACGACGCGACGGCCAGTGCCGACGCGGCGGACGGCCCGGTGGCCAGTGCCGAGGACGTACCCGACGAACGCTCCTACAGCGGTATCTTCGGCGCCTTCCCCTACGCGTTCCGGCACAGCGACTCGCGGCTGTTCCGGGCCTACGCGGTCGTCGGGGGTCTCGCGGCGGCGCTGGTCGCGGTGCTGTTCGTCCTCGCGGTCGTCGTCGCCATCGCGAACACGACGGGCGGGGCCGGCGGCACGTTCACCTTCTCGCGGGCGTTTTTCGTCTTCCTGATGATGCTCGTGATCGCGCCGCTGGTCGCGCCGATCCTCGCGGTCGCGCGCCGCCACCGCCGCCGGGCGACCCCGGGTGCCAGCGCGCCGTCGGCGGGCTACGACCGCGCGCTCGCGGCGACGGGGTTCCTGTTCCTGCTCGCGCTGTATGCGGGACTGGGAATTTCGGTCCCACCGGCGCTCCAGGAGGAGTCGCCCGGCGCCGTCGGGGCCTTCCTGTACTCGCTCCCGCGGGCTGCGGGCGCCGTTCCGCCGCTGGCCGGCGCCGCGCTCATCTACCTGGTCCACCGCTACTACCGCTGACGGGCGGTTGCGAAACGGCCAGTCAACCGGGACCGGTCGGGACCGACCGAGACTGACTGGGGCCGACTGGGACCGCTCTCGCCGCCCGCGAGCGGCCCGCGGACGAAACGGGCAAGAGGCGTCGTCGGCTACGCTCGCCCATGAAAGAGGGTACGTTCGTCGTGACCGAGGCCGACGAGTCGTCTGCGGTCCTGCGCGACGCGAGCGACCGCCAGATCCACACGCTCGCCGAGAACCCGGGACTGGAAGCGGGCGACGTTCTCGAGGGCACCATTGAGGCCGAACCGCCGATGGAGGTCGTCTGGTCGGTCGTCGAGACCGACAGCCAGTACACGGTCTCGGTCTCGGAGAGCCCCGAACCGCCGACCCAGCGCGCCCGCGAGACGGCCGCCGACCAGGCCGTCGGCGAGGTGACCCGCCACGAGCGAGCGGGGACCGGCGAGGTCCACGTTCTCACGGTCCCCGAGGACGGGACCGAGGCGGCGGTCGCGGACGTGCTCGACGACGAGGGGACCGTCGAGCGCGCGGCCCGACTCGGCGTCGAACGCGTCGAGGTCCGCGCCGAGGACGGCGTCGTCAGCGTGCGATATCTGCCCTGACGCGCGCGACTCTTCTCACCCCTGCGTCGCGGGGCAATCCCTACTGTCCCGGCGGCCGAAGGGAGCGTATGATAGTCGCCGAAACGGACGACGGCCTCCAGCTCGTCACCCAGCCCGACCACGCGCGGCTGGCGGGCCAGTTCGCCGACCACTGGGGCGGAGCCGTCGAGCGGGCGACCCCCGACGCGGCCGTGCGTATCGCCGCCCACGAACACGACGCAGGCTGGCACTCCTACGACATGGCGCCTCGCCTCGACGGTGGCGACAGTCCGGTCGACTTCCGCGAGATGGACCCGGAGACGTGGGTCTCCCTCTACGAAGACGGCATCGACGCCGTCGCCGAACTGGACGCCTACGCGGGCCTGCTGGTGTCGCTGCACGGCGCCGGCCTCCGGCGCCAGCGCTACGGCCTCTCGCCGTCGTGGCCGGAGACGCCCACCGCGTTCGAACCGTTCGTCGACCGCGAGGAGGCCCGTCAGTCGCGGCTGCTGGCGGACCTGCTGGCGGCCGACCGCCCGGAGGTGTCACCTGCCGACGAGCGCCTGATCGCGTGTCTCCACGAGTCGCAGTCGGTCCCGGACGGCTACGATGGGCGGCTCTGGCCCGACTACAGACGGCTGCAGGCGTGGGACACGCTGTCGCTCGCGTTCTGTGTCACCGACGCGCCGCCGGGCTACGCGGCGGTGGGGGACGTGCCGACGACCGGGCGCGACGACCCCGAGAGCGGGGCGGTGGCGGACGCGACGCTGTCGCTCGCGGCCGTCGGCCCCGGCGAGTTCACCGTCGACCCGTACCCGTTCGACGCCGACCCGCTGACCGCCTGGCTCCCCGTCCGCACCGTCGGTCAACAGGCGTTCGACGACGAGCGCGCCCTCCGCGAGGCGTACTACGAAACACCGGTCGAGACGCGGACGCTCACGCTCCGGTCGCCGGCGTAGCGGGCGGGCCGTGGCAGTCGACGGCGTAGCCGGCAGGCCGCGGCGGAAAACGGTACGACGACTATCGGCGGCCTACGGCCCGCTCTGGCTCTGGACGCGCCAGCCGCCCTCGAGACCGCAGGCCTCGCGGACCGTGTACTCGACGGCGGTGTCCGCGGTGACGGTGTCACCACCTTCCACCGATTCGATCCGGAGGGGGACGTCCAGCGTGTCACCGCAACAGCCGACGCCGACGAACTCCTCGACGACGTCGCCGACGGCGACCGACCCGAGCGTCTTCCGGAGGTAGGCGCGAAACGAGGACCGGTCGAGGATCGACCGCCCCCAGGTGCTCAGGTCCGCGGGATACGAGACGACGACCCGGTCGGCAGTCGCGCTGTCGGACCGGTCGATGTCGGTTCCCATGTCGAAACAAAGGGGTCCCGAGAGGAAGTGTCCGTCGTCGGGACGAGATCCGACGACCGACAGTATCAGTCGGTCGCGGTCCCGGTGGCCGCGACGGAACTGTGGTCGCGGACACCGACGCTGACGCCACCGACGGCGTCGACAGTGATCGGGTACCCGCAGTAGGTGAACGAGACGTGAAGGCCCGACTCCCCGTTCGAGGCCACGAGCGCGTCGAGCGCGTCCGGGTCGATGGCGTCGTACAGCGGTGGTTCGATCGCGGTCGGGTCGACGCCCTCGCGCGACGCGACGGCGGACACGACGCGCGTGGCCACGCTCTCTGCGGGTTCGGCTGCGCGCTCGACTGCGGGTTCGACGAGAGGCATACACCAACGGAACCCACTCACGGGGTAAACCCTGTCGGAAATTCCCGTGCAGGATGTTTCGAAAGAAAGTCGCCAGTCGACGATCCGCTCTGTTGTCATCGAGAGTGACAACGCTCACTCGTCGGGGTCGAAGCGGATCGAGGGGTGGGTCGCTTCGGTTTTCACGAGGGTTTCGTCGTAGATTTCGAGCCCGATATCGGCTATTTCACCGGCGATACGTGTAATCTCGACGTTCGACCCGCCGACCACCCGGACGTGGACGTTCTCGCGGCCAGTCATCAGTTCGCGGACGCCGACGACGCCATTGATCTCGAGCGCGCGGTCGATCATCTCGGTGCGCCGGGTGATCGGCGCGGTACAGACGAACAGGACCTGGAGCGGATACCCCGCGCGTTCGTAGTCGACCTCGGGTCGATACCCTCTGATCACGCCCGCGTCCTCCAGCCGGTTCAGTCGGTTGCCGACGGTGCTCGGCGCGATACCGACGCGGTCGCTGATCGTGGCGTTCGTGTTGTGTCGCGCGTCTTCCTGCAGGATCCGGACAATCGCGCGGTCGACCTCGTCGAGGTCCGCTCCGTCCATGGCAGGGGTGTGCTGTCCGGGAGGGTAAGTCTGCCGTCCGTGCATTCGGTCGTGGCTGGTGCGCTCCGATCCCCGTTCTCCGGGCCGACGCGGTCACGCCCGAAAGGACGGACGTGTCGGTGGGTAAGTCGGCGGTACGCCGGAGAGCGACGCGCTGGCGGCCGAAAACGTCACCGGCCGTCGCTCTCTCGCTCTCTCTGGCCCGGTGAGTAAGCGCGACCACGACGCGAGTAGGGACGGTTTTCGCCCCCCGCAGGTCGCCTCCGACGCGGCCGAGGAGGTGCGAGCGTCGTCGATACGCAGCGCAAAGACGGCGCCAACACGCTGCTCGCCACCTGCAACTACTGGGACCACGCCACCGGTCCCGACGTCGACGGCAACCACCCCGGCAAGGGTGTCGGAATCTTCGGCGACGTCGACTATCGGCCCTGGAACGTCCGCCGGATCGGCCGCGGTCGAAACGCCGACAACTCCTGTGTCGGCGGCCGCGGGCGGAGCGACGACGCGCGACCCGGCGAGGAAGCCGACGACGAGGACGACGATGAAGAGCCCGAGGAGGACCACGAAGACGACGACGAAGCGGAGGGAATCGACGACGAACGTGACTACGAGGACGAGACCGAGAGGGATGACGAAGACGACGACGAACAGGGACGGGGACGCGGACGGGGCCGTGGACGTGGTCGGGGACGCTGAGGCGAGGAGACTGACGACCCCCGCTCGCTCGACAGCGCGGACGCCGTCGGGCGTCGGTCAGACCAGGTCCTCGAACTCGCCGAGGAACCGGTCGTAGGTGTCGATGGCCGATTCGATGGGGTCGGCAGAGGTCATGTCGACGCCGGCGGTTTCGAGCAGTTCGAGCGGGTACTCGCGGGAGCCACTGGAGAGGAATTCACGGTAGCGCTCGGCGGCGGGTTCGCCCTCCTCGCGGATGCCCTCGGCGAGCGCGACGGCCGCGGAGATGCCGGTCGCGTACTGGTAGACGTAGAAGGCGCGGTAGAAGTGCGGGATGCGCATCCACTCGCGGGCGATGCGGTCGTCCACGTCGGCGTCGGCGTAGTAGGTCCCCTTGAGTTCGCCGTAGAGGTCGTCGAGGCGGTCGGCCGTCAGGGGTTCGCCGGACTCTTCGAGTTCGTGGGCGCGGTGTTCGAACTCAGCGAACATCGTCTGGCGGAACAGGGTCGAGCGGAACCGTTCGAGATACTGATTGAGGACGTGCCGGCGCAGCCGTTCGTCCTCGACGACGTCGAGCAAGTGGTGGGTGAGCAGCGTCTCGTTGACCGTCGAGGCGACCTCGGCGACGAATATCTCGTAGCCGCTGTAGATGTACGGCTGGTGCTCGCTCGTGTACTCCGAGTGCAGCGAGTGGCCGAGTTCGTGGGCCAGCGTGTACATCGAGGCGACGTCGTCCTGGTAGTTCATCAGGATAAAGGGCTGTGAGTCGTAGGTGCCGCCCGAGTACGCGCCCGACTGCTTGTTCGCCGTCTCGTAGACGTCGACCCACCGCGAGTCCAGCCCCTCGGCGAGCCAGCCCTGGTACTCCTCGCCCAGCGGCGCCATGGCCTCGGTGACCCACTCCTTCGCTTGCTCGTACTCCACGTCGGGGCTCTCGCCGTCGACCATCGGGACGTACAGGTCCCACATCCGCAACTCGTCGGCGCCGACGTGGCGGCGTTTCAGGTCGGCGTGGCGACCCAGCACGTCGAGGTTGTCGTTGACGGTGTCGACAAGCGTGTCGTACACCTCGACGGGGACGTTCGGGCCGTCGAGGGCGGCCTCGCGGGCGGTGTCGTAGTTCCGGGCGCGGGCGAGTTTCACGTCGGTCTTGACGCTGTTGCGGTAGGCCGCGCCGACGGCGTTGCGGTAGTCGGCCCACTCGTCGTAGAACGTCTCGTACACTTCCCGACGGAACTCTCGGTCCGGGTTCTCCTGCAGGGTCGTGAAGTTGTTGAGCGTGATCCGCCGGGAGTCGCCGTCGGGGTCCTCGACCGCGGGGAACTCGATGTCGGCGTTGGTGAGCATGTCGTACACCTCGCCGGTCGAGCCGAGCACCTCGCCCAGGTCCGCGAGCAGGTTCTCCACCTCCGCCGAGCGGGTGTGGGGCTTGGCCCGCAGGACGTCGTCGAAGTAGTGCTCGTAGGTCTCGAGCGCGGGGTTTTCCTCGATGTAGTCGTCGACGGTCGCCTCGTCGAGCGACTGGATCTCGGGTTCGAGGAAGCTCGCGGCGCTCTGGGCCGCCGCGGACAGCGACTGGGCGCGTGAGGCCAGCCCCTGGTAGTGGCTGTCGGAGGTGTCCTCGTCGCGGCGCATCCGGGCGTAGGCCGAGACGTTCGCCACCTCGCGCATGATCGACTCGTAGGTCTCCAGGGTCGCCTGCAGCGTCTCGGGGTCGTCGGTCGCGCGCCCCTCGAAGGCCCGCAGGTCGTCGAGTCGGTCCTCGACGTCGTCGAAGGCCTGCTCCCACGCCTCGTCGTCGGCGTACAGCGATTCGAGGTCCCACTTGTACTCCTCGTCGACCTCGCCTCGTTCCGGAACTGAACTCATGCGACGGCTTTCGGACCGGACCGCCGTAAGCGTTTCAGCCACAGGCGCGAGCGACGGGCACTGCCGCCCCGTCGGCTTCCCGGCGGGGACACGCCCGCTCGACAGCCATCGAGAGAGACACCTGCTCGTGGGCTGACAGGGGCGCTCGGAACCGTATCTTACTTACTGGGCGGTCGCACAGGTACACCCGAATGGACGACCCAGTGTTACTCACCGGCGCGGGCGGGCGCGTCGGCGAGGCGATTCTCCAGGGGCTGGGCGACGAGTACGAGTGGAAGCTCCTCTTTCACAACCCGCCCGAGGAGGAGCCCGACCACGAGTACCTCGTGGGGGACGTCGTCGACGAGGAGGCAGTCGCCGAGGCGATGGCGGGCGTCGGCGCGGTCATCCACCTCGCCGGCGACCCCCGTCCCAACGCCCCGTGGGACTCGGTGCTCTCGACGAACATCGACGGCACCCAGAAGATGTACGAGGCCGCCGTCGACGAGGGCGTCGAGAAGTTCGTCTTCGCCTCCTCGAACCACGCCGTCGGCGCCTACGAGACCGACCGGCGAACCCCCGAGATGTACCGCTCGCACGACGACTTCCTCCTTGACGGCTCCGAGTTCCCCCGTCCCGGCAACTACTACGGCATCTCGAAGGCCAGTTGCGAGGTCATGGGCCGATACTACCACGACGAACACGGGATCTCGGTCTGTAACGTCCGCATCGGGAACCTCACACGCGGCCACCCGCCCATCGACTACGAGCGCGGCCAGGCGATGTGGCTCTCCTACCCCGATTGCGCCCGCATCCATCGCTGCTCGCTGGAGGCCGACTACGACTTCGAGATCGTCTACGGCATCTCCGACAACGACCGGAAGTACTACTCGCTCGAACGCGCCAAGGAGGCGCTGGGCTACGACCCGCAGGACAACTCCGCCGAGTGGGACGGCGACGAGAAAGTCGCCTAACACGACGCCCCGCCATTTTTGACCCAGTCGTCCGTGTACCGACGGGATGGCCGGCACACGAACGATGGTCTTCGTGGACGCCCAGAACCTGGTCCGTGGGGCCAAGCAGTTCGGCGGGGGGAGTTTCGACTACGACGTCAACAGTCTCGTCGACGAACTCGTCGGCGACCGCGAGTTCGTCCGCGGCTACTGGTTCGACTCGCACGAACCGGGCAACCGCGGCGAGAAAGAGAGCTTCTACGCGTTCCTCGAGACCAACGGCTTCCGCGTCGAGTCGAGCGCGCTGAACCGGGACGGCGACGGCTTCAAAGAGAAGGAAGCGGACATCCGACTGGCGACGGAGCTGATCGCCACGGGATTCGTCGACGGCTACGACACCGCCGTCGTGGTCACGGGCGACCGGGACTTCGTCAGCGCGATCCGGCACGTCCAGGACCAGGGGAAAGTCGTCGAGGTCGCGGCGTTCGAGGGGCCGATGTCCGACGCGCTCCGGCGCGCGGCCGACGACTACACCCACCTCGACGACGTCGCCGAGACGATCCGACGGGACGAACGCCGCTTCTGAGCGGCCGCGGCTGTCGCCAGGTCCACCCGAACAGCGTCCAGAGCCGCGAGATGAGCCCGAAGCTATCCTTCGCCGCGATAGCGACCCCGTCGGCCTACTGACAGACCTGTTCGGAGAGGGGCTCGAAGACGAACTGCTGGAGGAGTCCCTGGCAGATCGCGCCGGTGATAGTGAGGTCGTGCTCGCGGTCGACTATTCCGCGGTCGTCGAACCGACCCGCCGGACGCCCGTCGTCGCCGGACTCCATCTCCTCCTCGTCGCCTGACGAAATCTCATCGCTGTCCGTCGGTCTCTCCTGCTGTTTGTCGTCTTTCGGCCCTTTCCGCTCGTCGTGCTTGGACTTCGTCCGCTCGTCGTCTTTCGGTCCCTTTCGCTCGTCGTCTTTCGACCCCTTCTTCGCGTCACTGTCGTCGCCGTCGGTCGGCCCGTCGAGAGACACGGCGCCCGCGGCGGTCCCGTCACCGTTGCCCACGCCGCGGTCCAGCCGCATGGTGTAGGTCGTCCACGCCTCGCCGACGGGCGCGACCCGGACGTAGTGCGTTCCGCCGGTCTCGGCGACGACGGTCACCGTCTCGTCGTCAGTCGTCGTCCGCCCGGCGCCGAGCGGGTCGCCGTCGGGGCCGTAGACGCCCACGTCGAGGTCGCCGTCGACGACGGGGAAGGTGAGCGTCACGCGGAGGCGCTCGCCCGCGTCGAGGTCAGCCGCGAACACGTCCACGTCGGTCCCGAGGACCCGGAGGTCCCGGTGAGTCCCCAGTTTGACGGGGGTCGCCGTCTCGCGGTCGTCGTTGTCCTCGTAGCGGTCGTCCGCCAGGGGTGGCGAGCGCTCCGTCGAGAGGGTGTAGGGTGCGGCCGCCCCGCGCTGGCCGCTGACCTCGAGGTAGTAGGTGCCGGCGTGGCGGGCGACGTGTGCGAGCGTCTCGTCGTCGACCTCACCGGCGCCGACCGCGACCTGTCGCCCCTCGGCGTCTATGAGCGCGAAGTCGAGATTCCCCACGCTCTGGTCGAAGCCGAGGTCGGCGACCAGTCGTTCGCCGCGCTCCAGGTCGACGCGGAACAGGTCGGTGTCTCCGGCGGCGATCCGCAGGTCGGTCAGTTCGCCCTCGACCAGCGGGACCGCCCGTTCGACACCGTCGTTCGGTTCGAAGCGGTCGTTGTCGGGGAGTTCGAGCGCGACGTCCAGCGCGTACTCGGCCCGGACCGGGCCGTCGGCGCCCGTCGCCGGCGCGACCCGGACGTAGTAGGCGCCGCCGTCCTTGACCGTCAGTTCGATCGGCCGGTAGTCGCCGTCGGTCCCGCGGCGCGCGAGCACGCGACCTTCGGGATCGAGAAGCGCCACCTCGACCGGCCCGCTCGCCTCTACCTGCGGGAGGTCGACCGCGATCCGCTGTCCGCGCACGAGCGACACCGCGTAGTAATCGCGGTCGCCGCGGTCGAGCGCGAGGTTCTCGTAGCGGCCCGGCGGGAGCGTCGGCGCGTCGGCGAGACGGTCGTTGTCCTCGTAGCGGTCGCTGTCGGCCCACGCGACGCCCAGGTCGAAGCGGTACGCGCTCGGGAAGCCGCCACCGACCCGCAGGCGGTACGTCCCGTCGGCCTCGGCGAGGTACGACAGCGCCTGACTGCTCTGTGCGCGGATCTCGCCGTCGGGCCCCAGGAGCACCATGGGGAACTTGTAGATGCGGTCGCCGAGGAGCGAGACGTTCACGTACTGGCCGGCGGCCAGGTCGACGAGATAGGTGTCGGTCTCGCCGTCGCCGGTCTGGCCCTCGGTCTCGCCGTCGCCGCTCCCGAGTTCCATCACGGGGAGGACCCGCTCGGCCTCGTCGACGTCGTCGAGGATCGAGGGGGGCAGTCCGGCACCCGAGACGGTGATCGAGTAGACGGTGGTCATCACCGACCGCGATTCGACGAGGACGTACACCGTGCCGTCGGCGTCCGCAGTGTAGTTGAGCGGCGTCCAGTCGCCGGGCGTCGCGGCGGCGCCGGCGAGCGTCGTCCCGTTCTCGTGGACCAGGGTCAGGTCGAGGGTGCCGCGGTCGAAGAACGCGATGTTGGCCGTCCGGGTCGACAGCGTGTCGTTCGCCCGGAGGTAAAAGGCGTAGGCGTCGGTGTCGCCCTCGACGAGTTTGGCCAGCGTGACGTTCCCGAGGACGTACGGCGCGCTCGCGACGCCGTCGTTTTCCTCGTACTCGTCGTCCCGGAACACGGAGACGCCGATGCTGTAGTTCAGTTCGCCGCCGGTGACGTCGATGAGTCGGTTTCGCACGTAGTACGTGCCGTTCGCGGGCGCCTGGAAGACGACGTCCACGTCGTCGCCGTCCGGCTGTCCGCCCTCGATGTGGTCCCCGTTCGGGGCGTGCGCGCTGACGTTCACCCGGTCACGCGTGGCGTTGTCGGGGAAGTAGACGGTGGCGCTGACGACGTCGCCCGCGGTTGCCTCGACCGCGAAGTAGTCGGCGATGTCGCTTCGCGAGAGCGTGAGGCCGTCGTACCAGCCCGGCTCGATCCGCGTCGCGCTCCCGAAGTCGTTGTTGACCGCGCCGGTCGTGCCCGGTCCGACGCCGGTGGCGAGCGACAGCGTGTACTCCACCCAGCCGGTCCCCCCGTAGGCCACCGCGACGTAGTAGGTGCCGGCGCTCGACAGCGAGACGAGCGACGAGTTCCGGCCGCGGTCGGTGTCGAGTTCGGCGACCACCCCGCCCGTCGCGTCGAGGACGCGGACCGACGGGACCCCGCCCTCGTAGTCGACGGTGACGTTCACTTGCCCGCTCCCCCCCGCGTCGAACGCGTAGACGTCGACGTCGCCGGGCGGGAGGTGGTAGTCGGTGAACGTGACTGGCGGGCTGGTCTGCCAGGCCGACGCCCGGTCGTCGTTGGGCTCGATGCTCGCGTCGCGCTCGCCCTCGACGTACCACCGGAGCTCGTAGCTCGCCATGCCGTTGGGGTCACCGAGGACGCCGACCTCGTAGGTTCCGGCCCGTTCGGCGTAGAAGCGGACCGTCTCGGTGTCCCTGTTCGTGTCGCTCCGGGCGATCCGCGTCCCCGCGAGACCGTTCGCGACCAGCGTCAGGTCGCTCCGGTCGTCGTCGAAGTGCAGGTCGACTTCGACCATGCTCCGGGCGTCGACGTCGAACGCGTAGAAGTCCGAATCGTCGAGGACGCTGTTGGCGAACAGTCGCTCGTAGGCCCCGACCTGGACGGGCGCGGCGTTGCTCCCGCCGCCGTCGTTGTCCTCGTAGCGGTCCTCGGACAGTCCGGGAAGCGTCCGCGCGGTCAGTCGGTACGGGGCCGACCCGGACCCGTAGACGCGGACGTAGTACGTCCCGTTCTCGCGGACCATCGCGCCGAGCGTCTCGTTGTCGGTCGACGACGAGGTGTAGCGGACGAGCGATCGACCGCGGTCGTACAGCGCCATGTCCAGATCGGCGTCGTCCTGGTCGAAGACGAGCGACGCGTTGAACACGGTCCCGGGCGAGAGATCGATCTCGTAGTAATCGTCGTCCCCGTCGACGGCGATTCCCCGCAGTTCGCGTCCGTTCAACATGAGGGAACTGTCTTCCCGACCGAGGAGCGTCGCGCTCCAGAAGTCGTCGTTGTCCTCGTAGACGTCGTCCCGGAGGATGCCGTACTCGTAGAACGTGCGCGCGAGGGCGTTCCGGTCGTACGGGTAGTGGCGCCAGAAATCCGCCATGTCCTGGACGTCGTGGCGGTCGACGATGTCGAAAACCTCCGCGAAGGTGCGGTCGATGTCGTCGCCGGTCTCGTTGCGGTCGTCGAGCACGTCGTAGAGGATGCTCGCGAACGACCCCTCGACGCGGTTGCCGTCGAAGTCGCCCGCGTCGCTTCCGGGTCCGGTCTCGTCGTTGCTGCACGTCGGATTCGGGGTGTTCCTGTCGAACCAGGCGTTGGTCTCGACGTTCCCGCCGTCGCTGACCATCGACGGGTCCTCGTCGACCGCGGCGGTCATGAACGCCGCCCACCCCTCGATGGTCGCGAAGCCGGGGTCGGTCTCGCTCAACAGGAAGTGACACTCGTAGCTGCCCTTGCTCGGTCGGTTGCTCATCCGGTAGTCGAACGTCGCCATGTGGACGGCGTGGGCGTACTCGTGGTAGATCGTCGCCCGTCCCCAGTCGTTGTCCGACCGGTCGGGCAGGTGGATCTCGCCGTGTCCGGGGTCGATCACGCCGTCCAGCCCCGCGTAGTACCTGAACACCGGCCAGTTGCCCTGGGGCACCTGGATCTCGAGGGGCCGGCGCGTCCACCCCGTCCGGTCCTCGATGAACAGGTACTCGTCGAGCACCCAGTCAAGGGCCTGCCACGCGGGCATGTCGTCGGCGGGCACGATCGTCCCCCGGTCCCGCGTCGTGCCGGGGTTTATCGGGAAGGTGATCGTGTCCGCGCGGATCCGGTCGCTCAGCGGGCCGTTGCTGGCGTAGGCGGCGTCGTTTCGCGCCTCGAACTGGAGGAACACGGTCGCGGTGCTCCCGCCGTTGACGCTGTTTCCGTCGAAACTGAGCGAGAAGTTGCCGCCGCGGTCGGTCTGGCCGACGACCACTTCGCTGTTGACGAATTCGTCGTCGATCAGCTTCACCGTCACGTCGCGGGCCGGCTGGAGGTCGCCGTTCCGGTCGCGGTACATGAACCGGCCGGTGACCGTCGTGTCCCGCGACGACGCCGCGAGCGAGGCGACCGACGCCTGACTGCTCGTCGCGTCGGCCACCTGCAGGGCCGTCACCCGCGGGTCGTCGCCGAGGAGGTCGAACCCGTGGACGAACGTCTCGGTCACGGGCCGTCCGTCGTCCGTCCCCGCCATCGTGAAGGTGAGTTCGCGGTCGACGGCCGCGAGCGCGGTCGCCGACAGCGAGAACGTGGCCGGTTCGCCCGGCGCCACGTCCCCGAGATGGAACGTCCGCTCGCTCAGGTCGAGAAACTGGTAGTGCGGCAGGGTGACCGTCGCGTCGTCGAACCGGGCCCGGGGAGCGACTGTGACGGTGAGCGGAACCGCCGCGCCGACGGCGGGCGTCGCGTCCATCGAGAGGCTGGACTCGACCAGCGGCGGCGGGCGAGCGCCACGGTGGAGCGCCTTCCAGCCGTCGGTTCCGGCCGCGTCCGGCCCACGGTCGGGTTCCGCGTCGTCGGTTCCGGCCGCGTCCGGCCCACGGTCGGGTTCCGCGTCGTCGGTTCCGGCCGCGTCCGGCGGCGGGAGCGCGACGTCACCACCGTCCGCGTCGAGCGATCCGGCCTCGCTCCCGGGCGTCGAAACCGCAGCGACCGCCACAGTCGACGTCACGAGCAAAACCGAGAACACGAGCGCGAATCCGACTCCCCCGGGAAGCAACCCTGACCATCTCATGAGTAACTGTACTACACCGCTAGATTATTTAGCAGTTCCTATAGTCGAAAACTGTATTATAGGGCTTTGAAGAAGCACATTCGGTAGTCGTCTGCTCGTGGCGCGGGACCACTCTTCGGGCCGTGTCACCTGCGGACCGCTCACCGCTCGTCGAACAGTCCCTCGACGTCCGATTCGTGATGCTGTCGCCTGTCGACGTGTTCGGAGAGGCGCTGGAAGATGATCCCGCGCTGGTCGCCCTCGCGCGCGAAGTCTATCACGAACCGGACGAACCGACTCCCCTCCTCGCCCGCGTCGAGGTCGGTCCGCGCGTAGTCGATCGCCTGCTCGAGCACGTCCTCGTCGTAGCCGAACTCCTCGGCGAAGACTGCGGCGACGACGGTGAGCGCGTCGAACTCCAGGTCGTCGAGGCCGACCGCCCTGCCCTCGTGGGTGAGCGCGAGCGGCGGCGCCCGCTCGATGCGTTCGGGGTCGCGCGCGAGGGCGGCCAGCGAGTCGCGGACGGCGCCGACGTTCACGCCGCGGTAGTCGGCGGGGAGGTCGGCGAGGTAGTCGCCGGCGCTGTCGGCGAGGCCGGTCGCGCCCGACCAGTTGCGCTCGCGGGCGTGGTAGACGGCGGCGGTGAACTGGATGAGGCCGTGGAGAAATCGCTCGTCGTCGCCGTCGGGCAGATCCAGCCAGTACTCCTCCCAGGCGTCGTGAGCCGCGTGATAGTGGCCCGTGTTGTAGATGGCAACTCCGGCCCGGAGGTGCGCGCGCATGACTCACGGTGGGAGCGCGGGGACGAAAACAGCTACGGCGCCTCGTCGGTCGCATCGCCGGCAGCGGCGCGTTCGGCGTCGGTCGCATCGTCGGCGGCGCGCTCCGCGTCGGCCGTCGCGGCCTCGTAGTGGCGCACGAGAGCGCTGACAAACGCGAATTTCAGCGCCATCGAGAGCGCCGTCAGGACGGCGGCCGACCTGGGCTTTCTCCGGTAGGCGGCGTAGAGCGCGCCGACGGTCGCGGGGAGGACGGCGACGTCGAGTGCGCGCAGGAGCGCGCCGTCTTCCCCGTGGTCGACCCAGTAGCGCTCGGCCTGGACGACGTCGCTCGTCCACGCCTTCGCGTCGTCCGGCTGGGGGATCACGACGGGGTTGACGGCGATTGCGGCCACCGCGGCGGCGAACAGCCGCCGCCGC
>ENA-ORDC01000704-ORDC01000704.1-marine-metagenome-genome-assembly--contig:-NODE-704-length-30013-cov-3.273884_pt1 | contig 30013 bp, 32 predicted proteins | sample MGYA00237783_ERZ508515 | MGnify/ENA primary metagenome ERZ508515 (study PRJEB26186, sample SAMN06268792) | marine metagenome | isolation source: Eden Landing Ponds, San Francisco, CA, USA | place... | reverse complement strand
TCCACGCCTTCTGGGGGCTGAACCGTCGAAACGGGAGCTGCCGGTCTGACTGAATTTCGGGTAGGGCTCAATATGCGAAACGGTCGGGCAGCGACCGGACCCGCGACGGGTCACCGTTCGGGTGACGGGGTATTCCCTCCCGGGCAGGACCGTCAGGAGTCCCGGCGACGGTCCCCGGTCACCTAGCCGCCGAGGTACAGTTCGGCGACGCGTTCGTTCGCCAGGAGACCGTCGGCGTCGCCCTCGAACTGGACGGTTCCCTGGTCGAGGACGTACCCGCGATCGGAGATCGACAGGCCCTTCCTGGCGTTTTGCTCCACCATGAGGATCGCCGTGTCCATCTCGTTGACGGCCAGGAGGTTCTCGAAGACCTCGTCGGCGGTGTTGGGCGCGAGGCCGGCCGACGGTTCGTCGATCAGCAACACGTCAGGTTCGGTGACCAGCGCACGCGCGAACGCCAGGACCTGTCGCTGCCCGCCCGACAGCGTCCGGGCCGTCGCCGCGCGCTTCTCCTCGAGGATCGGGAACCGCGCGAGGAGGTCATCGATCGTCTCGTCGAGACCGCTCTCCCGGGAGACGCCACCCATGCGGAGGTTCTCCTCGACGCTCATGGTGCTGAACACGTTCTCGGTCTGGGGCACGTAGCCGATACCCTCGCGGACGATGTCCTCCGGCGCCATTCCGGCGATGTCGCGGCCGTGGTACCGGACGGTACCGGTCCAGGGCTCCAGCAGGCCGAAGACCGTCCGGAGGACCGTCGACTTCCCCGCCCCGTTCGGGCCGATGAGACAGACGACCTCCCCGGCATCCAGGTGCAGCGAGAGGTCGTCGAGGACCTGCACCTCGCCGTACCCGCCGTCGACGTCCGTCAGCGCGAGCACGTGCGAGTCCGATCCCCCGTCGGAGGTTTTCGGGGTCACGCTCCCCCTCCCAGGTAGGCCTCGACGACGGCGTCGTCCGACCGGATCGCCTCCGGACTCCCCTCTGCGAGGACGCGACCCTGGTGGAGGACCACGACCGGGTCCGCCAGGTCCATGAGGAAGTCCATGTCGTGCTCGATGATGAAGAAGGTGGTCCCCTGGTCGTGGAGCCGCCGGATCTGGTCGCGAAGGTCGTTCGCGAGCGTCGGATTGACGCCCGCGACCGGTTCGTCCAGCAGGAGCACGTCGGGGTCCGCGAGCATGGCGCGGGCGAGTTCGACGAGTTTCATCTGTCCCCCGGAGATACTGGTCGCCGGCTGTGTGGCCAGGTGGTCGATCTCGAAGTCCTCCAGAATCCGCTCGACGTCCGCCAGGTTGGTCGACTCCGCCTCACCGACGGCCGAGGGCGCGGTGAAGAGCTTGTGGAAGGACTCGCCGGGCTGGTCCTGCGGGCCGACGAGCATCGCCTCCCTGACGGTCATCCCCTCCACCGTCCGGGGCGTCTGGAAGGTCCGGATCAGGCCGTTGTCGGCGACCCGGTGTGGCGCCATCCCGGTGACGTCCGTTCCGGCGACGGTGACGCGACCGCCGTCGGGCTCGTAGAAGCCGGAGATCAGGTTGAACAGCGTCGACTTGCCCGCCCCGTTCGGCCCAATGAGACCGGTGATCGTCCCGCGCTCGACAGACAGCGTGACGTCGTCGGCCACGGTCAGGCCGCCGAAGGACTTCCGGAGGTTCTCGATCCGGAGGACCGAGGATCCCTCACCCTCCGGAGTCGTCGTCCCGGCCGTTCGCTCGTCACTCATCGCCACCACCTCGCGCCTCGCGGACGCCCGCGTCCGGCGTCGTCGGCGTCTCGTCGACGGTGCCCGGCCAGATGAGTTCCCGCTGGGGCGGGAGCACGCCCTGCGGCCGGAATCGCATGACGAGGATGATCAGGACGCCGATGGCGAGCAGCCGCAACGGGCCGGGGCCGATCGGCACGGCACCGAACCCGTCGACGAACCGCGTCCCTTCGCGGATGGCGACGATGACGAAGCCCCCGAGCAGCGCGCCGCGGTTCGAGCCGCTGCCGCCGAGCATGACCGCCACCCAGACGTAGAAGGTCGTGATCGGGTCGAGTGTGCCTGGCGCGACGAACCGGTTCAGGTGGGCGTAGAAGACGCCCGCGAGCGCCATGACGAGGCTACCGAGGACGAAGGCCTGCATCTTGTAGCGATAGGTGTCCTTCCCGAGTGCTTCCGCCAGGTCCTCGTCGGCCCTGATCGTCCGGAGCAGCCGCCCCCAGGGAGCGCGGTGGGCGCGCCGCAATACGGCGTACGACGCCGCGAGGAACGCGCCGATCACGACGAGGTTGAGGAAGGCGGTGTAGAAGGGCGTCTCGAGGAAGAACGGCGAGCCGGGAACGAGTTCGACCCGGAATCCCGGTAACGCCGACGGGAGGCCATCCAGGACCGGCCACCCCGCGAAGAACTGCGGGATCCCACGGACGCCGGCAGACCCGTTGGTCCAGTTCTCCTGGTTGAGCGCGAGCAGGCGGACCACCTCCGCGAGTCCGAGCGACGCGATCGCCAGGTAGTCGGCCCGCAGACGGAGCGTGGGCAGCCCGATCAGGACCGCGACGACGGCCGCCAGGAGCAGGGCCACGACGAGTCCCACCACCGGGACGACGTCCAGCCCGATCGGGGACGTCCGACCGGTCATCAGCGCCGCCCCGTACGCACCGATGCCGAAGAAGGCGGCGACGCTGAAGTTGATGAGGCCGGTGAACCCCCACTGGGCGTTCAGCCCGAGCGAGAGCAGGGCGTACATGCCCCCGAGGCCCAGCAGGAAGACGAAGTACGCGGGTGTGACGACGCCCCCGACGACCGCCAGCAACAGGAGGACCGAGACGACGGCGAGCCCGCCGCTGACGGAGCGTTCGATGCCCGACAGCGCGGCCCACTCGTCGCGGGGGGTGGAGAGCCAGCCCATCTCACTCCGCCTCCCCGGCGATGCCGGCCGGCCTGAGGATCAACACGAGAACCATGATCAGGAACGCCACGGCGTCGGCGTACTCGATACCGATGGGAATCCCGAACCCGGCGGGAAGCACGGGGAGGAGGTCCCCGAGTTGCGTGAGGGCCGGCATCAGCTGTTTCGCCATGCCGATCACGAGACCGCCGAGCATCGCCCCGTAGACGGAGCCGATGCCGCCCAGAATGACGGCCGCGAAGACGACGAGCAGGACGGTAAAGCCCATGCGCGGTGTCAGCTGGTTGTACAGGCCGAGAAACACCCCGCCGGCCCCGGCGAGCCCGGCGCCGATGATCCATGTCCAGAGCCTGATCCGTCCCGTCCGGATGCCGCTGACGCGCGCCAGGTCCGGATTGTCCGCCATGGCGCGCATCTTGCGGCCGAAGTCGGTGTACTGGAGGAGAAGGTGAAGTCCGGTGACGAGAACCGCCGCCGAGAAGACGATGGCCACGTCGTGGACCGTGATCCGGATTCCGTACGGCACGAGCGCGTCGATCGGCCGCAGAGTCTCGACGGCGTACTGGCGCGGATCGGTGCCAAAGCGCCACTGGACGAGCGCCCGGTAGACGAAGGCGACGCCGATGGACGTGATCAACAGGCCGATCCGGTCGGTGTCCATCGGCCGGTAGACGACGTACTCGGTCACGACGGCGACGACGCCGGCGGCGGCTGCGCCGGCCAGGAGCGCGACGAAAAAGCCGAGCGGCAGGCCCAGGACCCCGCCGCCGAGCGTCCCGACGACGCCGAAGGTGACGAAGGCCGCGTAGGCCCCGACGGTCATCGTGTCGCCGTGGGCGAAGTTGGCGAACCCGCCGATGCTGTATACCAGCGAGAGCCCGATGCCGCCGAGCACCACGATGCTGCTGTAGACCAGCCCTTCCGCCAGGTACCCGAGCAGCGGGCTCGCCAGGAAGTCCAGAGGGGGCATGCGGGCTCAGCCGGCGATGAAGTCGATGCCCTCGTAGCTGTGGTCCTGCACTTCGAGGACCTGCAGGAAGCCGGACGGATCGCCGTTCTCGTCGAAGTCGATCGGGCCGCTCACCCCCTGGTAGTCGACGTCGCTCGGACTGCCACCGTCCTGGAGAATCTCCGCAGCCGCCTCGAAGGACGTGACCTGTTCGCCCTCCGGCCGCGTGACGTCGCGGACGACGTCGTTCAGCGCCGATCCGGTGAACTCGTCGGCGGCCAGGATCGACAGGGCCGCGACGACGACGCAGTCGTAGGCGTAGGCCGCCCAGGACGTCGGTTCGCGGTCGTACTCCTCCTGGAAGGCCGAGGCGAACTGCTGGTAGTTCTCCTGCTCGACCGGGGCCGAGGGCGTGACGATCTTCATCCCGTTCATGCTGCCCTCCGGCGTGTTCTCGAGGACCGAATCCGCGCGGACGGAGTCCGCCCCGTAGAGCTGGGCCTCGTAGCCGCTCTCGTAAATCTCGTTGACCATCGTCGTGAAGCCGGCCTGGTAGGCGATGAACACCCAGGCGTCGGCATCAGAGTTGGCCATCTGTGAGATGAGACTGGAGTAGGACTGCTGCTCCTGGTCGTGGGGGCTCTCGTAAGCGATGGAGCCGTCCCAGTTCGACGTGAACGAGTCCGCCAGACTCTGGCCGTAGTTGTTGTTGACGTAGGTCACTGCGACCTCGTCGTAGCCGTCCTCTGCGATGATGTTGCTCAACGCGAGAGCCTGCGTCCGCCCCGACGGGGACATCCGGAGGAGCCCGGGGAAATCAGTCAGCCCGAGGCCGGTGGAGTTCTGGCTCAACTGGACGACGTCCGTGTCCTGAACGACGCTCTCGTAGATGGCCAGCGAGACGCCCGACCCGACCGCGCCGATGATAAAGGGCACGCCAGCCTGGTTGACGAGGTTCTGTGCCGCCGTCACGCCGCCCTGGTTCTCGCTCTCGGAGTCCTCGACCTGGATCGCCAGTTCCCGGCCGTCGAGGCCGACCTCGTTGACGTGGGACAGTGCGAGGTCCTTGCCGCGCTGATTGCGTTCGCCGAACGACGACAGCGAGCCGGTCAGCGAGTCGATCATGCCGATCCTGTAGGGGCCGGACCCGCCGTCACCGTCGCCCCCGTCGCCCTCTGTGCCACCGTCGTCAGTCGGCGTGTCGTCCCCAGTGGGGCTCTCGTCGCCGCCGTCGCCGCCATCTCCGCCGTCGCCGCCGTCGGTCTGTGAACAGCCGGCCAGGCCAGCCAGCCCGGCGATGGCACCGTATCTGAGTAGTTCTCTGCGACTCGGGTCGAACCCGTCAGTCTGGTCCGCCATTTGGAGTCCCTGTTTTCAAGCATTGTATTTAATGCCAGCCCTTCCATGGTCGGCCGGAGGCGACAGACTCGCAGCGAGGGGATTATTCCGACCGGTATCCTCGGAAACGAATAGTCGGGTGAGCATTTAGGCGTCGCGGGCACCACCGGTCGATCATGATACCGCCGGTCGTGGACAACTTCGTCGCGGGGGAGACCCCGGCCGCGGCGTGTGATCACGCGGCCACGCTGAACGAGCGCGGCGTGGGGGCGCTCCTGAACCTCCTCGGAGAGCACTACGGGCGACGCGACGCGGCGGCCGCGGACGCGCGTGCGTACGAGGACGTACTCGAACTGATCGACGAGCGCGGCCTGGACGCCTGCGTCTCCGTCAAACCGAGCCAGATCGGCCTGGAGATCGACCGGTCGTGCTTCGAGGACAACCTCGAACGCATCGTCGAGCGAGCCGCCGAGACCGGTGGGTTCGTCTGGCTCGACATGGAGGACCACACGACGACCGACGCGACGCTCGACGCGTTCGAACGCCACGCGACCGCGACGGGGGGACAGGTGGGCGTCTGCGTCCAGGCGAACCTGAAACGGACCCCAGCGGACCTCGAACGGCTGGCGGCCCCCCCCGGGAAGGTCCGGCTCGTGAAGGGGGCCTACGACGAGCCCCCGGAACTGGCGCACACGGACGGCGAGCGCGTGGACGAGGCGTTCAGGGACTGTCTGGAGTTCGTGTTCCGCGAGTTCGAGGACGGGATCGCCGTCGGCAGTCACGACCCGGCGATGGTGGCCCACGCCCGCGACCTCCACGCGGAGTACGGCACGCCATACGAGGTACAGATGCTGATGGGCGTCCGCGAGGACGCCCAGTTCGACCTCGCCGGAGCCGTCGACGTCTACCAGTACGTTCCCTACGGGGAGAAGTGGTTCTCCTACTTCTCCCGGCGCGTCCGCGAGCGCAAGGAGAACGCCCTGTTCGCGCTCCGGGCGGTCCTGAGCGGCTAGGCGAGACGTCGACCGGTCCGGTGGACCCGCCGTGATAGTGGATCGAGTCCACTCGCCCGCCTCAGGGATCCAGTAACTTCGCCTCGGCCTTCCGGAGGTGTTCGAGGAGCGTCGTCTTCGAGATGCCGAGGTCGTCCGCCAGGTCCCGCGTCGAGGTCTGTCGCGGCCACTCGTAGTACCCGACCTGGCGGGCGTGTTCGAAGGCCTCACGCTGGGCGTCCGTCAGGTCGTCGAGTCGCTGCTCCCGTTTCGAGGTGGCTGGGTCGGTCCCGGTCGTGATCGCGGCGACGGAGACGTCCGCGCCGGCGGACTCGCGGACGTTCTCCAGTGCCGCGCTCGTCTCCGACCGGTCGCCTGCGAAACACACCTGCCACTCCTCGCGGCCGTCCTCGATGCGCACCGGCGCGCTGTGGATGAAGCCGTTCTCCAGCAGCGTCGGGCAGACCATGTCGTCGGGGTCGTACTCGAGGAGGAACTCCCGGACGACGTTTCCCGGGGCGTCGCGCGCCCGCCCGAAGCGGTCCTGTATCTGCTGGAGGTCGCCGGCGTAGGGCGACTCCGCGATCGTCTCGAGGAGCTGGTCGACCTCCGCGTCGTCCTCGCCGTAGGCGGTGAACAGGCCGGTGACCGACGACGGCGTCGCGGCCGACTTCGGGGAGTTGTAGACCGCGTGTGCGAGCACGCCGCCACCCACCTCCGCCGTGGCCTTGATGGCCCAGCAGCCGGGGTGCCACAGGTCGAGCGTCAGCCTGGTCCCGCCGGAGATACTCGCCCCGCCCATGTGTGACATCTATTCGCAGACGAACTTGTAAGTAGCGACAGGTGGCTCCCACACCGTCTATGGTCGGGTGCGGGCGTATGGAGCCGGAGCGACCACACGTACCCATGTCGACCTACCAGCACTACGTCGACGGCGAGTGGGTCGCTGGCGAGGGAACCGGGACGTTCGAGAGCGAGAACCCCGCCACCGACGAGTCCCTCGGTGAGTTCCACCGCGCGACGGCGGCGGACGTCGACCGGGCCGTCGCGGCCGCCGACGCAGCCTACGAGACGTGGCGCGCGATGTCCCGCATCGACCGCGCGGAGTACCTCTGGGACGTCTACCACGAGCTCCGCGAGCGCACCGACGAGCTCGGCGAGATCGTCACCAAGGAGTGCGGCAAGGAGATCTCCGAGGGGAAAGCCGACGTGACCGAGGCGTGGCACATGGTCGAGTGGGCCGCAGGCGACGCACGCCACCCGAAGGGCGACGTGGTCCCCTCCGAGATCGCATCGAAGGACGCGTACATGCGCCGGAAGCCGCGCGGCGTCGTCGGCTGTATCACGCCGTGGAACTTCCCGGTCGCCATCCCCTTCTGGCATATGGCCGTCGCGCTGGTCGAGGGGAACACCGTCGTCTGGAAGCCCGCCGAGCAGACGCCGTGGTGTGGCCAGATCATCGCGGAGATGTTCGAGGACGCCGGCATCCCCGAGGGCGTGTTCAACATGGTACAGGGGTTCGGCGACGCGGGCGCCGAGATCGTCGAGGACGAGCGCGTCGACACCGTCCTGTTCACGGGCTCGGCGGAGGTTGGCCACGAGGTCGCGGAGAAGGTCGCCCAGCAGCCCGGCAAGCTCGCAGCCTGTGAGATGGGTGGGAAAAACGGCATCGTCATCACGGAGGAGGCGGACCTCGACGTCGCGGTCCACTCCGCCGTGATGAGTTCGTTCAAGACGACCGGCCAGCGCTGCGTGTCGAGCGAGCGGCTCATCGTCCACGAGGACGTGTACGACGAGTTCAAGCAGCGGTTCGTCGAGATCGCCTCGGAGGTCGCCGTCGGCGACCCGCTCGACGAGGAGACGTTCATGGGTCCGCTCATCGAGCCGGGCCACGTCGAGAAGGTGACGAGCTACAACGAACTCGCGCGAGAGGAGGACGTGAACGTGCTCGTCGACCGCACGGAGCTCGACGACGACGAGATTCCCGACGGGCACGAGGCGGGCAACTGGGTCGGCCCCTTCGTCTACGAGGCGGACCCGGACGCGCCGCTACGGTGTACCCACGAGGAGGTGTTCGGCCCGCACGTCGCCCTGCTGGAGTACTCCGGCGACATCGAGCGCGCCGTCGAGATCCACAACGACACGAACTACGGCCTCGCGGGCGCGGTCATCTCTGAGGACTACCGGCAGATCAACTACTACCGCGACAACGCGGAGGTCGGTCTCGCATACGGGAACCTCCCCTGCATCGGCGCGGAGGTCCAGCTCCCGTTCGGCGGCGTGAAGAAGTCCGGCAACGGCTACCCGAGCGCGCGGGAGGTCATCGAGGCCGTCACGGAGCGGACGGCGTGGACGCTCAACAACTCGAAGGATATCGAGATGGCACAGGGACTGAGCGCGGACATCAAGACGAGCGACGACTGAACTGCCGGCCCATGGCGGCGAACGGTAGTCGCCGGGCCGACGCTCGCGGTCACTCGCGCGTGTCGACGAACAGCGCGTAGAAGATGGCCGCGAAGCCGACGGCGGTGAACGCGCTTTCGACGACGAACGCGAGCTGTCGGTCCACGGGCGCGAGCGTGTCGAGCGCGCCCGCGAGGAACGCGCCCATGGTGATGATACCAAATCCGAGCGCAAGCGCGCCGAGCGCGCGGGCCTCCGTCCGCCGATACGCCTTGTAGCTGTAGTACGTGATCACGGCACCCAGACACAGGGTGAGCGTCTTGAGCGCCGCGACGACGAGTGGATGTGTCATGTCGAGTTTCGCACCTCCTGCCACAGTTCTGCGACCCGTTCTTCGGGCGCCCGCGTCGGACGATCCACCTCGATCGCGAACGAGCGGTCCTCGTCGAGAAGGACGTGGACGGCCTCGAAGTCGGCGACGTAGCGTGTCGTGTGGTGGCCGTCCGTCCTGACCTCCGTCGACTCCTCGACGAGCGACGCCTCCGCCAGCACGTCGAGCTTCCGGTAGACGGTCGAGCGGGGGATGTCACACCACTCAGATATCTCGTCGGCCGTCCGGGGCTCGTCGAGGGCGGTGATGATTTCGCGACACGCGGGGTCCTCGAGCGCCTCCAGCACGGCCTCGGCGTCCGGCTCGTCGGTGCCGAACGGGTCGGTCACGTCGTCTCACCCGGCACCGTCCCGGCCTCGAGATACCGCGAGAGGACCGCCGCCTCCGCCCGCCGAAGCGTCTCGCTGCACGTCGACTTCGCGACACCCACCTCGGCCGCGACCGCCTCGAGCGAACAGCCGCGGGGCGTCTCGAAGTAGCCGCCGCGGACCGCCGCGTCGAGGGTGTGCCGCTGCCGCGGCGTGAGCAGCGACGACTCGGCCGACGGCGACACCGACGTCACGTCGAATTCGACCCCGGCCGCCTCGAGAGCGTCGGCGAGCGCCGTCAGCGCCGACCCCGGCGCCGTCACGTTCCATCGGAGCGTCCCGTCGGCCACAGAGAACGGGAACTCCGGTGGGACGCCGGCGCTCATGATCGCCCGCAGCGCGGGGGCGTCGGCGAGGTGAACGCGGCAGCGAACGTGCTCGGCGTCGCGGGCGAGGACATCGAGCGTCGCGCCGTCGGCCGCGTCGAGCGCTGCGACGAACGCCGGGAGGTCGGGCGCCCGGAGCGCGGCGTTGGCGGTGACGCCGCCCGTGTCGACGTCCGGGACTGCCGTTTGAACCGAGACGTGGGCGTCGGGGTGTGCTCGTGTGACGCGGCCGAGCGGCGACGACGGGGGGAGCGTCACGGCGAGGCGTGCGCGTGGCATGGCCTTCCGTTCTGATGTGACCGAGCGAGATACATTACCCTGCCGGGAACGAGTCGCGGATCGTTTATATGCAGATGGCCGAACACGTTCACGCCGGTCCCGCACGGCGGGACTCAGCTATGGGGGTACAAACGGGCACCCCATACGGAACGGTGTATGACACCGGACATCGGCGCACCTGGGGACGGTATCACGCGACGGGAATTCGTTGCAGCGACGGGGACGGCGGGGGCCGTCGCCGCGGCCGGCTGTACGACGACGACGCGACCCTCGGTCGAAGAACAGGGCGGCTCGCGGGCGGCGATGCAGTCGTCGCTGCCGAAGACGAGCCCGCCGGAGGTCGTGGACGTAAACGAGCGGGGCGGCTCGGTGACTCTTCGGACGGTGAGTGCGGCCCACGACGTCCACCCCGGCGAGACGATGGGTGGACCGGTCCAGCTGCCGGTCGTGTGGGCGTGGCAGGCTGACGACGGCGAGCCGTCCGTCCCGGGGCCCATCCTCCGCGTGGAGGAGGGGACCGAGTTCGAGATCACGCTCGACAACACCGACGTGGAGATGCCACACACGTTCCACGTCCACGGGCTCCAGACGACCTGGGAGAACGACGGCGTCCCGACCTCGACCGGGATCACGGTCGGCGCGGGCGAGACGCACACGTATCAGTTCACCGCGAACACGCCCGGCACCCACATCTACCACTGTCACTACCAGACGCCGCGGCACATCGAGATGGGGATGTACGGCACGCTGCGCGTCGACCCCGAGGGGTACGAGCCGGCCGACAAGGAGTACTTCATGACGTTCAAGGAGTGGGACTCCCGGCTCTCGCGGCAGCTCGGGGGACAGGACGCGACCTACGATCTCACGAACCGCCGGCCCGACGTGTTCACGATCAACGGGAAGTCCGCGCCGCGGACGCTCCACCCGGAGGACGGCTCGCCGATCATCGTCGACCGGGGTGACACCGTCCGGATCCACTGGACGAACGCCGGCTTCCGCGCCCACCCGATGCACACCCACAACCACCGGTTCCGGGTGGTCGAACGAGACGGCAGTCCGGTCCCGGAGGCGGCACAGTACGCCCGGGACACGCAGAACATCGGCCCCGCGGAGCGGTACACGATCGAGTTCGAGGCGAACGCCGACCCCGGCATCTACCTCATGCACTGCCACAAGGTCGACCACGTCACTAACGGCTCGACGTATCCCGGCGGGATGCTGTCGGGGATCGTCTACCGCGACGCGATGGACACCGACATCTTCAGCCAGCTAATGGAGTACGCCGGCTACGAGGGATAACGATGCCGACCAGACGGGAGTTCGTCACGGCGATGGCGGTCGGCAGCGCGGGGACGGCGCTCGCCGCGCGGCCGGTCGCAGCACAGGAGGGAGCGGACCTCACCGACTGGCTCTCGAACACCGACGGCGCCGGCTCGGTCGTCGACAAGACCGGGAGCGCCGAGGTGACGGTCACGGTCGGCGCCGAGGGGAACGGCGGCGGCTTCGGCTTCGGCCCGCCGGTAGTGCGAATCGACCCCGGCACGACCGTCGTCTTCGAGTGGACCGGCGCCGGGGGGAGTCACAACGTCGTCGCCGACGACGGCTCCTTCGAGTCCCCGATGCAGGGGAACGAGGGCGACACGTTCAGCCAGGCGTTCGAGTCGGCCGGCGTGACCCGATACTACTGTTCGCCACACAAGTCGATGGGAATGAAAGGCGCCGTCGTCGTCGGTGACGTCTCCGTGACGCTCCCTGGCGGGGGCGCGACCGAGACGCCCGAGGCCACCGACGACGAGTCCGCAGCGGAGCCCCGGTCGTTCGGCGGCTGGCTCGCGAACACGGACAACTACGACGGCGTCGTCGACCGGCGCGGTCGCGACGAGGTGACGGTGAAGGTCGGCGCCGAGGGGAACGGCGGTCCCCTCGCGTTCGAACCAGCGGCCGTCCACGTCTCCCCCGGCACGACGGTGAAGTGGGAGTGGGTCGGCGACCGCCGCTACGACGTCGCGGACCCGGAGCTCGGCTACGGGTCCAAGCAGGTGTCGGGAGCCGGATACAGCTACGCCGTCGAGTTCGGCGGCGACGGCCTCTCGAAGTACGAGTGCACGGAGTACGGCGACAAAGGGATGCGCGGCGTCGTGCTCGTCGGCGACGGTCCCGAGGAGACGCTGAGCTGGCGCGGACTCGGCGCCGCCGGCCTCGTCGGCGGGCTGCTCGCCGCGCCGCTGGCGCTCGGCGTCCGGCTCCACGCAAAGACGGCCACCCGCGAGGGGAAGTCGTTCGGCCCCGAGGAGTAGCCACGACGGACACGGCTTAGTGGGCCGGGCGTGTAGGCGGCCGTATGTGGGAGGTGTGGAGCGTCCTCCCGTCCGTCGCGTGGCGGGTCGGGAAGGTCGCGGCGTTCATCGCGCTGGGCGTGACGCTCGCGAACGGCCTCGTCGAGCGGGTCGCCCGCCTCTCGAAGTATCTCACTCGACCCGCGAACCTGCCCGACGAGGTGGGGACGGCCATCGTTACGACGGCCGCCTCCACCACCGCCGGCTACGGGATGCTCGCGGAGTTCCGCGAGTCTGGCCGGCTCTCCGACCGTGCGACGCTCGTCGCCGTCACCATCAACACGTTCTTCGGCTTCGTCCAGCACATCTTCACCTTCTACGCGCCGGTGCTGATCCCCATCCTCGGGCTCGAGGTCGGCCTGCTGTACGTCGGTTCGCGGGCCGCCATCGCCCTCGCGATCACACTCACCGGCGTCCTCGCCGGCGCGCTGCTGCTCTCGCGGTCGGACGCGGCGACGACCGGCACCGTCGAGGCGGACGGCGGCACCCCCTCCGCACCCGAGGACGTCGGGACGGAGTACCCCGAGCGAGTGGCCGGGAAGCTCCGCTACGCCGTCGAGGAGGGGTATGCGAAGACGCGAAAGATTCTCCCTCGGCTCGCCGCCATCTACGTCGTCGTCGCCGTAGTGACCGCCAACATCGACGTGACGCGGGCCACCGGCGCGGCCGAGCCGCTCGCCGCGGTGATCGGCCTCCCGGGTGCGGCGGTGCCCGTCATCGCCGTGTTCGCGCTGGACACGACGAACGGCGCGCTGTTCCTCGCGTCGCTGCCGCCGGAGACGTTCACCCCCGAGGCGGCCGTCGCGACGATGCTCGTCGGCGGCATCGTCTCCTTCGCCGTCTCCACGTTCAAACGCTCCATTCCCTTCCAATACGGAATCTGGGGCGCCGACTTCGGGAGCAAGGTCGTCGTCGTCAACACGGTGCTGAAGGTGGGGTTCATCGCGCTCGCGGTCGGGTTGCTGCTGTACGGGCCGGTGTAGCCGCCCTCGACCCCCGGCTGTCCACCTCCGTCCGTCGTCGCGACCACATAGGTCCATGTGAACACTCGACACTGTTCGAACACGAACTTTCATTACATACACGCACATCTGGGGTAACATGCTCGCTGTACGCCATCGCTAACTCCCTTCCTCGTCCGTACAGCACCCGAACTCCCCACCAACCCACCAGATGAGCACCACCACGTCCACGACACGCCCGCGACCCGGTAGCCGAACCGAGACACGACCGAACGCGACCCGCTGGAGCGACGAACGCGCCGTCACGACGACGAACGCGCCGCGCACCTTCGACTACCGCTGCGGGAAGCGCATGCCGAACACGACCGACGCCGAAAACGAGTCCGTTCCTCGATAATCAGGGCGCCTCGTCGATGAGGACGCGGGCTTCCCCATCGAGGACGATGCGCCCGTCGTCGTTGTAGACGATCGTCGCCAGCCGGTAGCGTGCGTCGTCGAGCGCCTCGACCACCTCGAGCTCCGCGGTCACCCGCTCGCCGGGACGGACCGACGCGGTGAACTGACAGTCCTGGCCGAGGTAGATCGGCATCCCCGGCAGGCGTGCGACCCCGGCCGAGACGACGCTCGCCGTCAGGAGCCCGTGAACGATGCGTCCCTCGAAGCGCGTCTTCCGGGCGTACTCGTCGTCGAGGTGGAGCGGGTTCGTGTCGCCGGTCGCCTCCGCGAACGCCTCGATGTCCGCGTCCGAGAGCGTCTTCTCGAAGGTGAACACGTCGCCGACCGCGAGCGGGCTGTCGTCCGGCCCTTCGAAATCCCAGTCGCCGGCGTGAAAGAACCCCTCGGCGTCCACGCGAGGGCGCTCCGCATCCCGGTCGCGGTCGACCGCGTGCGGAAACACGTACGCCACGTCCGTCGCCGTCAGCACGCCGACGAGCCCTTCGTCCTCGACGACGAGCAGGTGGTGGACCCCGTGGTCGCGCATCGTCGCCGCGGCCTGTACGGCGGTCGCGTCGGGGGCGACCGTCACGAGCGACTCGCTCATAACGGCCGCGGTGCGCGTCTCGTCGAGGTCGAGTCCCTCCGCAACGGCGCGGCTCAGGTCGCGACCGGTGACGATGCCGATCGGCACGTCCGCGTCGTCCGTGACGACGACGGATCCGACCCCGCTGCCGTAGAGGTACTCCGCGACGGCGCGCAGCGGTGCGGCGGGGCCGACAGTTTCGACGTCCGGACTCATCAGCTCGCGGGCGGACAGCGGTGCGGGCATACCGGAGCGTCGAGCCCCCGGCACAAAACCCAACCGACGAGCGGCCGCTCCACGACAGACGGGCTGAACGCTGAAACCCGTGGGAGCCCAACGGCAGGTATGGACCGACCGTGGCTCCCGAGCGGCCTCGTCGACTACTCCCTGCTGGTCGGCGTCGCGTTGCTCGTCGGTACGGGGCTCGCGAGCCTCGTCTCCCGGCCGGGCGACGCGTGGCTGTTCGTCCTCCACGGGGGAACCGGGGTCGCGCTCGTCGGCTTCCTCGCCGTGAAGCTGTGGCGGGTCCGCGACCGGGTGCGGGCCGGCGTCCGGAGCCGCTCGGCGTCCGTCGCCGTCTCCGTACTGCTCGCGCTGCTCACCGTCGCGGCGCTCGGGTCGGGCGTCGCGTGGGTGCTCGGCGCAACGCTCCCCGGGCCGTGGACGCTGCTCGTCGCCCACGCCGCGGTCGGGGTCGTGGCGGCGGCCGTCCTCGTCGTCCACCTCCGCGACCGGTTCCACGTCCCCTCGCGGGCGGATATGCCCGACCGCCGCGGAACGCTCGCGTGGCTCGGCGCCGTGACCGTCGGCGCGGCGGCCTACCGTGTAACCGACGCGGTCGGCGTCGAGCGCCGGTTCACCGGCTCCCGCGAGCGGGGCTCGGACGCCGGGAACCGCTTCCCCGTCACCGCGTGGGTCGCCGACGCGCCCGACCCGGTCGACACCGACGCGTGGTCGCTGTCAGTGACGGGGCTCGTCGAGTCGGAGCGGGAGCTCGGCTACGGCGAACTCTCGGCGGGAACGGAGACGCGTGCGCTGCTCGACTGTACGAGCGGCTGGTACTCGGAACACGCGTGGCGGGGCGTCCGCGTCGGTGACCTGCTCGACGAGGTCGGGCTCGCGGAGGGGGCCGCGTGGGTGCAGTTCCGCTCCGTAACGGGCTACCGGTGGTCGCTCCCGCTGGCGGAAGCCCGGAGCGCACTGCTCGCGACGGCCGTCGACGGGGAGCGCCTGAGTCACGGACACGGCTTCCCGCTGCGGCTCGTCGCGCCCGAGCGGCGCGGCTTCCAGTGGGTGAAGTGGGTCGAAGAAGTGCGCGTCACCCGCCGGCGCGACCGCTCCGAGTGGATCGCGATCAACGTCTCCGGGCTCGGCGAGTAGCTACAACAGCGCCGCGAGGTCGGCTGGCGAGCCGGCGCGGAGGCCGTGTCCGTCGTCGACGTGAATCGCCCGCCAGCCGGCCGCTCGGGCACCCTCGATGTCGGCTTCGATGTCGTCGCCGACCATCGTGTGCTCGTCGGCGGGGAGCCGCTCGGCCGCGTGCGCGAACACTTCGGGTGCGGGCTTGGCGGCGCCCGCGTCGTAGGAGGTGACCACGGCATCGAACCGGTCCCTGAGGTCGACGGCGTCGAGTTTGCCGCGCTGCCACTCGCCGACACCGTTCGAGACGACGCCGAGCGGGCGCGACCCGTCGGCGAGCGCGTCCAGCAGCGCGGGAACGCCCTCTCGGACGACCGTCGCGGCGTACTCCGTCTCGCGGAGCACGGCGACGAACCGGGCCGGGTCGGCGTCGACGCCGGCACGGTCGATGGCCGCGCGGGCACCCGCCTCGTAGGGGTCGGGCTCGACGGCGCGGAGCCGGTCGAAGAAGGCGGCCGTGTACGCCTCGGCGATGGCCGGGTCACGACCGTCGAGGACGCGCTCGCAGGCGGCTGCGAGTATCTCGGCGTAGGGGCGGTCGAACGTCACGAGCGTCCCGTCGAGGTCGAAGTGGACGGCGCGCACGGCGGGAGGCGAGGCCGCGGGGAGGAAAGCGTTCCCCCGCCGTGTCAGCGGGTGTCGTCCCCGCGACCCGGCACGTGCGTCACGTCTCGCCGAGAGGTTCGCCCCCTTCGGTCGGGGGGGCGACGTGGTCCACGTACGCCTCGAAGGAGGGCTCGTTGACGGTGACGCGCACCTCGATGTCGCCGAGTTCGCCCGGCGAGCCGACGGCGAAGTTGACGATGCCCTCGAAGGCGGCGGCTTTTTTCAGGGCGAACGTCGTCGTGTCCCCCTCGCGGTTGCCGAAGAAGGCGCCGCGTGCGGTGTCGAGGATCGCCTGCTCGTGGAGCAGCTCGGAGAACGTCTCCAGCCCGTGGGCCTCCCCGCGGAGCTCCCCGTCGTCGAGTTCGATGTCAGCCTCTGGAAAGACGTTTCGGACGGCCCGCTCGACGCGGTCCGGTAGCTCCGTATCGTGGACCGGCGTCCGTATCTCGACGTCGACGGCGTAGATCATCCGAGCACCTCCCGAACGTCCTCGCGGAACGCCGCGAGGGTGTCGTCGTTCTCGATGCGGACGTCGGCGCGTTCGAGCGCCTCGCCGAGGCCGAAGCCGAGCTCGCGTTCGTCGCGCTCGCGGAGCGTCTCGCGGGCGCTGTTGTCCCGGCCGCGGGCGTCGATGCGTTCGGCGCGGAGCTCGAACGGCGCCTCGACGGCGACGAGCGTGAACTCGTCGCCGAACGCCTCACGAAACCGCTGCAGTTCGTCGGCCGAACGCAGCCCGTCGACGAGCACGGTGTCGGCGTCGTCGAGCGCCTCGCGGACCATGGGGATCGACCGTTCGGCGATCGCGAGCGGCCCCTCTTCCTCGCGGAGCGACTGCGCCACCTCCCCGTGGTGGTCGGCGGGGTCGAGCCCGCGCCGGCGGCACTCTTCGCGGATCACGTCGCCCATGGTGACGACGGGAACGCCGAGCTCGTCCGCGACCGCGGCGAACTCGCCTTTCCCGCTGCCCGGCAGGCCGACGGTGCCGATAACACGCATTACCGTCAGCTACCCGGGAATCGCGGATAAGCGCTGTGACTCCCGGACGTCCGAGCCGCGGCTACCGCCACAAGAGCCATCCCCGCGACCCGCGTAGCCGGGACATGACACAGCGGTCGTTCCTCACGCGGGCGCTCTGGTTCCTCGTCGTCGGCTGGTGGCTCACGCCGGTCGTCGTCAACGTCGCGTGGGCGCTGAACGCGACGATCCTCCTGATTCCGATCGGTATCAAGCTCGTAAACCTCGTGCCGACGGCGCTCTCGCTTGCCGAGCCGCGGGGGCTCGACGCGCCCGAGTCGGGCCGCGGCCAGACGAACCTGCTCGTCCGCGCCGGCTACTTCGTGTTCGTCGGCTGGTGGCTCTCCTTCCTCTGGGCGAACGTCGCCGCGTTCCTCGCGGTGACTATCGTTGGGCTTCCGGTCGCCTTCTGGATGTTCAACCGGCTGCCGTACGTCACGTCGCTGTACCGGTTCCACGGCTGAGCGCCCTCGGGTTCCCGACCAGCCCGCGACACGGATCGGGCCGGTCGGCAACCCAAGTACATAGGTATCGTGGCCGGACCGCGCGGTCCGGACGCCGGGCCGGGGCCGAATCGCCGTGAACGGTTTTACGTGGTAACACGGCGCAAGGTACGAAGAGAGCAGCGACGAGACCGGTCGACTGCGGACCGGTAGGGTGACCGTGCCGACCCGTCGCCACACCGTCGAGAACAGTTCACGACCGCCGCGGTTGCGGATGGCTGCTCGTACTTATTGCCCCAAGCGGAGGAGTGGGAGTACGATTTCGGAACGGGTCCGCGATCGCCATCAACCATGACTACCAACACGAACTCGACGTATCCCCTGACCCGCCGGTCTATCCTGAAGAGCGCAGCCGCCGCGGGGGCGGTCTCCGCGTTCGGCGTCACGGGCACCGGCTTCGTCGGCCGCGCGGCCGCCGACGAGCACGCGATCGTCAACACCTGTAACGACCTCGACGTGGTCCTCGCGCTCGACTACTCCGGCTCCATCCGTAGCGCCGGCACCTGGGGTGACATCCGGAGCGGCGTCGAGAGCTTCCTCGACGTGCTCCCCGAGGACGTACAGATCGGGCTCGTCCGCTTCGGCGATTCGCCGGTCGCGTACGACTACGCCACGGAGGACTTCCTCCGGCTCGCGACGGCGAGCAACGTCACTGCCCTGAAGAACGCGGTTCCGACGGCGACACCGCCCGGCGAGAACGCGACGCACATGCCCGGCGCGCTGGCCTTCTCCGACGCCATCCTCGACCAGGAGGGTCGCGGTGGGAAGGAGCTCGTCCTCCTCGTCACCGACGGCGGGCCGAACTACCAGAACGGGTTCGTCGGGAACGGCGACGACGACCCGAACACCGCCGGCTTCCAGGGTCCGCAGGATGACGAGACGTTCGCCTACGGCACCTTCGAGTTCACGGGCGGAACTACCGGGGGCGAGAACGGTATCGCCGGCGAGCCGGGCGAACTCTCGGAGACGACCGCGACCGCGGATGCGATTAAGGGAGAGGGAACCCGCATCATCGCGGTCGGTGTGGGCGGGGACGTCGCAGGGTTCGACACGTACCTCCAGGACGAGATCGCCAGCAGCCCGGACGACTTCGTCGCGGTCGAGGACCCGGCGGACCTCGGGTCGCAGCTCCAGACGCTCATCACCGAGGTCTGTGACGAGTGTGTCCCGTGTGAGTCCGACGAGCTGCTCGCGAAGTACGAGTTCGCGTGCGTCGAGACCGACCCCGAAACCGGCGACTGTGTCGCCTACGACTTCGTCCTCGAGACGGGCGACGACTCGCTCGTGAGCTACGAGCCCGGAAGCTTCGAGAGCAAGGACGGCGAGGCGTTCGAGCCGGTCTCCGCGACCTTCGGCACGGAGTACTGCACCCTGTACGCCGTGGTCAAGGCGGGCCGGGGGCTGGAGGTTCAGGAGCGGGAAGCCGAGGACGGTGAGGTCACCGCGACCTACCTCGACCCGCACGCAATCAGCTTCGTGGCGTTCTACTGCACCGAGGAGGCCGCACAGGACGCGGCGGACTCGTTCCCCTCGAACGGTGGAGGCGGGCGCTGACGGTAAAGCTCCCATCGTCTCACCCGTACGCTTTTTCGGTGTATCAACGCGCTCCGACAGGGGCGACCCGTTTTCCTTTTGTCGGCTCCGACGCTATCCCGCCGCAGGGCACGTAGCTCAGCTAGGATAGAGCGTCGGACTTCTAATCCGATGGTCGTGGGTTCGAATCCCACCGTGCTCGTCACTCCGCCGAGCGACAGCGAGGCGTGGTGAACGTCCGAGGGGTTCGAACCCTGCGAGTCGCAGCGGCCGAGCGAAGCGAGGCCGACCGTCTCGCTTCGGTTCGAATCCCACCGTGCTCGTCGCTTCGCTCTTCCCACGGTGTACCTCGCGAAGCCTTCGGCTTCGCTCAGTCCCACCGTGCTCGCGATGATACTCGGTTCCGCGTGCGTGTCACGCCGTCGGAGGAGAACGGACGGAGCGGTTCGTATTCTCGAATTCTTTCGACGATTTTGGCACAGTTGTCGTAGATATAAGGACGTTTGGACAACATGGATGGCTGAAACACCATACTACGCAAAGTTTATCACCGATAGCGTGGACGAATGGAGTGTAATGTCCGACAGAGTGTGTGAGAACCGGTCGTTCCCGGCCACAGTGCCGACGAACGGTCGGATACAGTACACGGAGGTGGTCGGTTGAGCAGGCGTCCGGCCCGGTTCGTGCCATGGTACACCTACGGCAGCAGCCGTATGGGGGTGCGGTCGCGCTCAGACACACGATAGCGCACCCCCCGCCGTCACACGACGGCGTGTGGTCCTTTCTTTCGCCCCGCATGGGGCTTCAGTCGGTCGTCATCCCGTCCAGTTCACCGTCCACGACCAGCCGCAGTAGTACGGTCCCCGACCGCGCGTCCTACCCGTCGAAGCCGTCCTCGAAGCGGAACGTGCCGTCCCGCTGGACGACCTCGCCGTCGAGTTCGATGAACGAGTCCTCGCTCATGTCGACGATCATGTCGACGTGAACGGCTGAGTCGTTGCGCTCGTTGCCCTCGCCGACCGTGTCGGCGTACGCGCGGCCGACCGCGAGGTGGACGGTGTCGCCCATCTTCTCGTCGAACAGCATGTTGTAGGTGAACCGGTCGATGTCGCGGTTCATCCCGATGCCGAGCTCCCCGAGACGTCGGGCTCCCTCGTCGGTCGTGAGGATGTCATCGAGGACGGCCTCGTTCTTCTCGGCGCTCCACTCGATGGCCTCACCGTCCTCGAAGACGAGCCGCGCGCCGGTGATCTCACGGCCGCGCTGGTAGACGGGCTTGTCGAAGAGTACCTCCCCTTCGACGGAGTCGGCCACCGGCGCCGTGAACACCTCGCCGCCGGGGAGGTTCGCCTCGCCGTAGTCGTTCAGCGCCGGGTTGCCGGCGACGGACATCGTCACGTCCGTCGTCTCCCCGGAGACGATACGCACCTCGTCAGCGTCGTCGAGCAGCGTCGCTAGCTGCGCCTGGTGCTCGCGCACCGCGTCCCAGTCTTTCAGTACGGCGTCATAGACGAAGTTCTCGTACGCCTCCGTGCTGGTCTCGGCGAGCTGGGCGTTCGCCGCCGCGGGATACTGCGTGAGACACCACGTCTTGCCGAGCCGCTCCTCGAGCAGCGGCTGCCGAACCCGGTCGTACGCCGTCTGGACGTCGCCGTCGATGTCCGACTCCTCGGAGACGTTCGCGTCGGCGCGGACCGCGACGTAGCAGTCCATCGCCTCGAACAGCGCCAGTTCGTGGTCCGGCAGCTCGAACTCCCCGCCGTGGTTGCGGAGGTACGCACGTCGGAAGCGCTTGCCCGTCCGCTGACGGACGACGAGCGGGTTCGCCCCGACGTCGGCGAGCGACTCGTGGAGCGCGACGACGAAGTCGTCCGCGACCGGATGGGCGTCGATGACCACGTCGTCGCCTGCCTCGGCACCGATGGAGTGGTTGACGACGACCTCGGCGTGTTCGCGGATGCGCGGGTCCATGTCCGAGCGTCGGCATGCGCGGAGAAGCCGGTTTCGATGCCTCCCGCCTGCTCGACGTGAGCGATGCCGACCGTCGCGTATTTCTCCCCGGGGCGGTAGGCCACGGTATGCTCGACTTCCGCTCCGACACCGTCACTCGCCCCTCGGCGGCGATGCGCGACGCCGCACGCGACGCCGAGGTCGGCGACGACGTGTACGCCGAGGACCCGACCGTCAACGAACTCGAGGCGCGTGCGGCCGAACTCGTGGGTACGGAAGACGCGCTGTACGTCCCGTCGGGGACGATGGGGAACCAGATCGCGATTCGAACCCACACGGAACCCGGCGACGAGCTGCTCTGTGAGGTAGAGAGCCACGTCTACAAGTGGGAACTCGGGGGCATCGCCCAACACTCTGGCGTGCAGGCCCGGACCGTCGACGGCGACGACCGGGGCGTCATCGCGCCCGAACAGGTCCACGACGGGTACGTCGCGGCCGACGGCCACCGACCGGGGACGAGCCTGCTGTGTCTGGAGAACACCCACAACAGCAAGGGCGGAACCGCCATCGCCGGCGAGGTCATCCGGGCTGCGGCCGACGCTGCCCGCGAGCACGACGTGGCGGTCCACCTCGACGGGGCGCGGCTGTTCAACGCCGCCGCGGCGCTCGGCGTCGACGCGAGCGAGCTCGTCGCCCCGGTCGACACCGTGATGTTCTGTCTCTCGAAGGGGCTCGGCGCGCCGGTCGGCTCGATGCTCGCCGGCCCGAGCGAATTCATCGAGCGAGCCCGCCGGAACCGAAAGCTGTTCGGCGGTGGGATGCGGCAGGCCGGGATGATCGCTGCGCCCGGGCTGCTCGCGCTGGAAAACCGGACGCGGCTCGACGAGGACCACGCGAACGCCGAACGGCTGGCCGCCGGACTCGACGACGTCGACGGGCTGGCGGTCCACGAGCCGGAGACGAACATCGTGCTCGTCGACACCTCGGAGCCGGCGTCGGCGTTCCTCGACGCGCTCGAAGCAGAGGGGGTGCTCGCCTCGGCGTTCGGCGAGCGGCAGGTCCGCTTCTGTACGCACTGGGACGTGGACGGCGACGACGTGGACGAGGCAATCGCGGCCGCAGAACGTGCGAGCGCGAGTTAATCCCGACGCGAGCCCTCGCGGAGCCCGTCGGTGAACGCGAGCAGCGTCCGGCGGACGAACAGATAGATGGCCAGCACGACGAGGAGAAGCACCGCGATGATGGCGACGAGCGCCGGATCCACGTTGACCATGCCGCGGGGTTGCCCGTCTGGCGTATAGACGTTTCCCCTCCGTCGGGAGCATCGCCTGATGGCGACGATCGCGGACGCTGACGAGTTACGGCGAGCCACGGGCCCCCGCAGGCGCATAAAGCTCATGGCAGCGCCCGCGAATACGTATCCGTGAGCCTCCTGCCCTCCACGCCGGACGTATCCGCCGACGGCGAGCCTCGCGTCGTCGGCGTGGACAGCGAGGACGCCGACGAACTGCTCGCGGCGCTCTCGTCGGACACCGCGCGCCGCATCGTCGCCGAACTCCACGAGAACCCCGAGCCGCCATCGAAGATCGCCGACCGCGTCGACAGCTCGCTGCAGAACGTTCAGTACCACCTCGGCCGTCTGGACGACGCCGGCGTCGTCGAGGTGGTCGGCACCGCCTACTCCGAGAAAGGCCGCGAGATGGACGTGTACGCGCCGGCTGACCAGCCGCTCGTCATCGTCGCCGCGGAGGAGGAGCGCGCGTCCGGCCTCCGCGCGGCGCTCTCCCGGTTCCTTGGCGGCGTCGCCGCCCTGCTCGTCGGAAGCGCCGCAGTCCAGCAGCTACTCGGCGAGAACCTGCTCCCGAGTCTCGGTGCATCCACCGGTGCCGGCGGGGGAGACGGCGGCGCGGCCCCGGCCGGCGGGGACGACACGGTCACGGAGACGGCGACTCGCACCGCGACCGAAACGGCGACCGCGACGCCGACCGACGGCGGGATCGGCGTCGCCGAGGTGACCGAGACGCAGACGCCGATGGCGACGCAGACACCGGAGCCGACCGCGGAGATGACGCGGACGGCGACCGAGACGGTAGCGGGAGGCGGCGACGCGCTGACGGCGCTCCCGCCGGGGGCGCTGTTCTTCCTCGGCGGCTTCGTCGTGCTCGTCGCTGCCGTGGCGCTGTCGTATAGGTGAAACGGCCGTTTGAGCTTACGGTACGACCTTTTTACACCCCGGCGTAGGCGATGATGCTGACGACTCGGCCCTCCACACCTCCCGCCTCGTCAGCCCTCCCCGGCGCGGCGGCCCTCATCCGCGCCGGTCCCCCTCCCCTACCCGGTTACAGATCGAGCTCGAACCGCTCGAACACCTCGCCGTCCGGCGAGACGAGCCGCCCCTCGAGTACCTTTGCGCCCGGGCGGAGCTCGGCGTGGGCCGCGCGGTCGAAGCGCGGCTCCGCGTGGCTCCCCGGGTTGAGTACCTGGACGGTCCCGAGCCGGTCGATCCCCGGCGAGTGGGAGTGGCCGACGCAGACGAGATGTGCGTTCGACTGCCGGCCGAACAGCGCCAACGACGTCTCCGTGTGCTCGTGTCCGTGCGCGAGCGCCAAGCGGACGCCGTCGTGGTCGACGACGCGGGTGTCGGCGACCCGGTCGCGCACCGACGGCGGATCGTTGTTGCCGTAGACGGCAGCGAACGACGCGTCGCCCTCGGCGGAGATGGTTTCGAACGCGTCCAGCACCGCCTCGGTCACGAAGTCCCCACAGTGACAGACGAGGTCGGCCTCCGCGGCGGCTGCGCGCGTCCGACCCGTCAGCCGGTGGTCCTCCCGGCCGTGCGTGTCGGAAACGACGAGTATCACACGGCGGGTTCGGGAGCCGACGGTAAGGGCTTTCCCGTCGGCCCGAGACCGATGGGCAATGGCAAGCAGCACGTCCGTCGTCCTCGCGGCGCTGTTCGCGAACGGCGCCATCGCGGTGCTGAAGTTCGGCGGCTACCTGCTGACGGGGTCCCCGGCGATGCTCTCCGAGACGTATCACTCCGTCTCCGATACGGGCAACCAGGTGTTCCTGCTCATTGGCATCTTCTACGGGCGCAAGGAGGCGACACGCGGCCACCCGTTCGGCTACGGGAAGGCGCAGTTCTTCTACTCGTTTCTCGTCAGCGTCCTCCTGTTCGGCATCGCCGGCTGGGAGTCGCTGAAGCACGGCTACCACGCGATCACTCACCCGGAGCCGGTGTCGACGAACTTGGTGACGCTGCCGGTCGTCGGGGGGCAGATACCGAGCGTCTGGGTGAACTACGCGGTGCTGCTGGGTGCCATCGCGTTCGAGGCGTACGCGCTCAAGAAGGCCTACGCCGCGATGCGGAAACAGATCGATGAGCACGAGTGGTCGGGGCTCCGGGAGGCGTTCCGGAAGACCTCGGACGTGACCGTGCTGACCGCGTTCACCGAGGACACCATCGCCATGGCCGGGGCGGGGCTGGCGCTGTTCGGCGTCTTCCTCTCGCGAGCCACGGGAAACCCGCTGTACGACGCAGTTTCGGCGACGCTCATCGGTGTGATGCTGATGGGCTTTGCCGTCGCGCTGGCGTGGGAGAACAAGCGGCTCCTGCTGGGCGAGTCGCTGCCGGGAGAAGAGGAGCGGAAGCTGCGCGGTATCACCACCGACGCGGACGGCGTCGTCGAGATCGCGAGCTTCCGGACCGTCTACTTCGGCCCCGAGGACGTCATCATCACCGCCGACGTGGCGTTCGACCCGACGCTCGACACCGGCGATATCGACGACCGGATCTCGGAGATAGAGCGGCGGCTGAAGGAGGCCGAGCCCAACATCTCGAAGGTGTACATCGAGCCGGAGCTGTCGGCGAACACCGACTCGTAGGCGAGACGAACCGACGGCCGTCGCCGGCAGCGAACACCGTCTCGTGGGCGAGCAGGCGGACCGTGCCCCGGCGCCGGGTCGGCGGTCCGCGCTCCCGCCGTGACCGACCCGGCCGACACTCAGGTCACGAGGGGGCTGGCCGCGGAATCCGACTTGAACATCCGCCCTGCGCGACGGCGGGGACCGACCACTTCCACCACGGCGCCCGACCCTTTTTATTCGAGAACGACGGAGTCGCCGGTGTGGCAGAGACGGCGTCGTTCCTCCGCTACTTCCCGTACGAGGAACCCTACGACCACCAGCGCGAGGCGATGGGGCGAATCAGCGACGCCCTCGACGCGGAGCGTGACGTGCTGTTCGAGGGGGCCTGCGGCACCGGGAAGACGCTCGCCGCGCTCGTCCCCGCGCTGGCGTACGCAGAGCGGGAGGACAAGACGGTCGTCATCACGACGAACGTCCACCAGCAGACCCGACAGTTCATCGAGGAGGCCCGCGCGATCACGCGCCAACAGCCCGTCCGGACGGTCGTCTTCCGCGGTAAGGGGTCGATGTGTCACATCGACGTGGGCTACGAGGAGTGTCAGGCGCTGCGCGACACGACCCGCCAGCTCGTCGACCAGGAGCAGGAGCTCGCCGAGTTGGAGTCCCGGCAGGAGGAGCTGCTCGACGCGGCACAGGACGGCAACGAGCGCGCGGCAGAGGCCCGCTCCGCCGTGATGGACGAACTCGAGGCCGTCGAGGAGGGTGTCGAGGCACTGCGCGAGGAGGCGAACGTCTGCGAACGCTACTACGAGAACCTCACGGCGGACACCGACGAGTTCTACGCGTGGCTGACCGAGGACGTGCGGACCCCCGACGACGTGTACGATTACGCCGAGGAGGCGGGCTACTGCGGCTACGAGCTGTTGAAGGAGGGCATGGACGGCGTCGACCTCGTGATCTGCAACTACCATCACCTGCTCGACCCGGCCATCCGCGAGCAGTTCTTCCGGTGGCTCGGCCGCGACCCCGAGGACATCGTCGCCGTCTTCGATGAAGCCCACAACATCGAGGAGACGGCCCGCGAACACGCGAGCACGCAGCTGACCGAGACGACGCTCGACGGCGCGCTCGACGAGCTTGCGGACATCGACGACTACCGCGTCGACCCGGCCGAGCGGGTGATCGACGCCTACCGGACCGCCCTCGGCCGCGTCTACGACGAGGCGCTTTCCGTCGGCGCGAAGGACGCCGTCGGCGACGAGTGGGAGGACCTGACCGTCGAGAACGATTCGGGGCGCGACGACCTGACGCTCGCGTTCCTCGACGCTTACGAGGGGCCGGACTTCCGCGCCGACCTCGAGGAGGCGCTGGAGCTCGGCGCGACGCTCGACCGCCGCTATCAGGAGCAGTACAAGGACGGCGAGACGACGACGCGCAAGGAGTGCCGGGTGTTGCAGGCGGCCGGCTTCATCGACGAGTGGATCGACGGCGCCGTCGAATCGGGGACGTATCCGGTCGTCTCCGTGCGCCGCGACGACGCCGGGCTCTACGGCCGCGCGGAGCTGTACGCCTGTCTCCCGCGTTCGGTGACGGAGCCGCTGTTCGAGGAGCTGTCGACCTCGGTGCTGATGTCGGCAACGCTGCGCCCGTTCGACGTACTCGGCGACGTGTTGGGCGTCGGCAGCGCGGAGGGGAGCTCCACGGACAGTTCGAACGGGCGAAGCTCGCGAGACGGTGATGGCCGCCTGACGATGGCGTACGGTGAGCAGTTCCCCGAGTCGCGCCGCCGGACGTACGCGGTCGACATCCCGGCGCTGTTCGCCAGCAGCCGCGACGACCCCGGCGTCCAGGAGACGGTGACGGAGGTGCTGTCGGACACGGTGCGGTTCACGCCGGGGAACACGCTGCTGTTCTTCCCGTCGTACGCGGAGGCGGAACGCTACTACCACCGACTGGAGACCGCCGGAACGCCGTATCTCGACCGACCCGGCGTGCGGGCACAGGAGCTGAAGGAGGAGTTCGTCGCCGACGAGAACGCCGTCTTGTTCACCTCGCTGTGGGGGACCCTCGCCGAGGGAGTGAGCTACGACGGTGACGACGCGCGAACCGTCGCAGTCGTCGGCGTCCCGTACCCGCATCTCGACGACCGGTCGGAGGCGGTCCAGCGCGCCTACGCGACCGCCTTCGACGAGGAGGACGCCGGCTGGGAGTACGCCGTCGAGGTGCCGACCGTCCGGAAGACCAGACAGGCGCTCGGCCGGGTCGTCCGCTCGCCCGAGGACTTCGGCGTGCGCGTCCTGCTGGACGAACGCTACACACGCCGGAACGCCCGTGAACTCGGCGACTACTCCGTCTACGAGTCGTTTCCGCCCGAGGAGCGCGAGGAACACGTCGACGTCGACCCCGGGAAGCTGAAGTACGCGATGTTGAACTTCTACGCGGACATGGACGCCTGGGACGGGGGACCGCCCGAACCATAGCGCGCGGCACGAGGGGCACGCGTAACGCGACCCGGCCTACGCCGGCAGCGAGATTGATTCGACTTCGAGCTCCCGGCCGGGATGCCACAGCGCCAGCCGCTCGACGGTCCACTCGTAGGGTTCGATGTCGCGGCCGAACAGGTCGGCGGCGTCGCCGCCGCGGGCGATCGTGACGTGCGGGTCGTACTCGTCGCCCTCGAACCCGTCGACGGGGTCGAACACCTCACACAGCGTCCGGTGAACGCGGCGCAGCTCCGGCGACTCGACGGCGAGATACGCGACCGGTGCCGGCCCGGTCGGCGGCTGCCGGAACAGCTCTACCTCCGTCACCGTCGCGGCGAACGGCGGCGTCCCCGCGAGCGCGTCGCGAACCTGCCGGGCCATCGTCTCGAACCGTTCGTCGGGGAGCCGTTTGGCGACGAGGCTGTGGCCGCGGCGCGGCGTCGCAGTGATGCACTCGGCGGCGAGGCCGCGGGCGAGCCGGACCACCTCGCCGGGGACGGGGACGTTGACGCTGTACACGGCCGACACTCGTGGAGAAGTGGCCTAAATCCTGTCGAGGAGGAACAGCACGATGAGCACGACGAGGACCAACCCGATGACCGGGGAGAGGAAGTCGAACACGGCGAGTGTCACGTCGAGGAGCGTGTCGAGTACCTCGAGCCCGATCCAGATGATGACGAGCACGAGCACCAGCTTCAGCAGGTCGTCAGCGTCAACCATGCCCCGTGTGGCGTCGGCTGACTCATAAGCCGTATGGCCGACGTGTGTCACGTTAGCACGGTCGGCCAGCGTTGCAGTTGCACAAGCGTTTAATAGTATCAGGTGGGTACGGTGAGGTACATGACGAGCCCCGCTCCGGCCCGCGGCACGCCCACGCCGAGCGGCGCCCTCGCCTTCTCCCCGCGACCGCGACCGGGCCTTTGAGCCCGTACTACACCTACCTCCCACGACGGTCGCACCGCTCTCAACGCCCCACCGCCCGGTTCGGCGGTGACCACATACACCACAACAATGACGGAAAAAGTCGCGCTCGCCTTCTCGGGTGGGCTCGACACCACGGTCTGCGTACCGCTGTTGAACGAAGAGTACGGCTACGACGAGGTCGTCGCGGTGACGGTCGACGTCGGCCAACCCGACGAGGAGTTCGCCGAGGCGAAGGAGACGGCCGACGCGCTCGGCCTCGACATCCACGTCGTCGACGCCAAAGAGGAGTTCGCGTCGCTGTGTCTCGACGCCGTGCGCGCGAACGCGACGTATCAGAACTACCCGCTCGGCACCGCGCTGGCACGGCCGGTCATCGCGTCGGCCATCCTGTCGGTCGCCGAAGCCGAGGGCTGTACCGGCATCGCCCACGGCTGCACCGGGAAGGGGAACGACCAACTGCGCTTCGAGGCGGTGTGGCGCGACTCCGACCTCGAGGTCATCGCACCGGTGCGCGAGCTCGGCCTCACCCGCGAGTGGGAGAAGGAGTACGCCGCCGAGCGTAACCTCCCCGTCGAGGCCGGCAACGAGGGGGACTGGTCCATCGACACGAATCTCTGGTCCCGCTCCGTCGAGGGGAAGGAGCTCGAAGAGCCGAGCCACGTCCCCGGCGAGGAGATATACGAGTGGACGACGGCCCCGTCCGGCGAGACGGAGGAGATCACCCTCACCTTCGAGGACGGCTACCCCGTCGCACTGAACGGCGAGGCGTACGAGCCGGTCGAGCTCATCGAGACACTCAACGAACTCGCCGGCTCGTACGGCGTCGGCCGCACGGACGCGATGGAGGACCGCATGCTCGGGCTGAAAGTGCGCGAGAACTACGAACACCCCGCCGCGACGACGCTTCTGAACGCCCACCAAGGGCTCGAGGACCTCGTGCTCACGAAGGAGGAGCGCTCGTTCAAGACGCTCGTCGACAACGAGTGGGCCGAGAAAGGGTATCAGGGGCTCGTCGACGGCCCGCTGATGAAGGCGCTCGACGCGTTCGTCGCGACGACGAACGAACGCGTCACCGGCACGGTCACGGTCCGCTTCGAGGGCGGCCAGGCGCGCGTCGTCGGCCGAGAATCGCCGTACGCCGTCTACTCCGCGGAGGCCGCGTCGTTCAACACGGAGGACGTGACCGGCGGCATCGAACAGGCCGACGCGACGGGCGTGGCGAAGTACCACGGCTTCCAGGAGCGGCTCGCGAACAAGACCATCAAGGCGGCGAACGAGTCGCTCGGGAAGACGGCTCCCGACGGCGGCCTGAAGAGCGACGACGGCGACGGAACCGGCGTCACCGCCGGCGAGTCGCCCCTGGCCGGGACGGACGTCGACGACACTGCGGCCGACTACGAGGGGAACTGAGATGAGCGAGGAGCCCGCGTCCGACGTGGTGCGCCGCGAGCGGTT
>ENA-ORDC01000703-ORDC01000703.1-marine-metagenome-genome-assembly--contig:-NODE-703-length-30026-cov-7.828141_pt1 | contig 30026 bp, 27 predicted proteins | sample MGYA00237783_ERZ508515 | MGnify/ENA primary metagenome ERZ508515 (study PRJEB26186, sample SAMN06268792) | marine metagenome | isolation source: Eden Landing Ponds, San Francisco, CA, USA | place... | reverse complement strand
CGGATCGAGGAACGTCGGCTGGAAACGTGGGAACGTATGGAGGTCTTGTTGAGTGTCTACTCGGTGATTGCGTGGAAAGTCTTGGAGCTACGAGAGCTTGCTCGAGGCGAATCACACCACTCACCGGACGTACTCTTGACGGAGACCGAGCGGTCAATTCTGGAAACGAAATTTCCAGAATTGACCGCCAACGGAGCCAAATCCTACGCAATTGCGGTTGCGAAGATCGGTGGCTACCTCGACCGAAGTTCCGATCCACCGCCTGGCTGGGAGACGATGTGGAAAGGGCTCAAAACACTCCAGACCTGGGCCGAGGGATACGAACTGCACTCCTGAGACTTATGGGTAAGAGACAGGAGTGAACTCGTGGGAACTCGTGGGCTTTCGCGCTGCTACCGCTGTAACCCACCGGTCACTCGACGGGGATCTCGGTGCCGTCACCACCGGCGTCGCCTCGTTTCGGGAGACGAACGGTGAGGACACCCTCATCGAGTGAGGCGCTGGTTTCGCCCTCCTCGACCGCGGCGGGGAGACCGACCTGGCGGCTGACCGAGCGGCGCTGGCGCTCGCGAGTCACGTACCGGTCAGCCTCCTCGACGGTCTCGGTCTCGCGGTCGGCGGCGACCGAGAGGGTCGTGTCGTCGACGAGTGTCACGTGAACGTTCTCGCGCTCGTAGCCGGGGAGGTCGGCGAGGACGACGAACGCCTCGCCGGTGTCGACGACGTCGACTTCGAGCCCCGTGGGCGCCTCGACGCCGCCGCTGCCGGTCACGACGTCCAGTATCTCCTCGATCTCGGAAAGCGGGTCACTGCGGCGTGCCATATCAGGCGAGCGTATGCCCCCACCGGCCTTAAGGCGCGTGGGTAGCGACGACGGGTCGTCTAGATCCGTTGTCCCTCGGTACCGGTCTGACCGCCCGCGGATTGAGTAGCAGTTCTACGACACGCCCCAACGGCGAGAGCGGCGACTCATAGTGATTATTGTAGTGATGTACCGGTACACGCCGACCCCGGGGTCGGCGCGATCCGGAAATAATCTACAATAAGCACTATCACTGCCCCTCGGGGTCGTCGACGCGTTCGTCGACCCAGTCTATTGCCCGTTCGACTTCCTCGGGGTCGGTGCCGGTCACCTTCACCCGACCGGGCGTCCCGCGGCGGGCGGGGTAGCTCCCGACGGCCACGTCGAAGCGCTCGCGGACGCCGTCGAGCACGTCTTTGAGCGCGCCTTCGGGTGTTCCGGTCTGGACGAACTCGGAGACGACGTCCCCACCGAACTCGTCGGCGACCGATTCGAACATGACGCGCAACTCCTCGGGGAAGCCGGGAAAGACGTAGACGTTCTCGACCACACAGCCGGGATTGAAACTCGCCTCCGTCTGGAGTGGTCGCGCGTCGGCGGGCAGGGCGGCCGTCTCGTCTGGATCCAGGTCGAAGTCGTGGGTCTCGTAGTACTCGGGGTCCTGCTCGCGGAAGCGTCGGGCCTTCTCGACGACGCGCTCCCGGACCGCGCCCTGGACTTCCATCTCGCGACCGAACGCGTCGGCGACCGCCTCGATGGTGACGTCGTCGAGCGTGTCACCGAGGCCGCCGGTGACGATGACGGCGTCGAACTCGTCGGCCCACTCGCGGACCCAGCGGGCGATGAGCGCGCGGTCGTCGGGAATCGTCAGCATTCGGGTGACCGTCACGCCGCGTTCGGTGAGCTGTCTCGCCAGCCAGGTGGCGTTCGTGTTCTCCGTATCGCCCGAGAGCAGTTCGTCACCGACGGTGACCAGCGCGACGTCCATACCTCCCACGTAGGGAGAAGCCGGCTAAACGGTGACGGCTTCGGTACTCGTGCTGTGAAGGTTTATCCGTGAGAACGAGCAACCTCCCTCTATGGCGTCGGTCCCGGTCGACGAGCGGACGAAAGCCATGCTGGGTAAGCTCCAGCAGCGGATCGAACGCGAGACAGGTCGAGACGTGACCCAGCGGGACGTCCTCGAACGGGTCGTCGAACAGGGGTTCGAATCCCCCCAGGCAGTCGTCGACTCCTTCCAGTCAGACCCGGAACCGACCGACGACGACTTCGAGGGGCTCTCCGACGAGGAGATCGAGCGGTGGCTCTCGGGAACGAGCGACTGGGGTGTCGAGACGAGCGAATCGGAGATCGACGAAATTCTCTACGAAGGAGAGGTTCTCTCGGAGTTCGACGACGAATGAGCGTGTTCCTCGATACTGGGCTTTACTACGCCTTGCAGAACCAGTCTGGTCGAGGCCACGAAGCAGCGAAAGAAGCGTTTCAAGCGGTCCTGTCCGGACGGTACGGCACCGCGTTCACGAGCGAATACGTGTACGACGAAGCGGTGACGCTCGTCCGGAAGCGAACCGGCCGGTACGACGAGGCGAAAACCGTCGGCGACCGGATTCTGGGTCGGAACGGTCACCCCGATGCCGTCGAATCCTGCTTTCTCACCCAGGAGACATTCGACCGCGCTGTCGGCGTCTTCGATAGATACGACGACCAGCCGCTCAGTTTCACCGACGCGACGACGGTCGCGCTCGTCGAACGACACGACGTCGACCACGTCCTCGCGTTCGACGACGACTTCGACGGCATCGTCGACCGACTCCCGCCCGAGAACGTCGCCGAGTGAGTTCGGAATCTCGTCGAGTATCTCACCCGAACATCGTCCCGGGGTCGGCGAGGTGCTCGCGAGCGACGGATTCGTCGATGTCGATCCCGAGTCCGGGTGCCTCGGGCACCTCGATGACCCCCTCCTGGATCAGGTCGGCATCGCGGTCGTGGAGATCGTCCCACCAGTCGACCTCCAGGGCGTGGTACTCCAGCGTGTCGAAGTTAGGGATCGCTGCCCCGAGGTGGACACAGGCCATCGTCCCGACGGGACCACAGACGTTGTGGGGCGAGACGGCGATGTAGTTCTCCTCGGCGCGGTTCGCGATGGCTTTCGATTCGGCGAGGCCCCCGCAGGTCGTCGGGTCGGGCGTGAGCACGTCGACGCCGAAGTCGTAGATCAGGTCGGTGAACTCGTGGACGCGAAAGCGGTTCTCCCCCGTCGCCAGCGGCGTCGACGTCGACCGGGCGAGTTCCCGCTGGGCCGCCATGTTTTCGGGGGGCACGAGGTCTTCGAGCCACATCAGGTCGTACGGTTCGAGTTTGCGCGCGAGTCGTTTGGCCGAGTCTATCGCGTAATCCCAGTGCACGTCGAACGCCAGGTCGACCTCGTCGCCGACCCGTCCGCGCACCGCCTCGACGGTCTCGACCTTGCGATCGAGGACCTCGTTGCGGACGCGACCGTTGTAGGGGTCGGGGTCGTTGTCGAAGGGCTGGTCGAGGTCGAATTTGATCGCGTCGAAACCCATATCGACGACGCGTTCGGCCTCGTCGGCGTAGGCCTCGGGCGCGTAGGCCTCGTCCTCGTGGATCGTCGGGAACCCGTCTTCGAGTTCGTAGGCCTCGCCGGCGTGACAGTCACAGTACATCCGTACCTCGTCGCGGTATTTCCCGCCGAGGAGCTGGTAGACCGGCAGGTCGAATAGCTTCCCGGCGACGTCCCAGAGCGCGATCTCGATGCCCGACGCGGCCGTCACGACCTTGCCCGTCGTGCCGCCGTGGCCCGAGGTCTCGTGGACCATCCGCCGGAAGAGACGCTCGACGTCGAGGGGGTTCTCGCCGACGAGAAAGCGCCCCATGTACTCCATGATGTCCGTGACCGCGCCGCCGCGATACGACTCGCCGATCCCGGTCACGCCCGCGTCGGTGTGGATCCGCACGAGGTTCCACTCGAAGTTGCCCTGGACGACGCAGGTCTCGACGTCGGTGATCTGGACGTCTCTGCCCGGCCCGCGGTTCGAGGCGTGGTTGGAGTAGTCCCGCATGGCTGATCCACTCGTCCTGCCGGGACATACCAGTAGCGGCCCGTCGAAAGCAGTAGTGTCGGTCGAGAGCCAGTAGCGTCGGTCGAACGTAGTAGTGCCAGTCGAGACGAACGGCTGTGTGGCCGGTCCGGCAGTAGGCGGAGCGTACTCGCGGTAGGCGCTGGCGGGCGTCCCGCACCGTCGACAGGGTTATACGGGCTGGCGCCCGGATCCTGTGGCAGGATGGACGAGAAGACCGAGGAACTCAGGGACATCTTCATGGACGTCTCCGACGAGGAGACGGTCACGGAGACCCAGACCGAGACCCCCGGATCGCTCGTCGGCGGAGGCGACGACGAGGACGTCGACGAGCAGTTGCGCGAATTCGTCGGGCGCCTGCGCGCGAACCAGTCCTTCGAGACCGGCCTCGCCGTCGACCAGTACGTCGACCTCGTCAGGGCGTTCTACGCGGACGCGAGCGACGAGACGATCGCCGCCGACCTCGGCCTCCCCGTAGAGGAGGTGTTCGCCGCCCGGCTCGACCTCCATCTTCTCCGGGACGCCGACACGGACGCCCCCTTCGAACTGGCGACGCTCCGCCGACGAAGTGGCGACGACGAGACCCTGGCGACCGACCTGGGCGTCGACGCCGAGACGGTCGAACGGTATCGCCGCGTCGTCGCCGCGGAGGACGCCGCCCGCCGGGCGAACCACCGCTACCAGCAGGCGTTCGACGAACTGCTCACCGACGCCGACCTGGAAGCGCGCTTTACCGAGGGCCAGGAGGACGGTCTCGACGAGGCCGCCGAGGACATCGAGACCGACGTCTCGTTCTGAAGGTTTATCCGGGAGAGCGGGGCCACCGTGGTCTATGGAGACGTTTCGTGACGTCGAGACGGCGGCGTACTGCCCGCGCAAGCTCTACTACCGGCGGCGGGACCCCGAAGCGTACGACCCGCCCGAGCGCGTGGCCGATATTCGGGAACTGGCCTTTCGCTACGACGAACTCCTGGCCGACGACGACGCGCTGGCGCAGGCACCGGTCGCGCTCACCCCGACGCAGTACCGCTCGCGGCTGGGTCGCTCCCGGGCGCGATTCGACGACTGGGCCGCCCTCGCCGACCCCGACGAGCGGGAGGTCCACCTCGCCGGGCGGGAGTGTCGCGGCGTCGCCCACAAGGTACTCGCAGACCCGCCCCGTCCGTCGCTGGTGTTTTCGGGCGACCCACCCACGAACGGCGTCTGGGAGCCCCAGACCGTGCGCCTGGTCGCCGCCGCCAAGGCCCTGGCCTGGGAACGCGAACGCCCCGTCGAGACCGCCATCGCCGAGTATCCCGCCCACGGTGTCGTCCGCGAGGTGCCACTGACAACCCGCCGGAAGGCCACCTATCGCGGCGCGCTGCGGACGGCTCGCGCCATCGACGGTCCACCCTCACGCGTCGAGAACGACGCCAAGTGTTCGCCGTGTGACTACCGCGAGCAGTGTGGCGTCCAGACCCGGTCGCTCCGGTCGCTGCTGTGAGGACCGTTCGGCCGGTTCAGCTCACTTCCGATTCGAGCCAGTCGAACTGTGACTCTAGCTCGTGGCGGCGCTGGCGCTTGATCACCGTCGCGTCGAGGATCTGGCCGACGATCGCCACGTCGAGTGCGAAGTCGGTGGTCGCGGTGACCTCACAGCCCTCGTCGACTGCTTCGACGGTGTACTCGGTGGTCATCGTCTCGAAGAACCCGTCGGCCTGTTCGTAGGCCAGTGCCGTCCCGGGTTTCTCGACCACGCGCAGGTCGAGTGTGACCGTCGCCAGTCCGACCTGGTTCTCCAGGTGTATCTCGTCGCCCTCGACGGTCACGTCGGTGAACTTCGCCCCGAGCATGAACGCCTCCAGGTCCCCCATGGCCTCACGAACGCGCTCGGGCGAGGCCTCGACACGTCGCGAGACCGTTATCGACTGCATAGCCGGACCGACAATCCCCTGACCCGTATGTCTGGTGCCGCACGCGTTCGTCACCGACCGCCGACTCGCACCCCGACACATCTCTCACGCTCCGACCCGAACGTCTTCGGGGTAACGTGCTCGCTCGGAACGCAACAACAGGCAGGCGTGACCGAGAACGACCGCGACGCGGTTCGGACGCTCGACGCCCGCGAGATCGACGGCGAACCGTTTGGCGCCATCGTCGCCGCCCTCGAAGACCTCCCCGACGGCGAGACTCTACAACTCGTCAACAGCTTCGAACCCGAACCCCTGTACGGCGTGCTCTCCGACCACGGTTTCGACCACGAGACCGAACACGTTGCCGACGACGAGGTCCGCGTCTACATCCGCCACACCGAGTGAATATACGGATATCAGCTCAGTGTCGTGGAACGTCCAGCTGTCGTGGGGACCGACTCAGTCGGTCGTCGTCGTCCCGGCGTCCGCATCGGGGTCGACGTCGGTCTCGTGACCCGACAGCTCCCCACCGAGGTATCGGTCCCAGAGCACCAGGAGACTCGGGAGGACGACGACGCTCGCGAGGAACGCGTAGACGATGGCGGTGCTCGTGACGAGACCGAACCGCTGGAGCGACGGCACGAGGGCGAAGACCAGGACGCCGAACCCGCCGGCGGTCGTGACCGCACTGGCCAGCAGTGCACCGCCGGTCCCCGCCACGGTCGCGTCGAGGGCGGCGAGCGCGTCGCCAGTCCGGGCCCGCTCTTCGACGAACCGCTCGCTGACGTGGATGGCGTAGTCGACGCCGATACCGATCGCGATGCTCGCGATGATCGCCGTCTCACTGTTGAAGGATATCTCCAGCAGGTACATCGTCCCGAGGATCCACGACAGTCCGAAGACGACGGGGACCATCGTCACGGCACCCAGCGAGAGCGTCCCGTAGCGCCGGTAGAAGATGGCGGTGAGGAAGGCGAGGATGACACCGAGCGTGATGAGGAACGTCTCGACGAGCGTCCGCAACAGCCCCATCTGGACGATCTCCGTGACGATCGGCTGGCCGGTCGCCGTCACGCGCAGGTCACTGTCGCCCTCGATAGTTGTCGCGACGGCACGCATCTCCTCGGTGACGACGCCCGTGTCCGACCCGCCCGTGATCGCGACGCTGACCCGGAGTGCCCGGTACTCGCGGCCCGCTCCGGCGCCGTCGTCGGTCCCGGAAGCGCCGTCCTCGCGGTAGAACACGGCCCCCGCCCGCTCGGGCGCGGCGTCGTACACCGCGTTGTAGACCGCCGTGAGATTCTCGTCAGGGACGCCGTTCCCGTCGGCGTCGTTGCGCTCGACCAGCGCGGCGACGGTCTCGTTGGTCGCCGCCACCTCGTCGACGAGCGCCAGCGGGCTCTCGACGCTCGGGTCGCCGCTGGCCAGCGTGACCGGCGTCTCGCTGTCGGCGATCTCGTCCTCCCCGGCCGCGAGTCGTTCGAGCGTCCGGTCGTCGGTCACCGGCCCCTCGACGAGTATCTCCGCCGTCGACTGGTCGCGGGACTGGACAAAGTTCTCGTTGAAGAAGACGACGTTCTCGTAGAGCGTGTACTCGCTCGGGGCGAACGGCTCCGGGAGCGAGTCCATCCACTCGGGCGCGTCACGGGGCAGGAAGTCCACCTGGTTCAGCGAGGTGTCGATGTTCGTCGCGGCGTAGCCCCCGCCGGCACTCACGAGCAGGGCGACGACGACGATGGCGACCGGGAGTCGACGTGCGCCAGCCGTCCCGACGCCGACGAGTCGGTTCGCGATCCCGTCGGTGCCGAACGCCCGCTTGTGGCGGTCGAGCCCGACGCGTTCGAGCAGTGCTTCGAGTTCGACCTTCACCGCGGGGAGGAGTCCAGCGAAGACGACGAACGCCGAGACGATACCCGCGGCGCTGACGAGGCCGAACTCCGCGATCGAGGTGATGGGACTCACCGTGTTCGAGAGGAAGCCGACCGCCGTCGTGAACGTCGTCGCCGCCAGCGCCACGGTGACGCCCGCGAGGCCGACTCGCATCGCCGCGCGCGGCGCCCGGTCGGGGTCCTCGGCTTGTGCTTCCCGGTAGCGCATCACGACGTGGAGCGCGTAGTCGATCGAGAGGCCGATCAACAGGAACGGAACGGCGATGATGATCTGGGTCACGCCGATGCCGGCCCAGCCCATGAACCCGCCCATCCAGACGAGCGTGACGAGGACGCCGACCAGCGCCAGCGCCACGTCGAAGACGTCCCGGTAGGCGACGACGAGCACGAGCAGGATGAAGGCGAGCGCGATGGGCGAGATGACGGCGAAGCTCTCGCCGGTCGCCTGGCCGGACTCCTCGTCGACGATACCCGCCCCGAAGACGAACGTGTCGCCGCTCACCGTCTCCTCGGCGATGTCACGAGTCGCCAGTTGGGCGTCGACTATCGCCGCCGGGAGCGAATCGCCGCCACTCTCGACGCGCTGGAAGACGAACAGCACGCGCGCCGACGCTGTCGTGCTGCCGGCCTCGTAGTCCGTCGACAGCAACGTGTACGGGTCGACTGGTCCCGTCCGGGTCCCCTCGGGGTCGAGCACCGCCGCCACCACCGACTCGACTTCCTCGGGCGACATCGACTCCAGCTGTGCGATCTGTTCGTCGAGCGTCGGCGACTGGGGCGGACCGGTCTGCCCGCCTTCCTCGTTTGCAGAGTTGCCCGGCGCGCCAGCCGACGAGTTCCCGCCACCTCGTCGCTCCTGCTGGATCGCGGCGATGGCGACCTGGTTCGCGAGCCCCGCGACCGCACCGCCCTCGGCGAGCGTCGCGTTGACCGTCGCGTTCTCGGAGAGCGCGCGCTGGAAGCGCAGTGTCTCCAGTAACGACGTCCGCGAGAGGACGTTCTCGCCGCGGACGACCACCTGCATCGCGGTCGTGTTCTCGTTCCCGGTCGAGAAGTTCGTCCGGACGTAGTCGAGTTTCTGCGCTTCGGTGGAGTCGCTCCCGAAACTCGCGATCGTCAGCCCCGAGTCGACATCCGTGACGCCGCTCCCGACGAGGACCGTTGCGAGGACGAGAACGACGAGCACGGGTCGACTGTAGCGCATCAGCAGATCGGCGTAGCGCGCCGCGAGTCCGGTGGCCATATCGTCCGCTACCTCTGCCGGATCTAACTTAAGTGTTTGTAGATATCTACAATAACTATGATCGACGGGGACACGGACGCGGCGGTCGAGAGAGGAACAGACTTACTCTCGCGGCGGGTGAGCATCGGGCGATGAGCGCACACGAGGCCGTCGAGGCGTTGCGGGAACTCGGGCTGTCGAACTACGAGGCCCGGGTGTTCGTCGCCCTCCAGCGACTCGGGACCGGGACCGCACAGGAGGTGAGTCAGGTCTCGGACGTCCCGCGCTCGCAGGTGTACGGCGCGGCCGACGATCTCGCCGGTCGTGGCCTCCTCGAAGTCGTCGAGTCCTCGCCCAAGGCGTTCCGTCCGGTGAGTCTCGCGACCGCCCGCGAGCAACTGACCGCCCGCCTCGAACGCGAACGGGAACGCGCTTTCGAGAATCTCGACGCCGTCGAGCGCGAGCACGCACCACGCGAGACCGATGGCACCGTCTCGACGCTCCGGGGCGCGCGGCCGATCCGCGAGCGGACCGTCGACCTCGTCGCCGACGCCGACCAGCAGGTGATGGTCGTCGGTATGGACGACGAGTTACTGACCGACGCGCTCGCCGACGTGCTCCGTGACCGCGCTGTTGCGGGCGTCTCGGTGATGCTCGCGACCCGCGACACCGCCGTCGAAGAGCGCTTTTCCGACGACCCGGTCCGGGTCATGGTCGTCCCCGACACCCACCACGGCGGGTTCACCGGCCGGACACTGCTGGTCGACGACGCGACCGTCCTGCTATCGGTCCCGACCGAAGACGGCTCACCTGAACCGTTCGAAGAAGTCGCACTCTGGACCGCCGACACCAGCATCGGTCGGATCCTCGCGCGGTTCATCCACGCCGGGATGCAGACGGGACTCGACGACTATCCGGCCGACGCGGTCGGTAGCGACCGGGAGTCGTGACTGGCGGGTCCGGGGGAGACTCGTTGTCGCGTCGAAACCCGACGCTGTCGGTGTGAGTTCCGAACAGACGCCCGAGGCGGGATTGTGAACCTCGGTCGGAGCGGAGCTCCTCCCTGGTTCAAATCCCTTGTTGAGGGCGGTTCGTCGCTCACGCTGGCGAGCACACGCTACGCGGTGCTCGCCGTGTTGTTCGCGACAGAAAGCGCCCGAGGCGGGATTTGAACCCGCGTCACGACCGTGACAGGGTCGTATGATGGGCCACTACACCACCCGGGCACGCAACTATCGCTTTGCCGGAGGTGAATTTAAGACTTTCCAAACGACGACGGCGTGGGTACCGCTCACACTCGCCGCCCCCGACTCGTCTCCGAAACTGACTTCTCAAAATTGAGAATACTGGGGGAATTTACTTGTCAGTGGAGTTCGAAGGTTCGAACAACGAGCAATCGGTACTACGGAAAAGTCAATATGAGTGTCACATCGAATTCGGACGGGGACGGAACAGGACAGCCGTCGAACGTGTTGCTGCTGGCGTCGGGCGTCGACGACTGCGAGGCGGCGGCCTGTCGGGAGCTATCGGAGACGACCCACCCCTCACGGTCACACGTTGTGCTGGCGACGGGGCTCCAGTCGCCCGACGAGCGACTGGCCGACTGGGAGGACGACGTGGGCGTCCGACCGGCCGAGACGACGGTCGTCGACCTGGCGACTGCGACGCGGTCGGCCGCCGCGTCGACGAGCACTCAGTCGGCCGGGACAGGGATGAGCGGCCAGTGGCCAGACGCGACGGTCGAACGCGTCGACGAGGGTGACCTGCTGGGGCTCGGGGAGACGCTCGACACAGCTCTGGGCGACAGCGACCGCTCGACGACGCTCTGTGTCCGGTCGGTGAGCGACCTGTTGCAATCGGCCGATATCGAACGCGTGTTCAAGTTCCTCGAAGCGCTGACACGCAGCGTCGAACGGGCCGGCGGCGTCGCTCACTACCACCTGAACACCGACGTCCACGACCCCGAGACCATCGAGACGATCGCAGTCCTGTTCGACGCGGTCGTGGACCTGCGTGAGCGCGAGGGAGCGGACGTCTGACCCCCCGCAGAGCCAGTGATGACATCGAACGACACGACCCAGGGTGGGTCTATGACTGCACTCCGGCGCGGTAGCGACGCCCGGACGGAGCAGGTCGTCCTCGTCGCCGACGCCGACCCGACGGTCACCGACGAGATCGCCGACGCGCTGCAGGGTCACTACGACGTCCGGACGGTCGATTCCGACGCGGACCTCTTGGCGGACCTCGACGAGGACGTCAGCGCCGTCCTCCTCGACCCGACGCTTCCTCGGGCGGACGAACTCCTCGACCGTCTCGCGTCCGACGCCGGCCGTCGGGTCGCCGCACTGGTCGAGGAGCGCCGCGAGACCGTCGACGACCGCTTCGACGAGCGCGTCCGGAAACCGGTCTCCCGCTCGGCGCTCAGAGCCACCGTCGACCGACTCTGTCGCTGTGTCGCCTACCGCGATACGCTCGACCTGTATTTCGACCTCGCACAGGCGCTCGCCGGCCTCGACGAAGACGACCCCCAGCGCGAGCGACTCGCCGAACGCCTCGACACGCTCGAAGCCGAACTCGACGAGACTGCCGCGCCGCTGGACAGTCCCGACGTCTACGACGCCGCGCTCCGCGAGCAGTGAGTCTGACGCTCAAACCACCGTTTGACCGTTCGCTACTTTTTGGGTAGTAGGGGTTCTCTCTCCGGGTACATGTCCCCGCTCCGTCCCCTCCGCCGCCGTCTCGACGCCGTCGACGACCCCGACGACGGCCCCGCTCGCCCCGCTGACGCCGCTTCGGGTCTCGCCGACGCGCTCGGCGCCGCCGCCCAGTACCTCGCCGCCCTCACCCGGACTGCCGGCTTCTGGCTCGGCGTCGTGTTGCCCTTCCTCCACGTCCCGCTGTTGCTCGCTCTCGGTCTCACCGAGTCCACGACACCCGCCCTGGTCGGACTCTGGGGGCTCAACGCCGTCGCCGTCGCGGTCGGCGCCGGCCACGACCCCGCCGGGACCGACCCCTCGACGGTCGACGCCCCGAACTCCGACCGCGACACGACGGCCGCCACGGCCGACTGAATCGACACGCAACCCGGTGACGGCGGGTGGGTGACTGGTTTCGATGTCGGACGTCCCGACGGGCGGAACTTCTTGCTCGTCGAGCGCGTAGCTGTCGGCATGACCGACCTCGACGAACAGGAACAACTCGTCCTGACGAGAGCCTACGCCGACCCCGACCTGACCCCGGCGGAGATCGCCGCCGACCTCGACGTCGACGCGGCGACCGTCGAACGGATACTGGATGCTCACGACGAGACAGTCGTCGTCGAAGCGGCCGAAGCCACCGACTGGGACGACCCCGAGACGTGCCCGTTCTGTGGGACCCACCTCGTCGACGGTGGGGCCGGGTTCATGGACCACATCGCGGAGAGCGAACCCTGTCGGCTGGGCTTCGAGCAGTGGCGCGAGAACATCGCCGGCGACGTCGGCGGTGAGTGGAGCGGGTAACACCGCAACACGTAGGTACTGTCGCCGCCATCGGTGGCGTCAGCACGATGTCACTGCTCTTCGAACACGCCGTCGAGGTGTTCGACCGCGAGAACGCATCGCTGGTCGCGGGGTCGGACGCGGCGCTCGCGGCGTCCGAGACGAGGATTCCCGTCCGCCCCATCGCCGAGTTCGCCGCCCACCACGACTCGTTGACCCATCCCGAGGAGGGCTGGACCTGTCTCCCCCTCCACGGCACCGACGACGCGGTCCCGACCGACGAGTACGTCGCCTACACAGACCACGAGGTCCGCGGCGAGGTCTTCGTCGTGGCACGCGACGGCGACCACGAGGCAGTCCCCGCCGACCAGTTCGGCCGGACGGCGCTGGCTCGCCGGCTCCGCTTCTGGCACTCCGACTATCTGCCCGAGGAGCGACCGCCAGGGTACGACGCGCCGATCGACGACCGTGAACCGCCACGCAACCCCGTCGCGGGCGAGGACCTGCTCGACGAGTTCGCCGCGTACGTCCGGGAGGAACGCGACGCGACCCGCCAGGGAAACGTCGACCGCGCCAGTGCTCACTCGCCCCGGGGCCTCTACGAGCGCGGCGAGTCGGCGGTCCCGTCGCTCACCTGCGTCGGTGAGGACGATCAGGGCTACCGGTTCCGCGTCGACCTCGACTCCGAGCTCGAGGGGCGTCGCGACGGCGACTGGGCGTACTTCGTCGAGAGCGAGTTCGGCGTCTACGAGGGCAACGAAGTGCTCGTCCACGACAGTGAGTCCAGTGGGGACGAACGATCGGGCTTTCCGGCCCCGGCCACGGTCGAGCGTATCCGGGGGTTGAACGTCTGGCTGTCTATCGAGTGGGGACGCGTCGCGGACTCGGCGGCCGTCGGCGCGGCGCTCGCCCCCGACCGCGAGTTCGGGCTCTCGGAACTGCTCAACCCCGTGCCCTTCGACCGCGAACTCGACGCCATCGAGGCGGTCCGCGAGCGTCGCCTGGCCGAGATCCTGGCCGGCGACCGGCCGGTGACCTTCGCCAACGAGGCGGCGGCACTGAGCGAGGACCTGGACGAGGACCTGAACCAGGAACAGCGACTCGCCGTCGAGTACGCGCTCCTCGCCGACGACCTGTTCTGTATCCACGGCCCGCCGGGCACCGGGAAGACCCGAACCCTGCTGGAGATCATCCGCCGGGCGGCCGCGGCCGGCGAGGACGTCCTCGTCTGTACCGACTCCAACCAGGCGCTCGACAACCTCGTCGCCGGCGCCTCGACCGCAGACGACCCGGACCCGGGGTCGCTACACGCCTACGGCCAGCACGGGGCCGGAGAGTTCACCCTCGACCGCGCGAACGCGAAACGGTCGACGCACGCCGTCGTCCGCGACCGGTACCGGGACGTTCCGGGAAGCGCCGACGTCGTCGCGGCGACCAACAGTAGTGCCGCCACGCTCCACGGGGAGTTCGACCTGCTCGTCCTGGACGAGGCGACCCAGTCGACGTGTACGGCGTCGGCGATCCCGCTCGCGCGGGCCGACCGGGTCGTTCTCGCCGGCGACCACCGCCAGCTCCCGCCGTTCAGCGCGACCGAGGAACCCCCCGCGTCGAGTTACGGCCTCTCGCTGTTCGAACACCTCTACGCCGAGGGCGGCGTCTACGAGGGTGTCGGCCTCCAGTTGAAGACCCAGTACCGGATGCACCGCGACGTCGCGTACTTCCCCAACCGCGCGTTCTACGACCGGACGCTCCGCAACGGCCGCGCCGTCGACCCGCTCCCCGACCGCCCCGCTCTCGAAGGCTACAGCGTCGGTGGTCCCGTCGACGTCGTCGACCACTCCCGGGCCAACGAACTCGAAGCACGACTGGTCGTCCACCTCGTCGGGGAGTTACTCGACGACGTTCCACCCGACGAAGTCGGCGTCATCACGCCCTACACGGCGCAAGTACGACTGATACGAGACCTGCTGAACCGGGCAGTAGACGGCGCGGATGGAGCCGACGACACAGGCACAGCCGACGGCGTCACCGTCGACACGATCGACTCCTTCCAGGGGAGCGAGAAGACCGCGGTCGTGCTCTCGCTGGTCCGCAGCAACGGTGAGGGTGACCTCGGCTTTCTCGGGCGACCCGAAGACGGCCCGCGCCGGCTGAACGTCGCTCTGACGCGGGCGAAACGGTACTGTGCCGTCGTCGGCGATTTCCACACGCTGCGCTACGAGGCGCCGGGCAAGTGTACCGACCTCTACCGGGAGTTTCACGACTTCTTCGAGTCGACCGGCCGACTCAACGAGGTCGACTCGCAGTTCGTCCCCACGTTCGGAGGTGACCGGGCGTGAACCAATCACTCCGTGGGATCGCGTCCTCGAATGCTGGGCATGTCTGAACCACAGTAGACAGATTGAATCGCGAAGAATCAGCGAGAGAAGCCCAGGCCGGAATTTGAACGACGTGAAGACGTGCTCGCGTTCGCTGTGCGCGTCTTCTCTCGATTCAACTCCCGGGTCTGGCTTTCCACGCGCTCCGGACCCGTCGCTGTCGCTCCGGGTCAGTCGCTTGGAGAAAGCCTAGGCCGGAATTTGAATCCGGGGTCTCGTCCTTACCAAGGACGCGCTTTACCGCTAAGCTACCCAGGCGCGTATCGGAGTAGCCGCGATTCGTCTTTATTGGTTTCGATCCGCGTCGGGGGATCAGTAATCGACCGAATGCGCGACGTCGCCACCGTGAGCATCGCCGTCGACGTGTGCGGCGAGTTCGCGGACGACGCCGTCGGTGACGAGCGTCTCGGCGAGCGGGAGCGATTCGTCCGAGCGCGCCAGTCCGGCGACGTGCTCGCGAAGCCCCGCGGACGCGCTCACGCCGACGGCCGTCGCCCCGGCGACTGCCCCGAGTTCGAACACGTCCGCTTCGAGATTGTGGTCGAGCGAGTCGTCGCCGGTCGTCCGGCGGGTCGTCTGGTCGCGACCGAACGACTGGACCGTGGCGACGGCGTCGCTCGCCGCTTCTGTCCGGGCGAGCAGGTAGAACCCGCGAGCGACGAGGATATCGGCGACGAGGATCGACATGTCGGCCTCTGTCAGGTCCGTCTCGGCGTCTGGACCGGCGACGTCCTCGGGGTGGCCGGTCGCGTCCACGGCGTCGCCCGCATCGGCAGGGCGGCCAGCGCCGTCGGTCAGCGAGCGGGCGCGCTCCCAGGGCGGGTCCTGAGCGAGCGAGCGGGTGAGTCGCAGGCCGGCGTAGATGAGCTGGACACCGGCACCTCGCTCGGCGACGGCCTCCAGCGCGAACTCCCCGGCAGGGCCCTCGCGCGACTCGCGGACGGCGCGGGCGCTCGACACCGCCAGCACGCCAGGGGCCAGCGACCCGTCGTCGAGGTGGTCCCGGATGCGCTCCCGGAGCCCACTCGGTTCGACGTCGTCGACCGCGTCCAGCGCGGCACGCCGGACCGCCGCGACTTCGTCCATCGCCCCCGACTAGCGGAGGGAGGGGCAAAGACCTTTGGAAACGACCCACCCACCTGTCCCCATGCGCTCTTCCCTGTTCAGCCGCGCTCGTCGGTGGTCGCCGTGATCGAGACCGACACCGACAGCGGCGGGGACGGCAGTGGCGACGTCCGCGTCGTGACACTCGACCGCCCGGAGCGGCGCAACGCGCTCACGCCCGCTGCCCTCGACGCCCTCGAATCGGCGGTCACCGCGGCCGACACGCCCGTCGTCTCTCTCCGTGGGGTGGGGTCGGCGTTCTGTGCCGGGGCGGACCTCGACGCGGTGGCCGGGCTCGGCGACCGCGAGGCGGCCGAACGGTTCGCTGCCAGGGGTCAGCGGGTCGCGCGAGCCATCGAGACCTGCGACGCCGTCGTCGTCGCCGAGATCGACGGGCCGGCACGGGGCGGCGGGGTCGAACTCGCGCTGGCCTGCGACCTCCGGGTCGCGACGCCCGACGCGTCGTTCGCCGAATCCGGCGTCGCGCTCGGCCTCTTCGGCGCCTGGGGCGGGACCGTTCGCCTGCCGGCGGTCGTCGGACCGAGCGACGCGATGGATATGGCGCTCTCCGGGCGGGTCGTCGCCGCCCGGGAGGCCCGCCGGATGGGACTCGTCTCCCGGGTCGTCGACGAGCCCCGAACGGTCACCCGGGCGGTCGCCGACAACGACGCGGCGGCGCTGGCGACGCTCAAGCGACGACTTCGCGACGACGCGGACCGCGCAACCCGCGAATGCCGGGAACGCGAGGCATTCAGTGACCTGTGGGCGGATTTCGAGTACTGAGGCGAGGGCGGTGAATGGGGTGGTCAGCGAGGCCGATCGTCGGGGCAGCGCCGTGATACGGCCGCCTGACCGACCGAAACCGTTGAAACCCCTGGTCCCCGAGTAGGGGGCAATGCCGGAGTGTGACTACTGCGGGGAGTCGTTCGACGACGAGGACGCCTACCTCGACCATCTCGCGGCCGCCCACGAGGGGGAACTCGGTCGGATCGACCGGCGGCGAGTCGCCGACCACGAAGGAGCCGGCGACGACGAGGGGGGGTCACTCGGCCCCACGATCCTCGTCGGGTTGCTCCTGCTGGCGGGCGTGCTCGTCGTCTACGTGACCTTCTTCATGGGCGGCGGTGGCGGTGGCGGGGGCAACGGCGGCGAGGGCGCAGCGGCCCGGGAGATCCCCGACGACCCGCTGCTGGCCGACGCGGAATCGTTCGAATCGAACGGTCTCAATCACGTCAGCCAGGACACGGACATCGACTACGAGCGGATGCCGGCACTGTCGGGCCCACACTACTCGCGAGCGACCGGGCCCGGTTTCTACGAGGAGACGCCCGCGATGGGCAACCTCGTCCACTCGCTGGAACACGGCTACATCGTCATCTACTACGACCCCGGGGCGATCACACCCGAGGCCCGGGCACACATGGAGAATCTCACCTCGACCTACACCGAGCGCTGGGAGAGCGTCATCGCGGCGCCGAACCCGAACGCCGACCCTGCCGCGCCGTACGTCCTCACCGCCTGGCAGGTCCGCCTCCGCATGGACGAGTACGACCGCGACACCGTCGATGCCTTCTCCGACGCCTTCCGCGGCCGCGGCCCGGAAAATCCGGTCCGGTGACAACGGCGGTTGGACTCTCTTTCGGTCGACGACCGTTCCCGACGGGACAGCGTCAGTTATACGGGCCGAACCGACTGGCGTGAATCAGAACCAGAACCAGACTCGGGGACAAAATGGGGTGGGGCAGAGAGGGCGAAGTGGACTGGAGGAGGTAGTGGGAAGGGTGGGATAGGGGTGGTGGGGCGGGCGGAACGGACAGCCCCGACACCGGCCGACGAGGCGGCGGAGAGCAGGAGCGTGTGACGGCCGCTGTCGGGGTGTCCGGAGCCGACAGACAGCTGTCGACGACCGACCGGGGCGGGTCGGTGCCGAGCGGGACCTGGTGGAGCGCGTGTCGACAGGGCGGCTGTCGGCACTCGATGGTAGGGGAGACTGGGGAAAAATGCTACCGGAGGCTACAAGCCGCGTTTGAGCGTGAACACCTCTCACACGGGGACGACAGCCTCCTGTGACCGTCCGGACAAGAACCGGTGTCGGTGTACGGGGCCGCTCAGTACAGCGGGTCGGGGCCAGGCGGCGCTTTACGCTTGTGGGCGCTGGCCTCGTAGAGCCCACGGACCTTCTCGACGGCAGATTCGTCGACGCCGGCCTGGCGAGCGGTCGCGCTCGGCGAGAGCGGGCCGTCGACGTGGAGTGCCAGTATCGAGTCGAGCGTCTCGTAGTCCATGCCGAGTTCGCCCTCGTCGGTCTGGTCGACCCACATCTCGGCGCTGGCGGTCTTCTCCGCGAGGTCGTCGGGCACGCCGACGTGTTTCGCCAGCTGGCGGACCTGTCCTTTGTAGAGGTTGGCGATGGGGTGACAGTCGACGGCGCCGTCGCCGTATTTCGTGAAATACCCCACGAGCGCCTCGCTGCGGTTGCCGGTTCCGACGACCAGGGCGTCCTCGTGGTTGGCGACGAGGTAGTTCAGGACCGCGCGGGTCCGCACCCGGAGGTTGCCGGTCGCCAGCTGGTCGTCGGTCGCGTCGGGATAGGCGTCGAGGACCGTCTCCACGATGGGTTCGATGGCGACGACGTCGTACTCGATGTCCAGCAGTTCGCTGGCGACGCGCTCGGCGTCGGACATGTTCTCGTCGCGGTTGACCTCGCTTGGCATGACCAGTCCGTGGACGTGCTCGGCGCCGACCGCCTCGACGAGCAGATGGCTCGTGAGCGTGCTGTCGATCCCCCCCGAGAGGCCGATCACGGCACGCTCGACCCCGGCGGCGGCGAGTTGTCCGCCGATGAACTCGGTGATGTGTTCCCGATAGTTTTCGAGTTCCGCCTCCGAGAGGCTGAGATCCAGTGGGTCGTCCGCCCGCACGATTTCCTGCGTGACGCTCATGCCGGGACGTTGGGCGTGATGGGACTAATACCCTCGTTTCGGCCCGGATCGCTGGACGGACGTCCACCGTTCGGGGCGCGGGTCGGCACCCCTCGGAAAGCGCTACGTTGAAGTGAGCGGCCCTGCGACTAGCGACGTGGACTGAGGCCGCGCTGGCGCGCGGTGCGCGCCGTTGGTCCAGTGGTAGGACAGTGGCTTCCCAAGCCACTAGCCCGGGTTCAATTCCCGGACGGCGCAGTTCTGCGGAAGCAAACGACGGAGCGACGCGTTTCATCGCGTCGCGGTTCGCTTCCGCTGTCTGCGGTCACGGGAATTGAACCCTGGGAGTCGCAGCCCGGGAAGCGAACGGAGTGAGTGAGCACGACCGTCTCGCAATCGGGTTCGATTCCCGGACGGCGCATCTCGCCGTGAACAACCCGCGAGCCGAGGCTGCCGTCCACCACCCGACAACACCGACCGGCGCCCGGAGGTTTAAGCGAGTGGACTCGTAACGGGGGGCAATGCCAGGGAGACGGCGGCCTGCGGGGGGGAGCGGGCCGGACGAGAACGGGGGAACAGGCGGTCCCAGCCGCGGGCACCGGGCCGAGCGGCGGGCGCTGCCCGACGGCGGCCAGCCACCGGGTGATGGTGACCGACCGTCGACCGGGGGCGGGAAACACCCAACCGACGGCGGACAGACCCTCGACTCGCAGTTCGAGTCGGTCGTCGACCAGCTGGGAGAGGCGATATTCCTGAAAGACAGGGAGGGGCGCTATCGCTACGTCAACGAGGCGATGGCCGACCTGTTCGACTCGACCAGAGAGGCGGTCGTGGGACAGACGGACGCGGACTTCTTCGGCGCCGACGAGGCGGCGGAGATCCGCGCAGACGACGAGGCAGTGATGGAATCGGAGGAATCCAGAACCGTCGAGCGCCGGCGGACGTACCACGGAACCGAGCGAGTCTGGCGGACGACCAAACATCCGTATCGCCCGGACGGGCGCGTAGAGGGCGTCGTCGGCGTCTCGCGGGACGTGACAGAGCGCGCCCGGGCCGAGGCCGAACGCGAGCGCAACGAGCGGGCGCTGCGGGACCTCCAGCGACTGGCCTCGGACCACGAACGGAGCGTCGACGAGAAACTCGACCGCGCGCTGGCGGTGGGATGTGAGCGCCTCGACCTGCCGCTGGGGTTCGTCACGCACATCGAGGACGACACGCAGACGATCGTCGCGACACACGGCGACAACGAGGCACTCGAACCGGGAACGTCGGCGCCGCTGTCGGAGACGTACTGCCGGCGAACGATCGAATCCGACGGTGCGCTCAGCGTCGAACACGCCGGCGAAGAAGGGTGGGCGGGTGACCCGGCGTACGAGCAGTTCGGCCTGGAGTGTTACTTCGGCGGGACGCTCCACGTCGGCGGCGAGCGCTACGGGACGCTCTGTTTCGCCGACGAGGTGGCTCGCGAGCGCCCGTTCACCGACAGCGAGGAGACGTTCATCGAACTGCTCGTCGAGTGGGTGAGCTACGAGCTCGACCGCCGGGAGCGCGAGGCAGAACTCGAGCGCTTCGAGGCGATCGTCCGCGCGGTCGACGACGGCGTCTACGCGGTCGACACCGACGGGCGGTTCTCCTTGGTCAACCCGGCGATGGCCGAACTGACGGGCTACGACGCCGAGGAACTGCTCGGGAAACACCTCTCGGCGGTCAAGAGCGACGACGAGACCGAGGCCGCACTCTCGGCCCTGTTGTCGGGCGAGGCGAGCGAACGCACCGTCGAGGGACCCGTCCTGCGGGCTCGCGGGCGACCGGTCGTCTGCGAGGACAACATGACGCGACTGGACGACGCCGAGGGCGGCGTGTGGGGTGTCGTGGGGGTCGTCCGCGACGTCAGCGAACAGCGCGCCCAGCGGGAGATGCTCTCGGAACTCGTCGAGGCCTCGCGGTCGTTCATGGGCGCCCGGGACCGCGCAGAGGTGATGCGGATGGTCGCGGCCGCGATCGAGAACGTCCTCGGGTTCGAGTTGAACGTCGTGCGCCAGTTCGACCGCGAAGGCGAGCGACTGGTCCCGGCGGGGACGACCGACGCCGTGACCGCACGCCTCGACGAACCGCCGACCTACGACCTCGGGGAAGGCGGCCCCGGGCGGGCGTTCATCGACGGCGAACCGGTCGAGGTGACCGACACCGCCGACCTCGACGACGACCGCCAGCGCGACGTGGTCCGTTCGGCACTCCACCTCCCGATGGGCGTCCACGGGACAATCAGTATCGGCTCCGAAGAGCCAGGCGCCTTCTCCGACGTCGACCGCCAGGCCATCCAGTTGCTCGCCACCAGCGGCGCGGCCGCGGCCAACCGCGCCAAGCGCGAACAGGAGGTCCGCGACGCCCGCGAGCGTGCGGACACGCTCGTCGACCGCATCAACGGTCTCATCGAAGACACCGTCGAGGTGCTCGTCCAGGCGGGCACGCGCGAGGAACTCGAACGCGGCGTCGTCGAACAACTCGTCGCGACCGACCCCTACGCCGTCGCGTGGGTCGCCCAGCCCGACGTCGCCACCGACCGCCTGGAGGCGACCGCCTGGGCCGGCGACCCCGACCTCTCGGACGCCCTCGACGGCCACACGCTCGACCAGGCGGCCGACGACCCGGTCGCCCGGGCGCTTCGCGAGGACGAAATTCAGGTGTCGAACGACCTCGCCGACGTGCCCGAGGGGAGCGTCCACGCGGCGGCGGCCAGCGCGGATCTTGGGTCGATGGTCGCCGTCCCACTGACGTACACGGGGACGAGTTACGGCGTCCTCACAGTGTATGCCCGTGAACCGGACGCGATCGCCGACCGCGAGCGCGTCGTGTTGTCGGCGCTCGGCCGGGCCATCGCCAACGCCGTCAACGCCATCGAGAGTGGTCGTATCCTCACCACCAGCAAGGTCATCGAGATGGAGTTCACCGTCCGCGACGCCGACCTGCTCTTCGGCCGCCTCTCGGCCCGGACGGGCGCGACGCTCGACCTCGCGGGGTCGGTCTACCAGTCAGACGGGAGCCTGCGCCTGTACGTGACCGCCACCGACACCGACGAGAGCACCGTCCTCGAAGCGCTCGACGGCGACGACGCTGTTCGCGAGGCGACGGTCATCACCGACCACGACGACGAGGTGCTGTTCGAGGCCGTCGTCGCGGAGTCGCTGATCGAGTTGCTCGCCGACCACGGTGCCGTCACGCAGGCCGTGACCGCCGAGGACGGCGTCGTCCGCTACACGGTCGAACTCCCCCAGGAGGCAGAGGCCCGCGAGGTGTTCGAACTCGTCGAGGGGCGCTACGAGGGGACGGATCTGGTGGGATACCACGAACACGAGCGGGCCGCCCGCACCCGCCAGGAGTTCCGCGAGGCGGTGCTCGACCGCTTTACCGACCGCCAGGAGACGGCCGTCCGGGGCGCTCACCTCGGCGGTTTCTTCCAGTGGCCCCGCGAAGTCGACGGCGACGAACTCGCCGACTCGATGGATATCTCCCGGCCCACCTACCACCAGCACCTCCGTGCCGCCCAGCGCAAGGTCTTCGAGGAACTGTTCGACCACGGCAGCCGACAGGTGTAACGCATGGATCAGTGGCCTCCCCGGTGAGTGTCACTCTCGGACAGTCTCGTAGCCGGTGTCGCTGATGACGCCGTCTGTGGTGACGCTCACGTCCGCGTTCCGTGTTCGATGGCTGTCGACGAACGTTTATCGCGAGTTACAGTAATCCCGAAACAATTGAGAACTCGATCGACTCGGCGTCAAACCGGATCTGTAACGTGATCGAATCGTCGTCACTGTCGGACCACTCGAAACGCTTGGACGGACCGTTTTCGACGTCGAATGTCGCCTCGGCGGTTGATTCACCGACGACTTCGTCGTACGTTTTGCTACCGTCGGCCTCAAGTTGAATTGTCTCCGCAAGGAGTTCCGTAGAGTCTTCCGTGCGGACGACGCGAAGTGTCGCAGTGATAGCGTCTTCTGACTCGTTTACGACATATACGTCGGAGACGTTCTCGGAAGAGAGACACCCACCGAGACCGGACAATAACGCTGCACATCCAGCGACGACCGATCGTCTGCCGACGATCATATACACATATCTGACTTTCTCTCTGATTAACTTGCTTGTGCTAGTGATTGCCCCCCAGCGGGGGCGTTCGTCTCTCGGCCGTCACCCGGGGTCGGAGACCCAGTCATGCAGGTTCTCGGTCGTGCAGGACGGGGTATCCCGGGCACTGCCACGGTGACTGCGAACGGTACCACGGGGACTGCGAACTACCAGGGAGACTGTGAGGCCTACTCGGCGGGGAGGTCGGCGCTGACTTTCGGGGATTCGATGCCGGCGTCGTCGAAGGCGTCGAGGACGCGTTCGGTGACGTCGGTCTTGAACCGTACCTCGCTGCGCAGGTCGTTGACGTAGGCTTTCCCGCGGATCGTCCGGTAGTAGAGGTCGTCCTCGACGACGACCGAGGCGGGGGTCGCGTCGGAGACGAAGACGTACGGCGAGGTGACCAGGGCGTCCTCGACGATGTCGGTGGCGCGCTCGACGTCGGCGTCGGGGTCGACGTAGAACTCGACGACGACGAGCATCTCGGCGTCGCTCGTGTTCGCGTTGGCGACCGAGTCGTTAAAGAGTGTGAAATTCGGCACGACGACGAGCGTGTCCGTCGGCGTCACGAGCGTCGTCGAGCGGACGCCGATATCGACGACTTCGCCGTAGTGCTCGCCCATCTGGACCTTGTCGCCGACCTGGAAGGGCTGTTCGAGGACGACGACGAGTCCGCCGACGACGTCCGCCAGCAGGTCCTTGAGTCCCAGCCCCAGCGCCGCGCCGAGCAGTCCCGCGAACGCGACGCCGAGGTACCGCTGATAGCCGCGGCGTCGCTCGATGGAGCCGTCGTCCACCGGTCGGCGACGGACCGTATCGAGCCCCCGCTTGTCGAACCACGGGTCGCCGTCGCGTACCCGCCCGAGTCGTTCGATCAGTCGATTCGTCCGGTCGCCGGCCACCGCCGACCACACTCGGTCCGTGAGTCCGCTCGCTCGTTCTCGCAGGCTCATCTTCGACGCGAACGGTCGTATCGGCGCAGCCGACTTAGTAATTGTGGATAATACACAATATTCACACGTACACCGCTGGCAAAACGAATAGAAACGACCAGAATAGAGTTATGAAAGATTTCGCATTTGTAAATATTGTCTGAGTGGAGAAATTCTACAAAGATCCGGCCCGCTGCGCGGTCCCGCGTCCACTCCGCCCGGCCGCCGCCGTGACGGGGCGTCGACCGCGGCGATACCCCTCCGCAACACCGAGAGTTATCCCGCGGTCGGTCGAACTGGGGGGTATGCCACTCGCGGACCCAGACCTCTCGGACTCGACGGCCTTTATCACCGGAACGACCCGCGGCATCGGTAAGCGGATCGCGCTCGCGCTCGCCGACCAGGGCTGTAACGTCGTCTCGACGGGCAAGACGACCGACGCGGACGACTCCGAACTGGAGGGGTCGATCGAGCAGACGGCCCGGGAGGTGCGCGAGCGCGGCCCCGAGGCGCTGGCGCTCGAACTCGACCTCCGCGACGAGGACCGCGTCGAGGAAGTCGTCGAAGAGGCGATCGATCACTTCGACGAGGTCGACATCGTGATCAACAACGCGAGCGCGATCCAGCTGGCGAACGTCGCCGACCTGCCGGCGGACCGGTTCGACCTGCTGACGGACGTGAACGTCCGCGGGACCCACCTCGTCGCGCACGCCTTCGCCGACCACCTCGCCGAACTCGACGAGGCGTGGCTGCTGTCGAACTCGCCGCCGATCGTGACCGACCGCTCGCCCGGGAAGGCGCCGTACGCGTGGTCGAAGCTCGGGATGTCGTTCATCACGCTGTCGCTCGCCGAGGAGCTGGCGAGCGACGACGTCGGCTGTAACACGTTCTGGCCGGTGACGACGATCGACACCCGCGCGACGCGCTACTTCGGGCTCGGGACCGAGGACGACTGGCGGACCACCGAGGTCGTCTCCGACGCGGTCCTCGAGATACTCGCGCGCGATCCCGCGGAGTGTACGGGCAACAGCTTCTACGACGAGGACCTGCTCCGGGAGGCGGGCGTCACCGACTTCTCCGCGTACAACGTCACCGAGGGCGACCCGGCGCCGATGTCGGCGCGGCTGTTCGCGCCCGAGTTCGAGCGCGAGGACTGAGAGAGTCGACTCACTCCGCGACCGCCGCTCGCAGCGCCTCGGTCGCCGCCGCCGGGTCCGACGCGGCCGTGATCGCCGACAGCGCCGCCACGCCGGTCGCGCCCGCCTCGACCACGGGCGCGGCGTTGTTCGCGTCGACGCCGCCGATCCCGATCACCGGGAGGTCGACCGCGTCCGCGACCGCGGCGATCCGCTCCGTCCCGATCCCGTCGCGGTCGCCGGAGACGTCCTTCGAGTCGGTGCCGTAGACGGCCCCGACGCCGAGGTAGTCGGCCCCCGCGGCCTCGGCCTCGCGCGCCTGCTCGACCGTCGAGGCCGAGACGCCGACGACGGCCGACTGGCCGAGCCGCTCGCGCGCGACCGACACCGGGAGGTCAGTCTGGCCGAGGTGGACCCCGTCCGCGTCAATCGCGGCGGCGAGGTCGATCCGGTCGTTCACGAGCAGGGGGACCCCCGCCTCCGCGGTCAGCTCCCGGAGCCGGAGCCCCGTCTCGTACCGCTCGCGGTCGCTCACGCCCTTGTCGCGGAGCTGGACGACGTCGACGCCCCCGTCGAGCGCGGCCGCGACGACCTCGGGGGTCGACCGCCCCGCGGACCGGCTCACCGCGGTGACGAGGTATGTTCGCCACTTAGTGATATTCATGCGTAATCATCGGCCGCGAGTCGGTGAAAACGGTTGCGCTCCGACCGCGTCCCCACCCGCGACGGACAGACACAAACCCGCCCGGCCCCTACGATAGTTCCATGTTCTCCCGGCTCCGGCGGATCGTCGCTCGCGTCGCGGAGGCGGTGGCGGGCGCGCTCGACCGGGCCGGCGTCATCGACCGGTCGCGGCTCGACGAGACGATGGGCCTCGCGTGGCCCCGGATCGTGACCGGGTTCGCGATCATGTCGAAGAACACCGTCGACCTCGCGGTGATCGGCTACGCGGTCGGGGTGTCGGCGGTCGCGGGGATGGGGTTCGCGTTCGCGTACTGGCAGCTGGCGAAGTTCGTCTCCATCGGGCTCGCGGGCGGCACCGTCTCGCTCGTCTCGCAGAACTACGGCGGCGACGAGCGCGGCCGGGCGGGCCTCGTCGTCAAGCAGTCCCTGATCGTGGCCGCGCTGCTGGTCGCGCCCATCGTCGCCGGCTACGTCCTCGGCGCGGAGCGACTGATCGCGCTCGTGGGCGGCGAGGGTGCGGCGCTGTCCGCCGGGACGACCTACCTCACCGTCACCGCGCCGGCGCTCGCCTTCGAGTTCTTCAACATGATCGCCAGCCGGACGTACGCCGGCGTCGGCGACACGCGCACGCCGATGGTCGCGCGCGCCGGCGGCGCGCTGTTGAACGTCGTCCTCACCGGGTGGCTCGTCCTCGGCGCGGGCCTCGGCGTGTTCGGCGCGGGGCTCGGGACCGCCGTCTCCATCGCCGCCGTCGGGCTCGTCCTCGCGTGGGGGATGACCGGGCGGTCGTACTTCGGCCGCGGCGCGTCCCCGGTCCCGGTCGGGCGCGCCGGGCCGTGGCTCGACGCCGGGCTGAGCCGGCAGCTCCTCCGGGTCTCCGCGCCGCTCATCGCGCGTCGCGTCGCCGAGGGGGTCGTCGTCTTCCCCCTGCTGTGGATCGCGTCGTCGTTCGGCTCCGCGACGGTCGCCGCCCTCGAGGTCGGCCGCCGGGTCAGGGCGCTGCTCGGGAGCTTCAGCTGGGGGTTCTCCATCGCCGCGAGCACGCTCGTCGGCCAGCGGCTCGGCGCGGGCGAGGAGTCGCTCGCGACCGCGTACGGCCGCGACGTGATCGCGCTGTCGGCGGTCGTCTACGTCCTCGCGTCGGCCGCGGTGATCGCCGCCGCCACCCCGATCGCCGGCGTCTTCGTCGACGACCCGGCCGCGGTGAGCGCGACCGCGGCGTTCGTCGTCGCGGCGGCTATCTCGGCGGTGCCGCTCGGCGTCGACGGCTCGGTCACGGGGTCGCTCCGCGGCGCGGGCGACACGCGCTGGCCCTTCCTCGCGTCGATGGTCGGGCTGTACGTCTTCGCGCTCCCCGTCGCCCTGGTCGGCCTCGCGACGCCGCTCGGCGTCGGCGGGCTGTACGCGGCGCTGGTGGCGGAGAAGCTCGTGCCCGCCGGCCTGAACGGCTACCGGTTCCGGTCGAACCGGTGGCAGGCGGTCAGCCGGCGGTACCGGCCCGACGCGGGCGAGGTGGAGGAGGAGGTCGGGTAGGCCTACTCGTCGGCGACGTCCTCGATCACTTCGACGCTCCCGGTGAGCTGGCGGTGGACGTACGGCATGTCGATGCCCGCGTCGTCGAACGCCTCCTTCACCGCGGTGACGTACTCGGAGCGCACGCGGACGAAGTCGCCGCGGTCGGGGTCGGCGATCCACCAGCGCGACTGGAGCCCGACTGCGGAGTCGCCGAGCTCGACGAGCCGGACCGAGACGCCCGGGTCGTCGAGGATCTCCTCGTGGGCCTCGGCCTTCTCGACGATGATGTCGGTCGCCTCCTCGATGTCGTCGTCGTAGCCGATCCCGAAGACGAACTTCTGGCGGAGCGTGTCGTAGGCGACGGGGTTCGTCACCGCGCTGTTCGCGAGGTCACCGTTCGGGACGGTGACGAGCTCGTTGTCGAAGGTCCGGACCCGCGAGACGCGGAGGTCGATCTCCTCGACGCGGCCGGACATGTCGCCCCACTGGATCCAGTCGCCGACCTCGAACGGCTTGTCCTTCAGGATGAACACGCCGGCGACGAAGTTGCCGAGGAGGTCCTGCGCCGCGAAGCCGACGGCGAGCGCGATGGCGCCGCCGAACACCGCGAACGCCGAGAGGAAGCCGCCGTAGCCGGCGACGGCGAAGCCGATGGCGATCGCCGCCACCCACACCACGGCGTTGAGCACGTTCGTCCCGAGGCTCACCACCGCCTCGTCGAACCCGCGCGACCTGACGATCCGCCGAAGCCCCGGAATGACGACGTACTTGCCGAGCAGCAACACGGCCAGGAACCCGGCGACGAACCCGACCACCGACGTCGCTATCGCCGCGACGTCGACCGCGTTCGTGACCGCGTCGAGCTGTAATGGATACATCACCCGCCCTTTCACGAGACTATATAAAGAAGCTACTGGCGGCGCGGTTGTTTACGCCCGGTGGGACGGTCAGGTCGGCGCATTCCGTCGTCGCGGCGTGACGGTCCGTTCGATGCGACCCGCCGCCGCGCGGATCAGTCGCTCCGCACGGCGAGCGGGCCGTCACCGCGGGCGACCGCGCGCAGCCGGCGCCCGTGAACGTCGTCCGCCGCGATCCGCTCGCGGACCGCGGGGGGGATCCACGCCTCGTGACCGTCGGGTTCGGGTGCCGGCTCGACCCCGGCCGGGCGGATCTCGTCGGGGAGGTACCGCGCGTACGTCGGGAGCCGCTCGCGGAGCGGGACGCCGCCGGCGTCGGCGACCGCCTCGAGCCCGCGGAGGTCGGGCCACTCGTAGGCCGGGTTGATGTAGTCGTCCGTCACCGGCGAGACGCCGCCGAGGTCGTCGATCCCGCAGTCGACGAGGTCCGCCGCCGGCGAGAGGTTCGGCGGCACCTGGACGGACACCTCCGACGGGAGCGCCGCGCGGGCCATCGCCACGACCCGGCGCATCGTCGCGAGGTCGGGCTTCGGGAAGTCGGAGCGCTCGTTGGGGACGACGTTCTGGACGATCACCTCCTGGACGTGGCCGTGCCGCTCGTGGAGCGCCCGGATCGCGAGCAGGCTCTCGGCGCGGTCGCGCCAGTCCTCGCCGATCCCGACCAAGATGCCGGTCGTGAACGGGACGCCCTGCCGGCCCGCCGCGCGGATCGTGTTGAGCCGCTGGCCGGGCGTCTTCCGCCGGCCGCCGCTGTGCGCGTCGACGTCGGCGGTCGTCTCCAGCATGACGCCCATCGACGCGTTCACCCCGCGAAGGGCGGCGAACTGCGACTCGGTCAGGTCGCCGGGGTTCGAGTGCGGGAGCAGCCCCTCCTCCAAGGCGATCTCGCAGGCCCGGTGGAGGTACTCGTGGATCGAGTCGAACCCCCACTCGGCGAGCGTCTCGTGGATCTCCGTGTACCGGTCGTCCGGCTCGTCGCCGAATGTGAACAGCGCCTCCGTACAGCCCGCGTCGGCCCCGACGCGGCACTGCTCGCGCACCTCCTCGGGCGACAGCAGCGACGCCTCCCCGGGGACGTCGTAGTAGGTACAGTACGTACACGTGTACCGACACGCCGTGGTGAGGGGGATGAAGACGTTCCGCGCGAAGGTGAGCCGGTCGGCGACGTCGACGTCGCCCGGGCGGACGGAGAGCAGTCGCTCGACCGCCCGCTCGTCGATAGCGACGTCGATCCCGTACTCGTCGGCCCCGGCGAACACGCTCGTTCCTCGCGGTCGGCGTTCAAAAAGGATCCCGGTTGCGGATCCCTCGGCGATATCGGTTCCGGTTACGGTGTCGGTCGCCCGAGTACGCCGCCGGTTGCGGCGCGTTCAGTCCCGGACCACCGTCACGCGGCCCTCGGACGCGTCGAGCGCGAAGCCGGCCTCGCGGAGCCACGCCGCCGCCCGCCCCTCGCCGTGGATCAGGACCTCCGCGAGGTCCGCCGGCTCGTCGACGTCGGTGCCGAGCCGCTGGGAGTCGACCGCGGCGAACGCCGCGCCAACCTCGGCCGCGATCTCGCGGTGGTCGAGGTACGACGCGCCGTGGTAGTCCACGCGGAAGTCCGGGTGCGAGGCGACGAACGCGTTCGTGCCGCCGCCGCGTCCCGGGACGACGGCGACGTCGGCCTCGCGGCCGGCCGCGAAGAGCCGGTCGAGCGCCGCCGGGGTCGCAAGCGCGAGGTCCGCCATCACGACGGCGACCGGCTCGGGAGCCTCGTCTGGCCCCGTCTCGCCGTCACCGCCGAGCCGCGCGTCGAGCGCCGCGTTGACCGCGTCGGTGAGCGGGCGGTCGTCGACGGTGACCGATCGGTCGACGTCGACCGGATCCGTGGCGAGGACCCGCGGCTCGCCGCCGGCGGCGGCGACGGCGTCGAGCACGTCGTCGAGCATC
>ENA-ORDC01000701-ORDC01000701.1-marine-metagenome-genome-assembly--contig:-NODE-701-length-30055-cov-12.104677_pt1 | contig 30055 bp, 32 predicted proteins | sample MGYA00237783_ERZ508515 | MGnify/ENA primary metagenome ERZ508515 (study PRJEB26186, sample SAMN06268792) | marine metagenome | isolation source: Eden Landing Ponds, San Francisco, CA, USA | place... | reverse complement strand
GGGGCGGCCGCCGACGAAGCAGACGTCGCTACCGACGACCGCCTTGCCCTGGCCGTGGCTCACGTCGAAGCCTTCGATGCGCTCGATGCGACCGTCCACACCGAGCGCCTCGGCGAGCGCCGCGCCCTCGTCGGGGCCGTCGGCGTGCCGGCGGGCGTTCTTCAGGGCCAGGTCCACGAGGCGGGCCTCCCGGCCCGTGCCGGGGACGGAGACGGCGACGCCCTCCGATTCGAGCCAGGCGTCGAGCTTCGGGTCCGCCGGGTGGTGTGAGAGCGCGAGCGCGTCGGGGAGCGTCCGCTCCGCGTAGTACTGGGGGACGAAGGCCGCGAGCACGTCGCCCGCCTCGGAGCCGGGAGGCGACTCGAGGACGTGCCGGTCGCGCTCGACGAGCTTGCCGCCCTCGGCGTGGAGCCGGGCGACGACGGCCCGGTCGGACTCCACGACGGCCCCCAGGACGTCGAGCGCACGGCGGTCGCTGAACTGCTGGACGGCGTCGCCGCCCCCGCCGTGGAACGCCTCCACGGCCTCGATGCGGTCCCGGAGGTTGGCGGCCCGTTCGAACTCGTGGTGGGCGACGGCCGCGTTCATCGACTCCCGGAGGGGACCGGCCAGCACGCCCGTCCCGCCCTCCATGAACTCCCGGACGGCCTCCACGTCCTCGAGGTACGCCTCGGAGCCGATCTCGCCCGTACAGGGGGCCGTGCAGAGCCCGATGTCGTGGTCGATGCAGGGTCGGTCGCGGTTGGCGAACTTGTGGTCCGAACAGCCCCGGAGCCCGTACGCGCCCCGGAGCGCCTTCACCACGGTGTCGACCCGACCCTTGTCGGTGAACGGGCCGTACACGGTCGCGTCGTCCTCCGGGTCGCGGGTCACCTCGATGCGGGGAAACTCGTGAGCCGTGAGCTGGACCAGCGGGTACGACTTATCGTCGGTGAGCCGGACGTTGTACCGCGGCTGGTGACGCTTGATGAGGTTCGCCTCGAGCAGCAGCGCCTGGGTCTCCGTGTCAGTGACGGCGATCTCGACCTCGCGAGCCTCCCGGACCATCCGGCCGATGCGCTCCGAGCGGGGGTCGAGGTAGGAGCGGACGCGGGAGCGGAGGTCCACCGCCTTCCCGACGTAGAGCACGCGCTCGTCGTCGCGGAAGAGGTAGACGCCCGGATCGCGCGGCAGGTCGGCCACGCGCTCGCGGACCGCGTCGGCGTCCATCGGGCCCGCCTAGCCGGCGGACGGGTTTGAGGCTTTCTCGACGGCGACCTCGAGCCTGGCCACGTCGGCGGGTTCCCCCCGGCGGAGCGGGACCCGGATGGGGTCGCCCCCCGCGACGCCGATGCGGAGGTGCCGGTCCCGACTGTAGCCATACAGCGCGACGAACGCCAGCGCGGCGAGCAGGGCGACGACGCCGGCGGCCCGGAGCACGTCGTCGACGACAGAGAGGAGGTTCGTCAGCCGCATCGCCAGACTGACCACCTGCCCCGCGCCGGCGGCGGTCGAGGGCTCGACTGCCTCCATCGACTCGAAGTTCACGAGGAAGCTCCCGCCGAAGAGGGCGAGCGCGTAGACCCCGTACCGGAGGGCGCGGGCACCATGGTCGGGGTCGCCGGCGCTTCCCGGCTCGATAGACACGACGTTGGGGCGCTCGACGGCCTGGAGGTTCGGCCCGTCGCCGTCGGGGGTGAACGCCAGGATCCGGTGGGTCGTCACGCCGACGGTGCCTCCCGATACGGTGACCGAGTCGACGACGGACTCCCCGTCGTAGGTGAGCCGCTCGAACGGGTCGGCGAGCGCCGGGGCCGAGTCCTCCATTGTCGGGGGGTGGTCGCCGGGCGAGGTAAACGTCAGCCTCCAAATCTCCCTCGTGATAACCGTAGTGGCGGTTCGGCGGGCCGCGTGCCGCCGAATCCGACGAAATCGGCAGGCTCTGTCGGCCTATCCCAGAGTCTCGACCGCCCAGTACGTTTTTAGTTCGCGGGCGATTCGGAGAAGAGACCATGGCCGCCTCGACGGTCCTCTGCGTGGACCCGGACGCCTCCGCGCGGGCGGACACTTGCGCGGCCCTCCAGGAGGGGACGGAACTGGCCGTCGTCGGCTGCGACTCGCTGTCCGCCGCGAGGGAATCGCTCGTCCCGAGCGTGGGCTGCGTCGTCACGGAGTACGAGCTCCCTGGCGGGACCGGCGTGGAGCTGGCTGCACACGTCCGCGAGTTGGAGCCGGACACGGCCTGCATCCTCTTCTCCGCCGTCGACCCAGCGACGGTCGACACGACGGGCGCCGGGTCGGTCGTCGCCGAGTACGTCGAGAAGGGAGCGAACGGCGCTCTCGAGTCGCTCGTCGCGCTGGTGAACCACGCCGTGGCCCACCGCACCCAGACGGCCTACCCGGTCCCGCCGGACGAAGCGGCCCGGCTCGAGGCCCTGGAGCAGTACGTCGAGGACCCGGTCGAGCTCGGATCGTCGCTGGACCGGCTGACCACGCTCGCGGCTTCGACCTTCGACGTCCCGATGGCGGTCATCTCCGTCGTCGACGAGCGCGAGCAGCGGTTCCTCTCCTGCTTCGGCGTGGAGGCGCCGACGCTCGAGCGCGAGGAGACCGTCTGCACGTACGCGATGCTCGAGTCCGGTGTCACCGTCATCGAGGACCTCTGGAGCGACCCGCGATTCGCGGATAACGCCGGCCTGCGGGAGGCCGGCCTCCGGAGCTACGCGAGCACGAACATCACGACCGACGAGGGGCACGTCCTCGGCACCTTCTGCCTCTACGACGGGGAGCCCCGCGACTACGACGAGGCCGAGCGGGAGCGGCTCGCCCTCTTCGCCGACGAGGCGATGGAGCAGCTCGAGCTCCGACGGCAGCTCGCCGCGGGGAACGACGATGACTGAACGGGTCGGGTTCGCCGCGGGGCTACCGCTGTCGGCCGTCGCGCCAGGGACCACCCTCCTCGTCGTCGGCGACGACGCGGGGCCCGGGCGGGACCTGTGCCTGCGGCTGCTCGGCGGCGAACGCGGCGACGGCGCTCTGGTCGTGACGACCTCGGCGGCCGCGCGCCGCGTGCTCGAGCCGTGCGAGACCGAGGGCGGCCGGTTCGACCTGTCCCGGCTACCGCTCGTCGCCGGTCCCGCCGGGGAGGCCGTCCCGACGCGGGTACTCGCCGTCCGGGACCCGAAGGACCTGACGGCCGTCGGCCTGCGGATGGCCGGGCTCCACGGCGACCTCGACCGGGAGGGCGCCGCCCGCGTTCGGACGGGCGTGGTCTCGCTGTCGCCGCTGGTGGCGGCGAACGGGGTTACGGCTGTGTCCCGGTTCGTCAACGCCGTGGCGGGCCGGGTCGGCGCACACGACGGCCTCGGCGCGCTCCTCGTCGACCCGCAGATGGTCGAGCCCGCCGTAATCGAGACGCTCGCGACGCTCTGTGGCGGCCGGCTCGACGCCCGCGAGGGCGAGGACGGCCTCGAGGTCCGAGTCGACGGGGTGCCGGACCAGCCCGACGGGTGGCGACCGGCGCCGCTCGAGCCGTAGCGAGCACGGTTAGACGAGCCGCATGCCGTCAGCTGCGGCGCCACCCGATCGCCGGCGGCGGCTGACGCCCGTCGCACGCCGAACGCCAACACCTATACCCGAGGTGGCGCAAGCCCGGAGTAATTATGGCGGCCATCGAGGTGCGCGGCGCGACCAAGCGCTACGGCGACGTGACCGCCGTCTCCGACCTCGACCTCACCGTCGAGGAGGGTGAGGTGTACGGCTTCCTCGGGCCGAACGGCGCGGGCAAGTCGACGACGATCAACATGCTCCTTGACCTCGTACGGCCGACGGCCGGCGAGGTCCGGGTGCTCGGCCGGGACGCTCACGAGGAGAGCGTCGCCATCCGGGAGCTGGCCGGCGTGCTCCCCGAAGCGTTCGACATCTACGACCGCCTCACGGGGCGCCAGCACCTGGAGTTCGCCGTGGAGTCGAAGGAGAGCCGCGACGACCCCGACGCGATCCTCGAACGGGTCGGCCTGACGGGCGACGGCGACCGGCGAGCGGGCGACTACTCGAAGGGGATGCGTCAGCGCCTCGCCCTGGGGATGGCGCTCGTCGGCGAGCCGGAGCTGCTGATACTTGACGAGCCCTCCAACGGGCTCGACCCCAACGGCGCCCGCGAGATGCGGGAGATCGTCCGGGAGGAGAACGAGCGCGGCGCGACGGTGTTCTTCTCCTCGCACATCCTCGGCCAGGTCGAGGCCGTCTGCGACCGGGTCGGCATCCTCCGCGAGGGATCGCTCGTCGCCGAGGACTCCGTCGAGGGGCTCCGCGACGCCGTCGGCACCGAGTCGACGCTAACCATCACCGTGGACGCCGTAGACGACTCGACGCTGGAGGACGTCCGAGCGCTCTCCGGCGTCTCCAGGGCCGAAGCCGAGGGGACCACGGTGACGGTGAGCTGTGAGGACGCGGCCAAGACCCAGGTCTTGGGAACCCTCGAGGAGGCCGGCTCCTCGGTCGTCGACTTCGAGACGAGGGAAGCCAGCCTCGAGGACCTCTTCCTGGCCTACACCCGAGACGAGGACGACGACGCGCCGGACGAGTCTGACGGGTCGGAGGAGGTGGCCACGTGAGCTGGCGAGCCATCGCACGAAAGGACGTCCAGGACGCCCGGCGGTCCTACTGGCTGTGGGGACTCACGGTGGTGCTCTCCGGGGTGCTTTCCATCGTGCCGGTGCTCATGATGATTGGGCTAATCCAGTTCAGCCAGCCCCAGGACGGGCCCGCCGTGACGACCGATTTTTACCTCGGGATTATGCTCGAGATCCTCGTCTTTCTGGTCCCCATCGTCGCCATCGTCCTGGCCTACGCCTCCATCACGGACGAGCGTGACTCGGGGAGCCTGAAGCTCCTCCTCTCGCTGCCACACTCCCGGCTCGACGTCGTGGAGGGGAAGACCGTCGGACGGTGGGTGGTCGTGACCGTGGCCATCCTCATCGCGTTCGTCGTCGCGGCGGTCGCGCTCCTCGCGACGCCGTTGGAGTTCGCGCTCGGGAACTACGTGGGCTTCGCGCTGCTCACTGCGGTCCTGGGTCTCGCCTTCGTCGGGCTCTCTGTCGGGTTCTCGGCCGCCGCGGACACGAGCCGCCAGGCGATGATCGGGACCGTCACCATGTTCGTCCTCTTCTCGCTCGTCTGGGGCCGGTTCGTGGACGGTCTGCGGTCGCTTCTCGCGAACAACACGGGCCTGGGCCCGGAAACGCTCGTCCCGCTGGACCTCTTCGTTCGGATACTGAACCCGACACAGGCGTACCGGACGCTGGCGCTCTCGCTCTTCTCCGGCGACCCGCTGGCCGCTCGAGTGAGCCTGGTGGGCGGCGGGGGCCTCCAGGGCCAGTTCACGCGGATGGGGTTCGCCCAGACGCTCGGGGAGTCGGTCCCGTTCTACCTCTCCGACCCGGCGGTCGCGTTCGTGCTGGTGTTCTGGGCCGTGGCAATCCCGCTCGCGGGCTACTGGGTGTTCGAGGACGCCGACCTGTAGGGGAACAGGTCCCGACCGCTCCGGCCGCGTCTCGGTGGCCTTAACTCGACGCCAGCGGTAGCGCTCCCCATGAACGACGAGCGCCAGCGGACGAACCCTCGGTGATCCCCGTGGTCGAGAAACGCGAGTATGCGGACGACTACCCCGAGAAGACGCTGTACATCCCCGGCCCGACGGAGGTGCGCGAGGACGTGATCGAGGCGATGGCCCAGCCGATGTTCGGCCACCGGATGGACCGAATGACGGACCTCTACACGACCATCGTCGAGGACACCAAGGAGTTCCTCGGCACCGATAACGAGGTGATGATCCTCACCGCCTCCGGGACCGAGTTCTGGGAGGCCTCGACGCTGAACCTCGTCGACGAGACCATCCTCGTGCCGACCTGTGGGAGCTTCAGCGAGCGCCACGCGAACGTCGCCGAACGGCTCGGCAAGGACGTGGACCGAGTGGAGTACGAGTGGGGAGAGGCGATCAAGCCCGAGGACATCCGCGAGCACCTCGAGGCGAGCGACGAGCACTACGATGTGGTCGCGACCGTGATGAACGAGAGTTCGACCGGCGTCCGCAATCCCATCGAGGAGATCGCCGACGTGATCGCCGAATACCCGGACACGTACTTCGTCGTCGACGCCGTCTCCGCGCTCGGCGGCGACCACGTCGACATCGACGCACACGGGATCGACGTGATCTTCAACTCCACGCAGAAGGCGTTCGCGATGCCGCCGGGGCTGGCCGTCTGCGTCGTCAGCGACGAGGCGTACGAGCGGGAACTGGAGCGGGACTCGGCCTCGTGGTACGGCGGGTTCCAGCGAGCGCTCGACTACTACGACCGCAAGGGACAGACCCACTCCACGCCCGCGATCCCGGTCATGCTGGCGTACCGCAAGCAAATGAAGCACATGCTCGATGAGGGCCACAAGGGGCGCGACGCCCGGCACCGCGAAATGGCCGAGTACACCCGCGAGTGGGCGGACGAACACTTCGACATGTTCCCCGAGGAGGGGTACGAGTCCCAGACGGTCGCGTGCATCGAGAACACCCAGGGCATCGACGTAGCGGCGACGATCGAACAGGTGAGCGAGGAGTACGACATGGTGTTCTCGAACGGCTACGGATCACGGCTCGGCGAGGAGACGTTCCGCATCGGTCACATGGGCGAACACGACGTCGAGTCGATCCGGGCGCTCACCGACGCCATCGAGGACGTGGCCGGCCTGTAACGACACCGCTCGCGGCGACGCTCACCCCTCGCCGTCCACATACGGAAGCCCGACCCAGTCGGGCCCGCGGCCGATCCACTGGTGGTCGGTCGCCCCGCCGATCTCGTCGGCGCGCCACTCGATCGGCTCCCAGTCGGGTTCGAAGTTGAGGTACCCGGGGCCGGCGAAGAACTCGACGCGCAGGCCGCTGGCGGGATCGGAGACGTACAGGAAGTCCGCCCGCGTGATCGCGTGGCGACCCGGACCGCCGTCGGGCGCGATACCGTACTCCGCGAGGACGTCCGCACACTCCCAGAGGTCCTGAAAGCTGTCGAGGTGGTACGAGACGTGGTGGAACTGCGAGTCGGTCCCGGTTTCCTCGCGGTGGATGGCGAGGTCGTGCGGAAGCGCCGTCACTGACAGCCACCACCCCCACAGTTCGTCGTCCTCGGTCCGGAACCGCTCGTTCACCTGGAAGCCGAGTTCCTCCTCCAGCCAGCGCGCGTGCTCGGGCGAGACGGCGTCCTGCAGGTGACAGTGGTCGATCCGCCGCGGCGCGATGCGGTTCGCGGTCGCCTCGCTGTATCCCCGATTGTGGAGCTTCGACCGCTGTTCCTTCGGCGGGCGCGGCTTCTCCACGTCGTAGTAGAACTCGTAGGGGTGACCGAACCGCTCGACGCGAACGGCCTCGCCCTGTCCGCGCTCCTCGCCGGCCTCGACGCGGGTCACCGCCGTCCCGTTCGCAGTGAAGGAGTCGGCGAGGTCGTCGACCGCCTCTGGCGTCCGAGTGCGGAAGCCGATGTGGTCGATCCCTGTCCGCCCGGATTCGGTCAGGCTGAGGGTGTGATGCTCCCAGTCGCGCATCCCCCGGAGGTACGCCGTGTCGCCGACTCGCTCGGTCAGTTTGAAGCCGAGCACCTCCTCGAAGAACCACAGCGACTCGTCGAGGTCCGGCGTGTGCGTCGCGACGTGCCCCAGTTTGGCGATCGGGGAGTCGTACGCCGTCATCGGTCCGGTCCGTCCGGTCGGTGGGTCTGGGCGCCCGCGCCGAACCGCGGCGCTCGGGACACTCCATGCGGGATCGTGGGGAGAGTTAACATCTCGGTACCGAATCGTTGTGAACGATACTTAAGGACTGCCCCGCGGAGCCTCACTCGATCAGGTCGAGCAGGTTGCCGCCGCGGATCCCGTCGCGCGCGTCCTCGGGGACGTCCATCTCCGCGACCCTCGCGAGTCCGGACTCGACCCACGCGCTCCCGCGACCCGGGCCGAACGGGTAGTCGGTTCCGAACAGGGTGGTGTCGCCGAAGAAGCCGTGAACGCAGTCGTGTGCCAGCGCCGAGCCGCTGACCGCGGTGTCGACGTGGAACTCGGCGAACTGGTCGCTGACTGGCTGGTCGAGGGGCGGGAGCTCCGTGTCGGCGTAGTTCTCGGGGTAGTCGAGCCGGCTCTGGTAGAACGAGTCGATCCGGCCGGCGTAGAAGGGGATCATCCCGCCGCCGTGGTGGGCGACGAGGTCGAAGTCGTACGCCTCCGTCACGCCGCCGAACACGAGCCGCGAGAGCGCGAGCGTCGTGTCGAAGGGCCACCCGAACAGCCGGTGTTCCATGCGCTCGCTCGCCCAGTCGTACCACTCGTGCAGTTGTGGATGCATCCACAGCGGCACGTCGTGGGCCTCCGCGCGCTCGAACAGCGGGTGGAACCGCGGCCGGTCGATGGGCTCGCCCCCGACGTTCGAGAACATCTGGATCCCGGCCATCCCGAGGTCCTCGATACAGCGGTCGAACTCGGCGATGAACTCGTCGCTCACCGTCGGAACGGTTCCGACGGCGATGAAGCGGTCGGGGTGCTCGGCGGCGATGCGTGCCACCTCGTCGTTCGCCAGTCGGGTCAGTTCGAGCGCGGTGTCGTGGTCCATCCCGCGCCACAGCGGCGGGAGCGCGAGCGTGAGCACCTGTTTGTCGATGCCGTACTCGTCCATGTGGCCGAGCCGGCGGTCCATGTCCCAGAGGAACGACGGGTCACCCGTCAGCCCCTGAAAGTCGTACTCGGCGACGAGCGTGTCGTAGAACTCCTCGGTCAGGACGTGCGTGTAGGCGTCGATGGTGGGTGTCATGGTGGTGAGAGCCGTCGATCGCCGCCTCAGAGGTTCGAGCGTGCGTCGCCGCCGTCGACCATCACCGCCTCGCCGGTGATGAACGCCGCCCGATCCGAGCAGAGGAACGCGACGAGGTTGCCGAACTCCTCGGGCGGGCCGAAGTCGCCGAGGGGGATGTCCTCCGTCCACGAGTCGTAGCTCTCCTCGTAGTCGTCGAACTCGCCGCGGTCGACGGCGTTCTCGACGAGGTACTCCATCCGGTCGGTGGCGTGTGCGCCGGGCATCACCGCGTTGACGCGCACCTCCGGCGCGAGCTCCCGCGAGAGCGTCTTCTCCAGCCCGATGACGCTCATCCTGACGGAGTTCGACAGGACGAGTCCGTCGATGGCCTCCTTGACGCTGTGGGACGTCGAGTTGACGATGCTCCCGCCGCCGTCGGCGCGCAGGTGCGGCGTCGCCTCGCGGATGAGTCGGACCGCGCTCATCACCAGCAGTTCGTAGGCCTCCTGCCACTCCTCGTCGGTCGTCTCCAGGAACGACTTGCTCGGCGGGCCGCCGGCGTTCGTCACGAGGTGGTCGAGGCCGCCGAACTCGTCGACGGCTCGCTCGACCAACTCCGCCGTCTCGCCGGGTTCGGTGAGGTCGGCAGCGTGGCCGACCACCTCGCCCGTGGCGTCCTCGCGGAGCTCCTCGACGGCGGCGGCGAGCCGCTCCTCGTCGCGTCCGTTGACGACGACGTTCGCTCCCTCGCGCGAGAGCGCCGAGGCCGCGGCCTTCCCGAGTCCACTGCTCGATGCGGCGACGACCGCCGTGTCACCCGTGATACCGAGGTCCATACGCGCAACCGAACCGGGCAGTGTCTATAAAACCATCCGGAGGGGCCGGTGGTGCGCCCCGGCGGGCGCCGGCGCAGTCGCTCGCGAGGTGGAGTGTCGCCCGGAACACTAACGAGCCGGCATCATCCCGTGGCGGCGTGCCGCGTCGGCCGGTAAACCCTCGTGCCGGGCGTCCGCGATCGCGGCTCGCGGCGGGCCGTGTGTCGCGCGCCCGGGTTCTCCGCACCGTCATCGCACCCTGGCGGGTCTACTGGGGCGGGGACTGAAGGCGCGCACGGAGGGGTACGCGGCGGCGGTACAAACCGCTACCGGAGGAACTTCGAGAGCCGATCCCTGAGCGACGAGTCGTCGCCCAGCTTCAGGTAGAACGCGTCGCCGCCGTCCTCGTAGTAGTTCTCGATGCGACGGACCACCTGAAAGCCGATGTGCTTGTAGAAGTCCAGCGCCGCCTCGTTCGTCGTCCGCGCGTGACACGACACTGAACGGTTCCCCTCGGCGACCTCGGCGACGAGCCGTTCGCCGTAGCCGCGTCCCCGGACCCGCGGCGCGACGGCCAGAAACAGGATGTAGCCGTCGCGGCGGGCGGCCGCGAAGCCGACGAGATCGTCGTCCTCGACGAGTAGATGGCACTCGGCGCGCTTGTAGGCGTTCATGAAGAATCCGCGGCGCTGCTTGAGAACGCCCTCGCGCTCGCGGATCTCCTCCTTCAGCGCCCAGGCGGCCTCGGCGTGGGTGGCCTCCCCCGGGGAGTCCATGCGCTTCTCGACGTTGACGCTCACGTGAGTGGCTATACTGCTGAAGCGCATTTAACTCCACCGTCGGCGGGGCTCTCCGCCGGACGCGCGGTCGCTGACCGCCGCAGTTGAAGCAGTACCGGTTTCGGGTCCGTCGCTCATCGTGCTTAACAGCCGGTGGTGCGAACACGGTATCGAACCCGTGACCGACGATCCCGAGCGAACAGATCAGGAAGTCGACGTGGACCAGAACGGCGATGTCGACGCGAGCGGCCGCTTCGAACTCCGCGAGCACACCGCCGACGTGGCCGTCGCGGCGACCGCGGACTCCCTGGGAGGCGTGTTCGCCGCCGTGGCGGAGGGGCTGACCGCAGCCATGTGTGACTCGAACCCGTCGACCGGCGACCGGTTCGAGATTCGCGTGCGGTCCGAGTCGCTGGAGGCGGCGCTGTTCGACTACCTCGACGAGTGTATCTACGAACGAGACGTGCGCGGCGTGTTACCTGTCGATCACCGAGCGACCGTCCACCCCGACGGGGACGAGTGGGTCGTCGAGGCCACCGCGCGTGGCGTCCCTCTGACGGATGTCGCCGCACGCGATGTGAAGGCGGTGACGTACTCGGAGATGGAACTCTCGGAGACGAACGACGGTTGGCGCGCGTACGTCGTCTTCGACGTCTGAGGAGCGGTTTCCCGTGTTGGTGTGTGGATCGGTCACAGGATTTACCACCTCAGCGCACGGGGACCCACACGATGCGACCGCGTTCTCGGCACCACTCGACCGCGTTCGCCGTGCACGTCGGTGCGCTCCTCGCGCTCGTTGCGGCTGCGTCGGGGGTTGCTGCCGCACACGTAGAGTACGTGACCGACGCGGAGAACGGCGACCCGATCGCGTTCCTATCGGCCGCGTTGTCTGACCCCGTGGTCGTGCTGGCGCTCGGGGCCGGGGGCGTCGGTGTGATCGCGACGATGGCGGGCTATATTCGAGTTCGACCGCTCCGCAACGATGTGGCCGCGATCCGGCGGGCGCTCGTCGACTACACGGACCTGCTCCCGTGGTTGCTCAGGCTCAGTATCGGACTGCCGATGGTCGGCGCCGGCTTCGCGGGCTACCTGTTCACGCCGCTGGTCACGGCCGCCGACACCGCGGTCCCGGTTCGACTGTTCGGCGTCGCCGTCGGGTTCGCGCTGTTGTTCGGTCTCGCGACGCGACTCGTCGCGGGAATCGCGCTGGCGTCGTATCTGGTCTTACTCCCGCTGCATCCCTCGATGTTCTTCGCGTTCGAGTACGTCGCCGGGCTCCTCGCGATCGTGCTCGTCGGCGGAGGTCGGCCGAGCGCCGACCACGTCATCGCGCGGCTGGCGGCGAACAAAGAGACCGTGTACTCCCGGTTCGATCCGTTTCACCGCAGCGTGGCCGTCCCGGTGGGGGAGTTGATCGACCCGTACCGGAGGTTCGTCCCGACGGTCGTTCGTGTCGGGATGGGTATCGTCTTCATGTACCTCGCCCTCGCCGAGAAGCTGCTCACGCCCGGGAAGGCACTCGCGGTCGTCGAGCAGTACGGCCTGTCGACGTTGCTCCCCGTCCCCCCGGAGCTGTGGATACTCGGCGCCGCCCTCACCGAACTGTTCCTCGGCCTGTTGCTCGTGTTCGGACTGTTCACGCGCGCCGCTTCGAGCGCGGCGTTCGTCGTGTTCACGACCACGCTGTTCGGGCTCGCGGACGATCCCGTGCTCGCGCACATCTCGCTGTTCGGGCTGGTGTCGGTACTGCTCGTCACCGGGGCCGGACCGCTCTCGATCGACACGGCCGTCTTCAGGTCGCCGAACGAACGAGGCACCCCCGAGATGGGCCCGGACGCCGTTCGAACCGCCGCGTCGGAGCCGTCCGGGACCGCGCGGTCGGCCGGGCAGCGCCGACGTGACGCCGACCGGTAGTAACGCTATTCCGTGCGCCAACGGGAGCTACGGACATGACAGACACGGCCGAGACCCGCGAGTACGACGGGATCGAACTCCGGAAGGTCCGGGAGTTCGTCTGGGAGATCCCACGGGAGGGAGAGATGAACGCCCCCGCGCGGGTGCTCGCGAGCGACCCGCTCCTCGAACAGATCGCCGACGACAAGACGCTCCAGCAACTCCGCAACGCGACGCATCTGCCGGGGATCACGACCTACGCCGCGTGCATGCCCGACGGGCACCAGGGGTACGGCTTCCCCGTGGGCGGCGTCGGCGCGACGGACGCGACCGACGGCTGTATCTCCCCCGGAGCGGTCGGCTACGACATCAACTGCGGCGTCCGGATGGTCCGGACGAACCTCACCTACGAGGACGTGCAGGGCAAGGAGGAGGAGCTCGTCGAGAGCCTCTTCGCGAACGTCCCCTCGGGCCTCGGCGGCGGCGGGATCGTCGAGGGCGACGCAGACACCGTCGAGGCGGTGCTCGAACGAGGGATGGAATGGGCGCTGGAGGAGGGGTACGCCACCGAAGACGACGTCGCTCACTGTGAGGACGAGGGCCGTCGCCCCGACGCACGCCCCGAATTCGTCTCCCAGAAGGCGAAGGACCGCGGCCGGAACCAGCTCGGGAGCCTCGGCTCGGGGAACCACTTCCTCGAGGTCCAGCGCGTGACCGACGTGTTCGACGAGGCCGTCGCCGACTCGTTCGGTCTCGAAGAAGACCAGATCGTCGTGTTGATCCACTGCGGGTCACGCGGACTGGGCCATCAGGTCTGTACCGACTACCTCCGGAAGATCGAGAAACGGCACGGCGACCTGCTCGAATCGCTTCCCGACAAGGAACTGGCGGCCGCGCCCGCCGGCTCGGAGCTGGCCGACGAGTACTACGGCGCGATGTGCGCGGCGATCAACTTCGCGTGGGTGAACCGGCAGCTCATCACCCACCGGACACGCCGCGTGTTCGAGCGGGTGTTCCGCGCGGACGCCGACGAACTCGGGATGGAACTCCTCTACGACGTGGCCCACAACATCGCGAAGAAGGAGGTCCACGAGGTCGGCGTCGACGACGACGGCACCGCCGTCCCGACGGAGGAGGCTGTCGCTCACGAGGAGCGCGAGCTGTACGTCCACCGCAAGGGCGCCACGCGCGCGTTTCCGGCCGGCCGCGAGGAGGTCCCCGCAGCCTACCGCGATGTGGGACAGCCGGTCATCATCCCCGGGAGCATGGGTGCCGGCAGCTACGTGCTCGTCGGCGGCGACGAGTCGCTCGCGCAGACCTTCGGCTCGACGGCACACGGCGCCGGGCGCGTGATGAGCCGTACCGCCGCGAAGCAGGAGTACTGGGGAGAGACCGTCCAGGACGAGCTCCGCGATCAGGACCACATCTACGTGAAGGCACAGTCGGGCGCGACGGTCGCCGAGGAGGCCCCCGGCGTGTACAAGGACGTCGACGAGGTCGTCCGCGTGAGCGACGCGCTCGGCATCGGCGACAAGGTGGCGCGTACGTTCCCCGTCTGCAACATCAAGGGGTAGTCGCTCGGTGTGCGGCGGGCTGACAGGCGACGCCTCCAACCGTCCACGACGCGCGGCGTCGCACACCCGCGCTCGCGCCGTGGTGACCGTCACGTCACGGGGACGGTGGTTCCGACTTCGTATTTGAACGTTCGGAGCGAGGGCGACCGTGATCGGTTCGCGGGAACGTGCCGCGTCCGGGGTCAGTAGAACCCGCCCGTCGGACCGGAGGGACCGTCGGGCTCGTCGGGCCCCCGCGGCGACTTCGGTCCCCGATCCTCCGCGAGTTCGACCCGTTCCCCGTCCGTCTCGGCGCGTCGCGGATCGATCTCGCGGCCGTTCTCGAACTTCACGAACGAGAGATAGAACCGTTCCCCGCAGCCATCGTCGTCCGCAGCGTCCCCTCCCGCCGGCGACGGACCCTCCCCGCAGACGAACTTCACGCCGTCGGCGGCGCCGTCCTCGAACGGTTCGTCCGGGGAGACGTACTCCCAGCCCTCGAACGGGTACGGCGTGACGGCCTTGTCCGAGAGGTAGCCGTCGCGCTCCAACTCGACGAGCGTGCCGCAGTGGGGACAGTAGTAGGTGACCGGATAGCTCATACTGTATCTCAGGGTCGGCGGCACTTGCCTTCGTCGGCGACGGCGCCCCGCGGCTCCCGGAGCGCGGATTTCAAGCCCCCGGACCCCGAGTCGGGATCCAATGACACCCGAGGAGACGGTCCGGGCGTACTACGACGCCCTTCGCGCGGGCGAGGTGCTCGCGCCGTTCTTCGTCGAATCGCCGGCGACCGTGAAAGTGGGGATCAGCGAACGGCTCGTGGGATACGCCGAGATCGTCAACGCCCTGCGCGAGCAGACGCGGACGACCGAGGACTGGAGCGTTCGGAGCCACGACCTGCAGGTCGTCGAACGCGACGGGGGCGCCGCCGTCGCCGACGCGGTGTCGCTGTCGTGGTACGACGCCGAGGCGTTCGCCGAGCGTTCGTTCGAGACGCGCTGGAGCGGGACGCTCCTCCCCGACGACGACGGGTGGGCGTTCGCGGGGATGCACGTCTCGGCCGCGACCGACCTCGGTTCGGGTATCGATCGCTGATGGTCGGTCCGAGCATCACGAAGGAGGAGCGCGACGCGACGAACCGACGGCTCAAGGTCGGGTTGGTCCTCCTCGTCGGTATCTCCGGCGGGCTCGTGTCGCTGCAGGCGGATCCGACGCCGGCACAGATCGCCGCGGCCGTCGGCGCCTCGCTCGTCATCGGTGCGGCGCTGACGTGGTTCGTCGTGCGGACGCTGAAGGAGTTCTCGCCGAAGCGATAGCGGCCCGGTTGGGTCGGGTCGGCCCGGTCGGGCCGGGCGGGAACGAGTTGACCTGAAACCCGTGTCCGCAGCGACGGCGCCCGGATCGACGGTGTCGGCGGCTACGCGACCCGCCGAACCCACGCGTCCGGATCGTCGAGTTCCGCGTCGCTCGGGAGGTTCTCGGGGCGCTCCCACACCAGCGAGGCGGTCCGGAGGTCCGTCCGGTCGGCGACGGCCGCGAAGAACGCCGCGCCGCGCTCGTACTGCCGACGCTTCATGCCGAACCCGAGCAGCCGTTTGAACAGGTTGGTGATCGGGTCGCCGCCCTCCCGACGCGCGTCGAGTTTCGCACGGAGGTCGTCGTACTCGTCGTCGAACGCCCGGTCCATGAGGAGTTCGGCGTACCCCTCGACGGCCGTCATCGCCGTGTTGAGGTCGGCGAACGAATCGATCGGGCCGCCTCCGTCGCGACCGGGGCGAGCGAGTTCGAGCAGCGACGACTCGTCGGTCACCGACGCGATTCCCGATTCCAGACGGTCCTCGAGATACCCCGGCAGCCACGGCGCCGCCGCGAACTCGGCGGCGTGGGCGACCTCGTGAAAGGCGATCCACCGGCGGAACCGCGGGTAGCCGACGTTCAGATCCACCGCCGCCTGCTGGATGTTCGGCCGGACGAAGTACAGTCCGTGATCGGTGGGGTCGGCCTCCGCGAGCAACAGCGGGTCGTACTGGCCGAGGACGTTCCGCGCGAGGAAGGCGACCGTCACGGCCATCGTCCCGGAGTTCAGCGACCGTGCCACGCCGGGGACGCTCCCGCCGGTCGCGGTGTCCTCCAGCGGACGAAGCACCCGACGGAAGGTGTCGACGTTCGCGTCGATCCAGTGGTGGCGGTGTTGCACCTCGATGCTCCCCGGAAGGTCGAAGTCGACGCCGGAGGCCGCGCGGAGGCCGTCGCGGGCCGCCCGCACGTCGTCGGCGAACGCCTCGCGTTCGGCCGGCTCCATCCGCAGGTCGCCCGGCTCACAGCCGCCCTTGGCCGCCTCCGCGACGGCGTCCCAGTCGACGGCGCCGCCGGACGCGTCCGCCGCATCGGCGATCGCGCGAACGCTCCGCGAGAGATCCATACGACGACTCCGCCGTCAGGCCGGATATGCCTTCCCCCGACGCGGCGTGCTCCGGGTCGGTGTGCTTCGGACGATTTAAGAGCGATCCGCGGTCCGATCGGAGCATGCAACGAGTCGACGTCGCCATCGTCGGCGGCGGACCGGCGGGAGCTGCCGCCGCCCACGCCGCCGCCACTCGCGGGGCCGACGCCGTCGTCTTCGAGAAGGGCGTCCCCCGGGCGGACCGGGAGCGACTCGGCCCGGACTCGACCGACGCCGCCGGGATCCTCGACTACTGGGTCGACATCATGGGGATCCACCCCGACGAGTTCCCCGAGGGCGTCATCCAGGACGAACTCGACCGCGCGGAGTTCGTCGGCCCGACCGAGGCGTGTACCCTCCGCTCGACCGGCATCGAGTCGAGCTACGACAACTTCGGCTACACGATGCACCGCGCGCGCTTCGACGACTTCATGCGCGACAGAGCGGAGGACGCCGGCGCCGAGTACCGCGTCAAGGTGTCCGTGAAGGACGTGGAGACGGACCCCTCGGCGGGCGTCGGCGGCGACGATCCGCGCCACGTGCTCTCGCTGGCCGGCGGCGACGAGGTCGGTGCGGACTTTCTCGTGCTCGCGGACGGCCCTCAGCGCACGGTGACGAACCGCGTGCTCGACCGATTCCTCCCCGACGGGCGGAAGGCCTCCGAGCGTCTCGCGTCGACGGAGAACAATCACATCGCCTACCAGGAGTATCGGAAGTTCCCGCGGGAGGTGTACGACGAAGTCGACGGCGCGATCACGTTCTGGTGGGGCGTCATGCCCGGGCACACCGCCTACCCGTGGGTGTTCCCGAACGCCGACCGGGTCTGCCGCGTCGGGCTGACGATGCCCATCGGGATGGACCTCGACGAGATCGAGGACAGGGAGGAGTACGCGCTCATCAACGAGGACGACGAGCGGATCCCCTCCGGGAAGGAGTACGTCCGCCGGATCCTCGAGCGCGAGTGGGGCGACGAGTACGACATCGAGGAGGACTTCCCCCTCGTCGAGGACGCGGGCAAGACGAACGGCACGGAGACGTACCCGATCTCCTCGACGAACCCGATCGAGAGCCCCGTTGAGGCGGGCGTCTGCGTCGCCGGCGGCGCGATGGGCACCACCAGCGCCTTCCACGAGGGCGGCGACCACGTCGCGGTACGTACCGGCGCCATCGCCGGCGAGTTGGCGGCCGAGGGCGACGTGTCGGGATACAACGAGCGCTGGAAGGACGCCATCGGAGACGAGCTGCTGCGCAACGTCGCGCTCGCGGAGCTGTGCCGCGGGTACGGGCCGGACGACTGGGACGACACGTTCCGCATCGGTCGGGAGATGCTCGCCGGCGAGAAGGGGTTCGATATGTTCGAACAGAAGTTCGGCGCCGGCTGGGGCGCGACGAAGCTCCTCCTGCGATACCAGTGGATCAAGTGGCGGAACCGCGGCGGACGGTACGTCCAGTTGACCGAGGACGAGTACGCGTACTGACTCGCGACCGGCGTCGCTACTGCGTCCGCCGCGGCGGCCGGGTCCCGCTTACATCCCCATGTCCGCCGCCTCCTCCGGGACCGGGAGGTCGCGGACCGCGACGCCGAGCAGTTCCGCGACGTGATCCAGCGCCATGTCGAAGCCGTAGTAGCGCTCCAACTCGTCGCCGGCGCCGCCGCCGTCGCGAACTTTCAGCATGGCGTACCCCTCCACGTTCTGTGCCACCGCCGCGCGGCGGCCCTCGCGCTCGAACGTCAGCAGGCGCTCGGTGTCGGTCTCCTCGTACGTCGCCGTGATGCCGTCGGCCTCGGCGCTGCTCATGGACGCGCTTGGGACGGCAGGTACTCGGGGATTTCGGTCACGACACGGCGCCAGCGACGCGGCTGAACGACCCGGGTCGCGAAGGAACGGCCCGCCGCGCGCCGGTGCCACGGCTCGGCGGAGAGAACACGAGATGAATGGTGGACGGACCGGAGTTGCCCGGGGGTTCCACCGTGGGGAATCCCGGTCGCTGACTCCGCCCCGCGGCCCGACGAGCGACGGACGTCCGGTGGTGGGCTGCTCGCTTCCGCGCCTGACCCGATGCCACCGACGAACCGAGGGAACGCACCCCTGCGGGTGCGTCCCGGCGGACCGTCGTCCCCGGCGGACGAGGCTTCTCCGTCAGCTTCCGAGGCCCGCGATGGGCGCCCCGGACGCGTCCGGCGTTCGGTCCCCGCTGAAGACTCTATTGCGGGAGCCGAGCAGGGCCTAACTGCCCGACCTAGTCCATCCCGAAGTAGTCCGGAGCGACTTAAGGCCCTTGCGGTCCGGTTCCCTGAGATACCGATGGAACCGACAGCCGGCGGTCACACGACGGCGCTGGCGAACGCGCCCGCGCTGATCGGGACGAGCGCCGCGACGCCGACGACGAGCCAGCGGTGCCAGAGGATCCACGTCGCCGACTGCGGGAACGAGTAGAGGTTCTGCACGTCGACCGCCAGCGCCCACGCGACCGAAAGCGCCAGCAGGCCGAGGCCGGCGACGAGTGCGACGCCGGCGACGGTGCTGGCGGGGCGGCGCTCCTGGCGACCCGAGAGGAAGACCACGACGAGGAGGACCGCGAGGAACGCGACGCCGGCGGCGCCGACGGTCCCGGAGGCGTAGTAGACGCCCAGTCCCGTACCGGCGTCGGCGATGAGGACGAACGGTGCGGCCAACACGGAAAGCAACGCGAGGCAGGCGGCGACGCCCGCGACGGGCGCGGAGTCGGCGAGGTTCATGCGATCGGATACCGGCCGGCGCGCACTTAACGTCCCGCGATCGGTCGTCCCGACGGGGGAGCGACACGTGCGCGCCGAGGCCCGCCGGGGGAGGTCGGATCGCCCGAAGGGGAACGCCGAAGTGCTCCCCCGCGGAGAGGCAGGTATGGAAGACGTGGCAATCATCGGCGCGTCCATGACCCAGTTCGGGCAGCGCGACGCGTGGATCCGCGAGCTGCTGGCGGAGGCAGGACAGGCGTGCCTCGATGACGCCGGCGTCTCGGCCGACGCCGTCGAGCACCTGTACGTCTCGAACATGGCAAGCGGGGAGTTCGAGGGACAGACGGGCGTGCCGAACGCGCTCGCACACGACCTGCAGGCGGTTCCCGCCTACACCGCGCGCATCGACCAGACCTCCTCGTCGGGCGGCGCGGGCATCTACGCGGCCTGGCAGTCGGTCGCCTCCGGCGCCTCCGACATGACGCTGCTCGTCGGCGGGGAGAAGATGACCCACAAGAGTACCGCGGAATCGACCGACGTGATCGCCTCGCTCACACACCCCGTCGAGTACAAACACGGGCTCACGCTCCCGAGCTTCGCGGGGCTGACCGCGAGGCTGTACCTCGATACCTACGACGCCCCGCGCGAGAGCCTCGGGAAGGTCGCGGTGAAGAACCACAAGAACGGCGTCGACAACCCCCACGCGCAGTTCCGCAAGGAGGTCGACCTCGACACCGTGCTCGACTCGCCGATCGTGGCCGATCCCCTGCGCCTGTACGACTTCTGCCCGATCACCGACGGCTCGGCGGCGCTCATGTTCTGTCCGGCCTCGGTCGCCGAGGAGTACGCCGACGAGTACGTCCGCGTCTCGGGAATCGGCGGCGCGACCGACACCCACGTCGTCCACGAGCGTTCGGACCCGACGACGATGCGCGGCGTCGTCGAGTCCAGCGACCGCGCCTACGAGATGGCCGGCCTGTCGCCCGACGACGTGGACGTGGCGGAGCTGCACGACATGTTCACCATCCTCGAGTTCCTCCAGTTCGAGGACCTCGGCTTCGCCGAGAAGGGCGAGGGCTGGAAGGCGATCGAGGAGGGACGCACCGAGCGCGACGGTGACCTCCCGATCAACACCTCCGGCGGACTGAAGTCGAAGGGCCACCCGCTCGGCGCCTCCGGCGTCGCGCAGGCGTACGAGATCGTCCAGCAACTCCGCGGCGACGCCGGGAAGCGCCAGGTCGACGCCGACGTGGGACTCGCGTGCAACGTTGGCGGGTTCGGGAACTGTGTCACCACCGCGATCTTCGAGGAGGTGAACGCATGAGCGACGAGCCCGCGGACGAGCGGAGCGAGTCCGCGAACGGAGCGGGGAGCGGAGCGACCCGCGACGACGCGCCCGCCTTCGAGGCCGCCCGCTACCCGGACGGCTCGATCACCTACCCCGCTCACCCGACCGGGCCCGGCGGCGACGAGCCCGTCGGCACGGTCGACCTGAGCGAGTACACCGCCGAGGTCGTCACGTGGACCACGTCGACGGCGACGCCGCCGGGCGTGCGCGAGCCGAACCACGTCGCGATCGTCGAGTTCGACGTGGACGGCGAGCCCGTGCGCGCGATCGGCCAAGCCACGACGGGCGACATCGATATCGGCGACGAGGTCGAGCCGGTGTACTGCGATCAGCTTCGCGATCCGGACGCCGGGATCCGCGAGCCCGCCAGTCAGGAGTGGGACGGGTTCCGGTTCCGTCCCGTGGAGTGATCGGAGCGTGAGGGGTGAGCCGTGAGCGACGACGAGACTGCCGGGATCACCGTCAGAACCGGGGTCGCGCTCGGCGTCCTCGGCTCGCTGGTGGCCGTTCGGGTCGCGCTGGCGCTGTTCGACGTGATCGATCCCGGGACGGGGACGGCCGCGTACCTCCTCGCGGGCGCGGTCCTCACGGGCGCGGTCTCGGGCTGGGCACGAACCAGCCGCGGGCTCGTCACGCCCGTCGCCGTCCCCGCGGTCGTCTTCCTCGGCGCCACGATCGCGACGTGGGCGCTGTACGTCGTTCCCGAGTCCACGCCGACTCCCGTCGACCCGACGCCGCTCGGCTGGGTGCTGCTCGGGTGGCCGGCGGTCGTCCTCGCGGGCGTTGCGGGCGGCGTGATCGAATCGTACACGAGGGACCGAGATCGGAGCGCGGACGCGGCCTGATCTCGGGACCGCGGGACACGACCCTGCGACCTCAGTTGCGATCTCCCGATCCGTCGGTCTCGTCACTGTCGGCGTCTCCGCCGTCCGAACTGGCGTCCCCGGCGACGGAGTTGTCGTCGATGTCGTCAGCGTCCTCAGCGCCGTCAGCACCCCTCTCGCGTTCGTCGTCCCGGTCCCGCATCTCGCGTTTGATCGACTCCAGCTCCGAGTCGACGTCGACCTCCGGGCGCGCGTCGTCGCCGTCGCGCTCGGAGTCGTTCCGCCCGCCGTGGGACTCGTCGTCGCCGTGGGTCGGGTCGTCGCTGTCGGACGCCGAGTCGTCGGGAGCGCCGACCTCGATCGTGACCGGGCCGTCGTCGCGCCCGCTGTCCGTTCGGGGTTCGCGGTCCGTCCGGCGCTCACGATCGCGCTCGCGGTCGACGACCTCCCGCGACTCCCGGACGCGGCGCTCCAACTCGGCGCTCAACTCGCGCGCGTCGGCGACGAGGTCGCGGCTCTCCCCGTCCTCGGGAAGGTCCGCCTCCGAGAGCGTCTCGCGCAGGCGCTCCAGCGCGTCCGCCGCGTCGGTGGCCGCGCGGTCGGTCGCGGCAGTGACCCCCTCGCCCACCGCGTCCGAGAACACCGAGCGAGCGAGGCCGCGGGCGTCTCGACCGGTGCGGCGCGAACCGCGTCCGCGACGCCGACGCGCGGGCGTCTCGCCCGGCGCGGCGAGGTCGATGACGCCTCGGAGGAGTTCGAGCGCCTCGATCGTCGCCTCGAGGACGGCCACGACCGTCGGGATGGTGTAGTCGCTCGTGAAGCGGAACAGCTCCCCCGGCGCCGGCGGGCGAGGGGGACGGCGGCCGCGATCGCGCCGTTCCCAGCGCTCCGCGGCGGACCGCCGGTCGCGAGCGCTCGCGGCTCGCTCGTCGTGATCGTCCGCACGGTCGCGCTCGGCGAGTTCCGCACGGAGATCCGAGAGCGTCGTCTCCAACTCGGAGACGAGCGCCGTGAGGTCCTCGTCGTCCGGACCGCGGGAGGAGTGACTCATGACGGAGCTGTTGGACGCGTTCCGTGAAAAGGGTTCACTCGCTCGACCGATCCGGGACGCCGACGGGACGAGACGATCGCTCAGCGCGGCTTCGCGCGGCGGTACTGTACGGGCCACTCGACGTCCTCGCCGAGTTCGTGGGCGGCGTGTAGCGGCCAGTACGGGGAACGGAGGAACTCTCGGGCCATGAGCACCGCGTCGGCGCGGTCGTTGGCGACGATCTCCTCCGCCTGTGTCGGCTCGGTGATGCCGCCGACGGCGGCGACGGCCAAGTCGGCGCCGACCTCCTCGACGTGCTCGCGGATCGTCTCCGCGTACGGGAGCTGGTAGCTCGGCCCGGCGTACGGCACCTCCTGTGCGGGCGAGATGCCGCCCGAGCTCACGTCCAGCAGATCCGCGCCGGCCTCGGCCAGTAGCGGGGCGAGCCGCGCCGACTGCTCCACGTCCCACGACTCGCGGTCGTCGATCCAGTCGGTCGCGGAGATCCGCACGAACACGGGCTTGTCGTCGGGCCACACCTCGCGGACCGCCTCGGTCACCTCGCGCACGAGCCGTGTGCGGTTCTCGAAGGAGCCGCCGTACTCGTCGTCGCGGTCGTTGGCGACCGGCGACAGGAACTCGTGAAGCAGGTAGCCGTGGGCGGCGTGCACCTCCGCGACCTCGAAGCCGGCCTCGAGCGCGCGCTCGGCCGCCGCGGCGAAGTCGTCGATCACGCGGTCGATCCCGTCCGGGGAGAGACTGTTCGTCGGGTGCTCGTCGCCGTCGCGGGGGTACGGTCCCGAGGGGGCGTCGACCTCCCAGCCGCCCTCGTCGAGCGGGATGGGACCGTCGTCACCCCACGGGCGGTGGGTGGACGCCTTCCGGCCGGCGTGTGCGAGCTGGATCGCCGGCACCGACCCCTGTTCGCGGACGAACGCGGCGACGTCGGTCCACTCGTCGGCCTGTTCGTCGGTCCAGATGCCCACGTCGTGGGGGGTGATCCGACCCTCCGGCGAGACCGCGGTCGCCTCGGCCATCACCAGCCCCGCGCCGCCGACCGCGCGCGAGCCGAGGTGGACGAGGTGCCAGTCGGTCGGCTCGCCGTCCGGCGCGGAGTACTGACACATCGGCGAGACGAACACGCGGTTGGGGATCTCGGTGTCCCGAAGCGTGAGCGACGAGAACAGGTGGTCGACCATGTGCACGGTACAGCCGCGTCGGTACAAACGGCTGGCGGCGACAGAGGGGATTGCCCCTATCGTCGATGGCCGCGGCGCCCGCCCGGCGTCGGGACACCGAACGGGCGCTCCGAGGCGGCCGTCGCCGAACGGGAGATCGCCGTCGGCGACGATCCGGCGCCGTCCGGGCTTCCGGTTCCCGCGGCTTTTCAACCGCGGTCGGTCACTGGCCGCCCATGGGACTCACCACGGACGAGATCATGCGGATCAGCCTCGACCTCGTCGACTGGGACGACACGCCGGCCGACAGCACCGTCTACGTCTCCGGCGAGGACATCGACACCGCGCTCGTGGGGATCGACCTCGAATCCCCGGAGATCCAGTTGGCACACGACCGCGGCTACGATCTGGCGCTGGCGCACCACCCGACGGGGATGTCCGCCCGACTCGATTTCCCGAAGGTGCTCGACACGCAGGTGGAGTTCATGACGGACCACGGCGTCCCCGAGGAGGTCGCCGAGGACGCCGTCGCCGACCTCCGATCGCGGATGGACCACGGCGGGCACTCCAGCAACTATCGCCACGACCCGAGCGTCGCGGAACTGCTCGACCAACCGTATCTCAACACGCACCTCGCGCCCGACGAGTACGGCCGGCGCGTCTTCCGCGAGGTCGCCGACGGGCTGGCCGACGACGCGACCGCCGGCGACTTCGTCGACGCGCTGGGCGAGATCCCCGAGCTCGACGCCGCCGAGACCGACGTACGGATGCGTCTCGGCGACCGCGGGAACGCCCTCGGCGAGGTGGCGGTCCACCACGCAGCGGGCACGAACGGCGGCGCGTCGGTCGCCCGCGCGTACTTCGAGCACGGCGTCGACACCGTTCTCTACATCCACGTCGGCGCCGGCGACACCAGCGAGTTACGCGAGGAGTTCGCCGGGGAGGGGAAGAACCTCGTCGTCACCGGACACATCGCCAGCGACGCGATCGGCATGAACGCCGTGGTCGATGCCCTGGAAGAGCGCGGCGTCGAGTGCGACACGATCTCCGGGTGCGGCATCGGTCGCGACGAGTGACCGACAGCGACCCCGGTTTAGGGTGGCCTACCGTTTAGGGATACCAAAACCTATATCTTCACGGGAGCGTGAGACACCGGTAATGACCCACGATGCGCTCGCGGATCGGAGCGACGAGGCGTCGCCCGAGCGCGACTTCGCGCCGGCTACCGACATCGCCGCCCTCCGCACGTGTCCCGACAGAACGGTGTTCTCCGAGAACGACAACGCCGACGGGTGGATCTCGACGGACGTGACCGTGGATCTGGAACGGTAATCGCTGGATCCGGCGCCTCTCCGACTTCTTATCGGTTTCAGCGACTTCTCACCGGTTTCAGCGACTTCTGGCGTATCCCTCGTCGCCGCTCCCGCCGCCGTTCGTGTGGCGGTTCGAAAAAGGACGGATCGTGAATCGAGTTCGTGGACTCGTCGCGGTCCCGGCTTACTGCATCGTGCCCTCGGTGACGAGCGTGTCGTCCTCGAGGTAGTGCTCGATGTGGTGGGCGTCCTCCTCGACCTGCACGATGTTCTCGCGGAGGATCTCGCCGGTCGTGGGGTCGCCGAGGCCGTCGGCGAGCTCGACGTGCTCGCGCAGCGTCTCGATGATGTCGCCGTACATCTCCATGTCGTTCGCCAGCGACGTGCGGATGTCGTAGACGTCCTCGTCCTCGGGCTCGACGGGCGACTCCTCCTGCAGCGTCTTCATCGAGGCGTGCGGGACGCCGCCCAGCGCCTGCACGCGCTCGGCGAGCTCGTCGGCGAACGCCTCGGCGTTCTCGGCCGCGTCGCCGAGGAACAGGTGGAGATCGCGGAACTCCGCGCCCTCCACGTTCCAGTGATGCTTGCGCAGCTGGTGGTACAGGACGTACGTCGCCGCGAGGTCCGTGTTGAGCGCGTCGATGATCTGTTCGGCCTTCTCGGCGTCCATCCGGAGCGCTTCGCTTCCCTCGACATCGCCCGCGGACTTCAGCACACGCTTTTGCGTACTCATCTGTACCCGGACGTTCGTTCGCCGGACACATAAAACCCCACCTCACGACAAAATTTCTTCCGGAATACCTAAACACAGTTTTCTTTGGCAGAACACCACGTCCGACACGGTTCGGTCAGTCGTGGCGCTCGATCGTGTCGAGAACCGGGATGAACTCGCGCTGTTCGGCGAGGACGGCGGGGTCGAGGTCGGCGATGAGGTCGCGTTCGCCGCGGTTCAGCGCCGCGGCGACGGCGCCGTCGGGTCGGACGACCGCCGACCGTCCGGCGTAGACCGTTTCGGATGCGTTCGGAACGTCGCGCGCTCCGGTCCGTCCCGCGCCGACGACCCAGCGAACGCCGTCCAGCGCTCGGGCACGCAACAGGAGCCGCCAGTTTTCCGAGTGGGCCGCCGGCCACGCGCCGGCGACGAACAGCGCGTCGACCCCGTCGGCCGCGAGCGCGGCGCTGTCGCCGACGAAGTTCAGATCGTAGCAGGTGACGAGCCCCGCGGGTCCGGCGGGCGTCTCGACGACGACCCGCTCGTCGCCGGGGGTCACGACGTCCGCCTCGTCTCCCCGGAGGTGTCGCTTGCGGTAGACGGTCGTGTCGCCGTCGGGGGAGACGTACGCGAGGGCGTTGTATAGCCGGTCGTCGCACGTATCGTGTTCGAGGTAGCCCGCGACGACCGCGAGGTCGGCGGCGGCCGCGATCGACCGGATCCGGTCGAGCTCCGGCCCGTCGCGGTCGAGCGCCACCGTCCGGGCGCGCCCGTCGGCGACGAAGCCCGTCAAGGCGTACTCCGGGAACAGCGCGACATCGACGCGATCCGGCAGGGCGGCGACGCGCTCACCGAGGGCGTCGAGGTTGGCCGCGGGGTCCAGATCGGCGACCGACAGCTGGGGAACGGCGACGCTTGGCACGCCGAACCGCTCGTCTCCCGGGCGCAAAACGACGGCGGTCGCTCGCCCGGAATATGGAAACGCCCTTGTAGCCGACACACCCATCGACGGGCATGAGCGACGACGACCCGGCCGAGGAGTCAGGCGACCCCGAGGAGGCCGAGGAGACGGAACTCGTCCCCGAGGTGTCCGCCGAGGACTTGGACGCCCGGCTGGACGAGACCGCCGAGGCGCTCGAGGCCGCCGAGACCGAGGCCGACCTCGACGATGTCGAGGCCGACTTGGACGACATCGAGGCCGATCTGGAGCGCGCCGACCTCCCGGAACCGGACGAGGACGACGAGGACGCGGAGGACCCGCGCGAGGAGCTGGAATCGCGTCTCTCCGACCAGCGTGACGACCTCACAGACCAGCGCGGTCCGTACGCGTCCGACGTGGTCGACGACGTCGAGTCCGTGCAGGCGACGATCGCCGACACGCGGTGGACCGAGTCGGGCGAGGCCGACCTCCCCGGCGTCGTCGACGAGTTCCTCGACGCGGTGAACGAGACCCTCGATTCGGATCTCGCCCGCGCGGGCGACGACGACCCCGAGTCGCTGGCCGACGCGCTCGACGACGCCGTCGCGGCGGTCGAGAACGCCGATCTCGACGCCGACGAGGACGGGGAGACGATCGCCGCGCTGCTCGAGGCGACCGACGCGCTGGAGACGGGCGTCAGCGACGCCGAGGAGTGGGACGACCTCCAGACCCACGAGCAGCTTCAGGCGCAGGGCTTCTACGACGTGCTCGGCCACTACAAGGACTTCCCGCCGGAGCTGTCGGCGCTGAAGGAGCACGAACAGCGGGGGAACGTCGAGATGGTCCTGTTGGCGCTCGACTCCCTGCAGTCGGAGTTCATGGAGGACCACTGTCTGGACGCGCTCACGCGGATGAACGACGAGGGCGCCTTCGAGGCGATGCACCAGCGCGCCCAGAAGCGCGACAAACCGGCGATCCGCGCGCTCGGCAAGATGGCCGCCGAGGACGCAGTCGAGACGCTCGTCGAGTACGTCGACTCCGACTCGGACCCCACCCTGCAGAAGGTGACGTTCAAGGCGCTCGGCGAGATCGGCCACGGGGACGCCGTACAGCCCCTCGCGAACAAGCTCGCCATGGACGACGACGAGGTGCGGCCGTACGCCGCCCGCGCGCTCGGGCTCATCGGCGACGCCCGCGCCGTCGACCCGCTGGCCGACGCCGCGGCCGACGACGACAGCGACAACGTCCGCGCGGCCGCCCTGTGGGCGCTGCGACAGATCGGCACCGAGGCGGCGCTGGAGGCCGCCGCCGAGTTCGACGACGACCGCGTGTTCATCGTGCAGACGGAAGCCGAGAAGGCGCGCGACGCCCTCGGCGCCGCGGGCGACGGCGAGGAAGTCGCCGCGTAAGCGCGGCCGCCCCCTCGCCGCGACCGTATCCTACAACAGTTCCCCGACGAACAGCAGCGCGAATCCCAGCGAGACCAACAGCGCCCCGACTCGACCGAGGTTCGTGTGTTCGGTGACCTCGTTGGGCGCGATATCGACGTCGTAGCTGTCCCACTCCTCTTCGTAGGAGATGTACGAAGGAACCTGGAAGAACTCCAGGGCGATGAGGGCGCCGCCGACGGCGCCCAGCGCGGCTCCGGCGAGCCTGACCCCCTCGGCGATAGTGACCATACCAGTCATCCGCCGTCGTCGGCGCAAAAACGCACCGAAGGCCGTCGAGGTCGCTCGGCGGAGCCTTCGGGTGCCTCGGCGGCGCCGCGGCGAGGGTTGAAGTACGAACACGCGGCCAGACCGTCGCAGTGGTACGACTCCCTGTGGTGGTCGCGTGCGCCCTCCTCCTCGTCGCGGCGACGCCGGCGACGCCGACAGCGGTCGCGCCGGTCTCGGAGCCCACGGCACCGCGGTCGCTCGCGAGTACGCCGGAGCCGACAGCAGCCACCAGCGTCGCGAACACCACAGCGGAGACGGGGACGGAGCCGACCGGAGCTCGGATCGTCGGGCTCCTCCCGAACCCCGTCGCCGCCGACGACGCCGGAGAGTACGTCGTTCTGTCGCTGCCGCCCGGAAACTGGACCGTCGACGACGGCGAGGACGTGGTCGCGATCCGGCAGCGACGGGCGGGCACGGTCATCGTAACCGACGAGCCCGAGGCGCTCTCAGAGCCTCCTGCGGACCACGTCGTCGCCCGCGGGCTCGCGCTGTCGAACGCCGGCGAGCGCGTCCTGCTCCGGCGGGGCGGACCGAACGGATCGATCGTCGACGCCGTCGAGTACGGGCGGGCTCCCGAGGGCGAGCGGTGGGTTCGTGACGGGGACCCGCGGTGGCGGCCCGTCGGGCTCGAGCTTCGTGACCCGGTCCCGTTGGGAGCCGCGAACGCGACGACGTTCGTGCTCCCGGACTCCCCGACGGAGCCGATCGCGCCGATCCGAGCGGCCGACGAGCGGGTGGTTCTCGCGGGATACACCTTCGCCTCCGAGCGCGTCGTCGAGGAGCTGATCGCCGCACGTGATCGGGGCGTCTCCGTGCGCGTGCTCCTCGATGGCGGGCCGGTCGCCGGAATCTCCGCACGCCAAGCGGAGGTTCTCGACGCGCTCGTCGCCGCGGGCGTCGAGGTCCGCGTGCTCGCCGGTCCGCACGCCAGATTCCGGTACCACCACGCCAAGTACGCCGTCGCCGACGACGCTGCGGTCGTGCTCACGGAGAACTGGAAACCCAGCGGCACCGGCGGCGGCGACAGCCGAGGATGGGGCGTCACCCTCCAGTCGCCGCGGGTCGCCGCCGCGCTCGCGAACCTGTTCCGCGCGGACGCCGGGTGGCGCGACGCCATCGCTTGGGACCGGTATCGCGCCGGACGGTCGTTCGAGCGAACCGACGCGGCGACCGGTTCGTACCCGTCACGTCACCCGCCGACGGAGGTACGAGTCGAGCGCGTGCGGCTACTGACCGCGCCCGGAAACGCCGAGTCCACGGTCGTCGCGACCGTCGACGACGCCGACGCTCGCGTCGACGTGCTCCAGCCCACCGTCGACGACGGACCGATGCTCGCGTCGCTTCGACGGGCGGCCGAGCGGGGCGTACGCGTGCGACTGCTGCTGTCGAATGCTTGGTACCTCACCGAGGAAAACGCCGCGCTGGCTGACGAACTGAACCGCTGGGCCGCCGCCGCGGACGTTCCCCTCGAAGCCCGGGTCGCTGATCCGGCCGGTCGCTACGGGAAGATCCACGCGAAGGGCGTCGTCGCCGACGACACCGCGCTCGTGGGGTCGCTCAATTGGAACCCCACGAGCGCACGCGAGAACCGTGAGGTCGTCGTCGCGCTGGAGGGCGACGCGGTCGCGGCGTACTACCGGGGGCGGTTCGTGGCCGACTGGCGGGCCGGGCGAGGGGCGCCGTCTGCGATCGGGAGGCTCCCGACGGCGGTCGCGGTCGCCGCGGTCGGTGCCGTCGCGGCCGCGACGCTGTTCCTCCGGCGACGACTGACTATCGACAGTACGGAAGGAAAGCGGGGTCGCGACGACACCGGCCGCGACGGGCCGATCGGATGATCGGCGTCGAACTTCAGTTCGGAACTGTCGGACGGACTCCCGCGTCAGTCGTCGAGCTCGATCGTCGTCGACAGCTCCTCGTCGAGTTCGGCGTCCGCCATCTTCTCGACGAGCGCGTCGATGACGTCCTCGCGGCGCCCCTCGACGAACTTGATCGAGCCGACGACGAGGTG
>ENA-ORDC01000699-ORDC01000699.1-marine-metagenome-genome-assembly--contig:-NODE-699-length-30144-cov-9.170586_pt1 | contig 30144 bp, 28 predicted proteins | sample MGYA00237783_ERZ508515 | MGnify/ENA primary metagenome ERZ508515 (study PRJEB26186, sample SAMN06268792) | marine metagenome | isolation source: Eden Landing Ponds, San Francisco, CA, USA | place... | reverse complement strand
CTGGAGCAGTCACAGGGGTACTGCTCGATCAACGAGTTCGAGGTCGACCACGAGACAGATGCGGTGCGGATCGTTCGTGAGAACGACACCAGTCACTGGTGATCACCTCCATCCACTGGTGATCACCTCCAGCCACTGGTGATCACCTCCAGCCACTGGTGATCACTCCCAGCCACTGATAATCACCTCCAGCCACTGCTGATCACCTCCAGCCACTGCTGATCGCCGGCGTTCGCTGCTGTTCGCTGCACGGCAGGACGAGAGCGTTACTCCTCGCGGCGCGGGACCTCGTGGCGGCCGAAGCCGTACCGCAACCGGTTGGCGAGCCGTCGTGAGAATCTGCCGGGGCCCTCGCCGCCGGCCGACCGGGAGTCGAACCGCTCGGCCAGCGCCCCGTAGATGAGCGGGACCGGCACCTCCTGTTCGAGTGCCTCCTGGACCGTCCACGTGCCGGTCGACCCACCCTCGACGCGGTCGGCCACAGTCCCCAGGTCCGACCCTTCCTCGCGGAAGGCCTCCTCGCAGAGTTCGAGCAGCCACGAGCGGATGACGGCGCCGTTGTTCCAGGTGCGGGCGACGGCTTCGAGGTCGAGGTCGTAGCGGCCGTTCGCGAGCAACTCGAAGCCTTCGCCGTAGGTCTGCATCAGGGCGTACTCGACGCCGTTGTGGACCATCTTGACGTAGTGGCCCGACCCTGCGGGGCCCATCCGGTCGTGGCCGTCGGGTCCGGTGGCGACGGCGTCGAAGACAGGGGTGAGTTCCTCGTAGGCCCACGCGGGGCCGCCGACCATCAGTGAAAAGCCCAGTTCCGCACCGGCCGGCCCGCCGGAGGTTCCACAGTCGAGGTAGGCCGCGTCGGTCGATTCGGCCCGGCGGACCGAATCCTGGAAGTAGGAGTTGCCCCCGTCGACGACGACGTCCTCGTCGTCGAGGTGGGGTTCGAGGTCGTCGAGCGCGGCGTCGACCGCCTCGCCGGCGGGGACCATCAGCCAGATCCGCCTGTCCGCGCCGAGTCGCTTTGCCAGGTCCGTGACCGAGTCGGCGGGGGTCGCACCCGCGTCGGCGGCGGCCGCGACGGCTTCCTCGTCGAGGTCGAACGCGACCACGTCGTGGCCCGCGTCGACAGTGCGGTCGACGACGATCTGTCCCATCCGCCCGAGTCCGACGACGCCCAGTTGCATACTCGCCGGTCGCCGGGCGAGCAAGTAGGGGTTGTGGTTCGCTCCCCGGCCGTCTCTTCTCGGTCACCGGCTCACTCACCCGGCACTCGCTGGGTGGCTCACGTCGCCGGGAAGACCCGGAGCCAGTCACGATAACAGTCGGGACTGCAGTAGACGTAGCGCTCGCGGTTTCGGGTCCGCCCGTCTCGCACCGTCGCCCGCAGGTGCCAGTCGTCGTCGAAAACGTAGCCGCCACAGACGGGACAGTCTCGCACCGTCGCGTCGTCGGGGTCTCGCCCGACCGACACCGCCGTGAGGTCGTAGCGGCCGCCGAGGTGGATCGGCGTCGGCAGGTCCATGCCGGTGGTCGGGCCCGGAGCGACATGAACGCCCGGTCGGGACCGTACCGCGGTGACGACGGCGCACGCCAGCGTTTTGTCCACGCCCGCCGACTCCCGGGTATGGACCGGGTCGTCGTCTCCTGGAGCGGCGGGAAAGACGCCGCGATGGCGCTGTGGGAGGCCGCTGGCGACCCCGACAGGGAGGTCGTCGAACTCCTGACGACCGTCGACGCCGAGAACGGCCGCGTCAGCATGCACGGGGTTCGCGACGAACTCCTCGAACGCCAGGCCGCCGAGCTGGACTATCCACTCCGGACAGTCGAGATCCCGTCCGACGCCACGAACGACGAGTACGAACGCCGGCTGGAACCGGTCGTCGCGGAGTACGAGGACAGGGGGATCGACCACGTCGCCTTCGCCGACCTCTTTCTCGAAGGCGTCCGCGACTACCGCGCCGAGCGACTCGACGGCCGGGACGTGGCCGGCGACTGGCCGCTGTGGGGTCGGGACACCACAGCCCTCGTCGAGTCGTTTCTCGATGCCGGGTTCCGGGCGCGGGTCGCCTGTGTCGACGGGAGCGCGCTGGACGCGAGTTTCGCCGGTCGCGAACTCGACCGGGCGTTCCTCGACGACCTGCCCGAAGACGTCGACCCCTGCGGCGAGCACGGCGAGTTCCACACCTTCGTCTTCGACGGCCCGCCGTTCGACGACCCCGTCGACGTCGTCACCAACGAGACTGTCTCCCGTGACGTCGGCGACGGCACGTACCACTACTGCGACCTCCGACCGTCCGACGACACGGACTGAGATCCCTGCTTGCGGCCCGAATCCGGACCCGATGTGAGACGACCTTGGTGGGTGAGTATTCACTCAGTTTAAGTTGTTCGGGTCCGAAGCGGGATCTATGTCGACGGAGACCTGGCCCGAACTGATAGAGAACTGCCTCGAACCGACGAAGAACCGTCCCGAACTGACGAGGAACCGCCACGAACCGACGGGAGCAACGCGATGATCGAGCGACGGGTGCACGCCGAGCGCGAGGAGCCGTTCGTCGTGTTCCTGATCGGGATGCGGATCAACAAGCTGTGGGCGGTCCACCAGTGGCTACCGATACTGCTGGTAGCGCCGCGGATGGTCCGGGAGCTACGGGCCGACGAGGAGAGCGGGCTGCTCGGGAGTCGGGGCTGGCTGGCGTGGCGTTCGGTCGGGTTCGTGCAGTACTGGGAGTCGTTCGACGACCTGCGGGCCTACGCCAGAGACGTGGAGTCGCGTCACCTGGACGCCTGGCAGTCCTACGACGAGGAGACCGCCGACTCGGGTGCGGTCGGGATCTGGCACGAGACCTACCGCGTCGACCCCGCCGACTACGAGACGGTATACAACCGCATGCCGGCCTACGGGCTCGGCGCGGCCGACGGGGTCGAACTGGTCGACGCGAGCGGCGACCGCGCGTCGATGTTCGGCCGGCTCGGGCGGAGCGACGGGAGCGATGCGCCAACCGCGAGGGCGGACGACTGACCGAGTGACCGACACGGACCCGGACAGCTACCGCGCCCGGTTGGACCGGGTACCCGCGCCGTTATTGGTTCGCGGCTGTGAATCCCGGCCATGGACGAGCGTATTCGCGAACACGCAGCGACGCTGGTCGACTGGAGCGCCCGCATCGAGGCCGGTGACGACGTCGTCGTGCGGGTCGGTGAGGGCGCCCACGACCTGGCCGTCGCCGTCGCCGAGGCACTCGGCGAACGCGGCGCCAACCCCGTGACCGTCTACAGTTCCGAGGAAGTCGACCGCGCCTACCTCCGGGCCCACGACGACGAGTTCGACGCGGCGCCACACGAACTCGCGCTCTACGAGCAGGCAGACAGCGTCCTCTCGCTCGGAGCCGAACGCAACACCGCGGCGATGGCCGACGTCCCCGCGGACCGCTCGCAGGCCCACTCGCGGGCCCGCCAGGCGGTCCGGGAGGCCCGCCTCGCGACCGACTGGGTGTCGACGCTCCACCCCACTCGCGCCCTCGCACAGGAGGCCGGCATGGCATACGAGGCATACCGGGACTTCGTCTACGACGCCACGCTCCGGGACTGGGAGTCACTCGCCGAGGAGATGGGCCAGTTGAAGGAAGTATTCGACGACGGCACCGAGGTACGGATAGTCAACGACGGGACCGATCTCACACTGTTCATCGACGGCCGGACGGCAGTTAACTCGGCGGCGAGCGTCGCCTACGACTCGCACAACCTGCCCTCGGGCGAAGTCTTCACCGCCCCCTACGACACGGCGGGCGTGGTCACCTTCGACGTGCCGATGACCATCCGGGGACGGCGCGTCCGGGACGCTCGTCTCACGTTCAAAGACGGCGTCGTCGTCGACTGGGAGGCCGCACAGGGCGAGGCCGTCCTCACGGAGGTCATCGAGACCGACGGCGGGTCCAGACAGCTGGGGGAACTCGGCGTCGGGATGAACCGCGGCATCGACCGCCCGACTGGCCGGATCCTCTTCGACGAGAAGATGGCCGGGACTGTCCACCTCGCGCTCGGCCGCGCCTACGACGCCTGTCTGCCCGAGGGCGAGTCGGGCAACGACAGCGCCGTCCACGTCGACCTCATCACGAACATGGGCGAGGGGTCACGCCTGGAGGTCGACGGGGAGGTCGTGCAACGCGACGGTCTGTTCCGGTGGGAAGACGGGTTCGAGGGGTGAGAGATATTCTGTGTGTTCGGTACAGGGTGTGGATGTAACGCTGGTTTCGTGTGGGAGAATTTGGAAGAAACTCGCATCTTCGACAGCACCGCACTCGTTCGTGAGAGTTGAAAACCCTCGGTCCGCTCGCTCGCAGTGGTTTCGACCGCTACTCACACTGACGGCTGAAAGCCCTCGGTCCGCTCGCTCGCAGTGGTTTCGACCGCTACTCACACTGACGGCTGAAAGCCCTCGGCCCGCTCGTGACGCCGCGGGTCGCTGCGCTCCTCGCTCACTGCGTTCGCTGCGGTGCTTGCTTCCCCGGGGCGCCAACGAGCGCGCCTCGCCCTTTCAATCCACCAGGCCCGCACAGCACCGCAGGCCACACGCCTCCCCAACCGATTCGCTCGCTCCTCCGTCGCTCGCTCATCCCTCGCGCTTCCGTCTCGCGGCCTCGCAGGGCTCGGCACGCTCAACGGCGCGCGCCACCGCAATCGTTCAGTACACTCTCGGAATGTAACGGAGTTCGGCGAAGCCACACCCGGCAATTAGTGACGTGAGCGGCCTCGCATCGACTGTCGCGGTGCGCTCCTCACCGGAAGTCCCGCACGGTCAGGTCGAGCGTGTCGAGGCGAACGATAGGCGCGTGTGCGTAGTCGGGCTGGATGTTCATGCTCTCCTGGAAGGCGGTCTGTTCCTGCCAGCACCCCGAGTTTATCGTGAGGACGCCGTGGTATTTTCCCCAGCCGAGTTTGTGGACGTGGCCAGAGTGAAAGATATCGGGGACGTCCTCGATGACGAGGTGGTCTTCATCCTCGGGGGCGAGCCGGGTCATCCCACCGAACTGCGGGGCCACGTGGCGCTTTTTCAGGAGCTGGTACATCGTCTTGTGCGGCTCCTCTAACGATGCCTTCTCGTCCGGGAGTTCGGCGATCACCTCGTTGAGCGAGACGCCGTGGTACATCAGAATGTCGACGCCCTCGACGGTGACAGTCGAGGGGTTGGCGACGATACGGGCGTCGTGGGCGCTCATAATCGACCGCAGTTCCTCGTCGAACGCCGGCTGAGGCTCGGCGAGGCGGACGGCGTCGTGGTTGCCGGGGATCATGACGACCTCCATGTCCCCGGGGACCGATTTGAGGTGCTCGCTGAACTGTTCGTACTGCTCGTAGATGTCGACGATGTCGAGTTCCTCGTCCTGGTCGGGGTAGACGCCGACGCCCTCGACCATGTCCCCCGCGATGAGGAGGTACTCGACGTGGTCGGCCTCGGGGGTGTGGAGCCAGTCGGCGAACCGCTCCCAGGCGTCGGCGGTGAACTCCTGACTCCCGACGTGGACGTCACTGACGAGTGCCGCCGAGACCTCTCTGTCGGCAGTAGAAGGGGAGTTGGTCCGGGGAACGTCCGGGAAGTACATCGCGTCGACGAACAGGATGTTGCCGTCGTCGGCGAGGTTGCCCTCGACGGCGATGATTTCGTCGAGCAGGAGCTCGTCGACGAGACTCGCAAAGTCCCGGTCTTTCATCACGAGACACGGGAACGTCCCGGTGGTGTCTTCGAGTTCGACCAGCCAGTGGCCGCTCGCCGTCGAGCGGATGTCCGAGACCATCCCGACCACTGCGGCCTCGCTGTTGCCCGCCATCGAGCGCAACGCCCGCGTCGGTCGGTGGTTGATCCGCGAGCGCAGCAGTTTCGAGAGTTTCTCGTAGCGGTCCCGGAACACCGCGACGAAGTCCTCGTACTCCCCCGTTCCCGTGCTCGAAAACTCCCCCGGGACCTCGATCGACCGCTCGGCCGCGGGCGTTCTGCCGGACGCGGTCTCCGCCGCGTCCGACCCCGTCGAGTCTCCCCCGGTTCCCCCGACGACCTCGCCGCGTGAGTCGTCCGTAACCCCCTTCGTTTCGACTGGAGAGTTGGCGCCGCTGTCAGGCGGTTTTCCCTCGCTAACTCCAGACGAAACAGAGGGGTTCGTTCCGGCGGTCGACGACGCGTCGGATCCGGAGTCGTCGGGCGTCGGCGTTTCGGGTCGTTCCGGCGGTCCGGCGGACCTGGAGCGGGTTTCGACAGCCGACTTGACGTGGTCTGCAGTGAGTTTGACGGCGTCTTCGGGGACGGTTTCGAGTGTACGTTCCAGCGCCGTCGCCGGGTCGCTCGCACCGGCGATGAGCGTGACGGCCTCGGGGTCGGCGTTGTAGCCTCGCCGGGCGAGTTCGCTCGCGACACGGACCGGCGTCTCCAGGGACACAGTCGATGGTCGGTGGCGGCCAGCAAAACCGTTGCGACACACTCGCACCTCCCCCGGACGGTCACTCGCGTTACGAGTTCCGGGACGGTCTCACGCGTTACGGGTCAGAACATTCAAACCGCGAGTGCGCCAAGAGGCGGGCAATGAGTCCGCCCGACGACGGCGACCGCGAGCCGTCCGACGCAAACCCCTCCGACTCTCCCGAGGACCCCCCGCCACACGGAACCGCGGACGACAGTGACCGCCCGACGGACGACGATACCGGTGCCGAGGACCGGCTCCCAGCGGACGAACCCTCTCACCGCGACTCGTCGGCGGGCGTCCGGGAGTCCGACAGCGATCGGCGCGACGCCCGTCCAGCGGCAAACAGAGAGGACTCGTTGGCTGCGGGCAGTCAGCGAGACGAAGTCGGGGCGACAGAGACCGAAAGAACTGCGGACGCCGACCGGAACCGACCACGGAAACTGGACGAGCGCGGGACCGGCGACGAGGACGGGACCGGCGACGAGGAAGACGGCACGGACTGGTGGGTCTTCGTCTACGATATCGTCAACAGCGCGGTGGCGGTGTTGTTAGTGGGGGCGTTGCTGTTCGCAGTCAGTGGCGTGTGGCCGCCGATGGTCGCTGTCGAGAGCCCGAGCATGACCCCCCACATGAAGACAGGCGACCTCGTGTTCGTCATGGAGGAGACGCGCTTCCCCGGCGAGGGCGCCCAGGACGACACCGGTGTGGTCACACACCAGACCGGCGCCACTACCGACGCCGACTACCGGAAGTTCAAGCGCCAGGGCGACGTCATCGTCTACCAGCCCAACGGGAACGGCGATACGACGCCGATCATCCACCGGGCGATGTTCTGGGTCGAAGAGGGGGAGAACTGGTACGACAGAGCCGACAAGCAGTCGATCGGCCGCTACAGCGCCTGTGGCAATTCCACGAGTGAGGCACTTCCCAACTGCCCGGCGCCTCACGACGGGTTCATCACCAAAGGCGACGCGAACGGCCGCTACGACCAGGTCGACCAGCTGAGCGGCCCCGTCAGGCCCGCCTGGGTCGTCGGCACCGCAGAGGTCCGGATCCCGCTGCTGGGCTGTCTCCGACTGCGTTCGGACCGCTGTGCGAACGGGATCTTCGGGACCGTCGGCCAGGCAGCACCCCCGGGCTGTGAGCGCTGTCGAGTGCCGGTCGGACGGTAGCACGGGAGACGTAGCCCGTCGAATTCGCGGTGGTCGTCTCGCCGAACGATGCGGATCGGGCGGGTACCCCGTCGAGACGAACTGGTCCTCGATACCGGGTGAGCCGTTACCACGGGCACGCCAGTTCCTTCTGTTCTCGCGATCAACGTGGTCAGTAATGGTACAGATTCGAGAGGGGGACCCCGTCGATCGGGAGGCGATCACCCGGACGCACGTCGCGTCGGTTCGGGGCGTCGAAGATTCGGTATACGACGACGAAGAACTCGCGGTATGGGAGTCCGGTGCAGCGGCAACCTCGTACCCGCTCGACGACCCGGAGGTCGTATTTCTCGTGGCAGAACGGGACGGCGAGATCGCCGGATTCGCCGAAGCGTCCATCGCCGACGCCGAACTCGACAAGCTGTACGTCGACCCCTCGTACCAGCACCGGGGTGTTGCAACCTCACTGAGCGACGCGATCGATCGGCGTCTTCGGTCACAGGGGGTCGAGTCAGTCTCCGTCGAGGCGTCACTGAACGCCGTTCCGTTCTACGAGCGAGTCGGCTACGAGCGCGTCGGGACACACCAGAAACCGGTCACGCTCGACGGAACCGCCGCGGAGATAGCGGTCGTCGATATGGAGAAGCGACTCCGATAGAGGAGCACGTCTCGACGATGCCAGTGTCTCAGTTGTCGCTGTCGAAGCGCATCTGGACGAACGGCTGGGTGTCCTCGATGTCCGAGAGCCGCGAGTCAGACATCAGGACCGCCTCCGTCTCGGCGATCGGGACCGACAGCGAGATCTCCTTGGTGCGGCCGTAGCGACCCTTGCTGACGACGACGGCGTTGACGATGCCGAGCATATCGAGTTCGCTGATCAGGTCTGTGACCCGGCGCTGGGTGAGCGTGTCGACGTCGATCTCTTCACACAGACGCTGGTAGACGTTGTAGACCTCGCCAGTGTTGATGTTGTTGACGCCGTTTTTCTCGAGGGTGATGATAGAGAAGAGGACGAGTTTCGACTGGGTCGGGAGCGTGCGTACCACTTCGACGACCCGGTCGAGTTCGATCTTCTCCTGGGCCTTGCGGACGTGGGCCTCGTCGACGACGTCGGTCTGGTCGCGCTCGGCGAGTTCGCCCGCAGTGCGCAGCAAGTCGAGCGCCCGGCGAGCGTCACCGTGTTCCTGTGCCGCGAAGGCAGCACAGAGCGGGATGACGTCGTCGGTCAGTGCGCCGTCCTCGAAGGCGACCTCCGCGCGGTGATTGAGGATGTCCCGGAGCTGGTTGGCGTCGTAGGGCGGGAAGACGATCTCCTCCTCACCGAGACTCGACTTGACGCGGGGGTCGAGGAAGTCGGTGAACTTCAGGTCGTTGCTGATGCCCATGATAGACACCCGGGAGGATTCGAGTTCTGAGTTCATCCGCGAGAGGTTGTAGAGCGTATCGTCGCCGCTTTTCTCGACGAGTTTGTCGATCTCGTCGAGCATGATCACGACGACGCGCTCGTGGTAGTCGACGGCGTCGAAGAAGGTGCTGTAGACCCGGTCCGTGGGCCACCCCGTCATCGGGACCTGTTCGAACTCCTCGCGGTCGGCTTCGAGGTCCTCGATTCGGTCGGTGACGGCCTCGACGGAGTCGTACTCGGTGTCGACGAGGACTTCGGAGTCTTCACGTGCGCGCTCGCGGAGGTCCGTGAGTTCGCCGAGTCGCTCGTCGATGACGGCTTCGTTCTTGTCGATGAACTTGTTGGCCAGTTGGGCGAGTACACGATACTGCGTGTCGGTCACCTCGCAGTTGATGTACTCGACCTCGCAGGGGACCTCGTACTTCTCGGAGGTGGATTCGAGTTCCTCGCTGACGAACTTCGCGCTGGCGGTCTTGCCCGTCCCCGTCTTCCCGTAGATGAGGATGTTCGAGGGCGTATCCCCGCGGAGAGCGGTCACGAGGATCGTCGCCATGTTGTTGATCTGCTCCTCGCGATGCGGGAGTTTGCGCGGGGTGTAGGACGGGCGCAGCACCTCCTTGTTCTCGAATATCGGGTCGCCCTCGAGGAGGTCGTCGAACAGCCCCCGAGAGGCCTCGTCGGAGTCGTCTTCGCCTTCGATCTCGTCCAGGACGGCGTCGTCCAGCAGCGACGGGTCGATCTCGCTGCTCTCCTCACCGCCCGTCGACCCCAGATCCGTCGAGACATCGGGGACACCGTCGGTCGGGTCCTCCTCCCCCGTAGCAGTCGCTTCCGCGGTGTCGGGGATCTCTGTCTCCCCGTCGACGAACCGCTTCGAGTCGAGCGTCGTATCCTGATCTGTGTCGTTCCCGTCACTCATACTCCGATTCGAACCCCTCTGTTTCGAGTGGAAACCATGCCGCGCGGACCGCGAGCGCGGCTCAAACGCCGAGATTCGCCACCGTCCACCAGTATTGGCGAATGCCGGTCGTCCAGTTGAACCACAAGAACCCGTGGTTGTAGAGATATTAAATATTTCGGTCACTGCCAGTTCCCGTCGTCCGACGGACCGGTGAGTACGTAAACAGGAAGAACACAGGAGACAGCCATATCCGCCAGAACGATGGTCGGGAGACACGATTTCGAACGGACCCTTCTCGATCGCTGACTCGACCTGGTTCGACTTGGTCCTGTTCGACTCGACTCTGTCTGGACCGACTTGGTCCGATTCGACTTGACCCGGCCTGGTCCGCCTCGGCTGGAGCGGGAACTGTGACGGGATTCTCGCCCAGACGTGACGAGTATCCGCCTTGAAGTCAGGATTCCAACAATATCCAGTCCGAACGATCGAGGAGCAGCCCCAGAGGAGTGGGCTGTCCGGACCACAGTCGGAACCCCCCACCCCTTCGTTTCGAGTGGAACGGCAGAAAAGAGTGGGTGGGGGGAGGGGATGAGGTTTGTTTGGCTATTGCGAGAGAAAGATTTAATACACATACCCTTAAATCAAATCCGCACTAGAAAGAAAACTAATTTTCACGGTACAATCTTTCTAGTATTGGAGTGGTCTAGGCTCTAGATAAGGAAGAAAGAACTCGTAGTAATCTACACCTAGGATGGGATAACTAGAGGGCATCCCGATGGTGGTCCGTCTGTCGTCGTGAACTGGCTCTCACCTGGACTTGAGATCCTGCACCCTACCCGTTCCTGGAGTTCCACTCGAAACGAAGGGGTGGGGGTTGAGGGGACTTCGTGGTCCCGCATCGGACCGTCCAGTTATCTCTCTCGTCAGGGAGCCGCCTCCCTGTTCCATAGGTCCATTCTTTCTCGACCTCTCCAGTATCCCACCATCTGGACCCGTCGTTTCCCGTCCGCTCTCGCCCGGATCGCAATTTCCTGACAGACCGGGATTATACGTCCTGTATCGCGTTGTCTCCCGGACCCTTCCGTTACACTATCCGTCCCATACCTTCCGTTGTACTGTCTATCGGCCACCTCCCGTTGCACCCTCCACTGGACACACTGTCCAGCCCCAGTCTGTGTCACGTTTCGGATACGACACGCAAATCCGGACCAGATATCGGGAGAGAACGGCCTCAATCTACCGTATTCTTCGAAAATCCATAAGATTATTTATGTATGTCTGACGTAGGCTTAAGTGAGTCGGGGTGGGTACATCGGGCAGACGCGCCACACGGCGCGGAGGATAGGATGGGACTGCTTACGAACCTGAAAGACAGCATCTCACGGGCGGCATCGACGCTGTTCTCCGAGGAGGACCCGAAGCGGATCGGTATCTACGGTCCGCCGAACGCGGGGAAGACGACACTCGCGAATCGGATCGCGCGTGACTGGACCGGCGACGCGGTCGGGCCGGAGAGTCACGTTCCTCACGAGACGCGCCGCGCACGGCGCAAGGAGAACGTCGAGATAGAACGAGACGGGAAGACGGTGACTATCGACATCGTCGACACGCCGGGTGTCACGACGAAAGTCGACTACACCGAGTTCCTCGAACACGACATGGAGAAAGACGACGCTGTCCGTCGGTCCCGGGAGGCGACCGAGGGCGTCGCCGAGGCCATGCACTGGCTCCGCGAGGACGTCGACGGCGTGATCTACGTCCTGGACGCGGCCGAGGACCCGTTCACACAGGTGAACACGATGCTCATCGGCATCATCGAGAGTCAGGACCTCCCCGTTCTGATTCTCGCGAACAAGATAGACCTGGAAGAGGCGAGCGTCCAGCGGATCCGCAACGCGTTCCCGCAACACGAGACGACCCCGCTGTCGGCGCTCGAAGGTGACAACATGGACGAAGTGTACGACCAGATAGCGGAGTACTTCGGGTGAGAGCGATGCCGGAAGCAAAACACCCAGACGACGACACGTCCGGCGTCCAGATCGACATGATCAGCGCCGAGCGTATGGACGGGAAGACGACGATGGAGAAGATCCGGACTATCCTGGATGGGGTCCGGGAGGGAAACATCGTCATCCTCGAATCCGGGCTGACACCGGACGAGGAGTCCCGACTGATCGAGGTGACGATGACCGAGATCAGCCCGGACGAGTTCAACGGCATCGAGATCGAGACCTACCCGCAGTCCCAGGCCGACGACTCCAGCCTGCTGGGTCGGTTGATGGGCCGCGAGGAGACGAAGAAACTCACTGTCATCGGTCCGGCCAACCAGATCGAGACGCTCCACAAAGACGAGACCCTCATCAGCGCGCTGGTCTCGCGCAAGTAGACGAGACGAGATGCCCCACCAGTGTACGAACTGCGGCCGGACGTTCGCCGACGGCTCCAAGGAGATGTTGTCGGGCTGTCCGGACTGTTCGGGGACCAAGTTCCAGTTCCAGCCCGATGGATTCGACGGGGCCGACGGAGACGCTCCCGACGGCAAGCGTTCCCCCGGCGGTGGGGACGTCCCCGACAGCGGGGACTCTCCCGACCACGGGAACTCTCCTAACGACATCGGCGGGCCGACCACGCCCGGGAGCGACGGGCCAACCGTGCCCGGGAGTGACGGGCCGAACACCGGAACCGTCGACCGGACTGCGACGGCGGGCACGGACGGGAGCGAGGAGTCACTCGACGACCTCTCGTCGTCCCGTAGTGAGACGGTGAGCCGGACGGTCGGCTCGGCCGCTGCGACTGTCCGCGACCTCGTCGGCGGGTCCGCCGGCCCGGACGCGACGGCCGCACAACCCCCTGGAGACTCGACTCCCGACGAGTCCGACGGAGCCGCCACCGAACCCGACGCCCAGGACGGGGACGGGGACGACGACATCATCGTCGCCGAGTCCGACCCCGTCCCCGAGGAGGCACACGAGGACGCGGCGCAGGCCGACGCCCGGAGCGGGTTCGCGACGGCCGACGACCTCCCCGACGGGACGGAGTCGGACACGTCGGACGGCGACGAGACCGGTTCGACACCCGACGCCGAGACGGCCGACAGGACGGACCTCGCAGAACCGGACGCCTCGGAACCGGACACCGAGACGGCCGACCGGACGGAAGTCTCCGAACCGGACACCGAGACGGCCGACCGGCCGGACGTCGCCGAACTCCGGAAGGAACTCAACGAGCAGTTCGAGAGTATCCGCGTCGTCGAACCCGGACAGTACGAACTCAACCTCATGGAGCTGTACGACCGGGAGGAGTACATCATCGCGCTCCGCGAAGACGGCCGTTACAGCATCCAGGTGCCCGAAACCTGGCGTGACGCAGACGTCTAACTGCGGGCCGTTTCTACTCCACAGGTGGCCACACTCATCCGTGACTCCAGCCCTGGCCTCGATACAGCGATGGCCCGTGGGGCGGCACAATCATTATAGTTTCGCGCGGAGATACCTCCATCGAGGGTGTTTCACATGTCACGTCGAACCGAGTCACACGTCTCCGAGTGGGCGTCGCTGCTCGGGGAACACGTCGCGGACGAAGCGGTCGAGAGCGGCTGTAGCGACCGGCGGGGGGAAGTCCACGAGACCCCCGGCCCCGCCAATCAGTAAGTAGTGCGTCCCGACGCGCTGTCCGAATTCGGACCGCGGGACGGTCGCCTGTGACTCACGCGATCTCGTCGTACTGGTCGCTCAGTTTCGTCGCGGCCTCGCCGAGTTGCTCGCGTTCCTCGTCGGTCAGGTCCCACTCGACGACCTCTTCGGCGCCGTTCGCCCCGAGTTTGACCGGGGCGCCCAGGCCGACGTCGTCCAGTCCGAACTCGCCGTCGAGCACCACGGACCCGGGCAGCACCTCGCCCGTATCGCGGAGGATAGCTTCGACCATGTGTGCGACACCGGTCGCGGGGCCCCACTCGGTGGCCCCTTTACGCTCGATGACGTTCATCGCCGACTCCTGCAGATCGGAGAGGATCTCGTCTCTCTCCTCGCCGGAAAACTCGGGGTCGGCGCCGTCGACGCGGACCTTCGAGAAGACGGGGACCTGCGCGTCACCGTGTTCGCCGAGGATCGTCGCTTCGACGTTGCCGACCTGCGTATCGAAGCGTTCCGAGAGCACGTACCGGAACCGGGCGGAGTCCAGCCGACCGCCGAAGCCGACGACCTGCTCGCGCGCCCGCTCACCAGTCTCGTAGAGGTGACGGTTGAGCAGGTCCACCGGGTTCGACGTGGTCACGGTGACGAAGTCGTCGTTGTGTTCGGCCAGCGACGAGCCGATGTCGTCGATAATGCCGGCGTTGTCACCGGCCAGGTCGAGTCGCGACTGACCGGGCTGGCGCGGGATGCCGGCGGTGATGACCACCACGTCCGAGCCTGCGGTGTCGGCGTACTCGCCCTGGCGCACAGTCGTATTCGCGTCGTAGGCGACGCCGTGATTGGTGTCGGCCGCCTGCCCGACGGTGACGTCTTCCTGTTCGGGAATGTCCACGTAGACCAGTTCGTCGACGATGTCGCGCAGCGCGAGGTTGTACCCCGCGGCCGCCCCGACGGTGCCTGCCGCACCGACGATGCTAACTTTCGTCATACCACGTGATTCTCCCCCACGTTTCGGCGTAAGGGTTTCGAAACCGCCGAACACAGTGCGTCAGTCACCACATCTCGGATCGACAAACGTCGAATATATTTCGAACGACAGGCTCCCGGGCGGTGGCACGTGCACACGTTCGTGCCGACGCGCTTTTCATTCGTCGCCGGCCACTGACTGGTATGAGCGACTTCGACAAGGAAGCCGAGCGCGAGCGGCTTCGCGAGAAATACGAGCGCGAACAGGAGAAACGCAAGTCGACAGAGCAGATGAGCGAACTCCTCCTCAAGGGGGCGACGATGACCAACGCCCACTGTAACAACTGTGGCGACCCCATCTTCCGCTACGACGGTGAGGAGTTCTGCCCGACCTGCCAGCAACCCGTCGCATCTCCCGACGAGGCTGCCGAGGCGAGTGCCGTCGATGCCGATGGCGAGGAAGCCGGCGAAGCAGACGCCGCTGTGGAAGCCGGCGAAGCAGACGCCGCCGAAAGCGGTGCGGACGCGGGCACAGACGACGGTGGCGCGAGCACGGCGGATCAGAGTCCATCGGCCGCGAACGTGGATAGTCCGACGGCTGCTACTGGTGGGATCGCCGACGGGCAGCCCGCGCAGGTCGACACGAACGGCTCCGACGCCTCGTCTGCCGACGCATCGTCTGCCGACGCATCGTCTGCCGACGCATCGTCTGCCGACGCTGGGAGTGACACGCCCGCACAACATCGGACCGACCAGCCAGAGCCGGCTACCGCTTCGGATCCGACTCGTTCGCCGGAACCGGCGGCGCGACAGGAACAGTCACCAGTGCCGGACCCGACGACTTCACCGCAGACGCTCGAAACTTCCGGGGAGGTCGCCGACGAACTCGGAGCGGCTCGCCAGTCGCTGACGCGGACGCTACTCACCCAGGCACGACAGGCAGAGCGCTGTGACGACCCTCGCCGCGCGAAAGACCACCTCGCGGCCGCGCGTGAAGCGGCCGAGGCGCTGTCGGCACTCTCCTCGTACTGACTCACGACGGCGCGAACCCGACCACGACGAGAAACAGGCCGGTCCACCAGCAGAGGTAGGCGAACACGTGGCCCCACCATCGCTCCTGTTCCTCGGCGAAGATCCTGGTCCGTTCGAAATCGTACTCGCGCTCGCGCCACCTGGCCCACCACCGCGAGTCACGCACGGTGTATGCGGCCACCGCGATGAGTACACAACCGAACGCGAGCGCGAGCGGTCTCACACCCGCTCTATGGCGGGAACTGTACTAACTCCTGTGGGTATGGAAACGGCACTCTCGTCGGTGTCGAAACGGCGCTCTCGCCGGTGTCAAAACAGCGCCCCTGTCGACCTCACGAGACGAGGTCGGTCGCGGCGTCCAGCGCCGCTTCGGGCGTCGGGCAGTCCTGGATGGTGTCGCCGCCTTCCGTGTAGACGAGGCGGGGGAACTTCGAGGTCGTGTCGAGGACGCCGATACCGGGGAGCGAATCGACGCCGAGTTCGGCATCGGAGAAGGCGTCGAAGCGCGGAGTCCCGTCGGCCATCGCGGCCGGCGACGAACGGGGACCTCCTGCTCGACCAGCGGCGTCGGCGGTCTCGGTCGACTCGGGAGTGACGTCGGAGGGGTCAGACAGGACGGGAAACGCCAGGTCGTAGCGCTTGCGCCAGTAGGCGGCACGCTCCTCTGTGTCGGGGAGCCCGGCCACCACCGCCACCCCCTCGTCGAGGAACTGGTCGATGGCGTCACTGTAGGCCGACGCCCGGTTCCGGGAGACCTGACAGTAGTGGTCACGCAACAGGAGCACCACGACCGCGTCGAACTCCGCGGCGAGGTCGTCGCTGGCGACCGTCTCCGGTCCCGGTCCCCCGTTCGGCAACTCGAACCTGACTATCCACTGCATCCCATCGCTCATTCGTGACTCCCCGTTTCGTTCATCAATTTTACCCCCAGTATATTCGTTCTTTGGATCTCTCTATTTCTCGATTTGAAACGAGGGGGCGATCGGACCCCCCGTCCCCGGTTCAGCCGGAATTCAGGCGTGATACCCTTCGTATCTCTCGGTTTGATACTCTCCAAGATAGATACACCGAAACGACCATTTCAGGCGACACTATCGCTGCCCGGGTACCGACCGTGTTGGAGGGCGGTTTCGACTCGAACGGGTCTGGTCACCGCCACGGGAATCCTGCGGTCAGCCGTCGTAGTCGCTGGCGACGACCTCGCGGATACGCTCGGCGGTGACGTCGCCGACGCCCTCGGCTTCTTTGAGCGTCTCGACGTCGGCGGTCATGACCGCCTCGACGCTCCCGAGTTCCTCGAGCAGGGACTGTGCGGTGACCGGTCCCACCTCGGCGACGGCGGCGACGACGTACTCCTGTTGTTCGGCCAGCGTCTTGGAACTCTTCTCGCCGTGGACGCTGACGGTGCGGTCGGCGTCTTCCTGCTCGCGGGTCGCGACGACGCGCAGGAGCTCGGCGGTCTCGTTCTCGTCGTCGGTCCGGAGGACGCTGGCGCCGAAATCAACCGTCAGCGACGCCAGTGCACCGCGGATGGCGTTGGGGTGGACGTTGCGCTCGCCGTAGAGGTCTCCCCCCTCGACGACGACGACCGGGCGCGCGTAGTTCCGGCTCGCGTCTTTCAGTTGCTCGAACATCGAGCGCTCGTCGCCGCCGGTCAGCGTGTCGAGGAAGTCAGCGACGGTCTTGCGTTCGACGACCACCCGGTCCGAGAGGACGTAGTCGCCGACTGCGAGCGTTTCGAGTCGCGTCTGTATCCCGTCGCGCCGCGAGAGGTCCTTCGCGATAGAGGAGTCGAGTTCGCGCTGGTCGACGACGATTTCGACTTCGTCCTCGTCGTCCGCACTCGGCACCGGTGTCGCGCCCCCTTCACCGGATCGATCCCGTACATCGGCCGCTTCGTCTCCGCCGGTCGCTTCGTCTCCGCCGGCCGCTTCGTCTCCGCCGGCCGCTTCGTCTCCGCCGGTCGCTTCGTCTCCGCCGGCCGCTTCGTCTCCGCCGTCTACCTTGTCTCGATCGTCCGCCTCGTCTTCCTCACACCCGTCGCCCTTACCACTGGATCCGCCCGCGAACGCGTCGAGTCCCGCCTGTCCGTCCGCGTCGGTTTCGGACTGATCGTCGGATGCGGACGGATCTTCCTCAGATAGTTGCGACTCGGTCCCGCTTTCGCCCCCCGTTTCCGGTGGAACGCCGTCGCCGTTGCCGTCTTCACCGGCCGCGTCGCCGTCAGTATCTCTCGCATCCTCTCCGCCCGGTCCGTCGTCCGCGTCACCTCGACCGCCCGAGGATTGCGCGTCGGTTGCCGGTTCACCCTCTGTTTCGGATGGAACGTCGCCGCCCGCCTCGAAGGCGTCGACGGCAGCCTGTTCACTCCCGATCGCGGCCTCGATCTTCTCGGCGACGGACTTGAGCGAGCGCAACTCGTTGCGCATCTGCTTCTGGTCGCGCTTGGCCTTCCAGAAGTAGGCCTCGTCGCGGGTGTCCTCGGCCATCAGCACCGTCACAGCACCTTCGGTCTGGCGCCCGGTTCGACCCTTGCGCTGGATGGCGCGGATCGCGGTCGGTACCGGTTCGTAGAACAATACCAGATCCACTTCCGGGACGTCCAGCCCCTCCTCGGCGACGGACGTCGAGACGAGCACCTCGAACTCGCCCGCGCGGAACGCGTCGAGGGTCTCCTGTTGTTCGTTCTGGGTCATCCCGTCGCTGCCGTCGGTGTCGGACTGGCCGACGAACTTGCGCGTCTCGAAGTGCTCGCCCAGAAAGTCCGTCAGCGTCTCCGCCGTGTCCCGGGATTCGGTAAAGACGATGACGCGCTCGCCGCCCTCGATACCCAGCTGCTGGGCGAGCAACATTCGCGTCCGGCGGAACTTCGGGTGCAGGTCGTCGTAGTCCTCCGCTCTCCGGATCGCTTCCCGGACTTCCGGCTCGGAAACCATCCGCTGGTCGGCCTTCGACGCGCCCGACGTGCGTGCGGCCTCCTGTTGCCGGTCGAGGTACCGGCGCAACGATTCGACGCTCTGTGTCTCGGCGTAGGTCACGGCGGTCCGCAACTTGCGTATCTCCGCCAGGAAACTCATCCCCTGGTAGCCCTCGGACTGGTCGTTGTCCATCAACTCGCGCAGTTTGCCCTGGATCCGCTGGATCTCCCGCTCGGAGACGTCGGGGGCGGTCTTGTTCGTCACACCCAGTTCCTTGAGCTTCGTCAGCCGGTCCCGGATCACGTCCTGGAGCGCGTCGCGGATCTCGACGACAGTCTCTGGGAGTTCGATGCGCTCGTAGTCGACGGAGGTGTCGTGGGTGTACTCGGCGACGTCGGCGTCGTTCTCGGTCATCACCTCGACGCTGTCGATACCGAGGTTCGCACACACGGTCAGGATCGACTCCTCGTCGTCGCCCGGCGAGGCGGACATCCCGGTCACCAGGGGGTCCCGCGCCTGTTCGTGGTAGCGCTCGGCGATGTAGGTGTAGGCGTAGTCGCCGGTCGCGCGGTGACACTCGTCGAAGGTGCAGTGGACGACGTCCGAGAGGTCGATACGGGACCCGACCAGGTCGTTCTCGACGACTTCGGGGGTTGCGACGACGACGCGCGCGCTCTGCCAGAGCTCGGCGCGGTCGTCTGGTCGCGTTTCGCCCGTGTAGACGACGATCTCGTCGTCGGGGACCTCCAGGGCGGCCCGGTAGAACTCGGCGTGCTGGGTGACGAGGGGCTTGGTCGGCGCCAGGAGCAGTGACTTGTTGATGACCTCGCCGGCGAGTCGCTCGGCGGTCACCAGCAGGCTGACGGTCGTCTTCCCGAGGCCGGTGGGGAGACAGACCAGGGTGTGTCCCTCCAGCGCGGCGTCGGCCAGTCGGCGCTGGTAGCGCCGGTCCTCCAGGACGCCGTCGACCAGCAACGGCCCGGAGACGAACGCCTCGTCTCCGTCACCCTCGTCGGTAGCTGCCATTGCGGATTCGTTGGCCGCGCCCGCTGTTAAGGGTTCAGGTACCACGGTGGAAGTAGTCCATCGATCCACCTGGAAACTTATCCCGGACGGCTCACACGTTCGAGCCATGGGCGGTCCGGTTGCCGACACGGTTATCGAGGTGACCGTCGTCGTGCTCGTCGTCTTCGCCGTCCTGTACCAACCGCCGGACCCGGTCCACCGCGTGAGCGTCGAACGGGTCGCTGACTCCGACGCCAGCGTCGATGCCACTGCCGTCTACGGACCAGTGCGCGACTTCGCCGACTTGCCCGAGCGACAGCGGGCCGGGATCGAGGAAGCCGTCAGAGACGAGAACGGGCTCGGTACCGCCCGCATCGACGGCATGGAGACCGTCAGGTACGGCGTGCGGTACGAAGGGACACTCTACCAGGTCAGGACTCATCCCATCTACTGGGAGGGCGGCGACTCCTACTACGATCCGACGCCGTGGGGGATCTACGCGCTCGTGTTCGTCGGCGGACTGCTCGCGACCCGGACGGTCGTCCGGCGCCGGGGCTGGTACTGACGACCGGTGTCCTCTCTTCTCTCACTGATTGTCATCGATTCACATACTCACAGAACGGTTTTCCGTTTACCGTCTCTCGCTGGTGGTATGAACCACTCACAGCCAGGTCGCCCGTCGAAGGCGGGCGGTCGCGGATCCGACGCGGCGGCGCACGTCGTCGCCGCGGTCGTGAGTGGCGACTCCGATTTCTTCCGTTGAAGACGGTGGTGACGGCCCTCGAGGCCTCGTGAGGCCCATCTCGGGCCACAGCACGGTAGTGCTTCCCGACTATCCGACACCCACCACCACAATGTCACACGCCACGCTCCGCGACCGTATCGAACAGCTCGAATCGACCGACGGCGCCGGCACGGAACTCGTCACGGTGACGGTCCCCGCCGGTGACTCGCTCGCCGCCACCCGTGAGCGGGTCGCTCGCGAACACGCCGCCGCCGAGAACATCAGGGCAAAACGCACCAGAACGCGCGTCCGCCAGGCCCTGAAACGCATTCAGCGACTGCTTCGGCCCTACGAAACGACACCGGACTGTGGACTCGCAGTCTGTGCCGGCGTCGTCGACGGCGATCTCGTCTCCGCCGTCTTCGACGACCTGCCCGAACCGATCACCGAGAGCACCTACCGGTGTGACGACCGCTTTCACCTCGACCCGGTGCGAGCGACTGTCGCGCCCGGCGAAACCTTCGGGCTGGTCGTCGTCGAACGCGGCCGGGCCGCCGTCGGTCGACTCGTCGGCGACCGCGTCGTCCCGGACAGGACCTTCGAGAGTCAGGTCATGGGGAGTTCGCGGGCGGGCGGCCAGTCCGCCAAGCGCTTCGAACGCGAGCGCGCCCGACAGGTCCACGAGTTCTTCGAGGAAGTCGGCGTCACGGCCAGAGAGTCGTTCCTCGGGGACGCCGGCGGGAAAGCCACGAATAGCGACGGGAACGGCGCGAACGCCGACGGGAACGGCGCGAACAGCGACTCGGTCACCGGCGTCGTCGTCGGCGGGTCGATGGGCACTGCACAGCAGTTCGTCGACGGCGATTACCTGGACCACCGGCTCCGCGACCGGTTGCTCGGGACCTACGGCGTCGAGTACGCGACCGAACCGGGTCTGTACGACCTCGTCGACGCGGCACAGGCCGAACTCCTCGACGCCGAACAGCGCGCGGTCCGCGAACACGTCGACGACTTCTTCGGCCGACTCCGCGACGACGACCCGGTCGCCTACGGCGTCGAGGACGTCCTGCGAGCAGCCGAGTACGGCGCCGTCGACACCGCGCTCGTCTCGGCCGATGTCGCGTCCGACACTCGCGAACGAGTCGAGACGGCCGTTGCCGAACAGGGTGGCGGGGCGGTCGTCGTCACTGACGGCTCCGACCGCGGCGCACGCTTCGGCGAGACGTTCGGCGTCGGTGCGCTCCTCAGATTTCCGGTGAACTAACAGTCGGTGCGTCTCGATGCGAGCTCGTTTCTGGCCTGCTTCCGGTCCACGCTTATGTCGGAACCACCCGAACATCGGGACATGACAGTCTACGAGACGGACATCCCCGGCGTGGGTCGAAAGTTCGAGGTGGAACTCGGCGGCGGCGAGCGTGCCGTGGTCGTCCACCACCACGACGGCCGTCGCGAGGTGTTCCGTCGCGCGGACCCCGAGGCCGACAGCGAGAGCGTCTTCGACCTCACAGCTGTGGAAGCCCGCCAGCTGGGGTCGATCCTCACGGGCGCACACTTCGAATCCGTCGACACGGGGGAGCTGTCGGTCCCGCTGGGCGACGCTATCATCGAGTGGATCGAACTCGCCGAGGACTCGCCGGTCACCGGTCGGGAACTGGCGGACACGAACGTTCGCGTCGAGACGGGTGTCTCGGTCATCGCGATCCAGCGGGGTCCCGACACCATCGCCAACCCCGGTGGGGACGTCACCCTCGAACCCGGCGACCTGCTGGTCGCGCTCGGCACGCGAGAGGAACACGAGGCACTGCAAACCCTGGTCGGGGGTTCGACGGCCGACTCCGGACCGGATCCGGACGCCTGAGTCGATGGCGGCACCGGATCTCCTCCTCCAGGCAGGGGTCGTCTTCGTCGTGCTCGCGCTGGGGGGCGGGCTCGCCTCCCGGTTCGGCCAGTCGGTGATCCCCGCGTACCTCGTCGCCGGCGTCCTCGTGGGTCCGAACGTCCCGACGCTGTTCGGGGTCGATTTCGTCCTCGTCGAGAGCCGCGAGTTCGTCGACCTGCTGGCGGAACTGGGGATCGTCTTCCTCCTCTTTTTCATCGGGCTGGAGTTCAACCTCGAACGGCTGGCCGCCGCCCGCGACCGGGTACTCGGGGCGGGCGTCGTGGACCTCGTCGTCAACGGCGGCGTCGGACTCGTCCTCGGGATCCTGCTGGGGTTCTCACCCATCGAATCGCTCTTTCTCGCCGGTATCGTCTACATCTCCTCGTCGGCGATCATCACGAAGACGCTCATCGACCTGGGGTGGATCGCCGACCCCGAGAGCGAGGCCATCCTGGGAGTGCTCGTCTTCGAGGACGTCGTCGTCGCGGTCTACCTCGCGGTGGTCGCCGCAGTCGCAACCAGCGGCGGCGCTAGTGCTGGTAGCGCCGACCTCGCGATCTCCGTCGGACGTGCGCTCGCAGTCCTCCTCGCGCTCGTCGCCCTCGCCACGTACGGCACGGGACTGCTCGACCGACTCTTCCGCACCGATTCGGACGAACAGTTGCTCATCCGCGTGGTCGCGGCGGCGGCCAGCGTCGGCGGACTCGCCCTGGCGCTGGGCGTGAGCGAGGCGGTCGCCGCGTTCTTCCTCGGGGCGGCCTTCGGCGGGACCAGCCACGCCCACCGGATCGAGCGCGTGATTACCTCGGAGCGGGACCTCTACGCCGCGGTCTTTTTCCTCTCGATCGGCCTCGAAACCGACCCCGCGCTGGTCGCCGGCGTCGCGGGCCCGTTGGCGGTCCTCGTGGTGGTGACGACGGTGAGCAAACTCGCCAGCGGCTACTGGGGCGGGCGGGCCTACGGCCTCTCTGAACGGCGCTCCGTGCGCGTCGCGGTCGGACTGGTCGCTCGCGGGGAGTTCTCGCTGGTCATCGCCGCGCTGGCGACCCGGCCCGACGTCGCGCTCCTGCAGGGCGAGGCCATCGCCGCACTCGCGGTCGGGTACGTGCTGGTCATGGGCGTGCTCGGGACCGTGTTGATGCGGTACTCCGGCGTGATCGAGGGGTGGGTCGTGAGTGGCAGCAACGGCGGTGGCGGGGCCAGTGGCGGTCCTGCCGGCGACTGACGGGAGTCGTCGGGACAGGTTTTTGACGGGTTGGGTCACATCCACCGACGTGTCCCGTGCAGTCCTCCTGATCGCTGTCGAGGTCGCCGTGGTCGTCCTGCTGGGGTTCGCGTTTCTCTACCAGCCGCCGTCGGCCTCCTACGGGATCGAGGCCGAGCGACTGAACGAATCGGACTACTTCGAGGAGAACGTCCGGAACGTCTCGGAGATCCCCGAACGACATCGGGCGGGCGTCCGGGACGCAATCGAGACGGGCCACGGCTCCGCACGTGGCGGGACGGCCTCGGACCTCCAGTACAGGGTCCGCTACGAGGGAGGGGTGTACGTGACCTCCGCCACGACGGTCGCCGATCCCGGACCACGGCCGCCCTGGGGATTCTTCGCGGGAACCAGTGGCATCGTGCTTCTCGCGGGACGGGTCGTGTACTCGCAATACGGCGGATAGGCCGATAGCTACCGGTCACCCGAGTGCGGGCAGGTACTGGACGGCGACGTACATCGCGACGGCGGCGCTCACTGGAATCGTGAGATTGTCGTCGAGGACGTAGCCGCGGACGACGGGCTTGACGCCGTCGGCGACGGTCGCGGCAACACCTCCGAGGACCGCCGCCAGGGACGGCACGAAGGGAACCGCCAGTAGCGTCGCGACGCCGAACGTCGCCAGCAGGACCCACCCCTGTTTGGCGGGGCGAAGCGTCCCCGAACCCAGCAGGCCGCTCGTGGGGTCGGCGACGGTCAGCATGAACATCGCGGGGACCGCGACGTGTGTCGGGTCGGCGGCGACGGCGGCGACGACCGGGTCGGCGCCCGGCGGCGGGAAGACGAGCGCGACGGTCGCCATTCCGACGGCGCCCAGATAGTAGCCGGCGAGGTTGTCCTGTTCGTACTCGCGGGTGAGCCGGTCGAAGACCGCCCACTCCAGACGGGCGCGCAGTCGGAGGAGTTCCAGACCGAACCCGACGACGACGGCGGCGAGGAGAAATATCTGGAGGCGCCGCCAGGTGACGGACTCCAGCAAGAGGTACGACAGCGGGACGACGCTCGTGCTCGCGTGGACGAGTCGCCGGGCGACTTCGTCCGGGATCGGCACCTCCGGGGTGTCGGCGCCGGGCTCTGCTGTGCCGTCTGCCACAGTCTCCTGGTCGGCGTCAGCAGTCGTCGATGTCCCGTCGGCGTCAGCAGCTGCTGTTCTCCCGTCAGCGTCAGAAGCTGTCGGTCCTCCGCCGTCGTCGGCCATTCACGTTAGAGGTCGGCGAAATCCAGCTCGCCGTCCCGGAGTCGTTCGAGCGTCTCACCCAGCTCCTCGATGGGGACGCGTCGCTGTGCGGTCGTGTCGCGTTCGCGGACGGTGACGGTCCCGGGGTCGCCCTCTTCGGGGTCCTCGGCCTCGCCGATAGTCGCGTAGTCGACGGTGACACAGAACGGGGTGCCGACCTCGTCCTGGCGCCGATACCGCCGGCCGATGGCGCCCGAGTCGTCGTACGTGACCGCGAGGCCACGCTCGCGGAGGTCGGCGGCGACCGTCTTCGCCTCGTCACCGAGGCCGTCCCGGTCCATCAGCGGGAACACACCGACCGTCGTGGGAGCGACCTCCGGTGGGAGTTCCAGGTAGGTGCGTTCCTCGCCGTCGATCTCGTCCTCGCGGTAGGCGTGGACGAGCACCGTGTACAGCGCCCGGTCGATGCCCAGCGACGGCTCGACGACGTGCGGAATGATGTGTTCGCCCGACTCGGTGACTTCCTCGACGGCGAAGCCGGTCTGGCTGACCGGCACGTCGTAGGCCTCGCCGTCGACCTCGACGGTGACGGTCGCGTCGCCCTCGGGGTCCTCGTCGGCGTCACGGAAGGCGTCGGGATTCCGTTCGGCCAGGTCCGCGAGCGCCTCCGCGACGTCGCTCGCGGCGCCGCCGAACTCAGGCCCCAGATAACTCATGTCGGGGTCGACGGTGGGACGCTCGACGGTGACGGGTTCGTCGTACTGTTTGAATACCGTGTAGTCGTCGTCGGAGTGGTCGTGGTGGTTCGAGAGGTCGTAGTCCTCGCGGTAGGCGAAGCCGGCGATCTCGACCCAGTCGGCGCCCTCGCCGGGGGCGCTCACGTCGCTCTCGGCGTCCCAGCAGTCGGCGGCGTAGTGGGCGAGTTCGCCTCCGAGGTGCTGGCGGAACCGGAACCGGTCCATGTCGACGCCGATCGACTCGTACCACTCGGTGGCGACGCCCAGGTAGTAGGCGATCCACTCGTCGGTGACGACGCCCTCCTCGACCGCTTCACCGATCGTCAGTTCCCTCGCCTCGCCGTCCTCGGCGTTCTGTGCGGCCGCGCTGTAGAAGGGCGCGACGACGTCCTCGATCGGCGAGAGGTCGGGTTCGTCTTCCTCCGGGTCGAGAAACAGTTCGAGTTCGGCCTGGGTGAACTCGCGGACCCGGACCAGCGACTTGCGGGGGCTGATCTCGTTGCGGTAGGCGCGGCCGATCTGCGTGACGCCGAAGGGCAACTGGTTGCGGGCGTACTCCGCCAGCTGGGGGAACTCGACGAAGATCCCCTGTGCCGTTTCGGGTCGCAGGTAGCCCGGCGAGGACGAGCCAGGGCCGATGTTCGTCTCGAACATGAGGTTGAACCCCTCGACGGCCTGGCCGGCGAGACCGGCGCCACAGACGGGGCAGACGAGTTCGTACTCGGCGATGATCTCGCCGACGCGGTCGGGGCCGAGCGCCTCGGCCTCCTCGTAGTCGGTGTTGTCCTCGACGACGTGGTCGGCCCGGTGGGACTCGCCACAGTCGGGACATTCGACTATCATGTCGTCGAAGCCGTCGAGGTGACCCGAGGCCTCGAAGACGGGTTCGGGCATGATCGTGGGTGCGTCGACCTCCATGTTGCCCTCCTGGACGGTGAAGCGGTCGCGCCAGGTGTCCTCGATGTTGTCCTTGAGGCTGGCGCCCTGGGGACCGAAGGTGTAGAACCCGGAGACGCCGCCGTAGGCGCCGGCGGTCTGGAGGAAAAAGCCCCGGCGTTTGGCCAGTTCCGTCAGCTCACTCATACCAGCGCCTCCAGCAGGTCCATGTCCCGGACGACGCCTTCGAGCTCGTCACCCGTCACCAGCGGGATCTGCTCGATGTCGGACTCGATCATCTGCTGGGCGACCTCCTGGACGGTCCGGCGACCGCTGACCGTGACGAGGTCGGCGGTCATGAACTCGGAGACGGGACCGGTCGGGAGTTCGACGTTTCTGGTGGGCATGTAGCTGTTGCCGACAGTCCGCACGCTCTCCCACTTCCACTCGTCGTCGTCGCTGGCGATGGATCCCCCCGTGTCCTCCTCGCCCTCGACGACGCGGGCGACGTCGATGACGTCGACTTCGGTGAGCATCCCGACGTGGTCGCCGTCGTCGCCCAGCACGACGGCGTAGGGGACGTCTGCGTGGGAGAGTTCGCGCTCGGCGACCGTGAGCGGTGTGTTCTGGTAGACGCAGTTGATCGCACGGCGGGCCAGTTCACCGACGGGAACGTCGACCTCGACGTCGCCGGCAGCGAGGGCTCTGACGACGTCGGTGATGGTGACGATCCCTTCGAGGTGACCGTCGACGACCGGGACCCGTCGGGCGCGCTCGGCGAGCATCAGGTCGGCGAGTTCTTCGATGGTCGCCGTGCTCTCGACGGTGGGGACTTCCTCGACGAGCATCGCGAGCTGGTCCTCGTCGGGGTTGTCGATCAGGTCGGTCCGGGTGATCAGCCCCCGGAACTGCTCGCCCTCGTCTGTCTCCTTGACCACGGGGACCGACGAGAACGCCCGTTCCTGGAGGTATTCGAGGACGTCGTCGCGGGTGCCCGGCAGTTCGACGGTGACGAGGTCCTCGCGGGGCGTCATGACGTCTGCGACGTTCATAGTGTCGGTCATTCCACCCCGCACACACTAAGACTTTGCACTTTCCCGCGACGCGACGGTTCTCGACCCGGTCCTGTCACCCGTCGGGGGACTCGCGGTGTCGAGCGATCAGTCGGCTGCCGGTATCATCGCTCGTATCCTCTCGTTTCCCAGTCGGTAACGGATCGCTACTCTGCTCACGTTCGGCTACCCCGACTCGAGCCGGGACGTGCCTGGCGCCCGCTGCTCACACCGGATCCTGGGCCGCTGAGTACCCCGGATCCGGGGCTGAAATCACTGTTCTCGAGACCTATCGTTACTGGCCAGGCGACGCGCGTCCTGCGGTCGTCTGACGCTCGGCTGACGCCCTGGTTTCAATCGCTGAGAATCGTTCCGGCAGGTTTATAGTAGGTTGTTACCTATTGGCATGCATGGCGCCGAAGGGTGTTGCCGAAGCTGAGGTGGCAACGGACGCCGAAGTCATGGGCTCGGTCGAGGACGGATCCACCGAGACGTTCGTCATCGCGGACATCAGCCGCGACGACGCCTATCTCACAGCACCGCTCGCGGACGCCGCCTCGCTACCGGCCTGGCGCTGACGGCGCGTCTATCCTCCGACCGCTTTCACGCACGTCGTGAGCGACCGGTTTCCTTCGACTCGCGACACCCGGGGCACTACCAGCGATGGATCGCCCGAGGAGTGTGTCGACCGTGTCGCCGATGTCGACGGTGACGGTCGTGGCGCGGCCAGAAAACAAGGGTTATACCCGCCGACAGGGATGTGTCGCGCATGAAGGTACTCGTGACGGACCCCATCGCGGAGGCGGGTCTCGAACGACTGCGGGAAGCGGGTCACACGGTCGAGACCGCGTACGACGTCGAGGGTGAGGCGCTCCTCGACGCCGTCGCCGACGCGAACGCACTCGTCGTGCGTTCGGGAACCGAGGTCACGGAGGCGGTCTTCGAGGCCGCGCCCGACCTGGAGATCGTCGGCCGGGCTGGGATCGGTGTCGACAACATCGACATCGACGCCGCGACCGACCACGGGGTCGTCGTCGCCAACGCCCCGCAGGGCAACGTCCGCGCGGCCGCCGAGCACTCGGTCGCGATGGCTTTCGCCTCGGCGCGCTCTATCCCGCAGGCTCACCAGCGCCTGCGCGGTGGCGAGTGGGCCAAGGGCGAGTTCCTCGGGACGGAACTCAACGGCAAGACGCTGGGCGTCGTCGGGTTCGGCCGCGTCGGCCAGGAGGTCGGCAAGCGCCTGCGCAGTCTGGGCATGGATCTGGTCACCTACGACCCCTACATCAGTGAGGAGCGCGCCGACCAGTTCGGTGCCGACCTCGTCGAATCGCTCGAGGAGTGTCTCTCCCGGGCGGATTTCATCACGGTCCACACCCCTCTGACCGACGAGACCGAGAACATGATCGGTGCGGACGAACTCGCCCAGCTCGAAGGCGGGTACGTGGTCAACTGCGCCCGCGGCGGCATCATCGACGAACCCGCCCTCGCCGAGGCCGTCGAAGAGGGGGTCCTCAAGGGCGCCGCGGTGGACGTCTTCGCGGAAGAGCCGGTCGACCCAGACAACCCCTTACTGGACGTCGACGACGTCATCGTCACGCCCCATCTGGGTGCGTCGACGGAGGCCGCCCAGGAGAACGTCGCTACCTCTACTGCCGACCAGATCCTCGCCGCTTTCGCCGGCGAACCCGTCGTCAACGCCCTGAACGCGCCCTCGGTCGACGAGTCGGTCTTCCGGCAGATCCGCCCGTATCTCGACCTCGCCGAGACCGCCGGGACCATCGCGGTCCAGCTCTTCGACGGGCGCGTCTCCGAGGTCGAAGTCGTCTACGCCGGCGAGATCGCCGAGACGGACGTCGATCTGGTCACCGCGAGCGCGCTCCAGGGCGTCTTCGAACCGCTCGTGGGGTCGGTGAACCCGGTCAACGCGCCGACCGTCGCCGAGAACCGCGGCGTCGACGTGACCGAGTCCAAGACCCGCCAGTCCGAGGACTTCCAGTCGCTCGTGACGGTCACCGTCGGCAACGACGACCGGGAGGTTTCCGTCTGTGGCACGCAGTTCGCGGGCAACGACCCCCGAATCATCCGTATCGACGACTACCGCGTCGACGCCGTCCCCTACGGCCACATGCTCGTGGCCACGAACCTCGACGAACCCGGCGTCATCGGCTTCATCGGAACGGTGCTCGGCGAGGCCGACATCAACATCGCGGGCATGTTCAACGGTCGCGAGACCATCGGTGGCGAGGCACTCTCGGTCTACACCCTCGACGACCCGGTTCCCGACGCGGTCCTCGCGGAACTCAACGCCGACGACCGCATCGTCGACACGAAGTACATCTCGCTCGACAACCACGAGTCGTGAACGGGGCCGTCGCGTGGTCGATTGTGGCCGCGACATCGGTCCGCTAGTCCCCTCCCACCTGCGGACCGATACTCAGGTCCGGTTCTCGGGAGCGAGTGCCTCGACCGTCTGTTCCTTGAGCGCCTGCGGGACGCCGTCGGGGACCACGACGAGTGGCTCGTCCACCACCTCCCGTTCGGCGAGCGTGGCGAGTCGCTCCCGCGCCGTCTCGGGTGTCCCCGCGACGCCGAGTGCGTCGACCATCTCCGCGGTCACCAGGTCACGCGCCCGCGAGCGGTCGCCGGCAGCCCAGGCGTCGGCGATGGCCTCGGCGTCGGGGAACGTCGCCTCGACCGCCCGCCGGTAGCCCTCGCCGTTGCCGACGTAGTAGGCGAGGTGGCCCCGAATTGCGGCTCTGGCGTCCTCTGGGTCGTCGCTCACTGCCGCCGGGACGTAGGGGGTCACGCGAATCGACTCGGGGTCCCGCCCTGCCTCGCGTGCAGTCTCTGCAACCGTCTCGAAGGCCTCGGCGAGGCGGGGGAAAGGAATGTTGTGGGGGAGCCAGCCGTCGGCCATCCGGCCGGTCGCCCGCCTGGTCGCCGGCCCGAGAGCGGCGGTGTAGACCGGCAGGG
>ENA-ORDC01000698-ORDC01000698.1-marine-metagenome-genome-assembly--contig:-NODE-698-length-30169-cov-3.156022_pt1 | contig 30169 bp, 34 predicted proteins | sample MGYA00237783_ERZ508515 | MGnify/ENA primary metagenome ERZ508515 (study PRJEB26186, sample SAMN06268792) | marine metagenome | isolation source: Eden Landing Ponds, San Francisco, CA, USA | place... | reverse complement strand
CGGCGAAGGCGATGGAGGCGGCCGAGCGGGGACTGAACGAGACGATGAGCGCGTTCATCGCGTGGGCGGCCCGCCACGGCGTCGATGTCGACGACAGCCGCGAGGCGCGGATGACCCTGCGGTTCAACGGGACTGTCGCCAGCGACGTACAGAAGTCCATCCGCGAGGGGCTCCGCGTCTGGAAGGACGCGGGGATGCCCGAGCAGCGATACCGAGAGGCGGAAGTCCGGTTCGGTGACGGCTCCCGCAGCGACGCCTGGCGGTTCCTGGCCACCGGGTAGCAGCCCGCCCGGCCAGAGGCATCACTATCCTGACCCCCGTCTGAACGCGGCTTCTCCAAGTTCACTTGCGCTTTTCAGCTCCGATTCCACAATCTTGGTTGTCCGTCGCGGCGGCGCCGAGCGCCAGGTGGGCGTCGCCGTCGCGACGAAACGCTACCCCGGGGGTTAGGTTCCGTCTTAGAGGTGTGGCTAAGGCCACTTCTCCAAAATACACCGCACACCTTCTGCGGAGCGCGCGAAATTTCTGCCCCCTTGGGGGCGCGCGAAAAATCGGGGGGTGGGGTCAGCCGAAGATGGCGCCGATTCCGACCTTGGCCTGTTGGGCGTCGCGGTGGTCGCCGCCGCCGTGCCAGTCGAGACGAGGAAGCCGCGAGGAATGTCGCATGTCCCACTTCAGGACGGTGACACCGCGGCCACGCGGCCGGTAGACGGCGAAGACGTACCAGCCGTTTGCCTCGCGGAGTTGCCGGTGATATTGGTCGTAGAGCTTGAAGTTCCCCGGCTGACCGTCCGCGTGCTCCCGCATGGTCGACTTGATTTCGACCGGGGTACCGTCCGCTCGACGAGCGTCGTGCCAGCTGGCGCGGTCGAGGTCGAGGCGGTACCGCTCGGAGGCCTTCCGCTCGCAGAGCGTGCCGTAGTGATTCGCGCGATGGCTCCGATTTTTCGAGACCATTCTATTCTGACCTTTCAGTTCCAACGCGTTACGCGTCGCGCGCTTTTATATATACACTCGGCCCGCCCCCGACCCGCGGCCGGCCCATCGGTCGCTCTCGCTCCCGTAGGGACGAGAGCCCCGTATGGGCTGTAGGGGGGACGATGGACGCGGACACGCGGACGTCCCGTCGCCTTCATGCGGTTATGGCCCTCACTCTGTCCAAGGCCGCGTCGTGCTGTCCGTCCTGAATCTCCGGCCAGCGGTCGCCGACCCAGGACTTTCCGAACGGGACGTATTCGGCCGTGTCTCGGTGCGAGAGACCGTCACGCTTGCATTCTCGAACCGTCCACAGCGCCACGTCGTAGGCCACTTCGTCCGGGTCGGGCTCCTCGCCGTCGTCTTCGTCTGTCCACGACCACGAACTGCCTTCTTTGTCGTTGTACCGCCAGTCTGTCGGCGGAACGCCCTCGACAGTGAAGCGCTTGTCTTTCAGTTGGCCGGACTTGATGCGGTCGGCGACGACGGCTTCCTTCTGGCTCTCCTTCTTGATGATGACGCCCAGGCGCCACAGCAGCGGGTGAATCGACGACTCGTCGTGAGCGATGTAGATGAGCATGCCGTTGTACTTCCGGATTTTGTAGACGAGCGGTCCCATCTTCTGGCGCGTCATGTAGCCCATCTTGCCGCTGCCGCCGGCCTTCGACGAGAACTCGTCGCCGATGAACAGTTTGGCGCTCTGGTCGTTGTCGAGCGGGTCGCCGTCCTGCTCGACCCACTCTTCGAGGTTCCCGTGGTTCGCTACGAACCCGTGTCGCTGCTCGCCGCTCTGGTCGGTCCACTCGTCGGTCTCGCGGAGTGATTCGATGTTACTGGCGACCTTCTGGATACCGAGTAGCTTCGTCGCTCGTTGCGCCAGCAGACAGGCCATGTTCGTTTTGCCGGCGCCCATCTCGCCCAGGAGGACGATGACCGGCGCGGGCGACTCGATCAGGCTGTCGATAGCGGTGATCGCTTTCATCCCAGAGATGTCGGCCCGCTCGGTTTGGTCACCGGTCAGGTGCTTGAGCGACGGCATATCACCGTCTTCGAGAGCTTTCCGGCCGGTTTCGGTCGCTCCGATTGTCCGCATCTTTCGGACTTCCCGGAGGTCGCGAGCCTCGCCGGGCATTTCCTCGGGAGTGGTGGCTTTCTGTGGGTCGTAGTGCGCTTCGAGGACCGAGAGGTAGCGGCTGACTTTCGGGTCGCGGACGATACCGGTGTGGCTGGCGGCGTCAGGGTCTCGGGCATGGTAGCCGTCGACGTGTTCGCGGAACTGTGCTGGAGTGTACACGTCGTTGTCGTCAGTCATGAGTGGGGTCGTGGTGTCCGTTCTGAGTTGGTCGTTCGTCCTCTGCGAGGTCGCGCTCGGTCACGTCGAGGAACTCGTCGGCGTCGACGGGGTCAACGTCACCGCGCATCTCTTGGTACACGTCGCGGGCGGCGTCCTTGTCGACTAACTGCCCGCGCTCGCGCGCCTCAGCGCCGGACATGATGATGTTCTCCTGCATCTGGATGGCGCGGTCGGACCACTGGCCGGCGAGTTCGGCGAGGGTGCGGGCCTTGTCGAGCAGGCCGTCGTGGATGCGCTCCATGTGGGTGCGGGAGGTGACGAGGTCGCCGTCTTTCGCTGCGGAGAGCCAGGTGCCGCGGACGCGCAGCTGCTCGATGTCGTCGAGCCATTCGAACTCGCGGACTTCGTAGGCGTCGCCGTCGTTGACGAGGTTCGGCGCCGGGCCGTCGGTCTCGCGGTCTTTCCAGGTGTCGGGCGGCACCATCCACTTCTCGCGGACGTCTTCGACGGCGTTGATGTGATGAACTTCCTCCCAGTTGCGGTAGTGCAGCCACTTGGCGACGCGAACGCCGGCCGGGAAACAGAGTGGCCCGAACAGTATCCAGGCGACGGTCAGGCCGGCGGCCCACGCTGGCGGGGAGGGGATGACCGGCTGGTAGTACCAGACGAGGGCGAGCGCACCCAGGAGCATCCCGAAGACGAGTAGCTTGTACTCCGCCAGCAGGTAGGTCAGCCGGTCCTTGTTGCTGGCGAACGTCGGATGGCTCACGTCGCCACCTCCGGTGCGCCGTCCTCTCGACGGAGGACGCTGATGCCGCCAATGACCATCCAGACGAAGGCGATGAGGATACCGCCGCCCCACGCCTGCAGTGTCGAGACGGCGCGGAGTATCGCCAGTCCGCCCTCGTTGGTGTCGATGAGATGGCCGTAGATTGGCGTCCTGTCGGTCGAGATGACGACGCCGACGCGGCCGCCGACCCGCTCGGTCGGAATCTCGATGGTAGCGGTTTCACCGGCGCCGAACGCTTCGGTTCGCACCGAGCCTTCGCCGCCGCCGTCGGCGAACAGCGACCCGCTGCTGATAGTGACAGCCTGAGCGTCCAGCGACCGAATGGTGACGCGGGCGAGCCCGCGGCTACTGTCGAAGTCGGCGGCGACGATCTCGGTCGAGGCGTCGATGCGGGTGGCGTTGCCGTCGGGTTCGGGAGCGGGCCGCGGCGTCGGCGACGCGGTCGGCGTCGAGGCCGGCCGGGGGACGGTCACGTTCGGGAGCGTCCCGTTCCTGAGTCGGTCGGCCAGCTGTGGCTCGGCGTCGGTCGGGGTGGCGGCGGCCGTCTGGTTGGTCGGCGAAGCGGTACTGTTGGGCGTGGGCTGTGGGCCTTGGGCTGCCGCTACCGGAGCGGACAGACAGAGCCCTACCAGCGCGATGATAGCAAAAAAGCGCATGGGTTGGTCTACCTCTCGTTGCGCCCGAACATGACGGCCAGAGCGACGACAGCGCCGACGAGGACCACCGCGGTCGGGTTGGCGCTGCCGCCCCCGAGGAAGCCGCCGCCTCCGCTGGGGTTGCGGAGTTTCTGCTGACGGGCTTCTATTTCAGCGGCCGTTTTCTGCAGACGGTTGAGACGCTCCTTGAACTCCGTGATATTGGAGGTTTGGTAATCGACTTGCGAGTAATCGATCTGCTCGCCTTCGTTCAGATGCTCGCCGTCCGGAGTCGTGACATTCAGCAGAGTGAACTGCCCGTTTAGCTGATGGGTCGTCTGGCCAGATGCCACGTACTGCGGTCCGTCGATTGTGCTGGCGTTGTAGGTCTCTCCGACCGTGTACGACCCGCTCGTGGGGAGGCCGTCAGACAGCAGCAGGCCGCTGATCTGCTCACCTGTCGAGTCGCGGACGACCATATCCCCGTAGCTCGACACGTTCTCCGGCGGCTCGACGCCGGTCGCGGCGAGACTTCGGACCGCCCAAGTCTGGTAATCGCCCTCGGGCGAGTATTCGCGCGCTTCGAGATACGGGTCGACAAGGTCAGACTCGTTAATTGCGCCCTGCTGATATTCTGTGTAGGTGTTCGTGACGAAGGTGTCAACCTCCGACTGAACGGTGCTGTGCTGATTCTGTATTTTCGTCCATGCAGCACCGTAGTCCGTCGCATTCAGAAGATACTCATCTTCATTGTTGTTCGTTGGTGCTTGCACACCGACTCCCTGAAGATCGACGTTGTCACCTCCTATTCCAGCGGTATACACTGATGTTCGGTCAACTCCGAACGTCTCGCCGTAGCTGACCGCCTGGTAGCTTCGAGACGACCCGTTCACAAGGGAGACACTGGCCTGAGTCCGGTCGATTTCGTTACCGAAGGTGCCATCTCTCTCGGAATAAATAGCCACGAAGGTACTGGATACATCCGTCGTGTTCGCCGCTTTATTCGCCAAGTTCAGCGAAACCGATGCGGAGGTCTCGTAAGAGTTGATCAGTTGGAGTTGTTTCGTCGCGTAGTAGTCTTCCACAGCGCCAACCGCTTTAGAGCGCGCTTCAGCCTCTGACGAGCCGTTTTCGAGCGCGCGGATATACGCCTGTTTCCCCTCCAACCGAGCGATGGTTTTCGCTCCTTCAAGGCTGTTATCCATCGAATCCAGCAGAATACGACTATTCTGGTACTGGGTCGTCCCCTGCTGGTAGATGTTCGTCTTTGTCTCCTGTGCGTCCGCCCCCTCCAAAGCCGACGTATTCACATCGGAGGCGAACGCTTTGTAGGAGACTGCCCCCCCGGCGATAGCCGCCGCGCCAGCGACACCGGCGATACAGAGCCCGCCACAGGCGATAGCCTGTGACTCGCCGACCGGGGACACGTCCTCGCGGTCGACCATGCCAGTCTGGACGGCGCCGCCGACTGCCGTCACTACCAGCGTGAGGGCCACGATAACCGCGAGCGTCTGTCTGAGCGGTTTTCTCATCGGTCACTTCCTCCGTCAGCGGCGAGGGGGTCGCCGCCCTGGTTGTCGCGACGGTCCCGGCGGTCGGGGTCGTCGGTCGGGTCGGTGAGGTCGAGCTGGTCGTCGGCGCCGTCGCCCTGGTCGGCGCCGTCGACGGCGTCGCCCTGGTCGCCGTCGCGGACGTGTGCGACCGCGGCGACGAACCCGGCGACCACTGCGGGGCCGACGACGGGGAGCGGCTGGCTGATGAGCGCCGCCGAGAGCGTCGAGAAGCCCACGCCCACGGTGAGCATCATCCCGTAGCCCATGAGGTCGTCCATACCGAATCACCCCATGTAGGAGACGACGTAGTAGCCGGCCGATTCGAGGACGACGACGATAGTCCCGTAGATGTAGCTGCTCTGGACGAAGCCACGGAAGCCGAGGATGTCCAGGCCCATCATCAGCACGACGACGATGGTGCCGATGAGCGCGTAACTCTCGGCGCTGGCCTGCATGGTGACGAGGTCGGCCAGGTCCGTGTCGATGTCCATGTCCGCGGCGCTGGCGTCAGTGCGGTTGGTGATGTACGCCGCGGCGAGCGAACCGACCGTCAGGAGGAACGCGGCCGTGATAGCCGTGCCCTCGATGGTCGTGAGCGCGCCGCTGATGTCGTACCCGTAGTACGTCTGATTACCGGCGATACCGGCGGACACGGCGGCTGATAGCATGAATACCGTGCCCGCAATCGCGTCTTCGATGTCGATTTCTCCGAACATTCGAGTTCTATCCGTCGGGTGACGGACGCCCGACAGGCTCTCGCACTCCGGTAAAAGACAGGTGTGTGGAACGCTATTTGGGGATCACTGTGAGAGATAACTCAGTCCAGGATATCCCATGTTTTCGACGAACTTCCTTTCCCTCGTGCTTTCAGTAACCGTTCTGTTATAAACTCCCGATCTACTTCTTCACTCTCTTTTTCGAAGGTGTACTCTGATTCGACTATCTCCTGCATTGCCTCCTCAACTGTGAGAGATTCTACTTCTTCATAGATGTGAATCTCTGCGCGCTCAGATTCATACCCCGCGTCAAAAAGCAGAGTATTTGTGCTACCTTTACTGGACCAGACGACTGTACCTTCTGGCATAGAGCACACATTATTGTCAGGCACATATAGTTATGCGGAAGATTATTCGCGGTTTCATAGTAGCAATTTGAAGCCTCTATCCGCCCTACCCCCTGGGGTCGCACGTCGAGAGAAACGCTCGCCCCGATATGCACACGACCGCGCTTCGGCCGTGTGCATATTCGACCCGGCGCGACCGGCTCAGTGGAAGACGTCGAGCCCTGTGGGCCGTGGGCCAGTATGGGCTTTAAGAGTAATCGGCCGTCCAGTCACTCGCTCAGCCCTGTTTTTTGCCGTCGTGTTCACGAGCGGGAGCCATGCGAATCCGCGAAGACGGCAAGCACGCGCACCGGACTGACACCATCGAGCAGGCCGCCGAGTTCTGGGAGTGCAACAAGACCACGGCGCTGATGCGCTCGGCGGACTTCTCCCGGCGAATCGACGAGCGAATCCGGACTGTCCTCGCCCGCGATGACCTGACCGCCGCGCAGAAGCGGGAGATCGCCGACACACTGAGCATCCCCGGCACCTACGAAGTAGCTGTCGACGAGACGGTTTCCATCAGCCGCGACGATTGAGAAATGATCGGGATTTATCCTGTCTGCACATCCGAACGGTGGTATGAAAGATTCAACTAAGCACTACATATACGCAAACGTCAGTGCGTTCTTCGGCATAGCGATGTTAGTCGGTGGAAGTCTGTTTGCAGTTGACGCTTGGGGAACGATGGGTCAGATTGAGGCACAAGGTCTTCTCGGTCAGGCGGCTTACGAGGAGCAGTACGAGCAGGCGGTCAGCAATCTTCAAATCGGGGTTGTGGTCGTTCTCTTAGGCTTCTTTATGACACTCAACGCAGTTGCTGAAGATATTAATAAAACTCTGTGGAAACTGAACGAAGATTAACACGGACTACTCATCGTCGGTCCGGAGGTCGTCGGCTTCGAGGTCGTCGTTCAAGAAGGCCCGCCCGAAGTCAGTAACTCGGTAGGCGGCTGTATCTTCATGTCGCTCCAGCAGGCCGTGTTCGGCGAGGTCCTGACACCGCCGGGCGATATGGTGGCGAGTGTAGGCGATATTCAGTGCGAGAGTCGACGGTTTCATCCACCCTCCATATTCTGACAACTCAGAGACGATCACTCGGTCAGAGGGTTTCAGCCACTCAACCCGGCGATGCATTTCACTTTCGCTGTCAGATGGGGCGCTCATAGTTGGTCCGATGATGATTTTTTAGCCATGTTCTGTGAATTGCAAACCAAGGTTATGTGCATCAAAGTTTAAGTGAGGTGGATACATTGGCGGTGGTAGACGCGGATACCGGTTGGTTGCGGGTTGGTGATGAGAAAGAGTCGGCGGCCGATGTCCCTACGCACCGGCCGGGTCCGCTCGGAGAGCGAACACATGACGACGAGACACGGACACTGGCTTAAGCCAGGTGGCGAGCGGTATCGGGCGGGAACCACTTTCACCGGGGGTTTGGCCGCTAAGCGGCCGGATGTATCGGGTCTCGGATGGGTGAGTTGCCAGAATCGGGCGCTTTACTTTCACTGTGCGTCCGTGGATTTCCCTTTTTACGCACCCGCCCATCTGCCTGACCTGACCATGTCGGGAGATGAGAAAGAGATAGTGCGAATCGAAGACGAGAGCGACCGCTGGCGGTACGTCTGCCCGCGCGGTCACCGGGACTGGGAGCCCACGAATCACCATTTCTGGTGTGCGTCGTGCGCTCGCGCCGAGGACGCCGACGGCGTCTTCCACGAGCTGCGGGACCGCAGTACGGGCAACCTGTACGAGCGGGAGGACGTGCGGCTGCTGACGCCGGTCGGTCCCTACGACCGCGACCTCGACCGGAGGGGGTCGGTGTGAGCGACGACGATCTCGTTTCCATCCCGCCCAAGGAGGCGGTGGAGCTGCATCTGGATAGCCTCGAAGACACGGCCGCGGACTGGACGGAGACGGGCCACCGGAGCCACCTGCGGGCGTGGGTGGAGTGGTGCCGCGAGGAAGGCGGCATCGACTCGATGGACGAGGTGTCGGGCCGCGACATCTACGAGTTCCGCCGCTGGCGCCGGAACGGCGGCTACTCGAACGGTGACGGCGAGATAGCGCCTCGGACGCTTCACACGGCGCTGTCTACCCTGCGGGCCTTCCTGCGGACCTGTGCGTCCATCGAGGCCGTCCCCGACGACCTCTTCGAGAAGGTGCAACTCCCGTCCCTGAGCCGGAACGAGCAGGTGTCGGATTCGTGGCTGCCGCCCGAGCGCGTGCCGCCGATTCTCGACTACCTCAGCAGCTACGAGTACGCGAGCCGGGACCACGTCATCTGGGTCCTGGTGTGGCACACGGGCGCTCGACTCGGCGCGGTCCGCGCGCTCGACCTGGGTGACGCCGAGCTGGACAGCGACGAACCCGGCCTTCGGTATCGACACCGCCCATCGACGGGAACCCCGCTCAAGAACAACGAGCATGGGGAGCGGTACAACCGCGTCAGCCGCCGCGTCGCGCGCGTTCTGCGGGACTACATCGACGGCCCTCGCAAAGAGGTGACTGACGACGAGGGGCGGACGCCGCTGGTGACGACCCAGCAGGGACGCCTTTCGTCGACGTGCATCCGGAACGCGTTCTACCGGTGGACGCGCCCGTGCATGGTCGGCGAGGAGTGTCCCCACGACGAGGACCCGGACACCTGCGAATACGCCCGCCACACGGGGATGAGTGCGTGCCCGTCTGCGCGGTCACCTCACGACGCCCGGAAGGGGCGAGTGACGAAGTACCGGAACGACGGCGTGCCCCGCGGTGTGGTCGCGGACCGTCTCGACTGTTCTGCGGAGATTCTGGACAAGCACTACGACCGAGCGAACGAACGCGAGAAAGCCGACCGCCGCTGGGAGTTCATCGACGATGAGTAACACCCAAATCGAACCGACGGACGTACCGATTATTGGGGGTCTTGAGCCCTGCAGCGCCCATAGATTTTCGTCGAGATAATCGCAAGACAGCGAGTGGATTATCAGTCGAACGACCGGGTACCGTGCTTTCGTTCGATAGTCGAACGGCGGGTGGTGCATCGGTGAGGGTCGCGTCCGCTCAAACGAGTCACTACAGAGAAAATCAATCGTTGATCGAACTCCTCGTGGCGACTGTCGAGTTACTAGGGCAGTGGAGGCGGGAGCGATAAGAGACGACGAAGATGCAGGCCGAAGAGTACGAGTTACTCGTTTTCGAGCGCGTCGTAGATGTCTCGGTTCGACTCTCGATCGGCCGCCGCGACACGCCGAACTAACTCCCGACGGATGTCCTCCATCACTTCCTCGAGCGGAGACGCGGACTCTGTCCCTTCCTCAGTGGCCACGGCTGAGTGGATGTCTCGAACGCGCTTCATCGTTCGGGTCCGGGAAGTCATCAGTTAGTTGCTCTAGTCCGTATTGAATCAGGTCTTCGCGCCAGTCCTCGATCTCGCCTATCAGGTCCAGTTCTTCCGTGTAGGTCCGGAGATACTCGATAGTTCTTTCCTCGTCGACGGTCGCCTCGTCGGTACCGAATTGCTTCAAAATAGACCTGATTTCGTCGTCGTACTCGAACCGGTGGGATTGGAGTCCCGACCCGACGCCCCTGACTGGTGAGCAAGTCAAGCAACTGTGGCTCGCTGCAGAAACGAACGAAGAACGCATGCTGGTGATTGGATACTGCGTTTGGGGCGTTCGGATGCCATCAACCAGCGCTGCGATGTAAGCCCACGCGTCCAAGACCAGCACTATGACCTTCCCGACTCTTCCGAAGAGCGCGAGCGCTTCGAAGACGAATTCAGAGATGCCGACAATGACCCTGACTCCGGGTTCGGCCACTGACGGGAAGCAATTGAAGTCAAGTAGAACAGTTGCAGGATACACGGTTCAATCCTGGCGATGAACGACCGCCAGTAGTGCCGGCTGAAGGGTTTGGTACCCTACCGTTTCGATGGTGTCTGATGTGTTCTCGTAGAGAACCGACCCCGGACAAGATCCGGCAGCAATACGCGCCCTGAGTTGGTTGTGAGCCGAGTGTGTTCTACGGTTCGTCCTGCAGCTATCGATGGGGTGGAAGTCCTAACGCGAGGCCTACGAGCGTGTTGTCTCAAATCGCGCAAGATATTTATAAATGTCTTGCGTATTCTGAGATAGATTGCTCTCAGAATCAGATCTCACCGTGCTCTCATATCTGAGCATGTACGCAGGCAAGGGCTTGATACAGCGAGAGTTAGCTGATGAGCTCGATTGGGATCAAGGGCATACCTCTCGTGTTGTCTCGAAGCTCGCGGACAGCGAACTGGTGGTCAGAAACCAGCAAAACGGTCGGTATCAGGTCTCACTGTCGAACGCTGAGCCGGCCGAGCGGTTTGCCGATCTCACGCGCGAATTTTCACACGTTGATTTTCCCGATATTCTGTCTGGACCGACAATCCAGTTGCTGTATTATTTGGACGCTGAACGAACTGCAGCGGAACTTACGGACTGGACCGGTGCAAGTCGAGCAACCGTATACCGCCGGCTCAAACAACTACAGAACGTTGGTATCGTCACCAAACGGGACACCCAATTCGCGCTGACGAATCAGTTTGAAGAGCTGGCTGCGTTTTCGCGGTCGCTGGTACGCCATCTACATCGACAGGAGGCAAATGACCACGCTGCTGGCGTCCGACTTATCTGGAGTGCTGTCGACGAGTATCTATTCAGCTGCCGGACAGAGGTGACAGCACCGCTGTTCCACCAGACTGGTCCAGAGGCGCTTGAGGAATACGGAATCCCGCTGTTAACGCGTGAAGAGCAGTACTATTTCCGCTCCGAGGGACGAAACGGACTCGCTCCTGAAGACCTCCTGTGTCATCTGCTGCTCATCAACGACGGCGCTCGGTACCGGTCATACTGCCTGTTACTGATTGCTAACTGCGACCTCAACGCAGACAAGCTCACACGGACAGCCGAGCGATACGATCGAGAAGCCGATATCGATATCACTGACATTGTCCAGGATCTCTGTTCGTACCTCGAATCCAAGGGCGCAGTGTCCGGGGAGAAGCTCCCGGAATGGCACACGTTCAAATCGACGGCCGCTGATTACGACATATCCGTATGACGCCCCGCCCACAGTTCGACGCGACGTATATCGAGGCCGAACTGCAGGAACTCGGAGCCGTGCTCAACTCCGACGTGACGGCCTTTCTCATCGGTGGCGGGGCGATGTCATTTCGAGGACTGAAAGACACGACCAAAGACATCGATCTAGTGGTTACGACCGAGGCCGAATTCGATCGATTGCTCGCTGCGCTGGATGAACGAGGTTACGAAAAAGTGTCTGAACTCGGCGAGACGTATCAACGATTAGGAGCCAGGCTATGCGTCGAAAACACCGATCGATGTCGAATAGACGTCTTCAACCGACAGGTCGCTAACAAGCTTATCTTCAGCGACGGGATGCAACAGCGAAGCGAGGAATATCTTGAATCAAGCGAGCTCACTGTTGAACTAACCGCGTTGGAGGACATCTTCCTGTTCAAGACAGTCGCCAAGCGTCCTGACGACATCGATGACATGAATACGCTGGTACAGACGAACCTGGACTTCGACGCGGTCAGGAGCGAAGTCGCAGAGCAGATCGAATTGCTAAGTGGGAAACGGTTCACGACGCATATCCGTGAGTCGCTTGATGAGCTGTACGAGCAATACGAGGTACAAGCGCCGTTCGAAGACGTGATCGATGAGTATTACGCGCAGTATATGGACGAGCTGGAAGTCAGACTCGTATTGAGTGAGGAGGAACCGATGTCGGTCGAAGCAATTGCCGAAGAGCGCGGTCTCGAACAGAGTCATGTCGTAGAGCAGTTAGAACAACTCGAAGCGTATGGCTACGTTGAACAGACAGATTCAGGATTTGTTGATACAGGCAAGCTCGATGCGTTCAAAGAATGAAGAAAACGATTTCTTCAGACAGTTCGATGATTGCTCCGGGGACTCTGATTACAGATTGTCTAAGTAATCCCTCCGTTGTTCCATTCGTTCTTGCTCGGTACGCCGGTCGTAGTGCTGTTCGATGACTTTCGGACTCACGTTCGCCCGATCACTGACCACCCTGTCCGGCATATCGCTGTTCAAGCTGTGCGTGATACTTCCTCGACGGATAGCGTGCGGGCTGACGCTTGACGGGCATTTCGAAGCGGCGTCACGAATGGTCGCCTCGCAGTCGACAGGTCGCGTGTCGGCGGTCCGTACCCGGCACCAGGGGCGGCTACGGAGAGCGGGTCGTGGCGTCGGGATCGAACGTCGCGGCGTGGTCGCGGACGAAGTCGGCGAGCGACCGCGGCGGCCGCCCGAGGACGCATCCGCGGCCCACCCTTATGTAGCGTGTCGGCGTGGATACGGTATGACAACGTTCGTCGTCGTCGGCGGGGACGCCGCCGGCATGTCGGCCGCGAGCAAAGCAAAACGGGACGACCCGGACCTGACGGTCGTCGTCTTCGAGAAGGGGGAGTGGGTCTCCTACGGCGCCTGCGGACTGCCCTACTACATCAAGGGAGAGATACAGTCGCTGGAGGATCTGGTGTCGGTGACGCCCGAGCAGTTCCGCGAAGGGCGCGACATCGACCTGCGGACGGGCCACGAAGTCGTCGCGATCGACCCGGACGACCGGACAGTCACCGCGCGACACGACGGCGGCGAGGTGGTCCAGCCCTACGACCACCTGCTCGTCGCGACGGGGTCGGAGGCGGTCACGCCACCGGTCGCGGGGATCGACCGCGAGGGCGTGTTCACGCTGGATTCGATGGCCGACGGCACGGAACTCCGGGAGTACGTCGGCCGCGCTCGCTCGGAGGAGGACCTCCAGCAACCCGACCGCGGACCGGCGTGTCAGTTCCTGGAGCGCTGCAGCGGCCCGGTGGGGATCGTCGGCGGCGGCTACATCGGCGTCGAGATGGCCGAGGCACTGGCCGCCAACGACTTCGAGGTCCACCTGTTCCAGCGCGGCGAGCGACTCCTCAAGTCGTTCAGCGAGGCCACCAGCGAGCGAGTGCTCGACCACCTCGCCGACCAGGGCGTCGCCGTCTATCTCGGGAGCGAGGTCCAGCGACTTGCCGGCAACGGCAGGGTATCGGCCGTCGAGACGGCCGACGAGCGCGTCCCGGTCGACATGGTGCTGGTCGGAACGGGCGTCCGGCCGCGGACCGACCTGGCCGAGGACGCCGGCATCGACCTCGGCGAGACGGGGGCGATAGCGACCGATGTCTATCGGGAGACGAACCACCCCGACGTGTACGCGGCGGGCGACTGCGCGGAGGCCGCACACGTCGTCACCGGCGACCCGACGTTTGTCCCGCTGGCGCTGACGGCCAACCGCCACGGCCGGGCCGTCGGCCAGACGGTCGCCGGCGACCCGACCGAGGGTGGCGGCGTCGCGGGAACGGCTGCGGTCAAGGCCTTCGAGGTCGAGGCCGCCCGGACCGGCGTTCTGGACCACGAGACCGCCCGCGAGGCGGGGTTCGACCCGGTGACGGAGACGATCGATGCCAACTCCCGGGCGGGGTACTACCCCGAGGGCGGGCGGGTAACGGTGACGCTGACGGCCGACCGCAACTCCGGGCGGCTGCTGGGGGGGAGCCTCGTCTCGGAGTACGGCGAGGGGGCCGTCCACCGGAGTCACGCACTCGTCGGCGCGCTCACCGAGGGCGTGTCCGTCGACGAACTCGCGAACTACGACCTCGCCTACGCGCCGCCGTTCAACACGACCTGGGACCCAATCCTGACGGCCGCGAAGGTCCTCGGTGGCAACCTGTAACTGGTGGTTTCGGTCCGGGAGTCGAGAGCCGACGAACGCGACGCAATCCGGGCGGACTTCACTGCCCGAGGTAGACGTCCCGGACGTACTCGTCGTCCGAGAGGTCGTCGGGGGTTCCCTCCTTGACTACCTCGCCGTTTTCCAGCAGGTAGATACGGTCTGCGTGAGCCATCGTGAAGGTGATGTTCTGCTCGAAGAGCAACAGCGTCATGCCCTCGTCGGAGATGCGCTCGAGGGCGTCGCTGATGTCCTCGAGGACGACCGGCGCGAGGCCGAGCGTCGGTTCGTCCAGCAGCAGCGTCTCCGGGTCGCCCATCAGCGAGCGGCCCAGCGCGAGCATCTGCTGTTCGCCGCCGCTGAGCGTGTGGGCATTCTGGCCGGTCCGCTCCTCGAGGCGAGGAAAGAGGTCGTAGACCGCCCGGAGTTTCTCGTCGGCGTCACTCCAGCCGCGGCTGTACGCCCCCATCAGGAGGTTGTCCTTCACGTCCATGAACCCGAAGAGGTCCCGCTTTTCGGTGCAGTGAATGAACCCCTGCTTGACGAGGTCGGCGGGGTCGAGGTCACGGACCTCCTGCTCCCAGTAGCGAATCGACCCCTCGTAGTCGTGAAAGCCCGTTATCGCGTCGGCGAGCGTGGACTTGCCCGCACCGTTGGGCCCGATGAAGCCGACGACCTCGCCCTCGCCGACGTGGAAGTCGACGCCGGAAATCGCCTCGACGGTCCCGTACCCGACCGACACGTCCTCGCCCCGGAGAGCCACGTCCCCGTCGCCAACCTCGTCCACCTCCGTGGTGAAACTCACGTCGTGTCACCCCCGAGATAGGCGTTCTGGACGGCCTCGTCGTTCCGTATCTCCTCGGGCGTCCCCTCGGCTATCTTCCGGCCGAAGTTCAGGACGACCGCGCGGTCGATGAGTTCGAGCAGGCCCCGCATGTTGTGGTCGATGACAACGAAGGTGTAGCCGTCCTCGCGCAGGTCGAGGAAGAGTTCGACGAACTCGTCGACCTCGCTGGCCGCGAGGCCTGCGAACACCTCGTCGACCAGGACGAGTGACGGGTCCACGGCCAGCGCTCGCGCCAGTTCCAGGCGAAGGAGGCCAGCGTGGGGCAACTCGTCGGGTTCTTTTTCGAGGTCATCGAACCCGAAGCCCACCTTCGCAGCGATGTCGGCCACCCGACTCTTCATGGCATCACTCCGGCGGGTGAGCGAGAAGAGGCGGTCTTCCATCAGGGCGAAGCCGATGTTCTGTGCGACGGTGAACTCCTCGATGGGATTTGCCGTCTGGAAGGTTCGGGCGATCCCGCGGTTGACGATTTTGTGGGTCGACATGCCGGTGATGTTCTCGCCGTCGAAGTAGACCGACCCCTCGGTCAGGTCGTAGGTCCCCATCACGCAGTTGAACGTCGTGGTCTTGCCAGCGCCGTTTGGCCCGATGAAGCCGACGATTTCCCCCCGGTCGACCGAAAAAGAGAGGTCGTCGACGGCAGTCAGGCCGCCGAAGCGCTTTGTCATCCCCTCGATGGCGAGCAGTTCGGCCCCGGCTTCCGTGTCGTCACTGGCACCTGTCGATTCCTCGGCGTCGGTCGTCGGTGCTGGTGTGTCGGTACTCACGACTTCTCACCTCGATTGCGTAGCCGCTCGCGCCACCGGTCGCCCTTCGATAGTCCCCAGCGGAGGAGACCGCCCGGTGCAGCGTAGATGATGACCAGGGCGGTGACTCCCAGGAGCATGAACGACATATCTGCAATCTGGTAGCCAGTGATGTCCTGGACGAACGAAATGTCGATGCCGAAAAAGGAGTTCTCCATCTGTTCGAGCAGTGACTTCTCGACCATGTGGACGAACAGGCCGCCGATTGCCGCACCCGTGATGGTCCCCATGCTCCCGATGACGGCGGCGATGATGATGAGGAGGCTGACCTCGAGTTCCAGCAGGGCACTCGGTGTCGGCGTTCCACGAGAGTGAACGAAGACGGCTCCCACGAGGCCACCGATAGCCGCAGAGAGGACGAAGACGAAAATCTTGAACTTGGCCGGGTTCTTCCCCGTCGCCGCGACGACGTCCTCGCCGCTCCTGATGGCGTAGAAGACGGCCCCGGCATTCGACCGGGTGACCGCCAGTAGAATGGCCATGATGAACAGGAACAGACCGAGTGCCAGATAGAATTCGAGCACCCGAACCACGTCGGAGGCCCCCCAGGCCAGCGCCTCGACGCTCGTCTCGGGGGCGATAGTGACAACCGCCTCGTCCTGCGTTCCGACGAGACTGTCCGGGGATTGTAGTCCCGACTCCCCGCCGAAAATGCCGTTGTAGAGAATGAAAACCTGGAGTAGGAGTATCGGCGCGATGAGCGTAATCAGCGAGAGATACGGACCACTCACGCGAAGTGCCGGGATGCCGATGAGAAGTCCGCCGATGGCGGCGACGACGACGGCAGCGACGATGGTGATGAGCGGGTGGAGTCCGAAGTGTGAGCCGAGCAGCGTCGTCGAGTACCCCCCGAGTGCGAAGAAGAAGGCGTGACCGAAGCTAATCTCGCCGGTGTAGCCCGAGACGACGTCCCAGCTCATGACGAACATCGCGATGAAGAGAGCGCCCGTGAGCCGAGTGATTGTAATCTGATTCAAGAAGAGCGGCGAGATTGCGAGTCCCAGTATTGCGAGGACGCCGAGTTTGTGTCGGGTTGCGAGCGGGAATGGGCTGAGCAACTGGAACACCGTCGGGTTGGACGCGCCTGGTTCGTGCGGTAATCTCTTGTCTCATGGTTAGGCACCCACCTGCAGTTCACGGCCGTACAGGCCCTCGGGCCGAACCACCAGGACGAGGACCAAGACGAGAAAGGATGTGATACCGAGCAAATTCGGGTCCACGAACGTCACTGTCACCGTTTCGAGGAGGCCAATGAAGTACGCGGCGATGACACTCCCCCGTATCGAACCGAGACCGCCGAGAATCACGATGGCAAAGGAGATGACGAGTGGACTCCGTCCCATCGCGTAGGTCATCGAGTAGGTGGAACCGATGAAGACGCCCGCGATTGCCGCGAGAACCCCAGCGAGTATCCACGTGACGAGAAAGAGCCTGGGGATGTCGACGCCCACGATGCGGGCCCCGCGCCGACTCATCGAGGCTGCGACGAGTGCCTTGCCGACCTTCGTCCGATTGATGAAGACGAACAGGCCGGCGATGAGAACCCAGGAGACGACGAATCCGAGCGCGAGATTCTGGGTCACGTTCGTTCCCGGAATGGTCCCCCCGACGAACTGTTCGAGGACCTGTGGGTCCTCGCCAAACCGCAACTTGACTGCCTCCTCGACGACCAGGGCGAGCAGGACAGTGACTATCATCACGAGCAGCGCCACCTGCTCGGGTTTGGCGTAGACGCGTTCGAGACCCCGCACGAAGAGGAGGTAGAGAATCGCGTTGAAGACGGCGACGACGACCAGCGCGACGACGAGGCCCAGCAATAGTGCCGGGACATCGCCCATCGACCCGGAGAACCGCTGGAAGCCGACCAGGGTGGTGAAGGCTCCGATTGTGAGGCTCGCACCGTGGGCGAGGTTGAGGACGCCGCCGACGCCGAAGATGATGGTGAAGCCGATGGCTGTCAGGGCATAGAGCGCACTCCGCCCTAGCCAGTTGAGGAGGAAGTTGATGAGGACTTCGACCATTGTGGGGAGGTGTTACTGGTGTGGCTGGTACGGTGCCTGCTGGTGTGCGTCGGGCAGGAACGTCACGAGTTCACCACCCTGCCACTGGTTGAAGATGGGGGCCGCGCGACCCGCCACCCAGTCGTCCATGCTGTACTGGATGTCGTGGGGATACTCCTCGTGGTCGCCCGGGTAGAACTCGAACTCCTGGGTGGTCGTGGTCGCTGGGGTGAGTTGATTCGACGCCATCGCCTCGACCATGTCGTCCTCGTTGATGGTGCCGACCTCTTCGGCGTACTGGGCGTAGAGTTTGATAGCGTCGTAGGCGAGATAGGCCGTGTAGACGGGGGCGAATCCCTCCGTCTGCTCCAGGAAATTCTGGGTGAAGGATTCGGTCTGGTCGGTGATGTTCGTCCCGGGTGCAGCGGTGTTCAGCGTCCAGACGCCCTCGAAGGCCGCCGCGGCCGAATCCGGGAGTGCTGCGTTCTGTGCAGGCACGTTGATGCCACCGAAACCCCAGGGATAGCCGCCCTGTGCCCAGGTGACGGTGGCGTTGACTCCCGAGTGGGCCATCAGGGTCGTCACACCGTCGACGTCGTTCGGAATATCGTTGTAGATTGGGCCGAAGTTCTCCGTCGTCGGCGAGTAGGACTGGGTCCCGACCACGTCGAAACCGTGGTCGCCCAGTTGCTCCTCGACGACCGGGGCCGTCGGACCGGTCCAGGCTGCCTGCTCGTAGAGGAGATACGTCGAATCCCAGCCGAGTACGTCCTGGTAGTATTCGCCAGCGAAGTCGACGACCGCCTGGCCCAGCAGTTCGCCGTTGAACGGCCCGACCCGGAACATGTACTTGTTGGCGTCGTAATCGTCCAGGAGTCGCTCGTTCATGTCCATCGAGGATGCCCCGGAGGTGAGGTGGAGTTTCTGCTCGGAGACGATGTTGTCCATGATACCGTTAAACGCCTCGCTGGCGAACGTGCCGACGGTAAAGTGGACATCCTCCTCCAGCACGAGGTCTTCGTAGGCCTCCGTCGCCCCGCTGGAGGTCCCCTGGGTGTTTCCGACCACCATCTCGACGTTCTCGGCGTCGAGGACACCCGCTTCGTCGAGTTCCGACACGGCCACCTTGGCTCCGCCCCGAATCGATGCACCGACCGGATTGGTCTCGGCGTCGGGTGCCAGGACGCCGACGCGCAGTGTCTCGCCCAGTTCCGTCTCGTCGCCGCCGCCGAACAGGCCACCACAGCCCGCCAGGGATGTTGCGACCGCGCCTGCACCGAGTGTCTGAATGACCTTGCGCCGGGACGGTCCCGAAAATTGGGTGTTGGTATCTTCTGCCATTGTCTACCTATCCAATCAGGGGGTGCGCATATAATGGTTTCCCCGGTATTATCACACCCCAGAGATAATTGAAACCGCGTGACTGCGCGGGATTTGTGAAGCAGATTGGGTTATTGGTTGTCAGTGGCATTCAGACCCATTTCCTGGCTTCTCCCGTTCGTGAACTCCTGATTGTGCCCCAATCTGTGTATTTCAGATGTGGGCGACAGGTGACAGGACAGGCACTGGTCGCGAAGCTTCCCACGCCCGAATCGGTATGACACTCAGATGGCGAGTGGGACGAGCAACACGCCCATGCAGGTCATGCGCCGCGCACCGAAACGACCGGGAATCAGCCCGACAGCCGTACTGACGGCAAAGACTGCGAGGCCAAGGGGGCCCGTGAAGGCGACGACGAGCAGGCAGAGAAAGCAGAGCACCCCGAGCACCAGGCGGCCGTTGTCGACCCGACCCACGAAGGCGAGATATCGGTCACCGACCACGAGGACGAGGACGAAGCCACAGGCGGCGGCGATGGCGACGCTGGCAAGGAGGACGGGCAGATTGTGCGGGACCCCCGCATCCTCGAGGGCGACGAGCACGCCCGTCCGGGGAGTGCCCAGCGCGACGAGGGCAAAGAGCGCAAAGACCGTGTTGGCTGTGGTCACACCGCTGCTGGCGACGACGAACGCGCGCGGCCCGCGATGGGGGAGGACGAGGAGCGCCGCCGCGGCGGCGATGGCACTCGAGATGGCCGGGAGATAGCCAACGAGCGCGCCCGCGAGCGTGCCGACCAGGCCCACCGAGAGGAGAACCCTGGGCGGCGTCGTCACGCGACTGTCCGCCTGTGGCGGGACGCCACTGCCCGAGAGCGCTTCGAGGAGGATGGGCGCACCGAAGAGGCCGGCAAACAGCGGGGCGAGCATATCGCCCGCGGGGAGCACGCCACTCGTCGGGACGTCCAGCGCGATGATGCCCAGCAGGCCGCTCCCGACGAGGGCCAGCGCCGCCCCGAGTCGGCGCTCCCACGTCCGCTCTGTCGCGACGACGAGCAGACAGACGGTCCCGAGGACGACCGAGAGGTGCGCGGCGATGACCGGATAGGCCCGCTGCATCCCCAGCGTGACCGGGATGGCGAGGGGAATGGCCAGCGCGACGGCCAGCACGCTCCCGAGCGCAGAGAGACGCAGGGCCTCGCGGCCGCGACCCTGCAGGACGAGTTTGTGGCCGGGCAGTGCCGTCGGGGCGAGGGCGGGGTCGGGGACCCCCAGCGCGAGCGCGGGGACGATGTCGAGAAAGGTGTGCGTGACACCGGCGGCCAGCATCGCCGCGCCGACGTACAGCGACGGCGCGGGAATCGTGGGTGCGACACCGGCCAGCAGGAGCGCGAAGTTGTTGGCGTGCAGGCCCGGCACGAGGCCACTCACCGTCCCCAGGGCGATACCGCCGAGCACGAAGGCGAGCACGAGTGCGGTCGTCTCGGGCGCGGCACCGACGGCGATGTTCGCGGCCATCCGGGACCGGGTGGTTCCCGATGTGATTTAAGCGCGGGGCCGAGGTGAGGTCTCCTCCCGGCCGAAGTTGTCACTCGACGCACGGACGTCGCGAAGAAAGGGTCGCGGTCGACGCGTAACCGGTCAGCCGAACAGTTCGCCGAGCCCTTCGCCAGCGTCCTCGTCGGCCTCTTCGTCATCGTCGTCGGCTTCGGCCTCCTCGGCCTCGGCTTCCTCCTCGCCGCCCTCGTCGCTCTCGGCTGCCTCGTCGGCGGCGCCACCGGCAGCGGCCGACCCACCGGCGGACGCGCCGCCGGCGGGCAGTGCTGCGGCCTCTTCGACGGCCTCGTCGATGTCCACGTCCTCGAGTGCCGCGACGAGGGCCTTGACGCGGGACTGCTCCACGTCGACACCCGCCGCGTCGAGGACGTTCGTCAGGTTTTCTTCGTTGATCTCTGCGCCCGATTCGTTCAGGATGAGTGCTGCGTATACGTACTCCATGGGTTGTTATCCGAACATCTCTCCGAGTGCGTCGCCGCCGTCGCCGTCGTCGTCCTCGTCGCTGGCGTCCTCGCCAGCGTCGGACGCGTCGGCCCCGGCGTCTTCGGCCCCGGAGTCTTCAGTGTCTTGGTCGTCGCCCGATGCGTCCTCGGCCTCGTCGGTCTCGACATCCTCGTCGTCCGCCGACTCCTCGTCTTCCGCGTCCTGTCCGTCCGCCGCTGGCTCCGCGGACACCGCGTCCTGGAGCGCGTCGGGGAGTGCGTCCTCGTCGTCGATCTGGGCCGCCAGCGCGCGCAGTTGGCTGTCGGCCTTGCCGATGAGGTCCGGCACGACGGCCGGGTCCTCGATGGCGGCCTGCAGACCGAGGCTCTTGGCCTCGCCGCTTGCCTTCGCGAGCAGCGGCGGGAGCGTCGCAGTGGTGAAGATTTCCGCGTTGACGGCGAGATTTCGCCCTCGCGCCGCGGCGGCCTGCACGTCGCTCCGGTAGGCCTCGATGTCGATTTCGAGGTCTGCGGGCTCGAACAGGACGCCGTCGGCAAAGACGCCGCGCAGGTCCAGACCGACCTCCTTTGGCTCGATGTCAAGTTCGCTCAGGACGTTCGCGAGGTCCGCCGAGACCACTTCGCCGGCCTCGAGGACGGTGGAGTCCTCCATGACGCGAATCGAGCCCTCGTCGATGCGCGCGTTCGCCCCGACGGTCTGGAGTTCGCCGACGAACGGGCCAGGGTCGACCCCGGTGTCACCCGCGGGGATGACGATGTCGTTCGGGGCAACCTCGCCGTCGTTGATGGGCGCGGAGGTCTTCGAGGCCTCGAGCTGCTGGTAGAGCGCGAAGGGGTTGTCGTTCGTTCCGACGAGCCCCACCTGCCCGGCGATGAAGCCGGTCAGGGCGTCGAGGCCGTCGCCGCGTTCGGCCGCAACCTCGGCGATGGCTCGTTCCAGAAGCGTGTTGCGGGAGACGCGCAACTCGGCGGTGCCGTGCAGGTCACGGCGCATCGCCTGGAGCTGGCGGCTCGGGATGCCGGTGAGGTCCACGACGCCGACGCTGTCGTAGTGCTCGATGAACGACACCACGTCGTCCACCTCGGTCTGCTTCCACTCGGGAATCGTCTCGGTCTTGCGCTCTGCGCTCATGTCAGACCACCTCCACGGCCGGTCCCATCGTCGTCTTGACGTACACGTCGTCGATGTTGAGAGGACCCTTCTCCAGGTCCGCCTCGAGTCGACGAATGATGACGTCGATATTCTGTGCGATTTCCTCGGCGGACATGTCGGCCGCACCGACGCGCGTGTGGAAGGTTCGGCGGTCGCCGCTGCGCAACTGGACGGAGTTTTTCATCCGGTCCACCACTTCCACCACGTCGTCGTCGGGGCTGACCGGTTCGGGCATCTTCCCCCGGGGACCGAGCACGGTTCCGAGGTACCGCCCGATGTCCTGCATCATGTCCTCTTCCGCGAGGAAGAAGTCGGTGTCGTCGGCGAGGTCTTTGGCCTCGCCGTCGTTATCTCCGAGGTCCGCCAGGGCGTCGGCATCGAGCACCTGGTCGGCAACCTCCTCGGCGCGGACGGCGGTTTCGCCCTCCGCGAAGACGACGATACTGGTCTCCTGGCCGGTTCCTTCCGGCAGGACGACGCTCTCGTCGACACGGTTCGACGGGTCGTTGAGGTCAAGGTCGCGCAGGTTGACTGCGAGGTCGACCGTCTCGCGGAAGTTCCGCGGCGGTGCGTCCTCGAGCGCGCGAGAGACTGCCTCCTCTATTTCCTGATCTGCCATTGTTCACCTCCGTAGTACGCCACTGGCTCCTACGGGTCAGTGAAACAGGACGAGTCCTGTCTCGCCCGAAAAAACGCCGATGCGCCACTTAAAACCGTCGAAGCGCCAGAAGTGAGAGGACGTGCGCCGCGACAGGAACGGAGATATGCGATAGTTTTTAGAGGGTGAGTATGGTAACCAAACAGCAGTGGACCGTCGCAGATTTCTCAAGACCGTTGGTGTTTCCGCCGGTGCTGCCGGGGTCGGAATCGGGGTTTCGCCGTCTGGTAGCACCGAACAGGTGGCCTCGGCGGCGGAGTTGGACGCGGCGGTCGAACTGTTGACCGACGAATATGGCGTCAGCCACGTCTACGGCGAGGACAGATACTCGGTCGGGTACGGACAGGGGTACGCCCAGGCACGCGACAGACTGTTTCAACTCGACCTGATGCGACTCATTGGTCGTGGCGAGAGTGCGAAACTCGTCGGGCCATCGCAGTTGAGTTCGGACATAGAGGTCAAGCGGGACCTCTACACCGAGGCAGAACTGGAAACCCAGTGGGAGAACGCGACCGGGGAAAACCGGGCGATGATAGAGGGCTTTGCCGACGGCATTTCCGACCGGATAGCCGAGATGCGGGCCGCTGGCGACCTGCCCGGGGAGTTCGTCCTGCTGGGTCGGGACCCCGAACCGTGGGACCCGCTCGATACAGTGGCAGTCATCGCCTACTTCGTTGGATTTTTCGGTGTCAACGGCGGGAGCGAACTCGAGAACGCCAGGACCCTCGTGGCGATGTTCGACCGCTTCGAGGACGAGGCGACAGCGTGGGCTGCCTACCACGACGTCAACCACATCGACGTCCCCGAGCGACATTACGGCTCCTTGCTCGAAACGGAAGTTGCCGACCTCGATCAGGCGGTCCTCGAGTACGAGAGCGTGCCCGAGGAGCAATTCGATGCAATCGAGGCCGCACGCGATACCGAACCGTGGGGCGTCGACAAAGAGACCTTCGACGGAATACAGGACGTGTTCCGTGTCGCACTGGGGACGCTCTCGGGCGCGAAGTTCGGTTCGAACGCACTCGTCGTGGGCGGCGAGCACACCGAGACGGGTCGACCGATGCTCGCCGGCGGACCACAGATGAGTCTGCTCAAACCGCCGCTCGTTCACGAAATCGGCCTCCACGGCGCTGGCTTCGACGTTGCCGGAGTCGGCGTTGTCGGAGCGCCGGGTGTAATCGTGGGCCGGACACCCGAGTTCGCGTGGACCGGGACGAGCGCCCGAGCGGACATGGTCGACACAGTCGCCGTCTCCCTCGACCCGGCGGACCACTCCCGCTACGAGTGGGACGGTGATTTCCACGAATTCGTCACCGAGAAATACGTCCACCGCCCGAATCTCTGGGCCGGCCTGGTCAACGGCCAGACCAGTCCCGAACACGTCGAGCAGGAGGTTGCCTACGTCGAGCAGGAGGACACGCGGATGCCCGTCGTGGCGGTCAACCACGACGAGGACGTGGCGTTTCTCAAGCGCACGCCGACCCGGATGGCGGAACTCGACAGCGCCCTGGATTGGCTGAACGTCGGCCGGGCGAACGACCGCGAAGAGTTCGAGGACGCACTCGCAGAATTTCCGTTCGGCTATAACTTCCTGTACGTCGACGACGAGGACATCGGCTTCTACCGGACGAGTTCCTTCGCAGTGCGTGACAACGACGGCGACCCGCGCTTTCCGATGCCACAGCGCCACCACGAGTGGAGCGACGTCAGGCGGGGGCGTGCAGTCGGCGCGTGGCAGGTCAATCCCGAGCGCGGGTACGTCGTCAACTGGAATAACGCGCCGGCGAGTGGGTGGCGTGACCCCGGCGGGGCGTTCGAGTGGAGCGGGGCCCACCGCGTGGACGTGCTGGACCACCGTCTCAGAGAGCGCATCGTCGAAACCGACGACACCGTTTCGACCGACGCTATCGAGGGCGACCCGCTTCCCGAGGAGGTGCGCGGGAATCTCACGCTCGCGGACGTCGAGGACATCATCGAGGATTGCGGGGTCCAGCATCCGTTCGCACCGCAGGTCGTCCCCCATCTCGTCGCGGCCGCACGCGCGAGCGACGACGAGACGCTCCACGCGATGGCGGACGAACTCGAAGCGTGGGCCGGTACGGACGACGTGGACCAGTGGACGGAACCGACCTTCCAGCGGTGGGCCGAGACGACCTACTCGTTTCGGGCCACGGAGAGCGGTCGCTACGAAAACGGCGGGATGGCAATCTACGAGACGGTCAGAGCGGAACTCAACGACCTGCTGTATGCGGACACACTCGGGCCGCAGGCACCCGACATCGAATTCGACCCGACGGCCGGCGATGCAATGTCGGGGGACGTCGACCCCCACGTCGGCAGCCACGGGCCGGTGAAAACGTCGACGACGCTGCTCATCAATGCGCTCGAAGGCAACACGAACTTCGACTGGATTGGCGACGACAGCGACGGGTCTCGACTCGTCAACGCTGTCACCGGAGAGGCGATGGACCACGACGTCGGTGGAACGCGGTGGCACCGACTGTCCAACGACGGGATTCGACAGGACACGTGGACGGACAGCGGCGACCAGCGGTGGCAGACCCAGTCCGCACAGTCCGGGGACTCACGGACGGCGTTGTTCCAGGAGACGCTACGAAACGCCGCCGCCCGACTCGAAAAGCGGTTCGATTCGGAGGCGCCAGGTGAGTGGCGACTCGAGAACCGCCTCACAGAGTTTGGTCCGCTCGGAGGCGCTACTGCCGACAAACTTCCGATGACGAACCGGGCGTCTTACCAGCAGGTTATCGCGATGCACGACGATGGAGCCACCGCGAAGAGTCTCCTGCCGCCGGGCAACTCCGGACACATGGATACGTGGGAACTCCTCGCCGCCCAGTTCGGCGACGAACCCGGTCGCCTCACGAAACAACTCGACCTGTACGAGAACTTCGCGTACACGGCCCACCCCGTCCAGCGCGAGCGCGTCGAGGAGCGCGCCGTCGACACTACCACGAAGCAGTGAGACCCATTCGACGACAGGCGAAAAACACCCCCGCTCCGCGAGCGGTCGACGGGGCGGTTTTGTCCCTCTCAGCCGTAGTGGCCGACGGGTGTTGGACGCTCGGGAACCGAACTCTCGCGAACGGCGCTGTCGACGGGACAGCGTTCAAATAACGGGCCATCGTACAGCCCCCAACTGATGGAGAACAGTACACTGCGGTACGTCTCGGGACTCTTGCTCGTCAGCTCTGCATTCACTCACGTCGCGCAGGTGTTTTTCGTCGGCACCGAGTCTCACAGTCTTGTCGCGGCAGGGTACGGCGTCCTCTACGGCATCGTCGGCGTCGGTCTCCTCCTCACCGAACGGAACCGGCCACTTCTGATTCTTGGTGCGGTGTTGCCCGCTATTGGTGGCGTCCTCGGGTCGATACGGTTCGTCGGAATGCTCACTGTCGAGGACACGGTCAACTACTTCATCATCTACCATCTCCTGGTCGACGTAATCGTCGTCCCCAGTTGCCTCGTGCTGTATCGCCGCCTGTTCGGCGGTTGGCCCCTTCGCTCGTGACTTCGCACCCTCGCTCGATGACGCTGCCGTCGCTGGGCTCGACCAGTCACTGCGAACACTCGTGGCACGGGTCGGGCCGCGAGCACGAGACCATGCAACCTGACCGACACGCGCCGACGCGCGAATCGACGGTGACGAGGAGGCGAGCACCAGCACGCGGGTTCGCCTGCTCGACTGGAAATGGCGGGTCGAACGTGGGTCCACCGCCGTCCATCTGCTGTTGACGGGGCGGTGATAGCGGACTGGAGGCAGCCGAACCCCCTCGGCGGGTGGTCATTCGCACTCTCACGGCACGGCGGTCTCGGGTTCACAGTCAGTCGGAGTCGCGCTCTCTGTCCGTCGGCGTCGTCTCTGCGTCCCCATCCGGTTCTCTCTCATCGTCCTCGATGATACTCCCCGTCGGGTAGATGAAGAAGCCGATGACGACGGTGAAAAGGGAGAGAGCGACGTACCAGAGTCCGAGGCCGCCACGGTCGTGGAAGAACAGGCCCGTGACTGTGATGGCCACACCAGCGAACAGGAGATACAGCCCGTAGAGCAGAAGTGCCGTTCCAGTGGCCCCGCTGGCAGTTGCGACCTCGGAGTCCGGGTCGAAGAGCGTGTCGTGGGCGGCCCAGGCGATGAGGAGGGCCGCGCCGACGCCGTTGGCGGCGATGCCGCGCAACACGTCGGTTCCGCTGGCGAGGTCGTACAGGTAGACGAGGAGTCCACCCACGAAGACGAGGGTGCCGAGCAAGAACAGCCACGGGGAACTTCCCTCCCACGTGCCGGTCTCCGCGCTCTCCTCGGTCATTGGATTCGATGACGCGAGCGCGGGGTATAAATCGGCCGATGCAACACCGAATCGGCCGGTACGACACCGAATCGGTCGACGCGGCACCGACGAGAATCGGTGCGACACCGAATCGGCCGGTGCGACACGCCACCTGGAATCGTCTCCGCGGCAGGGAGATGTTTCGAACACCTTTTGAGGGCGGATGGCCGACTGACGTGTATGGCGACCGAGACGGCCGACTCGGGGCCGGCCTCGAGCGACGAGGAGACCCCCGAGGCCGAGGGCCGATTCACCCCCCACCTGCGGAGCATGACGGTGACCGCCGGGGCGACACTCCTGGGTATCGTCGCCGGGATACTCTCGACGCTCTTTGCGACGACGGCGAGCACCCCACCCGAACCCAACAACACCTTGGGCTTCGGGATACTGCTGGGCACGGTCATCGTCCAGTTTCCCATCTACCAGGCCCTCGGCCTGGACGTCACCGAGTTCGAGACCAAAGACCAGATTTACATCTTCGCGATGACGTTCATGCTCTGGTTCGTCACCTGGACCGTCCTCCTCACCACCGGTGCGCTCATATAGATGGCCGAAGACAGCATCGCCGTCGTCGACCTCGAATCCTGCCAGCCAGACCGGTGTAACTACGAGTGCGTGAACTTCTGCCCGCCCAACCGGACCGGCAAGGAGTGCATCGTCACGCGCGGCGACCACTACGAGGACGACGACGTCTACCAGGGACGGGACGACCAGGTGTGGATTTCGGAGGAAATCTGCCTGGGCGAGTCCTGTGGCATCTGCGTCGAGAAGTGTCCCTTCGACGCCATCCAGATTCTCAACCTCCCCCAGGAACTCGACGACGACCCGGTCCATCGCTTCGGGGAGAACGCGTTCGCGCTCTATGGCCTGCCAGCGCCCGAGGAGGGGCGAGTCACCGGCATCCTCGGCCCGAACGGCATCGGCAAGACGACGGCAGTCCACATCCTCGCCGACGAACTCTCGCCCAACCTCGGTCGAATCGGTGCCGAACCCGACTGGGGGGAGATTCTGGACGCCTACCGCGGGACCGAACTCCAGGGCTACCTCGAGGCACTCCGCGAGGGCGAGGTGACCGTCGCGCGCAAGCCCCAGTACGTCGACCGCATCCCCGACCAGTTCCAGGGCACGACGATGGAGTTGCTCGCCGCGACTGACGAGCGCGGGGCGCTGGATTCCATCGTCGACCGCCTGGACATCCGGCCGGTGGTCGACCAGGACATCGACACGCTCTCGGGTGGCGAACTCCAGCGCGTCGCGCTGGCCGCCGCACTCGCACGCGACGCCGACTTCTACTTCCTCGACGAGATAACGCCCTACCTCGACATCGGCCAGCGCATGACGGCCGCCCGACTCATTCGGGACCTCGCCGAGTCCGGGGACCGGTCGATGCTCGTCGTCGAGCACGACCTCGCCATCCTTGACCTGCTGGCCGACGCCATCCACGTCGGCTACGGCGAACCGGGGGCCTTCGGCGTCATCACGCCACCGAAGTCCGTCAAGAAGGGCATCAACGAGTACCTCGGTGGCTACCTCGACAACGAGAACATGCGCATCCGCGAGACGGCCATCGAGTTCGAGGAACACGCCCCGCGGCCGGAGGCGACCGGCGACGTCGTCGTCGAGTATCCCGCGCTGGAGAAGCACTTCGGCGAGGGCGAGTTCTCCCTCTCGGTCGAGTCCGGGCAGATACACGAAAACGAGGTGCTGGGCGTCGTCGGCCCGAACGGCATCGGGAAGTCGACGTTCGCGAAACTCCTGACGGGCCGGCTCGACCCCCACGAGGGGAGTGTCGCTGCCGACCTCGACATCGCCTACAAGCCCCAGTACGTCGACATCGACCAGGGGATGCGCGTCGAGACGTTCCTGGCGACCATCACCGACGACTTCGGCTCCTCGTACTGGACGACCGAAATTGCCCAACCCCTCCAGCTCGAGCGCATCTTCGACCAGCAGTTGACCGACCTCTCCGGTGGAGAACGCCAGCGCGTCGCCATCGGCGCCTGCCTCTCCGAGGAGGCGGACCTCTACCTGCTCGACGAGCCCTCGGCCCACCTCGACGTCGAACAGCGGGTCCGGGCGACCTCGGCCATCCGCCGCTACGCGGAGAACCACGACGCGACGGCGATGGTCATCGACCACGACATCTACATGATAGACCTGCTCTCGGACCGCCTGCTGGTCTTCGAGGGCGAGCCAGCACGACGCGGCCACGCCCGCCCACCCCAGGAGATGCGCGCGGGGATGAACGACTTCCTCTCGAATCTCGACATCACCTTCCGGCGCGACGAGCGGACGGGCCGCCCGCGCATCAACAAGCCCGAGAGCCAGCTGGACCGCGAGCAGAAAGCCGCCGGCGAGTACTACTACGCACCCTGACCCTCGCTTCCGGCCACCTGCTCGGACAGCCACAGTCGGCCACCGACGTTCTCGACAGTGGGGAAATTCTCCAATCGAGGAGGAAAACAGCCACGCGCTGGCGAAAACTGGATGGACCTGACAGCGGTCGGATTCTGTTGGCGGCCCGACCGAGCCGCGGGTTTGGCAGTTCTAGCCGCCGGGGTCGCCGGTCTCGGGTTCGGCACCCTCGAGGGCCTCGGCCAGGCCATCGGCGACTGCCTCGTCGATGCGACTCGTCCCACGGAGTTCTCGGTCCGTGTCAGACTGCTCCTGTTCCTCGGTCACCTCGACGTCGCCAGTCACGGAGACGAAGAGGTCGCTCAGTTCTTCCGTCCGGGTTGTCGGTTGGGTTTTGCTCATCGCGTGTAGACAGACTTCCCCGTCCCCCATAGCAGTGCTACCTAACTCGTTTGGTGGTGGCGGTGTGCGAGAGGGCCTAACCTGTAAGGAGTCGGTGACGCCTCAGAGCGCGTCCCGCTGGCAGGAGCCACACAGGGTCTCCTCCTTGAGGTCCACCTCCCGGACCGTCGGCGAGAAAC
>ENA-ORDC01000696-ORDC01000696.1-marine-metagenome-genome-assembly--contig:-NODE-696-length-30207-cov-3.347892_pt1 | contig 30207 bp, 30 predicted proteins | sample MGYA00237783_ERZ508515 | MGnify/ENA primary metagenome ERZ508515 (study PRJEB26186, sample SAMN06268792) | marine metagenome | isolation source: Eden Landing Ponds, San Francisco, CA, USA | place... | reverse complement strand
CGGACGAGGGGCCGCGGCAGCCGTTTCGAGTCCGCCGGCGGATGCCCTCGCGCTAGCTGGCCTGTTCCGCCGCCCGGATCAGCGCCTCGGCCGCCGCGCGCTGCTCGGCGGTCATGCGCTCGCGCAGGCGCGTCAGCAGGTCGCGGGCGTTGGTCGAGCCGTTGTCCGCCGCCAGCGTCAGCCAGGCGAACGCCAGCACGTCGTCCTGCGGCACGCCGCGGCCCTCGAAGAACAGGCCGCCCAGATGCAGTTGCGCCCGGGCGTAGCCGATCTGCGCCAGCGGCAGCCAGGTCCGGTAGGCGCTCTCGTAGTCCCCCGCCTGATAGGCCTCGACGCCGGAGATCAGCCGATCACCCTGCGCCGACGTCGGGTCGATCGCCTGCAGCGACGAGGGGGCGGGCCTGGCCTCTGACGGCGTGTCCGCGTCCGCGGCCGGGCCCTGCTGCTGCGTCTCCTGGCCGCCCGCGTCCGCCGTATCGCCGTTCGCCGTATCGCCGGCCGGCTCCGCTTGCGCCGATGGGCCGGGCGCCGATGCGCTCGGCTGCCGGGGTGCCTCGCCGGACTTACGCTCCAGCTCCTGGCGCATCTCTGACAGGCGGCTCTGCAGCTGTTCGACCTGCGCGGTCAGTTGGTCGACGCGCGCCTGCAGCTCGTCGCCGCGCTGCCGTGCGTTGTCGCGCGCGTCTTCCGCGGCGCTGGCGCGGCTGCGCAGCTGCTCGATCTCGGCCCGCGCGGCCTCCAGTTCCTCGCGCAGCTCCGAGCGGCTCTCCCGCGCGTCCTCCAGTTGGCCGGCGAGGTCGGCGGCCTCGGCGTTGGCGCGGGCCAGCTGTTCGGCCAGGCGCGGCGCCTCCGGATCGAGCCCGCCCACCACCTGGCGCTGCGGCATGCCGAACGGATCGGTGAGCGCGCCGACGGCGAAGCCGGCGACCCCGAGCGCAAGGGCCAGCAGCAGAAAGGGCAGGGCGCGTAGGAACGTCATCCGCTACAGGATGGCGGACCCGGCGGTGCGGTCAACTTAAGAGTTGGCGACGCCGCGCTTCCACCGAGTCATCATGCGGGTCGGCTGTCACAGCGTTGCCCGAATCTGCCGCTAGGCAGGATCGTCCGGCAACAAGGGTTGCGTCGCCGCGTCGCCCGGGCTACCCGGTCGCACGCGGCATCGACACCCACGGCCACGCAAGTGGGAGGGGGCATGGTTTCCTTCGGAGCCCGCGGCGGCGACCTCGCCATCGACCTGGGGACCGCGAACACGCTGGTGTTCGCGAAGGGCCGGGGAATCGTGGTGAACGAGCCGTCCGTGGTCGCCATCACCGAGCGCGGCGGCAAGACCCAGGTGCTGGCCGTCGGCGAGGAAGCCCGGCAGATGCTGGGCAAGACCCCCGAACAGATCCGCGCGATCCGACCCATCCGCAAGGGCGCCATCGGCGACTTCGAGGTGGCGCAGGCGATGATCGCCTACTTCATCCGGCGCGTCGCCAAGCGCCGCGGCTTCCGGCGCCCGCGCGTGGTGATCTCGACGCCGCAGGGCGCCACCCCGGTGGAGCGCCGGGCGATCCGCGAGGCCGCCGAGGGCGCCGGCGCCGGCCAAGTGTACCTGATCGAGGAGCCGATGGCCGCGGCGATCGGCGCCAACCTGCCGGTGACCAGCCCGCAGGGCTCGATGGTGGTCGATCTCGGCGGCGGCACGACGGAGGTCGCGGTGATCTCGCTGGGCGGCATTGTCAACTCGGTGTCGGTGCCGGTCGGCGGCGACGATTTCGACGAGGCGATGGGCGCTTTCGTGCGCCGGCTGCACAACGTCGCCATCGGCGAGGCCACGGCCGAGCGCATCAAGCGCGAGATCGGCTCGGCGCTGGAGCCCGAGCATGAGGGCCGGTCGATCCAGGTGTCCGGCCGCGATCTGGTGTCCGGTGTGCCCAAGGCGGTCACGGTCACCGAAGCCGAGGTGGCGCAGGCGCTGGCCGAGCCGGTCAGCGCGGTGATCGAGGGGGTGAAGGACGCGCTGGAGCGCACGGCGCCGGAGCTGGCCGCGGACATCGTCGACGGCGGCCTGGTGATGACCGGCGGCGGCGCCCTGCTGACCCGCCTGGACGAGGCGATCCGCGCGGCGACCGGCCTGCCGGTGACGGTGGCCGAGGAGCCGTTGACCTGCGGCGTCCGCGGCGCGGGGCGGGCGCTGGAGGAACTGAAGGCGATGCAGAACGTGCTGCAGGACTAGCCCCCGAAGCGCGTCTCACGACTGCGCGGCCGGCGTCAGACCGCGCCGCGTCGCTGGCGCGGGTCGATGCGCGCCCGCTCAGACGCGTTGTCCGCCCCGCCGCTCCCGCTGCCGCCGCGTGAGCTCGGCGTCGACGAAGCCGAGCACCAGGGTGGCGGTGAACAGCAGCAGCGCCAGGATCGCGAAGCCGAGCGCGACCAGCCATTCGCCGAAACCGCCGAAGACCAGGATCAGCACGGCGATCCCCGCGAACGGCGCGGGAAGGAACAGGGCCAGCCGGCTGAAGCGGCCGGTGAAGAGGCTGGACATGGAGGGCGCCCGCATCGTGTGGTGCTGAGCGTCGTGGGAACGGGCGTCACCGGGACATGGCGCCGGCGACGCGCGCGGCAAGCGCTCAGCGCGCGTCCGGTTCCTCCGGCCACTGCTCGGCGTCCTCGGGGATCACCACGCCGGCCAGCTTGCGCTTGGTCCAGATGTGCACCGCCCGCGACAGGTCGGGCGGCTCGTCGAGGCTGCCGCCCTTGATCGTGACGCCGCCGTCGGGCGGATCGCTCTGGTGCCACAGGCGGCTGCCGCAGTCCGGGCAGAAATGGCAGATCAGTCGGCCGTGCGGCGTCGGGCGCGACCAGCTGCGGGGCACGCCCCGGCTGAGCCGAAGCGCGTCCGCCGCGACGTCGACGGAGATGCCGAACGCCGAGGCGGACTGCTTCTGGCACTCGCGGCAGTGGCAGACGTAGAGGCCGCGCGGCGGCGCGGCGATCTCGTAGCGCACGCCGCCGCACTGGCAGCCGCCGGTCAGACGCGTCGGCTCGGTCACCACGTGCCGGTGTTCGACATCGACGCCCAGGGTTCCTTGGGCTCCTGCGCCTCGCCCTTCTGCAGCAGCTCCACGGAGATCCCGTCGGGGGAGCGCACGAAAGCCATGCGGCCGTCGCGCGGCGGCCGGTTGATGGTGACGCCGCCGTCCTGCAGGCGCTGGCAGGTCTCGTAGATGTCGTCGACCCGGAAGGCGAGGTGGCCGAAGTTGCGGCCGCCGCCATACTCCTCCGGCTTCCAGTTGTAGGTCAGCTCGAGCTCCGGCGCCCGGTCTTCCTTGGCGCGCTCGGCGTCTTCCGGCGCCGCCAGGAAGATCAGGGTCGCCTCGGCGGCCTCCAGATCGGCGCGCCGGGTCTCCACCAGGCCCAGCTTGTTGCAATAGAAGTCCAGCGATTCGTCGATGTCGCTGATCCGCACCATGGTGTGCAGGTACTGCATGGTGTGCGTGTCCTCCGGATGGTTGCGTGGCGGGTGGCCGGCCGTCGGCGTGGCGGCCATAAGGATCTGGCATGCAAGCTGGGTACGACGCGGACGATGACAAGGTCGCCGATGACAAGGTCCGGGCGCTCAGCGCTGCAGCGCCAGCGCCGCCAGGTGGCCGAGCCAGGCGGCCAGCACGCACAGCACCGCCGATCCGGCGACGTAGGCGGCCGCGCTGGCGACCGCGCCGTCGCGCAGCAGGTTGACGGTCTGCAGGCTGAAGCTGGAGAAGGTGGTGAAGCCGCCGAACAGCCCCAGCATGAAGAACTCCTTCGCCAGCGGCGCCGAGATCCAACGCCCCTCGGGCAGGCTTAGGCCCGCAACCAGACCGATCAGCAGCGAGCCTGCGACGTTGACCGCGAGGGTGCCCCAGGGCAGCGCCTCGCCGAACAGGCGGGCCATCGCCAGCGTGGTCCACACGCGCCCCAACCCGCCCAGCGCGCTGCCGAGCGCGACGGCGAGCGCCGTTGCGAGGGTCATCGACGGTCTCCTGCCTGCGTGCGCCGGCCCGGACGGAAAAGAACTTGCCCGGCGCCGGCGATGCTAACCGCTTGCGTGGTCGGGGCAAGCCGCGGTTCACTGCGCTAACGGGCGTTAATAGCCAGCGGGCGCGATTCCGTTTGTGCCCGAGGGCAATTTACGTGTAGTTTTGCATCTATATGGGCGATTGTGCCCGTCTCGGGGATCTGGGAGAGCGGAATGAGACAGACTGGCTTTGGCCTGGCGGCGGCGATCCTGGCGGGTCTGGCGCTCGCGGCCTGTTCGAGCGGCGTCGAAAACAAGGCCGGCACACCGACCACCTATCAATCCCCGGACACCAGCGGCGCCGTCGGCGGCGTGGGCATCGAATCGCAGGACATCGTGTCGATGACCGACCAGATGATGCGCGACATGCTGCAGGTGCCGGAGCTCACCGACGGCGGCAAACCGCCGCGGGTGATCGTCGACTCCAAGCACTTCAACAACCAGTCCAGCCAGCGCATCGACAAGGACCTGATCGTCAACCGGCTGCGCGTCGGCCTGTCGCAGGCGGCGAACGGCCGCATGGTGTTCGTCGGCCGACAGTACGCTGAGGCGGTGGAACAGGAGCGCGAGCTCAAGCGCGACGGCACGGTGGACAGCGCCACCAGCGGCTTGACCCGCGCGCCGGCCGGGGCGGACTACCGGCTGGTCGGCATGATCGCGTCGCTGGATGCCCGCAACACGCAGACCGGCACGGCCGAGCGCTACAACCAGATCACCTTCGAGATGCTGGACCTGGAGTACGGCACGCTGATCTGGAGCGGCATCTACGAGTTCAAGAAAGCCGCCCAGGACGACGTGATCTACCGCTGACCGCGGCGCCGGAGCGGCCGCGCTGGCGGGCGCGCGACGCGTTTTTGAGTGCGAGGGGAGTGGAGCATGCGCGCACCACGCCGGGCCTTGAGCCTGCTGGCGGTCGGCGCCTTGGCGGCGGGCTGCAGCAGCGTGCAGCAGCACGAGCGGGAGATCGAGGTGCCAGAGGCCGAGATGCAGCAGTACCTGTCCGATAAGCCGGAGCGGCTGCATCGCCTGTACCGCAAGGTGCTGACGCAGGGCGAGCGCAACGCCGTCCTGAACCAGATGCGCATCGGCCTGGCGGCGATGGAGATCGGCGCGTGGGATGCCGCCGAGCGCGCCTTCGACAAGGCGCTGGCGGGCATCGAGACGGTCTACGCCGACAGCGCGCAGGCCGAGGAAGCGCGCAGCACCTGGGTCAAGGAGAACTACAAGGACTTCAAGGGCGAGCCCTACGAGCGCGCCATGGCCTACTACTACCGTGGCCTGCTGTACCTGCGCGAGGGCGACTACGAGAACGCCCGCGCCTCGTTCAAGGGCGGCCTACTGCAGGACACGCTGGCGCAGCAGCAGACCTACAGCCAGGACTTTGCCGCGTTGGCGTTCCTGTCCGGCTGGGCTTCGCACTGCAACGGCGATCCCGGGTTGGCCGAGAGCGCCTTCGAGGAGGCCCACGAGACCAACAGCCGCCTGACCGCACCCGACGAGGCCACCAACCTGCTGCTGGTGGCCGAGACCGGCGGCGCGCCCCGCAAGGTCGCCGTCGGCGAGTACGGCGAGGCGCTGGCGTTCAAGCGTGGCGGCGGCAGCGCCGACACCGCGGAAATGGCGTTGGGCGATCGGATGGTGCCGCTGACGCGGGCCGAGGACGTGTACTTTCAGGCGTCCACGCGCGGCGGCCGGCAGGTCGAGCGCATCCTGGAGGGCCAGGCCCAGTTCAAGGACACCACGGACACCGTCGGCGACGTCGCGATCCGGGGCGGAGCGGCGACGGCCGCGTTCGGCTCCGCCTACGGCAACGACAACGCGGCCATGGCCGGGCTCGGAATTCTGGCCGCGGGGCTGATCGCCAAGGGCATCGCCGCGGCGACTCGGCCGGAGGCCGACCTGCGCGCCTGGGACAACCTGCCCGACAAGGTGCATCTGGCCGCGCTGTCCGCGGATCCGGTCCCGGCGGAGGCGCAGGCCAGCTTCCGGACCGCTGCCGGCACCACCGTCGCGTCGGAGACCGTGCAGATCCATCAGGCCGGCCGCTGCGCCCTGGGCTGGGGCCGCGGGCAGTCGGCGCTGGCGGTTCCCGACGCGGCCCCTGGCAGCACGGCCGACTGACAGACGATACCTTGCGCGCAGCGCGCGCCCCAGATGGAGACTAGCAAGGCATGCACGACACGCTCCGACGCTCCCTCGTCCCCGCTGCCCTGGCGCTGGCCGCCCTGACGGTCGCGGCCTGCAGCAGCAAGATCGAGCCGGGACCGACCTGCGACTTCCGCGCCTACAAGAACGAGCTGGAGCAGGCTGAACAGCAGGGCCCGGTGATGGTAGCGCAGACCCCGGGGTCGATTACCGACATTCCGTTGAACGCGGTCAACATCACCGACCGGCGGATCACTAACAAGGTGCTGGTGCAGGCCACCAACGCGAAGCGTCTGGAGGACGGCCAGGTGCAGGTCTACACTCGCATGGTCAACTGCACCGACTACGCCCTGCAGGTCGAGGGCCGCACCCACTTCCTCGACGAGACGCAGGCGCCGGTGGAGCAGCCGACGGCTTGGCAGCGGGTCTACCTGCCGCCGCACACCATCGGCACCTATCAAACGACCTCGACCAAGCAGCAGGCCGTCGACACCTACTACATCGAGTTGCGCGAAGGGACGTAAGCGCCATGCTCCGGCTCCGCCCGATTGCCCTTGCCGTCGCCGCGGCGGCGCTGTTCCTCAGCCTGCCCGGCGCCGGCCACGCGGCGGAATACCGGGACAACATGCCGGAGGTGCTGGGCCAGGACGAGGCGGTCGACCGGCAGCAGCTGACGCCGCCGCCCGCGCAGGTGCGCCGGGCCTTCGCCAACGCCTATCAGGCGCAGGGCGGGCCGCGCATCGCGGTGTTCTGGAACCGGACCTTCTCCGACCGGCTGAGCCAGTGGGTCGCCGAGGGGCGGCTGCTGCTGACCCGCGAGGGCCAAGCGGCGGTCGACCTGCGCAGCGACGCCGAGAGGGATCTTCAGGGTACGGTCGAGGGCGACCAAACGGCGACCGCGGCGGTGCAGCGCAACGTGCGCGACGGCGGAGGCGGCGACCGCCTGCCGGCGCTGGCGGCGGCCGAGTTCGAGACCGCCTTCGCCGCGCCCATGCTGCAGGCCGGCGTGCAACTGGTCGACCGCGCCGCGATCATGCGGATGACCGACAGCGACCTCGCCCGCAGCGCCGGGCGCAGCCGCATGGCCGACGCGCAGCGGGTCGAGGCCGAAGCGCTGAAGGGCTTCGCGGACTACCTGGCGGAGATCGTACTGCTGCCGGACACCCGCGCGCCGGTCGGCCGCTCGGTGCGGATCACGGTGAAGCGGATTCCCGACGGCGTGCTGGTCGCCGACGTGGTGGCGGTGCCGCAAGCCGACACCGCGAAGACCACCTGGGTCGCCGGGCCCGACGGTTACGTCAAGGTCGGCGCGGACGACCCGGCGTCCGCCAGCGCGCTGGGCCGCACCGCCGCGCTGCAGACGATGCAGGCGCTGACGGACGCGTGGCGCTAGACTGGCGGGCGAGTTCCCGCGCCGGGCCGGGCCCGGCGCACGTGAAAGAGAGGTGCAGGATGGCTTGGAAACCTCGGCTGCAAGCACGCGGCCTGCGGATCGCCGTTGCCGGCGCCGCGCTGATGGCGCTGGCGGCCTGTTCCAGCGGGCCGGGCGAGACCGGCGGGGCGCTGCTGGGCGGCGCCGCCGGCGGCGTCCTCGGGTCGCAGATCGGATCCGGGACCGGACAGCTGGTGGCGACCGGCGCCGGTGCCGGCCTGGGCGCGCTGGCCGGCGCCAGCGTGGGCCGCAGCATCGACCGACCGAACGACGTGCCGCGGCAACGCACGTACGCCAGCACCTACGACGATTACTGGTACAGCCGCCACGGGCATCGTATGCATGCCGGCTACGGCTACCGGCCGGCGCGGGCCTATCGGTCCTACGACGACGGGTACGGCTACCGCCGCAGCAACAGCTCCGCGTACGACCCGCCGCGGCGGCCGCGGCCGGTGTCGGACGTGCAGCGGCAGGTGGCGATCCCCGGCGCCAAGCAGACCGACGACAGCTCGTTCTGGGACTTCCTGGTGACCTACGAGCCGATCGTGCGGCCGCAGGTGCAGCAGGCCGCCGTACCGTCGCAGAGCGAAGCCTGTACGCGTTCGGACCGGCCGACGCTGAAGCCCGTGTACGTCTGCACTCACGACGGCGTCACCTACGTGCGGCAGTGAGCGTGCGCGCCGACGACGCGGCGCCGGCGACCGCGTCGTAGCCGATCTCCTTCAGCAGCTTGATGCGGATCGCCCGGGCGTAGTCCGCGTAGTTGGCCGCGCGCACCACGAAGGCGCCGAGCCCGACGATCACCTGCTGCTCGTAGTACTGGTGCAGCGTCGGGATCTCGTTGGTGATCGCCAGGCCGTTCACCGTGACGTCCTGCGTCGCCACGAACTCGCGGGCCAGGCTCAACACCGGCCCGAAGTTGTTGCGGCCGTCGCTGGAGACGTCGATCACCCGGCGGTCGCCGCGGTACGGGCCCCGGGCGAAGTGCGACACCCCGAAGCGCATCATCGCCGACACGCTGGTGGCGCCGTCGGCCGTCGCGCGGGGCAGCGCGGCGATGGCCTCGGCGACGGCACGGGCTTCCGCCGCATTGCCGATGCGCCGCCACGGCAGCGTCACGTGCTGCTGGTCGTTGCCGGCCCACTGCACCAGCGACACCGCGATGCGGCCGCGCGGCCCGTTCTCGATGGCCGCGATCACCTCGGGATCGCGGAGCGCGGCCGCGGTGCCCTGCATCTGTTGCCGGAATTCCGTGGAGTCGACGCTGTAGGAGCAGTCGATCGCCAGGATCAGCTGCAGGTCGACCGGCTCCGCGGCGGCCGGCGCAACGGCACAGCCGGTTGCCAGGACCGCGCCGGCGAGCGCACGACTGGCGCTGCGGGGGAGCAGGAGCAAAGCGTCCACACCGCCCATCCTAACCCCGATCGGTAAGCCCGCGGAGTCCAATGAATCGACGCCGGCCACGCAACCGCACGGCGGGAGCGGCCGGTCCGGGGGCGCCGGGCTCGCTGCCGGCCGGCGCGCTGCTTTTCGAATACAGGTCTGCTATGCGCCGCACACTTGCGGGTCCTGCAAATTCGGCATGTATTGGCAACATCCTTTTAACACATGTCTGCGTATATCACTGCTGCGGACGGGCCGTCAGCGTCGAGCGCGCTTTCGGGGTCCGACATTAGCATCACCGTCGTCTGCATTGCGTTCGGCCACCGGCGTGGCCCCGCAGTCGAGAAGGATTCGCCAGGATGGCCACGCGCGAGCCCGCCACGCCGTCGTCCGACCGCCCGTCGCACGTGGCCCCGGACCCTCATTGGGTGACCGTGGTCGCCGCCGTCCTGGTCGCCCTTGCCGGCGCCGCTGCACTGTCCGTCGTCGGCGGCTCCGCGATCCTGTAGGCCGCACCGGCCGGGCCGTCGGCCCGGTCCCGATCTTGCGGCGCCCGCCGAACCTCCGGTTCCTTCCAGCGTTGTCACTCGTGCTTGCGCCGCGTGCCATGCGCGCTGCAGCCGTCCGGTCTGCGTCACGATGTTGGACCGGGTGGTTTGACAGCGCGGCTGGGCGCGTTATGTGGCGGTGCACAGTAAACCGGCGGCCGCCGGGCCGCCCTCGCAACACCCTGGACGGAGACTGTTCGCCGACATGGGTCGATCGAGGCAGAGCGGGCCGCGCAAGGCTGCGCGGCGGCTCGGACTGACGCTGCTGGCCCTGGCGGTCGCCGCCGGCGGCTACTACGGCTACCAGACCTACCTGCAGCCGCGCCTGGCCGCGCAGGACGGCGGCGGCAGCGGTGGCGGCGCCGCCCGCCCGCCCGCCACCGTGACCGCGACGCAGGCGTCGCTGCAGCGCTGGACGCCGTCGCTGCAGGCGACCGGCTCGTTGGCCGCGGTGCGCGGCATCGAGGTGGCGCCCGAGATCTCCGGCTTGGTGGTGGAGGCGCCGCTCGCCTCGGGCGAGCCGGTGCAGCAGGGCGAGACGCTGCTGCGCATGCAGTCGACCGAGCTCGAGGCCGCGCTGGAGGGCCTGCGGGCGCAGCGCGACGAGGCTTCCTCCGCCTTCCAGCGTGTCGAGCGATTGTACCAGCAGGGCAATGCCTCGAAGGCGCGGCTGGACGAGGCGCGGGCGCAGTTCCGCCGCCTGACCGCCCAGATCGAGGAGCAGCAGGCGCGGATCGCCAAGAAGACCGTGACCGCGCCGTTCGATGGCGTGCTGGGCATCGCCAGCGTCGACCGCGGCCAGTACCTGCAGGCCGGCCAGCCGCTGGTGACGCTGCAAGACCTGACGCCGATGCACGCCGACTTCACCGTGCCCGAGCAGTACCTGCCGCAGGTGCGCAGCGGCCAGCGCGTGCGGGTCCGCGTCGATGCCTATCCGGGCGAGACCTTCACCGGCGAGGTCACGGCGATCGACCCGAAGGTCAGCGAGGACACCCGCAACTTCTCGGTCCAGGCGACGCTGCCGAACCAGGACCGGCGGCTGCGCCCCGGCATGTTCGCGCGGGTGTCGCTCGACGTCGGCCAGGCGCGGGAGCGGGTGACGCTGCCGCAGACCGCGATCGTCGCCAACCCGTACGGCTCCTCGGTCTACGTGGTGCGGTCGTCGGACGGCGAGGGGCCGCCGACGGTCGAGCAGCGCATGGTCACAACCGGCGCCCAGCGCGGCACTCAGGTCGCGGTCACGGACGGCCTGGAGGGCGGTGAGCGTGTCGTCACCTCCGGCCAGATCAAGCTGCGCGACGGCGCCCCGGTGCAGATCGACGAGTCCCAGCAGGTGCCCGACACCGCCGATCCGCAAGTGCAGGAGCCGTAGCGCCGTGGGCAAGTTCACCGACCTGTTCGTCAAGCGGCCGGTCCTCGCCACGGTCGTCAGCCTGCTGATCCTGGCGCTCGGCGTGCGCGCGCTCGACCTGCTGAACGTGCGCGAGTACCCGGAGACGCAGAACGCGGTGGTGACCGTCTCCACCGCCTATCCGGGCGCCAGCGCGGACCTGGTGAAGGGCTTCATCACGACGCCGCTGGAGCGCGCGATCTCCAGCGCCAACGGCATCGACTACGTCTCGTCCAGCTCGTTCCAGGGCATCAGCACGATCCAGGCGAACCTGCAGCTGAACTACGACCCGAACGAGGCGCTGACCGAGATCTCCTCCAAGGTCGACACGGTGCGCAGCGAACTGCCGGAGCGCGCCCAGGACCCGTCGATCGAGCTGTCGGTGGGGCAGTCGACCGCGGCCATGTACATGAGCTTCTTCTCGGAGCAGATGGCCGGCAACCAGATCACCGACTACCTGCGCCGGGTGGTGCAGCCCAAGCTGGAATCGGTCAGCGGCGTGGAGAGTGCGCAGGTATTGGGCGCGCGCACCTTCGCCATGCGGATCTGGCTGCGGCCCGACCGGATGGCCGCGCTGGGTGTGACCGCGGGCGACGTGCGGCAGGTGCTGGAGCGCAACAACTACCTGGCGGCCGTCGGCGGCACCAAGGGGCCGATGATCTCGGTCAGCCTGACTGCCGGCACCGACGTGACCTCGGAGGAGCAGTTCGAGCGCCTGGTGGTGAAGGAGGACGGCAGCACGGTGGTGCGCCTGTCCGACATCGCCAATGTGAAGCTGGGCGCCGAGACCTACGACACCAGCGTGTTCCACAACGACACCAGCGCGACCTTCATCGGCATCACCGTCGCGCCGACCGCCAACCCGCTGACGGTGATCGCCGACATCAAGGAGCGCTTCCCGCAGATCCGGGCCGCCTTCCCGAGCGCGCTGGACGGCCAGATCGTCTACGACTCCACCCGCTACATCGAGGACTCGATCAACGAGGTGGCGAAGACGCTGGCCGAGGCGGTGCTGATCGTCGTCGTGGTGATCTTCCTGTTCCTCGGCTCGTTCCGCGCCATCGTGATCCCGGTGGTGGCGATCCCGCTGTCGCTGGTCGGCGCCGCCTTCCTGATGCTGACGGTGGGCTTCTCGATCAACCTGCTGACGCTGCTCGCGATGGTGCTGGCGATCGGTCTGGTGGTCGACGACGCCATCATCGTGGTGGAGAACGTCCACCGCCACATCGAGGAGGGACTCAAGCCCTACGACGCCGCGATCAAGGGCGCCCGCGAGCTGGCCGGCCCGATCATCGCGATGACGATCACGCTGGCCGCGGTCTACGCGCCGATCGGCTTCATGGGGGGCCTGACCGGCACGCTGTTCCGCGAGTTCGCCTTCGCGCTGGCCGGCGCGGTGCTGGTCTCGGGCGTGGTGGCGCTGACGCTGTCGCCGATGATGTGCTCCAAGCTGCTGGTGTCGCACCAGGGCAAGCGCGGCCTGGTGCACGCGCTCGACGTGGCGTTCGAGGCGCTGAAGAACGGCTACCGGACGCTGCTGCACGGGGCCCTGGCGGTGCGGCCGCTGATCGTGCTGTTCGGCCTCACGGTGCTGGCCAGCTGCTACTGGCTGTACGGCAACATCCCCTCGAAGCTGGCGCCGAAGGAGGACCAGGGCATCATCATCGCCCAGTCCACCGCACAGCCGAACGCATCGATCGACCAGTTGGAGAAGTGGACCGGGCAGATCACGCCGATTTACCAGAGCTTCCCGGAAACCGAGGACGTGTTCCAGCTCAACGGGCTCGCCGGCGGCCAGCAGGCGGCGCAGAGCAACAGCGCGATCTCCGGCATGAACCTGAAGCCCTGGAGCCAGCGCGAGCGCTCCGCGATGCAGCTGCAGCCGCTGGTACAGGGCAAGCTGGCCTCGATCCCCGGCATCCGCTCGGCGGCCTTCATTCCGCCGCCGCTGCCCGGGACCGGCGAGGGTCTGCCGGTGCAGTTCGTGATCGGTTCGATCCAGGAGCCGGAGCAGATCCACGAGTTCTCGCAGCAAATCACGGCGGCGACACTGCAGAGCCCGCTGTTCGCCTTCGCCCAGTCCGATCTGAAGTACGACCGGCGCAAGGTGAACATCGAGATCGACCGCACCAAGGCGCGGGCGCTGGGCATCGACATGACGGCGCTGGGCCAGGAGCTGTCCGGCATGCTGGGCGGCAACTACGTCAACCGCTTCGCGCTGCAGGGCCGCAGCTACAAGGTGATCCCGCAGGTGCTGCGCGAAAGCCGGATCAACCCGGCGCAGCTGGAGCAGTACGAGGTGCGCACCGGCAGCGGCGAGCTGGTGCCGCTGTCGACCGTGGTGTCGCTGGAGCAGCAGACCCGACCGCGCAAGCTGAACCGCTTCCAGCAGCTCAACGCCGCGACGATCTCGGCGATCCCGGCGCCCGGCGTGTCGATGGAGCAGGCGCTCGACTTCCTGCAGAACGAGGCCGAGGCGACGCTGCCGGAGGGCTACTCGGTCGGCTACAAGGGCGCGTCGCGCCAGTTCGTGCAGGAGGGGCAGCAGCTGGTCGTCACCTTCTTCTTCGCGCTGCTGACGATCTACCTGGTGCTGGCGGCGCAGTTCGAGAGCTTCCGCGACCCGCTGATCATGCTGGTGTCGGTGCCGATGTCGATCGCCGGTGCGCTGGTGACGATGTACTGGCTCGACGTGTCGCTGAACATCTACACGCAGATCGGCCTGGTGACGCTGATCGGGCTGATCAGCAAGCACGGCATCCTGATGGTGGAGTTCGCCAACCAGCTGCAGGAGCAGGGCCGCGACAAGCGCGCTGCGATCGAGGAGGCGGCGGCGATCCGCCTGCGGCCGATCCTGATGACCACCGGCGCCATGGTGCTGGGCGTCTCGCCGCTGCTGTTCGCCGTGGGGCCGGGCGCCGTCAGCCGCTTCCAGATCGGCCTGGTGATCTCCTCCGGCATCGCCGTGGGCACCCTGTTCACGCTGTTCGTGGTGCCCGCCTTCTACACCTACCTGGCGCGGCAGCACGAAGGCGCCGCGGGCGCGCAGCAGGTGCCGGCGTAGCCGCTTGGTGAGCCGTCCAGGGCCGGCGATGGCCGCGCCCTGATCGACGCAATCCCGAAAAGTCAACGCCTTGCGCGCGCTTCCTCACGCCGGGAAGGGCGCGCACGGGCGAGTCGTGGAGCACCCGGCTGGCGACGCTCCCGCGATCGTGACCACGCGCCTCTGGCCAAACTAGTTTCAAATCGCTATCATCTAACCATGACGGAAACGCAGATGAGCTCCGAAAGCCTGGCCGCGCTGCTCGGCCACCTGGGCCGCGCCGACGGACCCGAAGGCGCACGTGGCGGGCTGACGCAGGCGCAGTGGGCGGCGCTGCGCTACATGGCGCGCGCCAACGCGCTGTCGCGGACGGTGTCGGCCCTGGCCGCCTACCAGGCCACCACGCGCGGCACGGTCTCGCAGACGGTGAAGGCGCTGGTGGCGCAGGGCTACCTGACCCGAAACCGCTCCCAGCGCGACGGCCGCAGCATCCAGTTCGACCTGACGCCGGCGGGCGAGGCGAAGCTGCGCGAGGACCCCGGCGATCCGCTGGCGGCCGCGGTCGCCCGGATGTCGGCGCGGCAGCGCCAGGCGCTGGCCGACGCGGCGACCGAGTTGGCCGGCGTGCTGGTGCGTGACGGCGGGCCCTGCTTCGGCACCTGCCGCAGTTGCCAGCACTGCGTCGACGGCGGACAGGGGCCGTTCTACTGCTGCTCGGCCGAGTGCGCGCTGGGCACGCAGGACCTGGACGCGCTGTGCGTCGCCTACACGCCGCAGCGCGCGTCGGCGGCGGCGGGAGAGCGGTCATGAGCGGCGCCACCCCGACCCCGCTGCCGGCGCACAGCGTCACCGGGCCGCCGGACGCCTTCACGGTGGACGCCGAGGTGCTGGCGCCGCGGCTCGGGCTGGAGGTCGCCGCGCTGAAGCGCGAGATGCGCCGCGGCGTGGTCTACAGCCGGGTCGAGCGCGGCGAGGGCGAGGATGCCGGCACTTGGCGCATCACCGTGACCTACCGGGCGCAGCGGGTGCGCTTCCTGGTGACGGAGGCCGGCGACGTCTATGCGCTGCCGGCGCCGCAGCCGGCGGCCCCGGACGCCGGTCCGCCCCTGCTGGCTCTGGCGCGCCGGGCGGCTGCGCCGTCGCGTTAACGGCCGGGCGCCGCGGCGCCTTGTAAAGGAGACCTTGGACGCCATGCCCGATGGCTCTGCCCCCGTAACCGCCGCGCCGCGCGGCCGCAAGAAGATGCTCACGGCCGAGCAGGAGCGCGAGCTGCTGCGGCGCTGCCGGGACGGCACCGACCGTGCCGCGCTGGACCGGCTGCTGCGCGCCTACGAGCCGCTGTGCCAGAGCCTGGCCAAGCGCTTCGAGGGCATGGCCGAGCGCGGCGACCTGCTGCAGGAGGCCCGGCTCGGCCTGCTGGACGCGGTGCGCCGTTTCGACCCCGACTACGGCACGCGTCTGGCCACCTACGCCAGCTTCTGGATCCAGGAGCGGCTGCGGCGCTACACCATGGAGACGCTGCCGCTGGTGCGGATCCCGCGCAACACGCGCCAGACCCTGACCCGCGCGGTGGGCCAGCAGACCACCGGCCACAGCGCCGACGACACCAACCGGACGACCCGCGAGGTCGCCGAGCGCTACGGCGTCGACGAGGCGGTGGTGGCGATGGCCAGCCAGCTGCGCAACGCCGGCCACGTGGTGTCGCTGGACGCGCCGGCGCCGGGAAGCGACGGCGACGAGAGCCAGCGCCCGATCGACATCCTGACGGCCGAGGCGCCGTCGCCGGAGCAGCAGGTCGCCAGCCGGCACGACGGCGACGTCGAGCGCGCCTGGCTGCGCGAGGCGGTGCGCAGCCTGGACCACCGCAAGGCCACCATCATCCGCCGCCGCCACATGGCCCCGGCGCCGACTACGCTGGAAGAACTCGCCCGCGAGTTCGGCGTCTCCAAGGAGCGCGTGCGCCAGCTCGAGGCCGCGGCGTTGCGCGACCTGCGGCGCATGCGGCCGGCGGGGTAGGGTGGCGGCTGCCGCGTGTTGCCGTCCACGCCGCGTTACCGTAGTGTTGTGCCAGTGATCAGTTGTTACGGTAACGGGGTCGCGCCGTGGCCTCCACGGTCGAACGCCAGCGGCGCCGGCGGGCGCGCCTGTGCGAGGACGGGCAGGTCGAGGCGACGGTTGCCATTCGGGCGGACCGCGTCGATCGTCTTCGTGCCGTCGCCGGCGAGCTGAACCGGGACCGGCCGGTTGCCTTGCGTCTCGTGACGGCGCTCGCTGTCCTGCGTCGGATACGCTCCGACCTCGCGGTCGGTGGTGTCGCGCGCGCCGGCGTGTTCGGGAGCACGGCGCGTGGCCAGGATCGGAGCGATAGCGACGTCGATGTGGTCCTGTCGCTCGCGCCGGAGGCCGATCCCGATCCGATCGACCTGATCAAGCTCGAAGATCGCGTACGAGAGGCGTTCGAGACGGAAATGCCCGGTGTCCCGGTCGACGTCTCGATCTACCAAGACGTTCGCCGTGACGTCCGCGAAACGGTGGACACCGAGGCGGTCTATGCCTACTGAGCGCCCGGCGCAGCGGCTCCGCGACATTCTGGACAACAGCGCGCGGATTTGCGCCTACACGGGCGACCTCACGCGCGATCAGTTTGCGGCCGATCAGCGAACCGTCGATGCGGTGGAGCGGTGTTTCGAACGGATTTGCGAAGCTGCCCGCAAGCTCGGCGATGCCTACGACGCCCGATACCCCGACCTGGGCCTTCCGGAACTGCGCCGCTTCGGCAGCAAGCTGCGCCACGACTACGGCGACATCGACCCGCTGCGGATGTGGGCGTTCCGGCGCCGGCTCGGCGATCTGGAGGCGTTTGCGCGTAGCGAGCTCGAGCGGCTGGACGACGGAAGCTGAATTCGGGGGCTCAATTCTCGGGCAGTCCCACGGCCGCCGTGCTTCGACCCGCCGCCGCGCGGCGGCTCAACATGAGCACTGGTCACGATCCGCCCCCCCCCCCGCGCTTAGCCCATCCTGAGCCGCGCCGGCAGGCGCGAGTCGAAGAACCATGCAACGACGCGCAGGATCGGTTGGCGATGTGTCGACACGGCCGCCCTCACTCGCTCTCCGCTTCGTCCCGGACCACGCCGCTGCGCTGGGCCACGGCCATCTTGTTGGAGAGGTGGGTGCGCAGCAGGCCGCCCAGACGGGTGCCGTCGCGCGCCTCCAGGGCGTCCAGGATCATCTCGTGCTCCTGGATCGCCTGGGTCCAGCGCGCGCCGGACAGGTTGGCGGCGTAGCGCGCGCGCAGGATGCGCCCCGACAGGCGCCGGTAGGCGTCGCTCAGGGTGGCGTTGCCGGCGCCCACGACGATCGCCCAGTGGATGTCCTGGTTGCGCCGGAAGTAGGCCTGCAGGTCGCCGGTCTCGTAGTCTTGCACCATCGCTTCGTGCAGCCGCCGGACCTCGGCGATGGCGGCGTTCGACATGCGCGCGGTGGCGAGCTCGCCGGCCTGGCATTCCAGCGCCTCCAGCACCTCGAACACTTCCGTGAGCTCGCGCAGAGTGAGCTGCGGCACGATGGCGCCGCGGTTCGGCAGCAGTCGCACCAGGCCTTCCGCCGCGAGGATCTTCATCGCCTCGCGCAATGGGGTGCGGGAGACGTCGAAGCGCTCGCACAGCTCGCGCTCGGGCAGCCGCTGGCCGGGCGCGATCTCGCCGGCGACGATCAGCTCGCGCAGCCGTGCCACCGCCTCGTCGGTGAGCGAGCGGCGGATGATGTGGTCGCGGGCCTCGGCGGCGCCGCTGCCGATGTCGTTCATCAGGGTCGATGCCTCCCTTGTTCCGCCAGGGCGTCCTGCAGCACGACGGCGAGATGATGCGCGCTGCGGCCGCTGCCGTCGGCGATCTGATGCCGGCAGGAGGTGCCGTCCGCAACCAGGATCGCATCCGCCGGCGCCGCCCGCACTGCCGGCAGCAGCGACAGTTCGGCCATCCGCATCGACACGTCGTAGTGCTCGGCCTCGTAGCCGAACGCGCCGGCCATGCCGCAGCAGGACGACTCGACCGGCTGCACCGTCAGGCCCGGAATCAGCGCAAGCACCTCCTGCACCGCGCCGAACGCGCCGAAGGCCTTCTCGTGGCAGTGGCCGTGCAGCAGCGCCGTGCGCTCCGGCTGCGCCTGCAGCGGCAGGTCCAGCGTGCCGTCCGCGTGACGCGCCGCCAGGAATTCGGCGAACGACTGCGCCCGGGCGGCGACCGTGTCGGCGGTCGCGCCCGGCAGCACCGCCGGCAGCTCGTCGCGCAAGGTGAAGATGCAGGACGGCTCCAGGCCGACGATGGGGACGCCGCGTTCGGCCAGCGGGCCCAGCACCTCCAGCGTCCGGGCGAGCTCGGTCCGTGCCTCCTCGACCAGGCCGGCGGTCAGGAAGGTGCGGCCGCAGCACAGCGGGCGCTCGCCGCGCGTCGGCGCCGCCACCGTAACGGCGAACCCGGCGGCCTGCAGCACGTCGATCGCGGCGCGTGCGGTTTCCGGCTCGTGGAAGCCGTTGAAGGTGTCGACGAACAGGCAGACCTCCTCGCCGCCGCCGGTCGTCCGACGTCCGTTGGCTCGGCGTTCGTCGGCGCGGAAGCGGTCTCGGCGCCAGGCCGGCAGGCTGCGCTGCCGGGCCAGGCCCAGCAGGCGCGCGCGCAGCGCCCGCGCGCCCGGCAGCCGGTCGGCCGCGTTCAACAGCGGCGCGACCCGGCTGGCCAGCGGCGCGTAGCGCGGCAGGTAGGCGACCAGCCGCTCGCGCAGGCTGAGCGGCGCCACCTTGCGATACTGCGCCGCCGCCTCGATCTTCATCCGCGCCATGTCGACGCCGGTGGGGCACTCGCGCTTGCAGGCCTTGCAGCCGACGCACAGCGCCAGCGTCTCGCGCATCTCCGGCGCGGTCAGCGCGTCCGGGCCGAGCTGGCCGGACAGCGCCAGGCGCAGCGTGTTGGCGCGGCCGCGGGTGGCGTCGCGCTCGTCCATGGTGACGCGATAGGAGGGGCACATCACGCCGGGCGCGGCCTTCCGGCAGGCGCCGTTGTTGTTGCACATCTCGACCGCGCCCAGGAAGCCGCCCCAGGCCGACCAGTCGAGCGCGGTGTCGACGGCGGCGGCGGCCGGGTAGTCGGGCTTGAAGCGGAACAGCTGCCGGTCGGTGCTGCTGGGCGCGCGCACGATCTTGCCGGGGTTGAAGGTCTCGCCGGGGTCGAAGGCGTCCTTCACCTGCTCGAAGGCGCCGACCAGGCGGGGGCCGTACATCTTCTCGTGCCATTCCGAGCGCGCCAGCCCGTCGCCGTGCTCGCCGGAATGCGAACCTTCGTACTTGCGCACCAGGTCCAGCGCCTCCTCGTGGATCGCCCGCAGCGTGTCGGCGCCGGCCTGCGTCTTCAGGTTCAGGATCGGCCGCACGTGCAGGCAGCCGACCGACGCGTGGGCGTACCAGGTGCCGCGGGTGCCGTGGCGCTCGAAAACCTGGTTCAGCTCGTCGGTGTAGGCGGCCAGCCGGTCCAGCGGCACCGCGCAGTCCTCGATGAAGGACACCGGCTTGCCGTCGCCCTTCATCGCCATGACGATGTTCAGGCCGGCCTTGCGGACTTCCCAGATCTCGCTTTGGAAGCCCGGCTCCTCGGCCGTCACCACGCTGTCGGGGAAGCCCAGGCGCGCCATCTCGGCGTCCAGCGCGCCCAGGCGCTCGCGCAGCGCGTCGGGGTCGTCGCCGGCGAACTCGACGATCAGCAGGCAGTCCGGGCGGCCGCGCACGAACTTCTCCATCGAGCGCCGGAACAGCGGGATCCCGCGGGCGATCTCCAGGATGTTGCGGTCGATCAGCTCGACCGCCGTGGGGCCCAGCTCGACCAGGTGCTGGGCGCTGTCCATCGCGTCCAGGAAGCCGGGGAAGTGGCAGACGCCCAGGACCTTGTGGGCCGGCAGGGGCTGCAGCGGCAGGCTGAGCCGCTGGAAGAACGCCAGCGTGCCCTCCGAGCCGACCAGCAGCTGGGCCAGGTTGTGGCCGCCGTCGCGCACGCTGTCGAGATTGTAGCCGCCGACCCGGCGCAGCACGTCCGGGAAGCGCCGGTCCATCTCGTCGCGCTCGCTGGCCGCCAGCGACCGCAGCCGCTGCACCAGGTCGAGGAACGCGGGGTCGCCGTGGCTGTCGTCCGGGTTGCCCGGGATCCGGCCGAAGCGGTGCTGCCCGCCGTCGGCCAGCACCGCGTCGATCGCCTCGACGTTGTCCTTCATGATGCCGTAGCGCAGCGAGCGCGAGCCGGCCGAGTTGTTGCCGGCCATGCCGCCCAGCGTGGCCCGGCTGGAGGTCGAGACGTCGACCGGGAAGAACAGGCCGTCGCGCTTCAGGCGCGCGTTCAGGCGGTCGAGCACGACGCCCGGCTCGACCTCGACGCGGCGCGCCTGCGGATCGTAGTCCAGCACGCCGTTCAGGAACTTCGAGGTGTCGACCACGATCGCCTCGCCGATCGCCTGGCCGTTCTGCGAGGTGCCGCCGCCGCGCGGCAGCACCGGCACGCCCTCGGCCCGCGCGATCGCGATCGTCGCCTCGACGTCCTCGGCGCGCTTCGGCAGCACCACGCCGATCGGCTCGATCTGGTAGTGCGAGGCATCGGTGGCGTAGCGCCCGCGGGTGAAGGCGTCGAAGCGCACCTCGCCCGCGATCTCCTGCGCCAGCCGCCGGGCCAGCCGGCTGTCGCCGACCCGCTCGCGCGTCGGATAGCCGGCGATGCGTCGCGCGCTCATACCATCTCCCGCTCGGAACTCCGCCTTGGCCTGCTACCGCGCCAGTGTAACGGATTGCATGCAAAATGCCAGGGATCTCCCATGCCCGGCCGCCCTTCATCCTGAGCCGCGCCGAAGGCGCGAGTCGAAGGACGCGCACTTGCGGCTTCAGAACTCCGTCAAATCAGGGGATTATAACCTATTGTGTGTCCTTCGACTCAGCCGGCTGGGCCGGCTGGCTCAGGATGAAGCTGGGGTGGTGATGTGCAGGCTTCTGCTGCTCTCGGATGAACTGCAGATTGGTCCGGCGTGGCCAGAATCGCATTGACCCGTGGGGCCCATTCTGCATGTAGTATGCAAAATGCAAGGCGTCCTGGCACGCCGAGCGCAGAAACGACACGGGAGCGCGCCACGCGATGAGCCAGCACAGCGGCCGCCATTTCCTGCAGATCCCGGGGCCGACCAACGTGCCCGACCGGGTGCTGCGAGCGATCGACCATCCCACCATCGACCATCGCGGTCCCGAGTTCCAGGCGCTGGTGCAGCGGATGCTGCCGAAGCTGCGGCAGGTGTTCCAGACCAGCCAGCCCGTGGTGGTCTACCCGGCCTCTGGCACCGGCGCCTGGGAAGCGGCGCTGGTGAACACGCTGGACCCGGGCGACAAGGTGCTGATGTACGAGACCGGGCACTTCGCCAGCCTGTGGCGCGAACTGGCGCACAAGCTGGGCCTGGAGACCGAGCTGATGCCCGGCGACTGGCGCCACGGCGCCGACCCGGAGGCGATCGAGCGCCGCCTGAGCGAGGACGCCGCCCAGACCATCAAGGCGGTCTGCGTGGTGCACAACGAGACCTCGACCGGCGTCACCAGCCGGATCGGCGAGGTGCGCAAGGCGATCGACCGGGCCGGCCATCCCGCTCTGCTGATGGTCGACACGATCTCCGGCCTGGGCTCGATCGACTACCGGCACGACGAGTGGGGCGTCGACGTCACCGTCTGCGGCTCGCAGAAGGGCCTGATGCTGCCGCCCGGGCTGTCGTTCAACGCGATCAGCCAGAAGGCGCTGCAGGCCAACGGCTGGGCGCAGCTGCCGCGCAGCTACTGGGACTGGAAGCCGATCCTGGACGCCAACGAGGCCGGCTTCTTCCACTACACCCCGGCGACCAACCTGCTGTACGGCCTCGACGTCGCCCTCGACATGCTGATGGAGGAGGGGCTCGACGCCGTGTTCGCGCGCCACCAGCGCCACGCGGCGGCGACCCGGGCGGCCGTCGAGGCCTGGGGCCTGGAGGTGCTGGCGGCCGACCCGCGCGAGTACTCCGGCGCGCTGACCGCAGTGATGATGCCCGAGGGCCACGACGCCGACCGGCTGCGCCAGATCGTGCTGGACAACTACGACATGTCGCTCGGGGCCGGCCTCTCCAAGGTCAAGGGCACGGTCTTCCGGATCGGCCACCTGGGCCACTTCAATGACCTGATGCTGATGGGAACGCTGTCCGGCGTGGAGATGGGCCTGCAGCGCGCCGGTGCACCCTACCGGCGCGGCGGCGTACAGGCCGCGATGGACGTTCTCGCAGACGGATCCGAGCAGCAGCCCGGCGCCGTCAGATCTGCAGCCGGCGGCTGAAAAACGCCGGCCAACAACAAGAAAAACCAAAATTTTCATCCGTGGGAGGATGCGTCATGAAGAAGCTGCTGATCGGATGGGCCGCGGCTGCGGCCGTTGCCGTCACCGCCGGCTCCGCCGCCGCGCAGATGGAGCTCAAGTTCGGCCACGTCGGCGCGCCTGGCTCGCTGTTCGCCGAGAGCGCCGAGGAGTTCGCCCGCCGCGCCAACGAGCGTCTCGGCGACAAGGCTAAGGTGGTGGTGTTCGGCTCCAGCCAGCTCGGCAAGGACAAGGAACTGCTGCAGAAGCTCAAGCTGGGCACCGTCGACTTCGCGCTGCCGTCCTCGGTGATGACCAGCGTGGTCGACCAGTTCGGCCTGTTCGACATGCCCTACCTGGTGCAGGACCGCGACCACATGGGCCGGATCGAGCGGGAGATCTTCTGGTCGAAGATCGCCCCCGAGGCGGAGCGCAAGGGCTACAAGGTGATCGCGGTGTGGGAGAACGGCTTCCGCCACATCACCAACAACGTCCGCCCGATCGACACCCCTGAGGACCTGTCCGGCATTAAGCTGCGCACGCCGAACGGCACTTGGCGGGTGAAGATGTTCCAGGCCTACGGCGCCAATCCGACGCCGATGGCCTTCTCCGAGGTGTTTACCGCGCTGCAGACCGGCGTGATCGACGGCCAGGAGAACCCCTTCGCGCAGATCCACTCGGCGAAGTTCCACGAGGTGCAGGACTACCTGTCGCTGACCGGCCACGTGTACACGCCGGCCTACGTGACCGTGGGCAAGAACAAGTGGAACAGCCTGCCCGAGGACGTGCGCACGACCCTCGAGGAGGTGGCGAAGGAGACGCAGGCCTACGTCTACGAGACCGCTTTGGCGATGGAGGAGGACCTGCTGGCCAAGATCAAGGCCGCCGGGGTCGAGGTGAACGAGGCCAACAAGAAGGCCTTCGTCGACGCCAGCAAGCCGATCTACCAAGAGTTCTCCAACAGCTTCGACGGCGCCGGCGCGATGGTCGACGGGGCGCTGGCGCTCGCCGGCACCAACTAGCCGCCTGCGTAAGCGCATGCCGGCCGCCGCTTGATCCCTGGGTGGCGGCCGGCCTCTGCCGGCGACTCCCCACCGTCGTTCCTCCCCACCGCCTGGCTCCGGGAGACGGGTCTTGGAAACGGTCGCGCGTCTGCGCCGCGGCTTCGAGCGGGTCATGGAAGTGATCGTCGTGCTGCTGATGGTGGCGCTGGCGACCCTGATCGTCGTCGCGGTGATCTATCGGAAGATGGGCGACAGCTTCGCCTGGTACGACGAGGTCGCCTCGATCATGCTGGCGTGGCTGACCTATTACGGCGCCGCGCTGGCCGCCGCCAAACGCGCCCACATCGGCTTCGAGGGCATCGTTGAGGGCGTCGACCGGCGCCTGGGCGTGGCGCTGGTGCTGATCGGCGAGGCGGTGGTGATCGGCTTCTTCGCCGTGCTCGCCTGGACCGGCTGGACGGTGCTGCAGGTGTTGGCCGGCGACACGCTGGTCAGCCTGACCTGGGTCCCGGTGCAGGTCACCCAGTCGGTGATCCCGATCGGCGCGGTCCTGTTCATCGTCGGCCAGTTGCTCAGCCTGCCGGAGACGCTGCGCAAGATCTGGGCCGGTGAGAAGCACAACGCCGAGATCGACTTGGAGGAGCTTGAGAACGTTCTGGACGAGAGCGAGGCCGAACTGCCGCAGCCCGGCCGGGCCGCGGGTGCGGAGGTGCGGCGATGACGATGGCCTTCATGGTGATCGGGCTGCTCGGCCTGATCATGATCAACGTGCCGATCGCCGTCGCGCTGGGCGCCATCACGGTGGTCGCGATGGTCACCACCCAGGGCATGTGGATCCTGCCGAACGTCGGGCTGGTGATGTACGACGGCGCCACCAGCTTCCCGCTGCTGGCGATCCCGATGTTCATCCTGGCCGGGGCGATTATGAACGCCACCGGCATCTCGCGCCGGCTGATCGCGTTCGCCTCGGCGCTGTTCGGCTTCATCCGCGGCGGCCTGTCGATGGTGTCGATCGGCGCCTCGCTGTTCTTCGCCGAGATCTCCGGCTCCGCGGTGGCCGACGTGGCGGCGATGGGGTCGATCCTGATCCCGGCGATGAAGAAGAAGAAATACCCGCGCGCGCTGGCCGCGGCGGTGACCTCCTCGTCGGCGACGCTGGCGATCATCATCCCGCCGTCGATCCCGATGATCCTCTACGCGGTGATGTCCGACTCCAGCGTGGTAAAGCTGTTCGTCGCCGGCATCGTGCCGGGCGTGCTGGGCGGCTTCGGCCTGATGTGCATGGCCTATTACTTCGCCAAGAAGTACGACCTGCCGACCGAGACGGCGTTCGACCTGCCGCAGCTGTGGGCGACCTTCAAGGACGCGGCGCTGGCCTTCATCCTGCCGCTGATCATCCTGGGCGGCATCTTCGGCGGCTACGTCACCGCCACCGAGGGCGGCGGCCTGGCGGTGCTGGCGGCGCTGGTTCTGGGCGCCTTCGTTTACCGCGAGCTCGACCTGCGCCACCTGATCGACAGCATGGTCGAGGGCGGCACCCAGACCGCCGTGGTGATGCTGCTGGTCGCCGCCTCGGCGCTGGTCGGCGTCTACCTGACCGAGCAGCAGATCCCGCAGAAGCTGGCCGCCGGCATCCTGGCGCTGACCGACAACCGGTACGCCGTGCTGGCGCTGCTCAATCTGTTCTTCCTGGCGATCGGCCTGTTTCTGCACTCCGCCGCCGCGATCATCCTGGTGGTGCCAGTGGTGATGCCGCTGGTGAACGCGGTCGGCATCGATCCCGTGCACTTCGGCCTGATCGTCACGCTAAACCTGGGCATCGGCCAGCAAACCCCGCCGGTTGCCAGCGTGCTGATCACCGCCTGCTCGATCGCCAAGGCGAACGTCTGGGAGGTGTCGAAGATCAACGTCTACTTCGTCGCCGTCTTGCTGGTGACGCTGCTGCTGGTGACCTACGTGCCGGCGGTGCCGATGACGCTGGTCGAGTTTTTCTACGGCTGAGGACGCAAGCGATGATGCAGGACGATGCGGCCGAGACGATCACGGTCGAGCGCGACGGGGCGGTGGCCACCGTCACGCTGAACCGGCCGGCGAAGCTGAACGCCATGACCAAGCCGATGTGGCGGCGCCTCGGCGAGGCGCTCCGCGAGCTCGGCCGCGACGACAGCCTGCGCTGCGTGGTGCTGCGCGGGGCCGGCGGCAAGGCGTTCAGCCCGGGCAACGACATCTCGGAGTTCGAGACCGACCGCGCCGACGCCGAGCAGGCGCGCGCCTACGGCGCCATCATGCACGACACGCTGGAGGCCCTGCGCGCCTGTCCGGTGCCGGTGGTGGCACTGATCCAGGGCATCTGCGTCGGCGGCGGGCTGGAGATCGCGGCCCTGGCCGACATCCGGATTTGCGGGCGCTCCAGCCGCTTCGGCGTGCCGATCGCCAGGCTCGGGCTGGTGATGGCGCACGCCGAGCTGCGCGCCCTGGTCGACCTGGTCGGCGAGGCGACGGCCAGCGAGCTGCTGTACGAGGCCCGCATCGTCGATGCCGAGGAGGCGCTGGCCAAGGGTCTGGTCAGCCGCGTGGTCGACGACGCCGATGTGGCGACGGAGGCCTACGCCACCGCCGGGCGGATCGCCGCCGGGGCGCCGCTGGTACACCGCTGGCACAAGCGGTTCATGCGGCGCCTGAAGGACCCTGAGCCGTTGAGCGAGACGGAGCTCGACGAGGGCTTCCACTGCTACGACACGCGCGATTTCGCCATCGGCTACCGCGCCTTCCTGGACAAGACCAAGCCGGAGTTCGAGGGCCGGTGAGCGCCGCCGCGACCCCACCGGGCGGGCCGCTTGCCGGCCTCAAGGTGATCGAACTGGCGCACATCATGGCCGGCCCGGTGTGCGGGCTGATGCTGGCCGACCTGGGCGCCGACGTGGTCAAGGTCGAGAAGCTGCCGGGCGGCGACGACACCCGCCGCATGACCCCGCCCGACCTCGACGGCGAGGCGGCGGCCTTCATGATGATGAACCGCAACAAGCGCGGCATCGCCGTCGACCTGAAGAGCGCGCGCGGCGTCGAGGTGGTGCGCGGCCTGCTGGCCGACGCCGACGTGGTGATCGAGAACTACCGCCGCGGCACCATGGAGCGCTTCGGTCTGGGCTACGAGGCGCTGCGCGAGATCAATCCGCGGCTGATCTACTGCGCGCTGTCCGGCTTCGGCCGCACCGGGCCGTACGCCGAGCGCGGCGGCTTCGACCTGATCGCGCAGGGCATGAGCGGGCTGATGTCGATCACCGGCGAGGGCCCGGGCCGGCCGCCGGTCAAGGTCGGCGCCCCGGTCAGCGACATCACCGCCGGCATTCTGGCCGCGATGGGCGTGCTGTCCGCCGTGATCTCCCGAGCCACCACGGGCCAGGGGCAGATGGTCGACACCTCGCTGTTCGAGGCCGGCATCACCCACACCTACTGGCAGTCGGCGATCGCCTTCGCCACCGGCGTGCCGCCCGGCCCGATGGGCTCGGCGCACCCGCTGAACGCGCCCTACCAGGCGTTCGAGACGGCCGACGGCTGGATCAACGTCGGCGCCGCCAACCAGGCCAACTGGCTGCGTCTGCTGGACGTACTGGGCGCGCCGGAGCTGGCGGAGGACGCGCGTTTTGCCTACAACGCCGGCCGCATGGCCCACCTCGACGCGCTGACCGAGCGTCTGAACGCTCTGTTCCGCACCGAAACCGCGGCCGTCTGGCTGGACCGTCTGGAAGCCGCCGGCGTGCCGGCCGGTCCGGTGCTGTCGGTGACGGAGATGCACACGGATGCGCAGACCCGGGCGCGCGAGATGGTGGTGGAGGTGGAGCACAGCCGGCTCGGCGCGGTGCGCACGCTGGGGCTGCCGGTCAAGCTGTCCGGCACCCCGGGCGGCGTGCATCGCGGTGCGCCGCTGTTCGGCGAGCACACCCGCGAGGTGCTGGCCGAGCGCGGCTGGGACGGCGGCGAGATCGACGACCTGCTGGCGGCCGGCGCGGTCGCGGCGGCGGACGCGGAGGGCACATGACGGACGCCGGCACCGTGAACCTGGGGCGCAGCGGCCTCAAGGTGTCGCGCCTGTGCCTGGGCACGATGATGTTCGGCGGCCCCACCGGCGAGGCGGAGGCGCGCGAGATCGTCGCCAGCGCGCGCGGCGCCGGCATCAACTTCCTCGACACCGCCGACGTCTACAACGGCGGCGCCGCCGAGGACGTGGTCGGCCGGGCGGTGCGCGAGCTGCCGAACGACTGGATCGTCGCCACCAAGGTCGGCAACCCGATGGGCGAGGGGCCGAACGCCCGCGGCCTGTCGCGCCGGCGGGTGATCGTGGCCTGCGAGGCCAGCCTGCGGCGGCTCGGGCTGGAGGCGATCGACGTCTACTACCTGCACAAGGAGGACCCGGAGACGCCGCTCGAGGAGACGGTGTCCGGGCTCGCCCAGCTGCTGCGCGAGGGCAAGATCCGCTACATCGGCCTGTCCAATTTCCGCGCCTGGCGGATCGCCGAGGCGGTTCGGCTGTGCGACCAGGCCGGGATCGAGCGGCCGGTGGTGTGCCAGCCGTACTACAACGCGATGAACCGGATGCCGGAGGTCGAGGTGCTGCCGGCCTGCGCCCACTACGGCCTGGGCGTGGTGCCGTACAGCCCGCTGGCGCGCGGCGTGCTGACGGCGAAGTACCCGCCGGCGGCGTTCGACGCGCCCGACGCCGACAGCCGCGCCGGGCGCAGCGACCCGCGCATGCTGGAGACCGAGTGGCGGCGCGAGTCGCTGGCGGCGGCGCAGCGCATCCGCGAGCACGCCGAGGCCAAGGACACCACGGCGGCGGCGCTGTCGGTCGCCTGGGTGCTGGCCAACCCGCTGGTCACCAGCGTGCTCGCCGGCCCGCGCACGCTGCAGCAGTGGCAGAGCTACCTGGCGGCGTTGGAGCAGCCGTTCGACGCCGGCGACGAAGCGCTGTTCGACGCCCTGGTGCCGCCCGGCCACCCGTCGACGCCGGGCTACACCGACCCGAAGTATCCGGTCGAGGGCCGGCCGGCGCACGGGTAGGGCTCCCGTGTCAGGTGGCCCGGTTCACCACAGTGGGCGGTGTCGTGCCATCGGCAGGCGTGGGCCATCACCGATCGTTGAAATGCTTGGGCATAATGGCCGCCCCGTGCACCGTTCGCATTGCGATCAATGCCTGATCGCGTCGGCGGGCAGGTCCGTCATGCCGTCCTGGCCGGGCGGGGTCCAGTCGATATCGAGCGTCGCGGTCCCGCGCTTTTCGAAGTACCAGACTTCGAGCGCGTACCAGCCGGGTTCGCTCACGTCGACCGGGATCGGGTCGGACGTCCGCGCCGGTCCGGTTCCGGGATCGTCATGGATGCGGGCGCCGCCCAGATGCACACGGACGCCATCGTTGGTGGTGACCTGAAATCGGTAGGTGCCGGGCGCCTCGAGGCGCAGGTAGCCGGTGATGTGCGCGCCGACGAGATCGTCGGCCTCGCTGGTGAGGACCGTCCCCGCATCCATGTTGTGGCTGAGCGAGCTGAGCGGCGGCCCGGCCTTGCCGTCCTTGTAGTCCATGAAGCCCACGAGATCGCGGATATGGTCGTAGGTGCCATAGTAGTACCGCACCGCGAGCCCGTCCCGGAGCTCCGAGGCCACCGGTTGCGGCGTCGCCGGAACCGGGTGTTCGGACAGGTCCTGAGTTTGCGTCGCGCACGCCGAGACCAGCGGCAGCATCAGGGCCAGAGCAATCCGTCGCATCCCATCCCCCCATTAGCCCGATGTGTCCGGGCGGCGTCCGATCCCGGCCGTCGACGTCGTGCCGCCCTCCAGGCGACGGACCGGTGGGCATCGCCGAATCCGCGTCGAGCTGACCCCTGGCGCCGTGCCCGCGTCGTTCGGCGGGCGGCACGGTAGCGGTCGGGGCCCGCCGTGACCAGAACGCGACAGGATCCGATCGATAGTGCGCCGTCCGGCGCCGTGACCCGGCGCCGGAGACATTCAGCATTCTGCTGGCATAGCAACGCCCCGGTTCAGGAAGACCGAGCCGCTTTCAGGGACGTGAAGCTTGAATGGCCAACGTAAGTCATCCCGACTGTGCCCGGCCGGAGCGTTCGCAGCCGCTGTCGAGGGCAGTCCTGACGCTCCGGTCCCGGCTCTGGTCGGCCGGCTCGGGCCAGGAGCGGCAATTTGGGGCCACTCATATGCTTTTTAGCAAGAATTATTGTGCGTGTCGCGAAATATCAGAAAATTTGAACGCGATAGAAAAATTCTTCTTGTATTGGTAGACGAAACGATTACAACTCTAAGTCTCAATTCGAAAACACTCATCAATATTAACGATGTATTGTTCGACAGGCAGATACTATGGCTTTGGCGCCCTCATCCGACCGCCCATATTTTATATTCTCCAGAATACATTTTGCAGCTTCTGCTGTCAGAGTAGCGCGGGCATCACGAACGTCAATCGTATAAACGAACGCTACAACAAAAAAGGCAAACCCAGAGCAAAAAATTGCGTATTTAATCTTCATTTTTTGTCCTATACCAGCCTGTTTCTGTTGTCACCTCTTTACAATCTGCCATGAATCGCCGGGGCAACCTTTTTTTACGACACTTTTTTCTGCGCGTTCATTTACGTACATCCCCAGACACGGGCCTCTCGTATTTTGGATCGATAAGGTATCGTCCGTAGTTACGATCTTGCTATTGACCCGCTTCACTTCATCCATCTTGTTTTTTATGTCGCCAATCTCGGAAGTGGCTTATGGCGTTCGCTCCGGCGCCCCAACATGTTGCGATCCACGACTGCGGCGTGTTACCGAGAACATACCGTG
>ENA-ORDC01000694-ORDC01000694.1-marine-metagenome-genome-assembly--contig:-NODE-694-length-30235-cov-11.758870_pt1 | contig 30235 bp, 31 predicted proteins | sample MGYA00237783_ERZ508515 | MGnify/ENA primary metagenome ERZ508515 (study PRJEB26186, sample SAMN06268792) | marine metagenome | isolation source: Eden Landing Ponds, San Francisco, CA, USA | place... | reverse complement strand
CGACCGTCTCGGTCGAGGACCGCGGGTTCGCCTACGGCGACGCCGCCTTCGAGACCCTGCGCGCGTACGGCGGCGAGATATTTCGGTGGGACGCACACGCCGCGCGGCTCGCGGACACCTGCGAGACGCTCGGGCTCGATCACGGCCTCACCGACGCGGACCTGAAGGCCCGGATCGACGAGACGCTCGCGGCCAACGACTTCCGGGACGCGTACGTGAAACTCTCGATAAGCCGGGGGGTCCAGCCCGGCACGCTCGACCCGCAGCCCGAGGTCGACCCCACCGTCGTCGTGATCGCGAAGCCGCTCCCCCGCGGCGGCGTCGACTCGGCGCCGGTCCACGACGGTCCGGCCGCGCTCCAGACGACGAAGACCCGCAAGCCCGCGTCGCGGGCGCTCCCGGCCGACGCGAAGACGCACAACTACCTCAACGGGATCTTGGCGCGGCTGGAGCTGCGCGTGACCGGCGCCGACGAGGCGCTGATGCTCGATCCCGACGGGAACGTCGCCGAGGGGGCGACCTCGAACCTCTTCTTCGCCGACGGCACCGCCCTCAAGACGCCCTCGCTCGACGGGCCGATCCTCCCCGGCGTGACGCGGCGCGCCGTGATCGAGATCGCCGAGGCGGAGGGGATCCCGGTCGAGGAGGGGACGTACGCACCGGACGCGGTGCGCGAGGCGGACGAGGTCTTCCTGACGAACTCGACGTGGGAGATCCGGCCGGTCGAGACGGTGGACGGGATCGCGGTCGACGGCGACGGCGAGGGCGTCGAGGGACCGCTGACCGCGCTGCTCTCGCGGCTGTTCGATCGACGCGTCGAGGAACGGTACTACGAGGGCGAACGGTTATAACGCGTTTCTGCGCGGGAACTTGGATCAGGTCGGTCGGCGTCTCCGTCTATCTTTCAGATTTCGTCGGCGTCGGTGGAGCAGCGGTGAACACCGCCAAAGCCCCGGCCGCTCGCGGCTGCCCTTTGAGTCCCGCCCCGCACAGCACCGCCGGAAGACGGTCGCCTCGCTGCGCTCAGCGCCGTGACTTCCGTGCTCCCGCTCGCTCCGCTCGCGGGACCACAGCCTCACGCCTCCCCAGCCTCGTCGGTCGCCCTCCGCGTTGCTCCGGGCGACCGACTCCAGCGAGGGACCAGAGGTCCCTCTGGCAGCCGGCGCTACGCGACGGCGACCTCGCACGCGCTCCTCGTGGCCTCTCGGCCACTCGGAGGCGCGCGCCACCGCACAGTGTCGGTTTATAAGTACGCTATCGGTCGATCCCGCCCGGGCCGTCGACGACGCTCTCGACGTCGCCGGGCGTGATCACCGCGAGGTCGCCGTCGACGGTGCGCTTCAGGGCGGCGGCCGCGGCGGCCCACTCCAGCGCGTCGCCGATTTCGCCCCCGTCGAGCCGCTTCGCGAGGTAGCCGGCGACGAACGCGTCGCCAGTGCCGATCGCGTCGTGGGTGTCGGCCTCGAAGACGCCCTGTTCGTAGATCTCACCGTCGCGGAGCGCGACCGCGCCCTCCGTGCCGCGGGTGACGACCACGGTCTCGAAGCCGAACGCGGACGCGAGCCCGTGGGCGATCTCGACCGCGTCGCCCTCTCGGTCCAGCACCTCGCGGGCGTCTCGCCGGGGGACGAACAGGGTGTCGACGTGCTCGAAGAGCTCCTCGTAGGCGGCGCGGGCGGTCTCGGGGTCCCAGAGCTTCGCTCGGTAGTTGAGGTCGAACGAGCGCGTCACGCCGGCCTCGCCCGCGGCGCGGAGCAGGGTCGTCGTCGTCTCCGCGGTCCGGTCCGAGAGCGCGGGCGTGATCCCGGTCGTGTGGAAGTAGTCGGCCGACTCCAGCGCCCCGGTCGGGAGCTCCGCGGGCGTGACCGTCGTGATCGCGGCGTCGGCGCGGTCGTAGATGACGTTCGTCCCGCGCGGCTCCCCGCCGTGTTCGAGGTAGTACGTACCCAGCCGGCTCGTCTCGGGGTCGGCCCACGCCACCCCCGTCCGGACGCCGTGGCTCCGGAGCTCGCCGATCACCCGGCGGCCGAGGGGCGAGTCGGGGAGCTTCGAGAACCAGACCGCGTCGGCGCCGAGCCGCGCGGCGCCGACCGCGACGTTGCTCTCCGCGCCGCCCGCCTGCACGTCGAGGGCCTCGGTGGTCTCCAGCCGCTCGCCGCGCGGCGGCGAGAGCCGGAGCATCGTCTCGCCGAACGTCACCAGATCCGTCACGCCGACCACCCCGGCGGTGGGGTCGCTGCGGTCGCCGCAGTCGCTTCGGTGTGCATACCGAAGCGTCGGCGAGGGAGTACAAAAGGACCCGCGATCGGCGGCGGGAGGGGCGAGGGAGAGAGGGGCGGGCGATGCGGAACAGGGGGGAACGGGAGGTGGGTTCTCGGACCCCTCAACGGCGCGGTCCCATCGACTACCCTTCCGAGCCGTCGACCGCGTCGTCGAAGGGCGTCGTCGGGAACAGCGCGTCGACGTCCGGACTCGGGTCGACCAGCCGGTAGGCGGTCCCGTCGGACTCGACGACGCCGGCGTCGGCGAGGTGATCGAGGTGTGCGAACGCCTCGCCGGGGCCGTGGAGGACGTGGATCTCCGAGAGGTCGCCGAACAGCGCCGCCGAGACCTCCCACGCGGTCGCGGGGCCCTCGTCTGCGAGCACGTCGAGCACGCGCCGGGTGCGGTGGCGGTGGTGGTCGAGGATGGTCGCGGCCCGCAGGCTCGGCTCGTCGATCCGCTCGCGGTGACCGGGGTGGGCCGCGTCGAAGTCGCGGGCGACGATCCGCGCGAGGCTCTCGGCGTAGGCCGCCAGCGGGCCGTCGACGCGAACGTCCGCACCGCCGACGTTCGGGGTGTATCTCGGGAGGAGGGCGTCCCCCGCGAACAGCTCTTCGCCGGGGGCGGCGCGACCGCGTTCGGCCCCGACCGGCTCGCGGCCGGGGATTTCGCGCGGGTCGAACGCGAACCCCGTGAGCCCGGCAGTGTGGCCCGGCAGGTGGACCGCTTCGAGTTCGACGCCGCCGGCGTCGATCGCGTCGCCGTCGCCGAACGTCGTCACGTCGGCGGGGCGGCCGCTGAGATCGGCGCTCACCGCGTCGAAGAAGGCGGTCAGCCGCTCCCGGTCGGCCTCCGGCATCCCCCACCGGTCGAACGTCTCGCGCTGGAGGTCGCGGTCGGCGAAGAGGGGCGCCTCGCTGCCGTCGACGAGGGGAGCGTCCGCCTCGTGGACGTACACGTCCGCGTCGCTCTCGGCCTGTATCTCGCCGGCCAGCCCCGCGTGGTCGGGGTGCCAGTGGGTGAGGACGACGGCGTCGACGTCGGCGAACGCGACTCCGTGCTCGGCGAGGCCGGCCTCCAGATCCCGGCGTACGTCCGGGAGCGCGACGCCGGTGTCGACGAGCGCGGTCGTCTCGCCGTCGAGCAGGTACACGTCGTTTTCGCCCTCGAAGACGGTGTTGCCGAGCTGGATCCGTTTCACACGAGAGGGTCGTCGGGAGCCCTTTTGAGGGTTGCCACCGCGGAACGACGTTCCGGATCGGGGCGCGAGGTGTCGTCGAGCGACGGGACGGCCGAGGCGGAGCGACCATGCCGATCCGGACTCTTTTCGAGCGCGGACCCCGTGTGATCGGTATGGAGTATCAACCGGGCGTGTGCAACATCGGACCGGCCCAACAGCGACGGCGGCTCCTCCTCGGGATCGCGTCGCTGTTGCTCGCGGTCGGTACCGTCGCCGCGATTTTTGTGATGGAGTGGCCGCGCTGGACGCTGATCCTCTCGCTGTTCCCGCTGTACGGCGCCGCGATGGGGTACTTCCAGTACCGCGAGCGGTTCTGCGTCGGCTTCGCCGGGATCGGCGTCTTCGACGTGGGCGGGGGGACCCAGCAGGTGCAAGACGAGGCGGCCCTCGAAGCGGACCGCCGGCGCGCGGTGCGGCTGAACACGAAGTCGCTGGCCGTCGGCGCGGTCGGATCGCTGGTGATCTACGGCGTGTCGCTCGCGGTTTTCTAAGTGGTCGACGGGCGCGTCGTGATCGCCGCAGATCGACACAGTTCGATGCAGTATTACGGGTGACGGGCGATCTGGCGTCTATGCATCCCTCCAAGTTGGTCGCGATCTGTTTCGCTACGGTCGGCGTCTTGCTCTTGGCTCAGGTCGGGATCGTCGACGGACGGCCCCTAACGGCCGGGACCGGACTGCAGCTCATCGGTGGCGCCGTTCTGTTACTGGCCGGCCTGTTCGGAGTGGTCCGGTACGAAGAGAACCCCATCGTCGACGAGTACGGGCCGACCACGTATCTCCTCGTCTTCGGGCTGGGTATCTGGACGGTTGGACTGCTTCTGCAACTGGCCCTCGCTTGACCGATATTGAGTACGGACAGGCCACACGTCGCCAGTTACGAAGTGGTTCGACGAAGTCGACCGGTTATAAGTCGTGGACACCGAATCGGCGTGAACGCTTCCAAATCCCCAGCCGCGCTCGACGAATCCCAGCGAGCTGTGGGAGTCGAGCGCGGCTGCCCCTTTGCGCCCCACTCCGCCCCGCACAGCAGCCTCACGCCTCCCCAGCCTCGCCGCTCGCGCTTAAAAGCGCTCGCGGCGTCCCTCGCGCGTGCTCTCGTCGGCGGCTTCGCCGCCGACTGTCAGAGAGACCTTCGGTCTCTCTCTACTCGCGCCCTTCGGACGCTCGGCGGCACGCGCCACCGCACGGCACTGCGAACCGTGCCGCCGTCGAAGTCGCCCGTAACCCCACGAACGTGCACATAGAAAAGCATTAGAACGGGCTCGATAACCACGTAAGTGAATGAGTCTGTCCGAGCCGGACCACGAGCTCGTCGTCGCGGAGCTCGGCCGGGAGCCGACGGCGGCCGAGGCCGCGCTGTTCGAGAACCTCTGGAGCGAGCACTGCGCGTACCGCTCCTCGCGGCCCCTGCTGTCGGCCTTCGAGAGCGAGGGCGACCAAGTCGTCGTCGGTCCCGGCGACGACGCGGCGGTCCTCGCGCTGCCCGAGCCGGACGCCGCCGACGTTCCGGCCGCCGACCGCGACGCCGACGACTACGGCGACCAGTACGTCACCTTCGGCGTCGAGAGCCACAACCACCCCTCCTTCGTCGACCCCTTCGACGGGGCGGCGACGGGGGTCGGGGGAATCGTCCGCGACACCATGTCGATGGGGGCGTACCCCATCGCCCTGCTCGACTCGCTGTACTTCGGCGGCTTCGACCGCGAGCGCTCCCGCTACCTCTTCGAGGGCGTCGTCGAGGGGATCTCCCACTACGGCAACTGCATCGGGGTCCCCACGGTCGGCGGCAGCGTCGCGTTCCACGGCGGCTACGAGGGGAACCCTCTCGTCAACGTCGCCTGCGTCGGCCTCACGAATGAGTCCCGGCTCGTCACGGCGACCGCACAGGAACCCGGGAACAAGCTCGTCCTCGTCGGCAACGGCACCGGGCGCGACGGGCTCGGCGGCGCCTCCTTCGCCAGCGAGGACCTCGCCGAGGACGCCGAGACCGAGGACCGCCCCGCCGTGCAGGTGGGCGACCCCTACGCCGAGAAGCGGCTGATCGAGTGCAACGAGGCCCTCGTGGACGAGGACCTGGTCCGGTCGGCCCGCGATCTGGGCGCGGCGGGCCTCGGCGGCGCCTCCTCCGAGCTGGTCGCGAAAGGCGGGCTCGGCGCCCGGATCGACCTCGACGCGGTTCACCAGCGCGAGCCGAAGATGAACGCGATGGAGATCCTGCTCGCCGAGAGCCAGGAGCGGATGTGCTACGAGGTCGCCCCCGAGGACGTGGACCGCGTCGCGGCGCTCGCCGAGCGCTTCGACCTCGGCTGCTCCGTCATCGGCGAGGTGACCGACGGGAACTACGTCTGCGAGTTCGCGGGCGCCGGAGCCGACGACGCGGACGACGCCGAGTCCGAGGTCGTCGTCGACGTCGACGCCGAGTACCTCGCCGACGGCGCTCCGATGAACGACCTCCCCAGCGAGGCCCCCGCACAGCCCGACCGCGACCTCCCGGCGCCCGAGCCGCCCCTCGACGAGGCGGTCGAGGCGGTCGTCTCGGCGCCCTCGACCGCGAGCAAGCGCTGGGTGTACCGCCAGTACGACCACGAGGTCGGCGTCCGCACCGCGATGACACCGGGCGACGACGCCGCGATCATGGCGATCCGGGAGACGGAGGAGAACGGGGAGGCCTCCGAGGGAGGCGATCCCGACGGCGTCGGCCTCGCGCTCTCCTCCGGCGCGAACCCGAACTGGACCGAGACCGCTCCCTATGAGGGCGCCCGCGCCGTCGCCCTCGAAAACGCGACCAACCTCGCCGCGAAGGGCGCGGTCCCGCTCGCGGCAGTCGACTGCCTCAACGGCGGCAACCCTGAGAAACCGGACGTGTACGGCGGATTCAAGGGGATCGTCGACGGGCTCGCCGACGCCTGCGCCGACCTCGACACCCCGGTCGTCGGCGGCAACGTCTCGCTGTACAACGACAGCGTCGAAGGCCCGATCCCGCCGACGCCGACGCTCGCGCTGATCGGCACCCGGAAGGGGTACGACGCGCCGCCCGCCGCCCTCGACGCCGACCGCGCCGACGACTCGGAACTGCTGTTGGTCGGCGACGGCGACGCCGCCGGCGGCGCGCTCGGCGGCTCCGAGTACCTCGCGCAGGCCGGCGGCACCGACCGGTTCCCGGAACTGCCGGACGGAGCGTCCGCGGAGGGCGGCGACCTCGCCGACCGCGTCGCGTCGCTCGCGGCGGTCGCGCGCCACGAGTCGACGCTCGCGACCCATGACGTGAGCGACGGCGGACTCGCGGTGGCGCTCGCGGAGCTCGTGACCGACGAGGCGGGCGCCGACGTGACCCTCCCCGACCGCGTCGCGGCCTTCGAGGAGACGCCCGGCCGCCTCGTCGTCCAGACGACCGACCCCGAGGCTGTCGCCGAGATCGCCGGCGACCTGCCCGTCCTCCGGCTCGGCGACGTGACGACGGACGGGGCGCTCTCGCTCGCGGTCGGCGACGACGCGGTCGAGATGGACGCCGACGCGATCCGGGATCTCCGCGGCGTCATCGAGCGCGAACTCGCCTGAATCGGTCTCGCATCGGTGGGTCGAATCGCGCTGCCGATCACGCGCTGACCAGATGTCTTCGAGAAGCGGGTCGCTGTCAGCGGTTCTCCGCAGTTTGAAAGTCGAGAGCGACGGCGTCGCTCAGAACGTAAAGAAGAACGGGATGGCGTACGCGACGAGCAGGCCGACGAGGGTGACGGCCGCGCCGATGCCGACCTCGCGGCTGCCGAACTCCTGCATGGGGGCGGTCACGCGCTTGTCCGGATCGGGCTCGTGGGAGTGGTCGTCCATGTGCGTGGGTGCGTACGGGGGACACATAAGGGCACCTGAACGGCGCGGCGGACGCGACGGACACGAAGGTGTTCCCGGCGGATCGTCGGAGAGATTTATCGGACTCCGCGTGGACCAACACGCATGGCCGGCGTCGAACTCACCGATCGCGGGCTCGTCGTCGACCGCGAGCCGAATCGGCTCGACGAGCTCGCGGTCGGCTTTTCCGAGGTCCTTCGCCGACTCGACATCAGCCACGTCTTCGTCGCCGGCTACGTCGCGATTCCCGCTGGCCGGTCGCGGTCGACCGGGGTCATCGACGTGTTCATCGAGCGCTGCTCGGCGGTCGAACCGAACTCGAAGACGCCGCACACCTGTACACGCTCTTCGGAGAAACGCTTTCCCGCCCTCCGACTCGAAACGTGGGTCGAACGACTCGACGTCGAGGACCGTTATGAGCGACTCACGAACGCCTGAGGAGGGCTCGCCCGAAGCGGACAACAGCCCGGAGCGACCGCCCCGCTACGAGCAGGTGATCCGGTGGGCGGAGTATATCAAGACCCACCCGCCGGAGGTGTGGGGACCACAGCAGAACGCGGTCGTGAACGGGCAGATCGAAAGCGCACAGGCGGTCGATCTGAGTGCCGAGGATAGACAGCGGGTTCGGGAGTTCGCGGCGGAAGAGGCGGGAGCCAGTGAGAACAAAGAGGATAGTAATAGCAGTTCTGATTGATCAAAGCTAGAGCAAGTTAGATACATACCATCGCTCAATCCAGATTCGCCTATTTTCGGTGTGGAAACACAGAAAGATATGCCAACCACCAGGAATTAATTCTCAGAAACAGGTTGACTTTCCGCACTCAGCAAAATGATAGAATATTATACGTGTACTGCTTACTCAGGCGGATTCTCGGGGTACCAACTATCCTGATTGATACTCGAGTCCGAAGTAAACTCAAATGAGGCACTCCCCGAGAGATTATCATCTTTTGAAGCGTTTTCGCCGGTAGTGTCCACGGTCACCACTACGTAGTATTCTTCACCAGAATTAAATCTGTAATTACTCCCCGGCGACCAGTCACCGGTTGGTCCACCTAGCGAGTAATCTCTGTTGTAACTCTGGTGTGGATAATTCTCTCCGGAAGCTCCCGTCGGACCGTCACCAGTATCGAAGATATCAAACCGAATGAATGACTGGCCGTTTCCACTATTAGAAATCCACTCAGTGTTCTCGAAATAATAATTCATTTTCATAGCCAACGACTCTTCATTATTGTTGACTATTTTAAATGCGTGATTATTTTCGGGGTCGTCAGGATCTCCCCAAGTGTACTCCGAGTTGACATTCACACCTTCTCCATCGGAGCCAGTCAGGTCTAATTCTAGCTCATCGTTCTCGTTAATTTGAACGTCTGTGCTACTCCCTGGAATTAGTCCGATTGTTGCGTTCTGGTCACCGCTAACCTCAACAGTCACTGATCGGGACGCCGAAGCACTCGTGAACGCCCCGGTACCCACAGCAGCCGAAGCACCCGTTGCCAATGCACCTGCGCCGATGATGAACTTGCGTCGTTCCATGGTTGGTCTACCTCTGTTACCGCACGCGACCTGCGTCCGGGGACACGAGACATCCCGTGTCACCCGGGGTCGCTCTACTTCACCCATGGGGCGTATCCAATATCGTTATGAGTCAGCAGAAAATCGTCTGGGCGAGATTGAACGGCTTCTGGACTGGTCTGTAACGGTTCTGGGTGACCCTACGACATTTCGAAAGCGCCGCGATCATGAACGAACAGCGACTATTGGCACAACCGTATTACTGAAAACGCGCGATCCAACGGCCTATCGAAATTACGACGGCTCGTCGCCGCCACACAGATCGAAGGCCTCGCTTTCGGTGGGCCGATCGTCGTCAACGAATATCTCACCACCCGAATTCCCACTGCTGTTGGAGGTCGACTCACCTGCGGATTCGTAATTCGGATGAACGAAGACGCCGTTGATTCCCTCGATTTTGACGCCGACGATCGAAGCGAACTCGGCGGACCCGAAGTTCTCCGGTTTGAGTTGGGTGTCGACAGCGACTTCCTCGTAACCGGTCTGCTTCACACAGTCATCGTCGTCCGCTTCGTAGTACGCGGACGCCGTCACCACGCCGTTCGAATCGTCTTGGCTGCTTTCAGATCCTTCGTCCGGTTCGGTTCGAATCTGTACCTTGCCACTGTTTCCGGGGAACTTCACGGAGTTCACGTTCCCGGTGATGTCGGTCTTCTCGGCGCCCGTGATCTTGAACACACGCGTGCCGCCGAAGAGCTGTGCGGAGACGCCGGTCCCGGAGACGCCCTTCACGGTCACCGTGACCGCGATCGGGACGGTTTCGCCGGGATCAATCCCTCGGACTTCGGCGGTGATCCGTTCGTATCCGCCGGGTCCGAAGCCGTCCTCCGGGGCGTCGACCGTCTCGGGCTCGGTGCTCCCCTCTGCGATCGGGACGTCGACGGGCTCGAACTCCTCGGCCCCCGAGTCGAGGGTCCGCTCCACCTCGTAGTCGGTCAGGATCTCGTGGCCCGTCTCGATCTGCACGCCGACGAGCGAGATCTCCTGGGTCTCGTGGAACCGGTTCCGGATCTCGACGAGCGTGATCCGGTCGCCGTTCGTCACGGTGTCGTCGCTTCCGGACTGCGCCTTCGGCGCATGGTACCCCACGAGCGCCTGGTCGTCGTCGACGACGTTCACCGCCACGTCCCGCTCGGCCCGCGCGCTGCTGAACGCGCCGGTCCCAACGCTCAACGCACCGGAGCTCGTCCCGCCGAGCAGCAGTATGAGGTTTCGTCGTTTCATGTCGGACGCGGCTGCGGACCGCTTCGGGTTACCCAACGGGTTATGTCCCTAAGGTTATGGGCTCCCAGAAAGGCGAGTAAGCGATGCCTGAAGCTCAACGCCGTCGGCGAGTTCACGTGAGCTCGGGTGGCTCTTCCGGCTTCCCCACCTTCATCTCGGCGGTGTAGTACTTGTGAGTGAGCGCGGAGAAGAGGAAGGCGACGACGATCGCGACCGTCCACGCCATCTCGGGCAAGAGCGTGAACGGCCACGCGCCGAGCCACACCGCGCCGGTGAGCGCGACGGCGGCCCCGGAGAGCCCGAGGTAGTAGTCGCTCCACGGTATCTCTCTCCCCTCGACCACGTCCATATACACGTCCACGTCCGTCAGCGCGGGCGTCGGCTCGACGACGCCGCGGTCCTTGTTGAACTCTACGACGCCCGCGTCGTCCATCTTCGGCAGGTGCGACTGCTGGAGCGCGGTGTACACGCGCTTGCGCTCGTTGCCCGTGATCTCCGCCGTGTCGATCCCGTTTTCCCACGCCGCGATCTGCTCGGCCATGTCGCCGATCGCGACCGAGTCCGCCTCCTCGCGCTTCAGCAGGTGGACCGCGAACCGCCGCCGCTGGTTCGCCAGCACGTCGAACAGCTCGTCTTCAGACACCTCCGTCGCCGGTTCTGTCCCTCCCCCGTCTATCTGCTGTGCCGACGCCATTTCTGTCTGACAAATATGAGTACGCCAACATAAATCCCGTGGTTATGATACTCATCTAAACTTTCTATAAATTCATACACGACCCTCTTCGAGCCGATTATAACGGCGTATTACGGGGAAAGGGACCTGATAAAACACATTTTTGTGTCTCGACTTAGGACGGTGTCGGCCATAGTTATTCATTTCTGTCATATATGGCGATATCTCATTCGGAAGTGGTCTGCCTTGAGACTACCGTGAGTGCGTGCCGAGTGCTCGTCGTTTGAGACGGGACGACGTTGGGTATCTCACTCCGCACACCGCTATCAACGACACCTTTCACCGACTTCAGGCACCGCATGATTAAGTTCCATCGGACGTAGCCTCTCAGTAGCACCAGTATGCTCACCGCCCGCCGCACACTGATCCTCGCCCTCCTCCTCGTAGCGGCGGGCTCGCTGATCTTCACCACGGGCGCGGCGGTCATCGACGGCGACGCCGACACCTTCGCGGAAGAGCGCCTCGCGGTCCAGCCGGCCGACGGCCCGAACGGGAACTACGCCTACCTGAACGACGACGACGAGATCGTCGTCGACGTGTCGGCGTCGAATCCGAACCTCGGTCCCGACTTCGAGGGGATCAATCCCGATTCGCTCGCGGCGGCGGACGACGTGTTCACGGTCACGTACACGGCCGACGAGTACGCGCGCGTGTGGATCGAACATGAGGGCGAGAACGTCACCTTCGTCGCCGGGGGCGACTCGGTCGAAGGCGAGGGTAACAACGTCACCCTCGGCCCGAACGAGACGGTCGCGGTGGGGCTCGCGATCGACGCGCGCGGCGAGGTCGCCGGGACGCGGCTCGGGGCCGACGAGTTCTCGATCCGCGCGGAGATCGCGGAGCCCGAAACGCTCTCGTCGACCTCGTCGTCGACCGGATACCGGGGCCCGATCACGACGGTCACCGCGCCGAGCGCGGACCGTCGGGAGTTCGCCGCGAGCGACATCGACCGCGACGACACGGTCCGGTTCGAGGCGGACGGGATGCACCTCGACGGGGAGAACGTCACCCTCCACCGGCTCGACTTGGAGGGCGTCCGGACCGAGAGCGTCGAGATGAACGCGTCCGGAAGCCCCGAACCCTTCGAGGACGGGGGCGCGCTGGACGCGCCGACGTCCCCGCGGTCGATGGCGTACCTCGCCGTAGAGCACGGCTTCGAGCCCGAAGCGGTGGACGCGATGACGATCCGGTTCAGCGCGGACCCGGACTATCTCAACGCGACCGACACCGACCCCGAGAACGTGACGATCTACCGGCAGACGGACGCGGGGGAGTGGGAGGAGAAGCCGGTCGCGGTCGCCGACGACGACGTGGTCCGCTTCATGGGGCTCCCCGAGGACCGCGTGCACTTCCGGGCGACGACCGAGGAGTTCTCCACGTTCGCGGTCGCGGAGCGCGTCCCTCGCTTCGACGTGACCGATACGACCCTCGACACCCCGGCGATCGACCCCGGCGGGGAGGCGACCGTCCGAGCGACCGTGGAGAACGGCGGCGGCGCGGCGGGGGAAGAGACGGTGGTGCTGACCGCCGACGGCGAGCAGGTCGCGAACGAGACGGTCGCGCTGGCGCCGAACGAGACGGCGACCGTCGCGCTCTCGGGCGTGTTCGAGACCGCGGGCGAGTACGACCTCGCGGTCGCCGGCACGGACGCCGGGACGCTGCTCGTCGGGGACCCGGCTGGCGGCGACGGGGACGGGGACAACGCCGAGACCGGCACGGGATCGGACACCGACGGGAGCGCGGGCGATGGACCGACAGAAGAGCCGAGCGGCATCGACCTCGTCGATCTCGGGGGGCTGCTCGCGCTCGTCGCGCTCGCCGTCGCCGGGGTCGCGCTCGTCCGCCGAATGCCCCGGTCGTGAGCGGTTCCCGGCGACAGGTCTTAACCGCTGGTCTGTGAGGGTCGAAGCGTGACGGCCTCCTCGAACGTGCGGAGCGACGGGACCGCGGCGGGAAGGGACGCCGACGACGCCGGGTTCCGTCACGAGTTGCTCGCGCGGGTCCGGTTCGTCGACCTGCTCGTGCTCGCTGCGGTGCCAGCGGTCCTCGGTGCCGTCTTCTCGCTCCCCGAGTCGACACGTCGGTCGCTGGCGTTCGCGTACACCGATCCGACGGTTCGGACAGCCTTCACCGCCCACTACGTCCACCTCGATGTCGACCACCTCGCGGGCAACGTCGCCGGATACGGCGTCCTCGCCGGCGTCGGATACGCGCTCGCGGTGCTGGCCGGTTACCGTCGGTTCTTCATGGCCGCGCTCGCGACGTTCCTCGCCGCCTTCCCAGTCATTCTGTCGGCGCTGAACCTCGCCGTCCCCCGGAACGCGATCGGCTTCGGCTTCTCCGGGATCAACATGGCGCTCGCCGGCCTGCTCCCGCTCCTGCTCGGCGTGTACGCCCGCGAGCGGTTCTTTCCGGAGGCGTCGCTCCGCGCGCTCCCCGCGGCCTTCTTCCTGCTCGTCGGCTGGATGGCGCTGCTGGCGCTGCCGGTCTCGGAGGGGAGCCTCGACGGCCCCGGACTCGCCGGCCTCGCGACCGCGATCGCGGGGCTCCTGCTCGGACTGCTGTACGCGTCGAGCGCCGGGATCCGCATCCGGCAGGCCCTCCGAGACACGGTCCGAGTAGCGGTCTCGAATACGGGGTACGGCGACCTGTTCGCGGTCGGCGTCGCGCTGGCGGTCGGATACCCGACCGTGGGATTTCCCGGCGATCCGACGGGGACGGGAAGCGTGGTGAATCTGTACGTCCACCTACTCGGCTTCTGTCTCGCGTTCATCGGGCCGTTCGCCCTGCTCGCGGCGGGCGCGTTCGAGGAGTGACCGCCCCTTCGAGACCTCCTCTCCGCCCCTCGTCGCAGTTCCCACTGTCGCCGCTTCGCTGCATGCATCGAACCATGATGTTATAATGCATCGATGACATTCTCGGGTTGCAACTGATCGGAGAGCGAGGATACCCGATCGACGGTAACTCATGTCCCTCAAACGCACCCTCTCGATAACGCTGCAGATCGCGGCCCTGCTCGTCGTCGCCTCACTGGTCGTGGGGCAGTACCTCGGACAGCCAGTGCTTCTGAGCTACGTCGAGACGGGGAGCATGCAGCCCGTTCTCAATCCGGGCGACGGGTTTATCGCGATCCCCGCGCCGCTCGCCGGCGGGATCGGCGTCGGCGACGTCGTAACCTTCGACGCCCAAGAGATCGAGGGCGGCGGACTGACGACCCACCGCGTCGTCGAGGAGACGGAACGCGGCTACATCACGCGGGGGGACAACAACCCGTTCACGGACCAAGACGGCGGCGAGCCCGTCGTCCAGGAGGCGGATATCGTCGCGAAGGCGCTCACGGTCGGCGGGGGCGTGGTGGTCATCCCGCACCTCGGCACCGTCGCGATGGGGTTCCAGTCGGCGCTCGGCTCCCTCCAGACGTGGCTGGCAGTCACGTTCGGGGTGCGGTCGCTGCAGGGCACGCAGGGGCTCGCGTACATCCTCTTCGGGCTCTCGGGGGTCGCGTACGTCGTCGACTGGTACCTCGACAGGGGGAGCCGCGAGACGCGCGAGCGCGACCGCTCCCGCGACGACGGCACCTCGGTGTTCGCGATCGTCGGCGTGCTCGCGGTAGTGTTGATGGCGACCGCGACCGCGGCGATGGTCGTGCCGGGCGGAAGCCAGGAGTACGGCGTCGTGAGCGCCGAGTTCGAGTCCGAAAATCCGACCGTCATCGAGCGGGGCACGAGCCAGGAGCTGGAGTACGTCGTCCCCAACGCCGGGGTGGTCCCCGTGTACGCGTACGTCACCCCGCAGAGCCCGGGCGTCGACGTCGATCCCCAACGAGTCGCCGTCGGCGGACGGAGCCAGGCGTCGACGACGGTGACGCTCACGGCCCCCGACGAGACCGGGTACTACCGCCTGTTCGTCGCCGAACACCGGTATCTCGCCGTGTTACCCCCCGGCGTGATCGACGAGCTGTACGGGGTCCACCCGTGGGCTCCGCTCGTCGCGATCAACGGGCTCCTCGGCGGCGGGATCGTGGGGCTCGGAGTGCTGTTGCTCCGGGGTGAGCCCGCGCGGATACGCTCTCGGGAATCGCGCGCAAAACCGCCGCTGTACCGCCGCGTCCTCCGTCATATCTACAGGTAACCGAATGAGTCAGAACTCTCCCAGCGAAACCCGGCTCCGCCTCAGAGCGGTACTGAACGCACAGTTCGCCGTGATCCTCGCGGTCTGTCTCGTCGCCGCGGCGGTCGGAGGTGGGCTCGTTTACACGACCCACGTGGACCCGGGGACGGAGACCGAGTCCCGGACCGTCTCGTCGCTGACCGTCGAGACGGAGTACGTTCACTCCGCCGAGGTGACGGAACCGAACTCCGTGTTCGACACCGGAACGGTGCTCGACGGGCGGAACACCTACTTCACGCGGGTCGCACCCGTGCTCGACGTCGACGTGCAGACGAGCTACGCGGCCGGCGCCGCGAGCGACGTCGAGGTCTCCTTCGAGTCGGTGCTCGTCATCCGGAACGTGGGCAGCGAGGGCGGAACCGTCTACTGGGACGACCGGGAGACGCTGACGACCGAGACTGTCTCGGGAGTCGAGCCCGGCGAGACGGCGAGCGCGTCGTTCGCGCTCAACAGCTCCGAGGTCGCCGCGACGGCCAGCGAGATCGAGTCGGAGCTCGGCGCCTCGCCCGGCGAGACGGAGACGTTCGTCGCGACGGCCGTGACCGTCGAGGGCACGATCAACGGCGAGCCGACCTCGTACGCGCGGACGATCGAGATGACGCTCACCCCCGGCGGCGACACGTATAGCGTCTCGGAGCCGGGAGTCCAGTCGGACACGACGGAGCAGACCGAGCCGGTCACCGTCGAGCGGAGCTACGGGCCCCTCCGCTCCGCTGGCGGGCCGCTGCTGCTCCTCGCGGGGCTCGCCGGAGCCGGCGGACTGGCCTACGCCCGCCGGGAGGTCGACCTCGCCCTCACGCCGGCCGAGCGGGAGTACCTCTCGTACCGTGACGACCGCTCCGAGTTCGCGGAGTGGATCACCGCGATCCGGCTCCCCGAGTCGGTCCACGAGCGCCCCGAGGCCGAGGCGTCCACCCTCCGGGACCTCGTCGACTTCGCGATCGACAACGACACCGGCGTCGTCGAGGACCCGGCGACCGACGCGTACCACGCCGTGACCGACGAGTTCGTGTACACCTACACGCCGCCGAGGCTCGCTGTCGAGACCGCCGACGACGCCGAGACCGCCGAGGACGGCGAGGGAACCGACGACACCGAGACCGCCGAGGACGGTGAGGGAGCCGACGACAAGGCGTGGGTGGACGCCGACGTGAGTTCGGCACCGACGCCCGACGGTCGCGACCCCGACGGGCGTGCCCCCGACGCCGGCGATTCCGACCCGTCCGACGAGACGGACTGACTCGCTCTGTCCCGTCTCTTCGTTCTCCCGTCCCCGCTACAGAAACGCGGGTCCCGCGGCGTCCGCGTCCTCCGCCTCGCGCCAGGAGTGTGTCGGCTCCCAGCCGAGCAGTCGCTTCGCCTTCGAGCAGTCGAAGACCGACTCGTCGCCCTCGATGTCGCAGTCGGCGGGGAGGTCGCCGTGGACCGCCTCGATCGTCGGGGCCGTGTCGCGGCCGAGGAAGTTCTCCGCGGCGACGACGAGCACGGCCTCGTGGCCGTCGATCGGCGGTTCGGGGGCGTCCGGAGCGACCGCGGCCTCGATCGCCGCGATCAGGTCGCGAACGTCGACGTACGACCAGCAGTTCCCGCTCAGCTCGGCGGTCGCCGGGTCGAATCCCTCCCGCGCGGTGCGGGTGTCGTCCGCCCCGGGGTAGGTCACCCACGACGCGCGCAGCGAGACGACGGACACGTCGTACCGCCGAGCGACCCGCGCCCCGATCTCCTCGCCGACCACCTTCGAGAGCCCGTAGGGGTCCTCCGGCTCGGTCGGGGTCTCCTCGTCGACCGGGAACGCGTCGGGGAGCCACTCCTCTTCCGAGAAGACGGTGCCGTAGAGGCTCTCGCTCGACGCCCACGCGATCCGGGCGCCGGCCCCGCCCGCGGCGTCGAGGACGTTGTAGGTGCTGACGACGTTGTTCTCGAAGACGCGCGAGCCGGCGTGGCTCTCCGGGTCCGGGATCGCCGCGAGGTGCACCACGGCGTCCGGATCGGCGGCCTCGATCAGCTGTTTCGTCTCGCCGTAGTCGGTCAGGTCCGCGGCCTTGAAATCGACGTTCTCCCGGGTCCCCGGCGGCGTTCGCACGTCGACGCCGACGACCTCGTGGCCGGCGTCAGCGAAGTGGTCGACCGTCCAACTGCCGACGCCGCCGCAACTGCCGGTGACGAGGATGGTGGCCATGCGAGGGGGTCGGCGATCGACGCACCTCACTCCGGCGATCCGCCGGGGGCGTCGCAGTCGGTGACCGATGAGGAGTCAGTGAAAAGTAACCTACTTGAGTGCGGGCGGGCAAGCGTCGAGTGCAGTCCCGTGGTGTAGTGGCCAATCATAATGGCCTTTGGAGGGAATCCGTCCGCGTTCGCGGCCAAGACGCGATCACGGTCCGTCTCGTCGGAGACGCCCGTCGGGTGCCCGAAGTCAGCCATTGACGGCGGTTCGAATCCGCCCGGGACTATGCCCATTTTGGTGTGAATCCTCATTTTCAAGGATTTATTGCTGGTAGTTGCTGGCGGTGAAGTCGATCTCAAAAAGTCCCAGTGGCGCGCGACAGAGATGGGGCTCTGGTCACTGTGAGTCGAGACGGTGATCTGTGTCTGTGGCTTTTCACTGTGACGTGTAGCTGTGAAATATGATTATCACATGTGGCTTTCACCAGTAACTGTGTTTCGACGCCAGACCACTCACAACGAGGGTGTATCCTGTATCTCTGTTCTTGTGAAAATAGGGTGATACTCTGCTATACTAACCTTCTAGACTGAAAAAAGATTAGTTAGCGAAGTGGTTCGAATGAGGTATGATTTCACTTCTCGGATTGGTTTTGAACACATTAGGAGCATTTGTCATTCTGGTACCAGACATCCCAAAGCTGTATCGAGCGTGTCACCGACTTCCACCACTAGAGACGGTAGAAGCGGGTGAGAAGCAATTGTATTACAATGGTGAACTTCTACCAGAGCATACAGGATTCGATCGTATCGCTGAGGCCTTCCTTTCTGAATCTCCTCCTCTATCCGATGCGCCTCGTTTGGACGACGCCGAGACTAATTCCGCAATGATTCGGATCGGGGATACGGAGATCGAGCCAGAGAAAGGTGGATTTGAAATAAAACGAATTGTTCGTAACAAGGGAGATTCTATCTCTGATTCCACGTATACTGTTGAGCTGTATTCGCAGCCGGGACTTCGCGTGAACGAGCGGCTCGCTGAGGTAGGCATACCTACACCGAATCTCTCCATGTCAATGGAATCCAGTTCTGGTGCTTTTCCTGAATACATATCTAGGTACAAGCGCCGCCTATTTTCCCGGTTTGGGGCACTTCTTCTATTGATCGGCTTTGCTCTGCAAGCACTGGATAAAATCGTCATCTGACATCCAATGAGCAAAATAAACGTGTCTTGTGGTTTTAGGATTAAAGAAACCGCAAATACAATGCCGGGCGACGACTATATTCAAACAGACTCGGACAAATACGAGCTCTTTCTATTGGTGTTGATATCCCTTTCACGACGGCCTCACCCCGGTGGACAGACGAATACAATCTGAAGTTAGAAACCAGTATTTGGGGAAAACCTAGAGATTAGGCTAGCGAAAGCCCATGTGCACACACCAAAGAGTGGCGCAACTGGAATGACGTATCCACTAGCGAATGCGAGGAAGAACGCGCAGAATGCTGGAGCCTTTCCTTTGTCGTACATAATAAGCGAGCCGAAAAGAAGATCTAGAAATGTGGCGATATTAACGAGATTACCGATGAAGGCCGAAGCTTGGTAATTGAGTATTGGTGTAATATTGACAATGGCTTCGGCAGTGGCAACGTTAGGTGATAATCCGACACCGATCATGAGGCCGTTGGCGAGGGCGATCTGTGTCAGTACCTGTTTCGCTGATGTGTCGTTGAAAGATTTGGCAATACCAAATAAAATTCCCCATGCGATGAGCCCAAAGATAACCGCACCAATCAGGTTACGCAAATCAACTACAGTAACCTCCATACTGTCAGATTTTTACGTGGACCCTTGATGTAAGGTTTCATGTTTGTGTAGAAACGTGCTAGGTAGAGTGATGAACGGGAATTAGGGTGTGACACCATTGTGGGTTAGTGGCTAACGGGAATCATGCAGTTGATCGACAATACAGGAGATCATTCTTTGAGGCCGTCAGTTTCTGCATCACCTCTCTCACCCTCTCACTCTGTTTCGTAGAACGACCCATCCTGGGGTTTCTCAGACTAGCCCTCAATCCAATCTAGTCACATCTTCATTTGGAAATATATTTATAACCAAATTCTATATGAGAAGTGTGGCTACTTGTCCTACATGTGGGGAGACTGGATTTGATGGTGAAACAGGTGTAAGGCGGCACCATACTCAGATTCATGATAAGTCTCTTGCGAACCGTGAATGTGAAAAATGTCAAAAGAAATTTTATGATAAACAATCTCAGCGTCAACTATGTGATGATTGTTGGCAGGAACAAAGATCAGTGGCTGAAAAACCGGATTCAGTTTCACTCCCAGATCATTTAACATGGTCTAGTTTGACATCGTATCAGAGATATTACTATAAGAATCGCGAAGAAGAGAAAGAGCGGTCCAATCAGCGAAAACAGAAGATACGTCAGTGGTATCAAAAAGAGGTCAAAACAAAATACCAGTGTACAAAGTGTGGTGAAGATCATCCAGCAACTATCGATTTTCACCACCCAGATGGTGTCAAAAAAGAATCGTCGATATCCAATTTGATATCTAATTCTGCGTCGAAAGAGAAGATTCTAGACGAAATTGAGCAGTGCATGCCACTATGTGCAAACTGCCACAGGAAGCAACACCATTCATCATAGGCATAATATTAGATTATCTCCTTTTTCCCGGTAGTCCTTAGGCGGGCCACATCGGCTTCCGCCATGTCTGTCATTTTTTACCATGGAGTTCGTGGGGCCGGCATGGACTCGACCCAGTACCGCGACGCAGTCGTCGAGAATCGGCGGAAACACGGCTTCGAGGTGGTGGACAGGTACACGGAGGGGTTCGATCCGGTGTGGATGGCCTGCGACGAGGACTCCTCGGTGGGTGAGTGCGTCGCGCTCGCGACGCTCGTCGACGATCCGGATCCCGATCCCGACGACATCACCGTGACCGCAGACGCGTTCCGGGACGTGCTCGTCGAGCGGGTCGGCGGTCGACGGGGATCGACGACGCCGCTCGGCTACGTCGTCTTCGCGGTGTCGGACCCCGAGCGGTCGGTCGTCGACGCGGCGCGGTCGTACACGGTCGCCAACCGCCGGACCAACGTGTTCCCGATCGTGTACGACTGCGAGACGGAGACGCTGTACCGACACGAGGTGCCGCGGCTGAAGGGGCGAGGGATCTACCGTCGGCAGGCGGAGGACGCCGATCGGCTGTTCGAGGTTTGAAAGTCGCGAGGGAAGAGCAGCCCGCTCAGATCAGGCGCTCGGCGATCCGACCGGCGCCCTCGGCCGCGGCGGTCGCGGGGTCGTCGGGGGAGACGACCTCGACGTCGCGGTCGAGCTCCGCCGAGAGCCGCTTCTCGAACTCCTCGGTGAGCCCGGGGATACAGGCCATCCCGCCGGTCGCCGCGATGGGGCGGCCTAAGGCGAGCTGGTAGGGTTTCATGTGGTCGTTCGCGAGCTCGGGGAGGAACTCGTTGGCGACGACATCGACCGCCTCGTCGATGTACCGGTCGACCGGCTCGCGGACGCCGCGGTCGACGGTGAACTCGTGGCTCCCGCCGCCGGGCTGCTGGATCACGTCCGTGAACGGCTCGAAGTCGTACACGTCGGCGTGCTCCTCCTTGTACTCCCGGGCGGTCGTCCGGTCGATGTGGACGCGGCCCTGGCTCTCCTCCTCGACGGCGGCGACGATCCGGCGGTCGACCTCGTTGCCCGTCACCGAGCCGGTCGAGAACGGCGAGAGCTGCTCGCCGCGCCGGTAGGCGCACGCCTCCAGCGTCGTCGACCCCATGTTGATGGAGACGAACACCTCGTCGATGGCGGACAGATCGTCGCCGTAGGCGGGGATCGCCCCGCACAGCGACTCGGGGTAGCTCCGCGTCTCGACCCCCCCGATGGAGGAGCCCTCGATCACCGACTTGAGGTTGTTGACGCCCGCCTCGTTGTCGATGGTGGGGACCGCGTAGACGACCGCGCTGTCCTCGGGCACGTCGTGGGCGTCGACGAGCGCCTCGAAGAAGCGCTCCGCGTCGGCGACGCTCTCGTCGTCCTCGGGAAGCCCCGATCGGAGCATGAACCGCACCGTGTCGGGGTACTCGATCGCGGCCTCGTGGCCGAACAGGACCTTCTCCTCGCCCGTGATGGCGTCCTCGTAGGTCGCCAGACACGTCAGCGTCGAGTGTCGCTCGCGACCGCCCCGTCCGTCGGGGAGGTCGAGCACCGTCCGGGTGCTGCCGAGTTTCACGCCGACCGCCGCGGGGCCGTCTGTACTGTTGATGTCCGTGGATTCGTCGTCGTCGCTCATGATTCACTCGCACACGAAGCGATCCGGACGATGGAGACGAGGCTGATCCGATGGTCCGCGGGGGTGAACGGCCGGTCGTATCGCGGGGCGTCGAACCCCGCTAACCGGCGCCGGAGGGCCTCGACCGCGTCGTCGTCGACCCAGCCGAGCTCGGCGTAGTACGACAGCGCGTCCCGGCTCCGCACGTGGCCGCCCACGTCGACGAGGTAGCCGAGCCACTCGCCGATCTCGTGTTCCGCCTCCGGCGAGGCCGGGATCGCCGTCAGATACGGCCGATCGCCGGCGTCGGACCGATCTCCGTCGCCAGACAGCCGCAGCCCCCGCTGACGCTGGAGCAGTTCGGTGAACGCGGCCGAGCGGGCGGCCTGCTCCGCTCGGTTCCGGTTCGGCTGACGAAGCGACCGCTCCCGAGGCGCCTCGTCGGCGCCGTCCCGCGGTGCGTCCGCGATCCGGCGCAGCTCCCGTACGTCGTATTGCCGTGGATTCAGACTCATATTCCGTCCGTCGTTCGCGTCCGTACTGAGAGTCTCCCGGGCCGAATATATGATAGTTGCCACGCAGTTCTCAGAAATGAGAAACTACCGCGGCCGAAGTTTCGGACGACGACGCCTCGTCCGTCCGTGATTACTCCTCGTCAGCCCACGGGAGCGGCTCGGTACACCAGTGACAGAAGTCGAGATCGGCGTCGGTCTCCTTGCCGCAGTGCGGGCACTCGACTTCCGCCGGTCTCGCGTCGCCCTCGGCGACGGCCGGGTCCGAGGACCGAAAGTTCGCGCCGGAGGGCTCGTCGATCGCTTCGGTGTCGTCGCTCGCGGTGCGGCGGCGGATCGCCTCGGCCGTCGCGTCGGCGCGCCGGCGCTCGGCGATGTCAGCTCGGCCGACGAGGTAGGCGTCGACCGCGGAGAGGGCGTATAAGACGACGATCGGGAGGGTCACGTCCGTCGGGAGCGCCGCGGCCGTCTCGGCGGCCTCCGTCACCGAGACCGTCGGTTCGACGGGGACGTCGTAGAGGGCGAACAGCGCCACGCCGCCGCCGACGATAGTCAGGTGCCACAGCAGCGCCCGCCCCCATCGGCGCAGGGTGAGGTGACCGAGGCCCGGCAGCGCCATCGCCAGCACCGCGGCGAGCAGGGGGCGGAACTGGTCTCGCATATCTCGCCGGTTCGATCGGCCGGTACTTAGGCCTGCGGTGTCGGCGTCGCCGGCCGCGGAGGCGATCGGTTTCCGCGGCGCCGGCGGCGGCTCGCCGACGCGGATAACAACCGTTAATCGACGGCCACCCCTCCGACTCGCCATGAGCAGGCAGCGGGCGACCGCGTTCGTTCCCGGTCACGTCACCGCGTTCTTCAGCGCGCACCCGGCCGAGCGCCCCGCGGCCGCCGGCTCGCGCGGCGCCGGGGTGACGCTCACCGACGGGGTGACGGTTCGCGTGTCGGCGGCGGACGAAGCGGGTGCGAGCGTCGCGCCGGGCCAGCCCACCGAGCCGGTCGGACCGCGCACTATCGACGGCGAGCCGGGGACGATCGGCGCGGTCGAAGACGTACTCGCGGAGTTGGGCGTTCGCGGAGCGGGCGACGGGCGGACGATCGAGGTCGCCGTCGAGACTGACCTCCCGATCGGCGCCGGCTTCGGGGTCTCGGGCGCCGCGGCGCTCGGCGCCGCGCTCGCCGCGAACGCGGCGTTCGACCGGGGGCGATCCGAGAACGAACTGGTCCGGATCGCCCACGAGTCGGAGGTGGGACGGGGGACCGGGCTCGGCGACGTGGTCGCGCAGGCGCGCGGCGGGGTCCCGATCCGACTGGAGCCCGGTGCGCCGGGAGTCGGCGACCTCGACGGGATTCCCGCCACAGCGCGGGTCGAGTACGTCACGTTCGGCGAGCTGTCGACCGAGGAGGTGCTGGGCGGCGACACCGCTGCCCTCTCCGCAGCCGGTGAGGACGCGCTCTCCCGGCTTCGCGAGGACCCCCGACTCCCGACGCTGATGGACGCGGCCCGCGGGTTCGCCCGCGATGCGGACCTCCTCGTTCCCGAGGTCGCGGAGGCGATCGCGGCGGTCGAGAAGTCCGGAGACGACTCCGGGAGCGACGGGGACGATCACGGCGCAGCCATGGCGATGCTCGGCCGCACCGTCTTCGCGCTCGGGACCGGGCTCTCCGACGCGGGCTACGACCCCGAAGTCTGTCGGATCGACGCCGCGGGCGCGCGACTCGTCGAGCGATGAGATCTTGTGCGGTGGCGCGCGCCTGCGAGCGGACGCCTTCGGCGGCCGCGAGTCAGCGCGTGCGAGGTCGCCGGCGCGTAGCGCCGGCTGCCAGAGGGACCTCTGGTCCCTCGCTGGAGTCGGTCGCCCGGAGCAACGCGGAGGGCGACCGACGAGGCTGGGGAAGTCTGAGGCTGCGGTTGCGGGTGGGGTGGGCCTCACGGCGGGCCGTTGGAGACCTTCACCGCCGATCCACGGTTTCCGATCACGTCGTACTCCGCGCCCGGCGACGAACAAAGCTTTACCGCGTCGACCGCCTATCTCCGGCAAATGGTACTCGACGACCTCGGTACGTCCCTCCGGAGCAGCCTCGACAAGCTCCAGGGGAAGTCCCGACTCTCCGAGAGCGACGTCGAGGAGATCGTCAAAGAGATCCAGCGCTCGCTCCTCTCCGCCGACGTCGACGTCTCCCTCGTGATGGAGCTGTCGGACTCGATCAAGACTCGCGCCCTCGAAGAGGAGCCGCCGGGCGGTACGACCGCGAAGGACCACGTTCTCAAGATCGTCTACGAGGAGATGGTCGATCTGGTCGGCGACTCCACGGAGCTTCCCCTGGAGAACCAGACGATCCTGCTGGCCGGCCTGCAGGGGTCCGGGAAGACCACCTCCGCGGCCAAGATGGCCTGGTGGTTCTCGAAGAAGGGGCTCCGCCCCGCCGTCATCCAGACGGACACCTTCCGGCCCGGCGCGTACGACCAGGCCAAGGAGATGTGCGAGCGCGCTGAGGTCGACTTCTACGGGAACCCCGACAACGACGATCCGGTCAACATCGCGCGGACGGGCCTCGAGGAGACCGAAGACGCCGACGTGCACATCGTTGACACGGCCGGTCGCCACGCGCTCGAAGACGACCTCATCGCGGAGATCGAGGAGATCGAGCAGGCGGTCGACCCCGACCGCTCGCTCCTCGTGTTAGACGCCGCGATCGGGCAGGGCGCGAAGGATCAGGCCCGCCAGTTCGAGGAGTCGATCGGCATCGAGGGCGTGATGATCACCAAGCTCGACGGGACCGCGAAGGGCGGTGGCGCGCTGACGGCGGTCAACGAGACCGACTCCTCCATCGCGTTCCTCGGGACCGGCGAGACGGTCCAGGACATCGAGCGGTTCGAGCCCTCCGGGTTCATCTCCCGGCTGCTCGGGATGGGCGACCTCAAGCAGCTCTCCGAGCGCGTCGAGCGCGCCATGGAGGAGGCCCAGGAGGAGGACGAGGACTGGGACCCCGAGGACATGCTGCAGGGCGAGTTCACCCTGAAGGACATGAAAAAGCAGATGGACGCGATGAACCGGATGGGCCCCTTAGATCAGGTGATGGACATGATCCCCGGCATGGGCGGCGGGATGATGGACCAGCTCCCGGACGACGCGATGGACGTGACCCAAGACCGGATGCGCCGCTTCGAGCGCATCATGGACTCGATGACCGAGGAGGAGCTGGAGAACCCCCGCGTCGTCGGCCAGTCGCGCACGGAGCGGATCGCGCGCGGCTCCGGCACCGACGAGGAGACGGTCCAGCAGCTGCTCGAACAGCACTCGATGATGGAGCAGACGATCAGCCAGTTCCAGGGGATGGGCGACGGCGACATGCAGCGCATGATGAAGAAGATGGGCGGCGAGGGCGGCGGCCTCGGCGACATGATGGGCGGCGGCAAAGGCCCGTTCTGAGCGGCGCCGCGAGAGGGCCGGGCGAGAGCCCGCCCCGTCCGGTCGAGCCGACGACAAGACACTTCTGACGCGGCCGAGACGACCTCGACGTGAACGTTCCCGACGCGGTGACCGAGAACCTCGGATACGCCCTCCTCGGCGGCCCGGCGGTCGCCGCGGTCTCCGGGCTCGCCGGGGCGGCCGTCTTCGGTGCGGCGGGCGGCGTCGCCTGCGGGGCGACCGCGTACGGCCTCGGGTGGGCGCTCGCCGCCCGCCGGTCGCGAGGAGACGCGGCACCGCCGTCGGAGGCGGACGAGTCCGGTGACCGCCGCGAGGCCGAACTGGAGGCCGAGAAGGGGTCGTACGGCGGCGGTGGCGGATAGCGCGGGACCGTCCCGCCCGGCGGTCGGCGCTTCAGGCCCTTTATGTCGCCGACCGAGCAAGGACGCCCGATGCCTTCCCGTCGAATCGGCGAGTACGACGCCCTGCTGCTCGTCTCGCTCGTCTGGTTCCTCGGGAAGTTCGTGCGGTACCTCTTTCCCCCGCTGTTCGAGTCGATACAGGGCGCGTACGGCGTGAGCAACGCCACCGTCGGGACCGCGTTCACCGGCTTCATGGTCGTGTACGCGCTGTTGCAGTTCCCGAGCGGCGCGGTCGCCGACCGCGTCGGCCCGGTGCGCGTGATCGTCGCCGGCGCGCTCGTCGCCGGGGCGGGCTCGCTCGCGGTCGTCTTCGACGCCCCCTTCGCCGCGCTGGTCGCCGCCATGGTCGTCATCGGCGCGGGCACCGGGGTCCACAAGACGGTCTCGGTGCGGCTGATCGCCCGCGTCTACCCCGCCCGCACCGGCCGGATGCTCGGCGCGCACGACACGCTCGGGGCGATGGGCGGGGTCGCCGCGCCCGCGGTCGTCGCCGCGGTCCTCTCGGCCCCGCCCGCGATCGCGACCGTCCTCGCCCTGCTCCCCGGCGCGGACTGGCGGGCGCCGTTCCTGCTCACCGGGGCCCTCGCCGTCGCGCTCGCGGTCGCTACCGCAGTGCGGCTCTCCGGGTCGGCCGCGGCGGCCTCACCGACCGACGAGGACGAGAGCCCCGGCGCGGCGGCGTACCTCCGGCTGTTCCGGAAGCCGCGGTTCGCGGCGTTCGTGCTGGTGACGGTGGCCTTCTCGTTCGCGTACAACGGGACGGTCGCGTTCCTCCCGCTGTACCTCTCGGAGGCGGCCGCGCTCCCCGCGACGACCGCGAGCCTGCTGTACTCCGCGCTGTTCGCGGTCACGTTCGTCCAGCTCGTCTCCGGCGATCTCTCGGACCGGCTCGGCCGCTTCCCGGTCATGGTCGCCGCGCTGGGCCTCGCGACGGCGGCCCTCGCGGGTCTCGTCGCGCTCGCCGGGGCCGGCGCGCTCTCCCTCGGCGCCCTCGTCGTCGCGCTGGGGCTCGGTTCGCACGGGTTCCGCCCGGTCCGCGGCGCGTACCTCGTCGAGGCCCTCCCCGACAGGCTCGCCGGCGGCGGGCTCGGCGTCGTCCGGACCCTCCTCATGGGCGGCGGCGCGCTCGCGCCCGCCGCCGTCGGCGTCATCGCCGACGCGGTCGGGTTCCGGCCGGCGTTCGCCCTGCTCGCCGGCTCGATGGGGCTCGCGGCGGTCGGGGCCGCCGGGCTCTGGCTGACGGAGTGAGCGGGCGCGTCCGATCGCGCCCCCCGCCCGCGGCGCTCAGTCCAGCGGCTCGGGGTCGAACGCCTCCGGGTCGAACTCGTGGTCGCGGAGGCGGTCGGCGTCGACGGACCGCAGCACCGACTCGTTCGTGGCCTCGAGGACGACCGGCGGGGCGACGCCGGCCTCCGCGGCCTCCAGCCACCGACCGACGCAGAGACACCAGCGGTCGCCCGGCGTCAGCCCGGGGAAGTCGAACCGCGGGCGCGGCGTGATCAGGTCGTTGCCGCGGTCACGGCTGTACCGAAGGAACTCGGCCGTGACGACCGCACAGAGCGTGTGCTCGCCGGCGTCCCCGTCGACGTCGCGGCAGCGGCCGTCGCGGAGGTAGCCGGTGGTCGGCTCGTGACCGCAGGCGGCCAGCTCGCCGCCGAGGACGTTGCGCTCGTCGCGGTCGCCGTTCGCGTCGTCCGTCGACATGGACGCGGCTACGGTCCCCGAGGGAATAAACGGCCGGCAGCCCGCCGCGGGCCGTCGGACGAGCGTTCGCCCCGCGGTATAAGTGGGACGCCGCCGAACTATCGCCGATGAGCCGGAACGACGAGGTCGCGACGCGGTTAGAGGAGTTCGCCGACCTCCTCGAGGCGACGGGCGTCGAGTACAAGCCGACCGCCTACCGACGGGCGGCCGAGAACGTCCGCGACCACCCCGCGCCGATCGAGGGGCTCGCGGCCGAGGGCGAGGACGCGGTCGCCGAGATCGACCGCGTGGGCGACGCCATCGCCGCGAAGATCGTCGAGTACGTCGAGACCGGCGCGATGGCGGAGCTGTCCGCGCTCCGCGAGGAGCTCCCGGTCGACATGGCCGGGCTGACCGCGGTCGAGGGGGTCGGCCCGAAGACGGTCGGCTCGCTGTACGACGCGCTCGGAATCACCGACTTAGACGAGCTGGAGGCCGCCGCGGAGGCGGGCGAGATCCAGACGGTGTCCGGGTTCGGGGCCAAGACGGAGGAGAACATCTTGGACAACGTCCCGTTCGCGCGGGAGTCCCGCGAGCGGACCCGCCTCGGGGACGCCCGACCGGTCGCGGACGACGCGCTCGCGTACCTCGCCGACCGCGACGCCGTCGAGTCCGTCGAGGTGTGCGGGTCGATCCGCCGGTGGAAGGCGACGATCGGCGACATCGACCTGCTCGTCGCGAGCGACGCGCGCGAGCCGATAGTCGAGGCGTTCACCGCGTGGCCCGACGCCGACGGCACGATCGAGGCGGGCACCGGGAAGGCGAGCGTTCGGGCGGACGGCACCCGCGTCGACCTCCGGATCGTCGACCCCGACGAGTTCGGCGCCGCGCTCCAGTACTTCACCGGGTCCCGGGCGCACAACGTCGCCGTCCGCAACCGGGCGATCGACCGCGACCTCAAGCTGAACGAGTACGGGCTCTTCGACGTGAGCGACGTCGACGAGGAATCCGCCGACGACGCCGTGGACGGAGCAGAGACGGACGCCACCCGCGTCGGCGAGCGCGTCGCGGCCGAGAGCGAGGACGCGGTCTACCGCGCGCTCGACATGGACCCGGTCCCGCCCGAACTGCGCGAGGACCGCGGCGAGGTCGCGGCCGCCGCCGAGGGGGCGCTCCCGCTGCTCGTCGACTCGGGCGACCTCCGCGGCGACCTCCACACCCACACCGACTGGTCCGACGGCGGCTTCTCGATCGCCGAGATGGCCGCCGCGGCCGCGGAGCGCGGCTACGACTACCACGTCGTCACAGACCACGCGACCGGGCCGGGGATGGTCGGCGGCGTCGGCCTCGACGAGGCGGCAATCGAGGAGCAGGCCGCGGCGATCGCCGAGGCGGCCGACGAGGTCGACGTCCCGATCCTCCACGGGATCGAGGCCAACATCGACGCCGACGGCGACCTCTCGACCGACGACGAGACGCTCGCCGCCCTCGATCTCGTCGTCGCGTCCCCGCACGCGGCGCTCGGACAGAACGGCGAGGCGGCCACCGAGCGGCTGGTCCGGGCGGCCGAACACCCGCACGTCGACGTCCTCGGCCACCCGACCGGCCGCCTCATCAACGAGCGACCGGGGCTCGACCCGGACGTCGAGGCGGTCGCCGAGGCGGCCGCCGCCTCCGGCACCGCGATCGAGGTGAACGCGAACCCCGCCCGGCTCGACGCCGACGGGGAGTTCGTCCGGGCCGCGATCGAGGCGGGGGCGACGATCGCCGTCGACACCGACGCGCACGCCCCGCGCGAGCTCGACAACGCGCGGTACGGGATCCACACCGCGCGCCGCGGGTGGGCGGAGGCCGCGGACGTGCTCAACGCGCGCTCGCTCGACGGGCTCCGCTCGTTCCTCCTGTGACCGGGGACGCCGAGCGCGACGCCCCCGAGTCGTCGGCCGGCGACCGCCCACCGGTCCTGGTCGACGTGATGTGCGGCAAGCTCGCGACCTACCTCCGGATCTGCGGCTACGACGCCGCCTACGCGCTCGACCGCGGTATCGAGGCCGACGACCGGCTCCGAGAGATCGCGGCCGCCGAGGACCGCGTCCTCCTCACGCGTGACCGCGAGCTCGCCGACAGCGCGCCCCGCGGCGACCCCGCCGTCGACGCCGTCCTCCTCACCGAGCGCGACGTGGTCGACCAGCTCCGCGAGTTCGCCGCCGCCGGGTACCCGGTCGAACTCGCCGACGAGCCGACGCGCTGCGGGTCGTGTAACGGTCCCGTCGAGCGCGCCGACTCCCCCGAGATCGACGCCTCTCTCGCCGACCGGCCGGAGTACGTCCCAGACGACGTCGGGACGGAACGCCCGGGGTGGCGCTGTACGGAGTGCGGCCAGTGGTTCTGGAAGGGCGGCCACTGGGACGACGTGGCGGCGCGGCTCGACGGGATCTGAATGCGCGACGCCCCGACCGAGCGTAACCGGTTTGCCCGCTCGCCGCGTACTCCTCGCCGATGGAACGCGAACGGGCCGTCGACCGCTTGGAGTCGCTCGTCGATCGCGTCGCGAGCGAGCCGATGCCGGTGCCCGTCCGCGAGGTGTGGGCGTTCGGCGACGTCGCGCTCGGGCTCGACCCGGTCGACCGGCTCGACGTTTACCTCACGAAGGACGTGATCATGGGCGGCGACGGCGACGCG